>Ga0247727_10001166_pt1 | contig 64027 bp, 65 predicted proteins | sample WisWelCaveWW1625_FD_202498 | JGI IMG/M metagenome (GOLD analysis project Ga0247727, IMG submission 202498) | Biofilm microbial communities from Wishing Well Cave, Virginia, United States - WW16-25 | ecosystem: Environmental > Aquatic > Deep subsurface > Groundwater > Cave microbial mat | place... | reverse complement strand
TAAGTAAATGCCTAGTGGAGATTGGGGTCAGCCACCATTTAACTAAAATATGATACAATAAGTAAATGCCTAGAATAGAACGGGTTGATGTTGGTAATGAAATATATCATGTATTAAATAGAGCAAATGCTCGTGTTCAGATCTTTGACAATGAGGAGGATTATAAATCTTTTGAAAGTATCTTAGAAGAAGCAGTCGAAAAATTTGATATGAGATTATTGGCATATTGCATAATGCCTAATCATTTTCATTTAGTGCTTTATCCTAAAAGTGATGGCGGTCTTTCAAAATTTATGGGTTGGTTGACAAATACTCATACACGAAGATGGCATACGAATAAAGCTACAGTAGGGCAAGGTCATTTATATCAAGGCCGGTATAAATCATTTATATGTCAAGATGACAATCATCTCATTGCCTTGTTGAGGTATGTAGAGAGAAATGCAAAGAAAGCCGGTTTATGTAAGGTTGCTCAAGATTGGAAATGGTCTAGTCTATACAGAAGAGAGAATGGATCAGTTAATCAGAAGAAAATACTTTCCAAGTGGCCGATAAATGAACCGGAGAATTATTTACTTTTGGTTAATCAGAAACAAGACACAGAAGAAGAGAAAATAGAAAATTCTATTAACAAAAGTAACCCTTTTGGAAACGAAAACTGGATAGGAAAAATGGTAAAGAAATTTGGTCTTGAACAAACTTTGCGTAAAGTGGGGAGACCAAAGAATGGTGGCTGACCCCATTTCTTCATTTCTTTGACCCCATTTCTTGACCCCATTTCTTGACCCCATTTCTTCCTCATTTCTCATTTCTCCAATTTTCAATTTTATGCGAGAGAAATGGGAGAGAAATGGAAATGTGGTCAGAATTGGGGGGCAGTTCACTGACCCCCAATTACCCAATTACTTGATCCCAATTATTAATTATTCCAAGATGTTAAGTTTTGAATTTTAATAATTTATTAATTACTGATATAATACAGAAATGGACAAGATAAAATATTTAAAAGATACAATTAAAGTCGTTAAAGATTACCCAAAGAAGGGTGTTAATTTTAAGGACATAAGTTCATTGTTAAAAAATCCAGAGGCTTTTACCTATGCCATTGATTTAATGTCTGAAAAAATAGACAGTATAGAATATGACGCGCTTGCGGGTCAGGATGTTCCAGCTTTGTTCGGTATAACTATATCTTACAAACTCAAGAAGCCTTTTATTATGATGAACAAGAGAGGAACACTACCAGGTCAAATAATTGAAAAAAAATTTAATACAGAATACAATGTTGACGAAATTGAAATTAATCCTGAACTTGTGACTCCTAGTCAAAAGGTCATCATTGTCGGTTATTTAATTGCAACTTCTGGAACAGCGAATGCGATGGCTGAATTGATTGAAAAAGCTGGTGGCGAAGTGGTCGGATTTTTGTATCTTATTGAGCAAAAAAATTTTGACTTTTCCTTAAATAAACCATTGTATTCAATTTTAGAGTATAAAGATTAATAAATTAATCTGGTACTGCATGTTTAATACTAAAGAAAAAGTCTAGCTAGTGGAATGGGGGATCATTCACCATTTTACACTATTTTAAGGAAAGTATAATACAACCTAGGGCGGAGGAATTGCCTCCGTCCTAGATGTTTATCCTATCTTTTCCGGTCTGTATTTTTATGCAGAATATGTTATTATGTGTTAATTAATAATTTAATCGGTTCGCGTTCGGACACAAAGTAGTGTTCTATCTTTTAGGAACAATACTGTAGTCTGGACACGAGCTAATTCCATCTTGTAGGTGGACAAAACATATGAATAAAAAAGAGTATTCAGTCGAAATCGGTGGCAAGATCGTGACCGCGGTGTTTTCGGATTTAACAGATCAGGCGCATGGGTCTGTGATGCTAAAGTGTGGTGATACCGTAGTGATGGCCACAGCTTGTATGTCGAAAGACAAGCAAAAAGGTTTGGGGTTTTTTAATCTAACTGTCGATCTCGTCGAAAGGTTTTATGCGGTGGGAAAAATTCTCGGTTCGCAGTTTTTACATCGTGAAGGCAGACCTTCGATCGATGCAGTGCTGGGAAGCAGGATAATAGACAGGACACTCCGTCCTCTTTTTGATCAATCTATCCGCCACGCAGTGCAGGTGATCGTCACCGTCATTGCTTTGGGCGAAGAAGACCCAGTGATCCTGGCGATCAATGCAGCATCTCTTGCTTTGGCGGTGTCTGAAATACCTTGGGCAGGTCCTGTGGGTGCTGTGCGAATAGGAAAATATTTTGATGCAGATAATGCGGAATCATTGGTGATAAATGCAGCTCTGTCTCTAAAATCTGAAGACACGAAATACAAATATGATCTTGTGGTGTGTGGTAAAGATGGAAATGTAAATATGATAGAAGCCGCAGCGCACGAGACCGTGGAAGATGAACTTGAGCAAGCTTTGATGAAGGCAAGTGAAGAAATAACCAAATTGGAAAATTTCCAAAAGAAAATCGTCGCAGAGATTGGCAAAGAAAAGAGAGTGATAGAAAAAGAAAAAATCTCTGAAGAATCAGTGAAACTTTTCAACGAAAATATATTACCCAAAATGGAAGAAGCTATTTTTTCCGGGCCGGGAAAAAAGAAAATAGATGAATTGCACACTGTTTGGAATAATTTTGTTGAAGACTTTTATAAAATGAAAGATCCTGAGCGAAAAGATTTTACTCCAGAAGATGATATTTTTGATGAAACTGAAAATGCGATATTACACAAAAAAGCAGTCGAAGAAAATAAAAGAGCAGATGGCAGAGCGATGGATGAAGTGCGAGATTTATACGCGCAAGCTGGCGGTGTGTCACCGGTGCTTCATGGTAGCGGGATATTTTATCGCGGAGGTACACATGTGCTCTCGGTGCTGACTTTAGCTGGACCAGAAGCCAGACTAACAGTGGATGATATCCAAACAAAAACCGACAAGCGATTTATGCACCACTACAATTTTCCTCCATACTCGAGCGGAGAGACAGGTAGAATGGGTGCTACCGGCAGGAGAGAGATCGGACACGGAGCTTTGGCGGAAAAAGCCTTGGCGATGGTTTTGCCGAGTGTAGAAGAATTTCCTTACACAATTCGCGTGGTTTCCGAATCAATGGCATCAAATGGTTCGACTTCACAAGCATCTATCTGTGCTTCTACTTTAGCATTGATGGATGGTGGCGTGCCTATCAAAGCTCCTGTGGCGGGTATCGCTATGGGTTTGATGTATGAAAATGATAGTAAATATAAAGTATTGACGGATATTCAAGGACCGGAAGACCATCACGGTGATATGGATTTCAAGGTTGCTGGTACTAAAGACGGCATTACCGCTATACAGCTAGATGTGAAAGTTGAAGGTGTGCCAGTAAAGATATTGGGCGAAGCGATGCGACAATCAAAAAATGCAAGATTGAAAATTTTGGAAAGAATAACTAGCGAAATTTCTGCACCAAGGGCGCAGATTTCTCCAAACGCGCCAAAAATCTTGATGATGAAAGTAAAACAAGACCAAATCGGGCTTGTGATCGGCTCTGGTGGCAAGACTATTAAAGATATAAAAGAAAGAACTGGCGCAGAAATAACTATCGAAGATGATGGCTCTGTATTTATTAGCGGAAAAGGAGACAGTGCACAGAAAGCGCTCGCTATCGTCGAAGAAATGACTCACGAATTTAAAGTGGGGGAAGTTTTGAAGGGTGAAGTGGTCAAGATAGCAGACTTTGGAGTTTTCGTGAGCTTGAATCCCTTTACAGATGGAATGGTGCACATTTCTGAAATGGCGCCATTTCGCGTGGAGAGAATTAGCGATATAATAAAAGAAGGGATGATAGTGCCGGTAAAAGTCATCAGTGTAGATTCAGAGAGAGGCAAGATTGGTCTTTCTATCCGTGAGGTTGACAAAGATTTTTTTAAGAAGAATTAAGATTTTGAAAAATTAAAATAGTGCTTTCTGCGACATACGCAAGATTACTTTCGTGAACCACATCCAGGTTCGAGTGCGAGTCGCAAGAAAGCAACTATTTGAATTTTTCAAAATAATTTATGGAAAATGAAAATAATTTAAAAAGCAAGAAAGTAGAAACGTTTACAGGAGATGTGGTGAAAGCCATAGGTGGCAACCAGGCTGGCATAGTAAAAAAGCTGATTCATGAAGATGAAGATCGCAAAGCGGGCAAGAGATCTGATTTCAATAAATCCAGTAAAAATATGTTTTTTTTGGCTTTAGGTATTATCTTGCTTGTTTTCACTGGCGCGGTTTTGTTTTTCTCTTTTGTTTTTAATAAAAATCTAAACACGACTCCTGTGATGCTGGAACAGGGCGGAATAATCTATACAGACAGAAATACTTTTCAGGCGATAGACGGTCTGACCAAAGAGAATACAGAAAAAGCGGTCTTTGATCGGGTGAAAAATACAAACATAAAAGTGGATGGTATAGAAGCGATATATCTGACAGAAAATAATGCCGTTATAAATTTTAAAAGATTTATAAATTTAATAAAAAGCGAGTTGGATCAGATACATATCAGCATCATTGGTGATTATTTTATGATGGGCGCTATGAATAAAGCTAGCAATCCAACAGGACAAGAATTTGGAGAGTTTTTTATATTATTACAAACTCGTTCGTTCGATGACATCTTTCCCGTGATGAAAATCTGGGAAAGAAAGATGCTTCATGATTTGTCGGGATTCATAGGTGTGAATCTTTCTCCTTCGACGAATTATTTATTCACTAAAGACTGGGAAGATACTATAATTTTAAACAAAAATACTCGAGTACTCCGCGATCAAGAAGGCAACACAGTACTGTCTTATGTATTTCTCACGAATCAAAATGTACTTATCACAAATGGAGAGACAGCCACAAAAGAGGTGATGCTCCGCTTGGCAACAGGACAGATAAAGAAATAAAAGATCAGTAAAATTAAGAGCAGCCCCGTCAGATTTTCATCTGCGGGGCTGTCTGGCATGTGCGTTCAGGAGGAGAGAAACGATTGCGCGAGTCTAGCACGCGCAACAGTGTCGCCGGCGCTGGGCTTTGAGACGCGAGGGGATGTGCCCAGTGTTGCAGTAGATGAGGGCTTCAATTTGGGTCATCTCCCAAAAGCGGTCGCCATCCCATGTTGCGTTGGGATTTGCGACATGAACATGAATGTTCATGGTAATCTCCTAAAGATTTAGTATGAAACTAAAAACTGTTTTTGTGATCCCATTTGCAAGACAAGTCTTGCAAATAAGGGAAGGTCATAAACAACAACCCACATTAGTCTACAATATGTGGGTTTAAAAAGCAAGGGGCATCGATTTGTCTTAAATATAAAAAGTGCTATGATACCTAAATGCTAGATAAGAAAAAAATAAAAGAAAAATTAGAAAAAGAGAGGGATGTTCTATTAGAGCAGATGCGCGGTATGGGTAAACTAAATCCACAGACCAATGAATGGGAGGCGACCCCTGAAGATAAAGGCTACAGAGACGCAGATCAGAACGATATGGCGGATAGATTCGAGGATTTTGAAGAAAGAAGTTCGATGATTAAAGTGCTGGAAACTCGACTCAACAATATTTTAAGCGCCCTTAAAGGTTTAAATAGAGAATCTTTTGGTAAATGTGAAGTATGCAAGAAAGATATTGAAAAAGACAGAATAGAAGCAAATCCTGCGGCTCGTACCTGCAAGAAGCATCTAGAAAAATAATCCGAGGTCAGAATTAAAATTCTAGAAACTAATCACTAATCATATGAGTTTCGCAAGAGTGTATTCAGCACAAGTCAATCTGCTTTCCGGACAGATAGTAACAATCGAAGTAGACCTTTCAAAAGGTTTGCACTCATTTAGTGTGGTGGGTTTGCCAGACAAGGCAGTGGATGAATCCAAAGATCGCGTGAGCTCTGCTATAAAAAATTCTGGTTTCAAATCTCCCAAAGCCAAGAACCAAAAAATCATAGTATCGCTTTCGCCGGCGGACCTTAAAAAAGAGGGGCCGTTTTTCGATTTAGCCATCGCTCTTTCATATATGCTGGCAGCGAGTGATCTGAAATTTTCTCCAGAGAAAAAAATATTTCTAGGCGAGCTTGGGCTTGATGGTACTTTGCGCAGAATACGAGGAGCATTGCCTTTAGTTATGGAGGCCAAACGCGCTGGTTTTGAAGAAGTCTTTTTACCAAAGGAAAACGCAGTAGAAGCGGCATTAGTAGAGGGCATAAAGATCTTCGGCGCAGAGAGTTTGAAAGAAGTAGCGGAACACATTAGTGAAACAAAAAAAGTTCTCTCAAATGGAAAACAAAGAGAAAGTAAAAAAATATTACTTCAGCCCAAGACAAAAATAAATTACAAACAAGAAAGAAAGAGTTCTGACTTTTCAGACATCAAAGGTCAAGAAGGCGCAAAACGCGGACTCGAGATAGCAGCCGCTGGTGGACACAATATAGCCATGTATGGGCCACCCGGCACAGGCAAGACTATGCTCGCCCGAGCTTTTTCTCAGCTCTTGCCGGATTTAGTGATCGACGATGTGCTAGAAATCACAGGCATACACTCTGTGGCAGGAGTGACTCGTGGAGAGTTGGTTTCCACTCCGCCTTTTCGCGCGCCACATCATACTTCATCTTATGTTTCTATTATCGGTGGAGGGACTTTTCCAAAACCAGGTGAGGTGACTTTGGCGCACAAGGGTGTGCTTTTTTTAGATGAGTTTCCTGAATTTGAGAAGCGAGTGATAGAATCTTTAAGACAGCCACTCGAAGACAATATAGTGTCCATTTCTCGCGCCAAAGCCACAGCGACATTCCCTTCAAATTTTATTTTAGTCGCGGCTATGAATCCTTGTCCTTGTGGTAATGCTACTTCTAAACAGCGCGCTTGTATTTGTAAACCTTCAGACTTAGACAGGTATAAAAGAAAACTTTCTGGTCCGATAATGGATCGTATAGATCTGTGGGTTTCCGTAGGCAACGTGGATTACAAGAAATTGAGCGAAGAGGGAACAGGAGAAAAAAGTGAAACAATAAAAAAGAGAGTGACGAATGCCCGCGAAATACAAAAGAAAAGATTCGAAAGATTTAATAGAAAGATCCAAACAAACAGTGAAATGAATGTAAAAGATCTGGGGAGTATGGTAAAACTCAAAGATGAAGTCAGAGCATTGCTCGACAACAGCGCTGAGCGTTTGGCACTTTCTGCGAGAGCGTATCATCGAGTAGTAAAAATAGCGCGCACTATAGCCGATTTAGAAAATTCTGCCGAAGTCGAAGCGAGGCATATTCTAGAGGCTATACAGTATCGGCCGAAGGTGAATTCCTAGTTATCCACAGTTTTTATTTGACAGTGAACGCTCGTTCACTTATACTTATTATATATAAATAATGAGTGGAACAAGTATATTTTAAGCATTTGTATATTTGTCACACTCCTTAAAATTATGTCACAAAAACAATATCTTAAGATAATAGAAAAAGAAATCCAAAGGATCAACAGAGTCATAGATATGAAGATTCTTCGAGGGGAAGAATATTTTAGAGAAGCGCGCGATCATAAGCTCCTTTTGAAAAAAGTGCGTTTCTACAATAGGCAAAGTTTTTTTAAAAGATTATTTCCTAGCTTTCTTTCAGCTTAAAGAATTTTTTAAATCCCTTTATGCGAAATTTGTATCAGTCAAAAATAGAATCTTTCTATAAAGAATCTAAAAGAATGCCCACATATTCTGAGATGATGAAGCTGTTTGGTTTTAAATCCAAAAATGCTGTTTTCAAAATTGTACAGAAGCTCTTGGATGCTGGAATGGTTGCCAAGGATCACCTAGGTAGACTCGTACCCAGTGTATCTTTTGGTGAGGTGCCGATGCTTGGCTTTGTGACCGCGGGTTTTCCAGCTACAGTCGAAGAAGAGCTGGCAAATACTATGAATCTAGACACACTGCTTGTGAAAAATAAATCTCTAACATATATGCTCGAAGTAGACGGTGATTCTATGATCGATGCGCATATCGAGTCGGGCGATATGGTGCTAGTAGAAAAAACCAACCAAGCCAAAGATGGGCAGATAGTCATAGCCGAAGTCGACGGAGAATTTACGATGAAGTATTTTAAAAAAGAGGGAAGTCGCGCTTGGCTCGAACCAGCAAATAAAAATTACAAACCCATTTATCCTACACACGACCTAAAAATAAACGCCGTTCTCAAGGCTGTAATACGGAAATACTAATCACAGGTAATATATGTAAAATTAATCAATCTATTTTAAAGAGAGAGGAAATAATTGCCAAACTTATTTATCTTTTCTTTCCATTCAGGATTTTCTTCCGCCCTAGATAATAATTCTATTTCCTTTTTTAGTCTGATAGTATTTTTACTATTTCGAATAATATCTTGAGTCTGTGAATGTTTGAGGAAAAATTCATTACCCTGGAAACAATCCGCGATTCCAGCCAGGACAGCCACTTTTCTGTTTGTTGTTTCGAGTGTTTGGAAAAAATTTTCATTATGGCGATTTTCAAAATTTTCATACAAATCCAGCGCCTTAATAGGGATCTTTGATTTATCTACTAGTTCGTGGATAGTAACTACTTTTCCTTTTTCATAATCTTTTCTTTTTTGTGCTGTCATTTTTTCTTGCTCTTTATGCGATATATCTCCATATTTATATTCATCCAGATCGTGATATAGAATGGTATATAAAGTTAAAATCTCTTCTTTAGCTGTGAGTAAGCCAAAATCTTTATTCCAAATTCGTATATATTTGAAACAAGCCAATATGTGTTCCGCAATTGATTCTTTAATATCTTCAAGGAAATTGTATCCTTTTCCCCATCTAAATTTTCCCTTTAGACCATTTAAAAGGATTTGTAGTTCTCGAATAGGCCCTTCTGATTCTTGTTGTCTTTTTGGTTCTGTCGATTCCATTTCTTATATAATATTACAGATTAAACAAAAAAACACCCTATGGGTGTTTTTTTGTTTAATCTCGAGATTAAAATTTATGCAACTGCGTCTTTTAATGCTTTTGCAGGGCGGAATTTTGGCACTTTCTTTGCGGCTACCTTGACTTGTTCTCCTGTTTTTGGGTTACGAGCCATTCTAGCTGCGCGACCTTTTACAGAGAATATACCAAAACCAGCAATAGAAACATCGCCTTTCTTCATACCGTTTACGATCGCATCAAACAAACCATCTACGATTTCTTCAGCTTGTACCTTTGTACCACCGAGTTTCGCTTGTACCCACTCTACCAATGATTGTTTATTCATATTTTTATTAAAAAGTAATTTTATAATATTTTCGACCTTCACTCCTCCGTATCGGAGGGGATCATTTGTAAATACCTCACTTATATATTATATATCAAGGGTTTTTTAGCGCAAGTTTCTGAAGAACTGGACATTTATATCGAGGAATGGTGTCGAATGGATTTTTACCTAGCGTATTCCACTACTCGAGTCTCACGAATAATCGTGACTTTGATCTCACCAGGATATTTTAGTTCTTGTTCTATTTTTACAGCAATATCTCGCCCCATTATTTTGGCTTCGGCGTCAGAAATCTTTTCTGGAGTTACGAATATGCGTATTTCGCGACCTGCTTGCAGAGCGTAAGACTTTTCTACACCATCAAATGCGTTTACGAGAGCTTCGAGTTCTTGTAGTCTCTTCAAATAATTCTCCACAGAATCACGGCGGGCGCCTGGTCGGCCTCCTGATATAGCGTCTGCTGTCTGCACTATTACGGCTTCGATGGTTTCATAAGGATAATCTTCGTGATGCGACTTCATAGCGGTAATGATTCGTTCATCTGCGCCGAATTTTTGCAGAATACGGATACCTATTTCGATGTGTGTGCCTTGGACTTCGTGATCTAATGCTTTTCCTATGTCATGTACTAATGCTCCGGCTTTAGCTATGGCCACATCTGCGCCGAGTTCTTCGGCTATCATACCAGCAATATGAGCCATTTCTATGGAGTGTTGCAAAACATTTTGTCCATAACTTGTGCGGAAATATAATCTGCCGATGATAGCGACGATACGAGGATCAAAATTGAAGATACCACATTCATATACGGCTTGTTCTCCTTTTTCTTTTATTATTTTATTTATATCCTCTTTTGCTTTTTCTACCAATTCTTCGATCTTTGCTGGTTGGATGCGACCATCTAGGATCAAATTCTCGAGCGCAAGACGAGCTATTTGGCGTCTGACCGGATCAAAAGATGAGATGACGATAGTGCCTGGAGTATCATCTACTATGAGTTCGACTCCGGCAGCTCTTTCAAATGCGCGGATATTGCGACCCTCTTTTCCGATTATTTTACCCTTGATCTCATTGTTTGGAATACTCACAGAGGTGACCATAAGTTCAGAAGCTGTGCTAGAAGCGAGGCGTTGGATAGAAGTAGACAAGATGTCTTTGGCTCGGCGATCGAGTTTTTCTTCGTTGTTATTTTCGAGTTTTTGAATTCTAATCAACAGGTCTTCTTCATATTTTTTCTCTATATCTTTTATTAAAAGCTCTTTGGCTTCACTTTCGGTGAGTTTCGATATTTTTTCTAATTCTTGTTTTTTTTCTTCTTCAGCCTTTGAGACTTTTTCTTGTATCTTTTTTATATCCTCGACTTTGAGTTTGATATTTTCAATCTCTTTATCGATCTCGAGTTGCCTAGCATCTAAAAACTCGTCTTTTTTGATGAGTCTTTTTTCTGTATCCTTAAACTCTTGTTCGAGTTTTTTTTCTTCCTCTTTTAATTCAGCAAGTCTTTTTTCAGCTTTACTGTTTGCTTCGTCTACGATCTTTTGCGCTTCTTCTTTTGCGCCAAGTGTCATCTGCTTGATATCTATCTCGATGGATTTTCTTTTTCCGAGAGCAACTATCACTCGCAGATAATACCCGATACCAGCGCCCAAAAGAAGTATGCCGACTCCTATCAGGATTATCACTAATGAGTTCATAAGCTTTGTATTAGCTTATACAAACAACCTCTATGCTCTAAAATAGCCGAAATTATAATTGCAGTTTTGCCCTTACACACAAAATACGAAAGTTTTTCAGAACTGCCTTGCCTTGTGTTTTATCTCGAGATGACATAGATGAATATTTCTATAAACCAATTGAAAATAATTTGTAAAGTTTAACATTTACAATATAACAAATGTCACAGATTTTGTCTATGTGTCTGACTTTGGGTAGGAAATTTGATTTTCTAATAGTTTTTAAGCTTTTGTCGGAGCGACTTTGGTTTTGGTGAGGATTTCGTCTATGATACCGTACTTTTTGGCTTCTTCTGCATCCATAAAGAAATCTCTTTCTACATCTTTTTCTATTTGAGATATTGATTTACCTGTGTTTTTGGCTAAAATTTTATTTAGAGTATCACGAGTTTTTAAAATATGTTTTGCGGAAATGGCGATGTCAGTGGCTTGACCTTCTACTCCACCTAATGGCTGATGAATCATAACTTCGGCGTTTGGCAATATGAATCTCTTGCTCTTTTTGCCTGAAGAAAGCACTAGAGCCGCGCCAGAAGCCGCGAGTCCTACGCAAAAAGTGGAAACATCTGGACGGATGTGACTCATCGTGTCTACTATAGCCATAGTAGAAGAGACAGATCCGCCGGGGGAGTTGATATAAAGGAATATATCTTTTTTTGAATCTTCAGATTCTAAAAATAAAAGCTGAGCAATGACGATGTTTGCCACATTGTCGTCGATGGGACCTGCGAGGAAGACTATGCGTTCTCGAAGAAGGCGAGAATAAATATCATAAGCTCGCTCTCCAAACTGTGATTTTTCTATAACTGTGGGGATTAACATAAATATATATTACTATATTTTTAAAAATTTAAGCATTGACTATTTTACCGTATATGTTAACATTTTATATAGATAAATAAGGAGGTGAAAATGCAAACCTTGTTTGGTTTGTTTTTCTTTACTTTGCCCTTTCCCTGCCTTCGGCAATTCATTACCCCCCTCGCCGAAGGCTTCCCCAACAAAGTAGTTCAAACAATAACGGATTTTCACTACTTTCCTGGGCACGGCACGAGAGCACGCGGACCTCCCTGGTCACGCGTGTTTTTTATTTCTGCTCTTCCAAAAATTGAAAGACTTTTTCGTTAATGAGGACATTTTCGGCGTGGATGGTAGCTCTTTCTTTGTCGGCATCTTTGTAGATTTCCAATATTTGGGCGACTTCTCTTTCTACTTGTTCCTTGTCGGCAAAAATCTTTTCGACTTCAGCTATTTTATTCAAAGCGAGGCCGAGTTTGGCTTTTTTCTCTGCATCATTTCTGAATTCATTTTTCAAATCCTTTATGGTTTTACCTAAATGTTTTAGATAGTCTTCGAATTTCAGACCCATCTGTGTGATGTCTGACTCCATTCTGTAAATAATCTTATTCAATTCGACTTCTATTAATATTTCTGGCAGTTCGACTTTCAAATCTTCTATTATTTTCTCTACTATTTTTAATCTTGTTTTTTCGCGAAGTTGATTTTCTTTTTCGAGTTTAATATTTGCTTTTAATTTTTCTGTAAAATCTGCTATGTCTTTGAATGGCCCTAAAGCCTGCACGAATTCATCGTTGAAAGGTGGCAAATCTTCCGCCTTGGCGGATAAATCTTCTTTTATTTCTATCGGTTTTTTTTCTTGGTGTTCGTGTGTTTCACTTTCTTTGTGAATATGTTTTTCTGCTTCTCCCTCCTCTTCGGCGGGCAAGTCTTTGATATGTTTCTTTGGAGCGCGAGACTTGCGGATGTCCATAATAGTATCGGCTATTTCTTTTTCCGTAGCTTCGAAATTTTTGTCTTCGTTTTTTATTTCAGAAATTACTTTTTTTGCAATTTTCTTGTAATCAGGCAGATCTATCAGAGGCATAACGGCCACCTTGATCTTGAATCCTAGAGGATTTTTGCGAGCGAGTTTGGTGATGGATATCTCTGGACGACTGATGGCGTCGATTTTATTTTCTTCCAATATTTTCGGATAGTGCTCATTTAAAGCGAGGTCTGCCATCTCGGTCAAAATCTGCGCCTCGGAGATCTTTGAAAGTAAAACATTTTCAGGCGCTTTGCCTTTTCGGAAACCGGGGATTTCGATGTTTTCTCCGATTTTCTTTAGAGCTTTATCCCAATATTTTTCAAAAATATCCGCATCGAGTTCGGCTTCGATCTCTACTTCACTTTTTGGTAGCTTTTTTACATTTATTTTAAGCATACGACTATCTTATATTTATCAATGCTGTTTGTCAAAACAAAAAACTTCCCGATTTTGTCGGGAAGTTTTTTTGAGAATATATTATTCTACGGTGTTTATATCTAGGTCGATGTCCGTGTCTAGACCACCTGCTTCTTGTTCTAGAGTGTCTAGTTCTGTGTCGTCAGCAGGGGTGGTAGCTGGAGCCTGATAATCATTGTCCAAAGTCTTTTTTACTTTTGATTGCCAGATGTAAATGCCACCGACCACCAAAATGATGATAATAATTATTGAGCCTACTAGAGCCCCATTTGATTTCTTGTCTCCTTGTTCCATTCCATTCATATATTTTTTCCGCCGAAGCGGTGTTAATTATTAATAATAAATTTATTGAGTTGCTCCTGTATTTGTCGTGGTATTGGTAGATGTTTATGTTTCTATGTTTACTTGAGTACTTGCTTTTACCTCTAACATTATCTTATATTCATCTTTCAAAGATTTTATTGCATCATTTAGAGCTTTGTGTGCGTCTTTCAAGAGGGTTTGTATTTCTTGCGCCAAGGTTCGCAACTTTGTTTTATTCTCTGCTGACAACGCATCTAACGATACTGAAAATAATGCCTTAGCTTCGACTATTTTTGCATTTGCCGTTGTGAGTTTTGTCTCTGCAATTACGACCGAAGCTTTTGCTGCTATCGTGTTTACACCTTTTGTTTCGAGTCTGACTATGTGCTCGTTCACTCTAGTTTTTAAAGTGTTTAATCTTTCTACTGCGCTATCGAATCTCTCGAGAGCATTTTCTCGGCCCTCTAATCTGGTTTCTTTTAGTTCTTTCTTTACTTCATCTTTTTCATCTTTCAATTTCTCTCTCAAATTCTCGAACTTTAATTTCATCTCCTCTCTTCGAGCTTCCATCTTTTTTCGCATTTCTTCCATCGCTTTTTTCATTTCTTCTCGTTTTGCTTCCATTTCTTTAAACAAAACCTCTCGGCTTAGCATCATTTCTGCTCTCGCTTTTTCCATCTCATCTTTGTCTTCTTCAGTCTCATCCCTTTCTTCTTCACGATTTGCTCGCAATTCTGCTTCGAGCGCTTCTCGTTTTGCTCGCAAATCAGCCTGCAATTTTAATTGAGCTTCTATGCGGGCTTGCATCTCTGCTTGTTGTGCTGGAGTCAGACCAAGACCTGCATTCATTTGGGCTTTCAATCCAGCTTTTACAGATCCGAGACCTGCATCACCTCTTCTTTCGTCTGCATTAGCATTTAGAGTCAAACCCATAGCCAGTGCCAAAACTATAAACAAACTTAAATATTTTTTCATAATTTATATTTTAAATTTAATAATAATAAAAAACGACTAAGCTCCATTTATCGGAACTAATTTCAATTATACATCTTGAGTAATTTAGAAACAAATAAGCTCAAAATTCCTTTATTCTTCGAACTTTTTTAGATATATGTCATTATATCTGTCCTCACATTCTTTGACAACTTTCACAGCTTCATCTTTGTCGAAAAAGCCCTTGGTGACACCAGTGCCGGGCTTTTTGAGATATTTTATATGTTCCCAGAAATAAATAGTTTCTTTTTTAAATTGTTCACCCAAGTCCTCGACAGACTGAATATGATCGCTCCTTCTATCATCTGCGAGTACCGCTATGATCTTGTCATCTACTTCACCTCCATCGACGAATTTCATCACGCCGATGATGCGCGCTTCGACTAGGCAACCAGGCACTAATGGCTCGATGACATTTACTATCTCGACATCGAGTGGATCACCATCGTAATCCCAAGTTTTTGGTATAGCGCCATAAGCGAAAGGATAGGCGAGGGAAGAATATCCCACGCGATCTAGCTTGAGCTGACCGCTCTCGGTGATTATCTCGTATTTATTTATGGAGCCCGGATTCGTCTCGACGATTACATTTAACTTTTCTACTTCTCCTTTTACAAAAGGAGGCAATATATGCAAAAGATTTAGCATATATTTCGAAGGTTTATGATTTATGTTTGCCATATTGTAAGTATATTCTAAAGTTTCTTTTTTTCCAAATATTAAAAAATTTGGTGTAAACGAAGAATCGCCCAACACTAGCTTGGTAGCCTGTGTTGGACGATTGCTTTTGAGGCGATTGCGCGCGGTTCTATTTGATTCGGAAAATAGCCTCTCCCCAGTTTTTGCAGATCAACTTCAACACACCGTCTGAATCGACTATGTGATAAGAAGATTCCTGCTCTTTGTCGATTCTCCAGCAGATAATCCAGCCGAATTCTTTTGAATTCGAAAAGATTATCTTTCGGAAAAGCACTGGAACGGATGTTGTTTTCAGGCCGTCGTTGCCGATGTTCCACTGCTTTCCTGTTGATAAATCGGGCAGAAAATCAAGGAACGAATTTTTGCCGATGAGTTGTTGCGCGAGTTGTAGATTTCGAGGTAGCACTGCCGGTTGCTCGATCGGCTGCATGTTGACCACCGTGTTTGTCGCTGATCCCTCATAATCTGCAATTCCTTGAGTAATCGTGACATAACACTGTCGTCCGAGTTGGAAGAAATCGTACACATGAGTCACCCGATTTTTTCCTCCGCGCGTCAGATCACTATCCGGCAGAGCCACGATCTCTACCTTCACGCCGAGCTGCGTTTGCTCGAACGCGGGCCTTTCGTAGGAGAAAATGATTGGGAACTCCTGAACCGGTGTGGCGATTACATAAATCGTATCGCCTTCGAGTGCTTTCGCCTTTACTTTGAAATCATTCAAGGCAAAAGCGTTTGGTTTGGAAATTATGGAGCCGCGTTTTGATTGACTACTGGCTCGATTTTGGGTCCATCCGGTGTCAGGGGTCAAAGCGAGGAAGCTGAGAATTACGAGGAGGGAGAGGGTGGCGACGGCGAGGCGGGTGAATCTTGCTGATTTGCTCATGGATTTCTCCTTTTTTGAGCGGGTGAAAAACGGCTGAAAATGTGAATGTACAAGCTTGCCACAACGAGTGGCAACTAAAGCATTCATGTGTATTATATCACAGAGAGATACCAAATGTCAAGCATTTTCGTTTTTCTTTTTATTTTATAAGGAAAGTAGAATTTCTCCTCCCCATTCGGGGGAGGTTGGGAGGGGGTGAATAGAGAATGACCCTACCCTAGCCCTCCCCTTATCAAGGGGGTGGAAATTCAACATATCTTGAGTTTGCTAATTTATTCCAGTTTATAGTTTTTTAATTCGTCTATCACCCTATCGATATTTTCCTGTTCGTCACCATAAAGTTCTAATGCTTTTTCTCTGATGTAATTTAAAAATCTTTCTCTATCTTCTTGTTTTGGGTAAATAATATGTATCGCTCTGACTATTGGCTTTTTAGATGACATAAAATATTCTCCCGTTGTGCCTATAATATAATTTTCACTCAGCAAAAAAAGCAGGACATCGGTTAATATGCCTTTGTTGTTTAATTCTTGTGTTATCTTTTGTGTCTTTTCAAGGTTTCCAGTTTTTGTTTGCTCTAAAAATCTTTTGGTGTAGTCTTTCAAGATTTCCGGTGTCATTGTTTCCGGGGTGCCTTCTTTTGGTTGAAAGACTGTGGGGAATTCGTATTCTGGTACTGTATAAGATTCTTGAAGGTTAAAGGTTTTATGAAAGAAGTGTTTTATAGCTTTGTCATTGTTAACGACTAGAAAAGCCATGATGAAAATCAGCCATTTCATTTTTCTATGAAAAGATTCATTTTGATTTATATTCTCCACATTTATAATTCTAACAGATTTATTCTTCTTTAGGTTTGTCTTCAGTATCGCCAGTATCTTTTTTTTCTTCTTTTACTTCGTCGCCCTTGATGTCGATCTTCCAACCGGTGAGTTTGGCGGCTAGGCGCACATTTTGTCCGCCTTTGCCGATGGCTAGTGAGAGCTGATCGTTTGCTACTTCTACTGTCGCGCGATGGTCTTGTTCATTTGTTTCTATAGAAATGACTTTGGCAGGGGAGATCGCATTTGATATGAATTCTTTCGGATCTGTAGACCAAGGGATGATGTCAATTTTCTCGCCCAATAATTCTTGAGTGACTGTGTTTACTCTGGTGCCTTTTTGTCCGACACAAGAACCCACTGCATCGATGTGTTCGTCGTTTGAGAATACGGCAATTTTAGAACGAGAGCCCGCTTCTCGTGCGACAGTTTTTATTTCTACTACACCGTTTTCTATTTCTGGAGCTTCCATTGCAAAAAGTTTTTCGATAAATTTAGGGTGAGTGCGAGAAAGACGCAGATTTATACCTCTAGGTGAATCTTCAACAGAGTAAAGATATGCTCGTACGCGTTGACCTCTCTGAAAATACTCCCCGGGTATTTGTTCTTCGGCAGGCAATACTCCGGTAGCACGATTGAAATCTATGTATACATTGCCTCGTTCTATCTTTTGGACTATACCCACGATGATCTCGCCTTCCTTGGTACCGTATTCATCTATGATTGAAGTTCTTTCTGCTTCGCGGATTTTTTGGATGATGACTTGTTTTGCTGTTTGTGCCGCGATGCGCCCATAGTCATCTCTGTGTTCAAGAGGGAAGACTATTTCGTCATTTAGTTCTACACCTTTTTTTATTATTCTGGCATCGTCGAGCATTATGTGGTGTTCACTGTTGAATCGTACGCGTTCATCACCTTCGTTCTTTAGAGAGTACTCTGTACCTTCATCTTCGTCGTCTAGTTTGGCGATGGTCTCGTCTACCACTATTTTGATTTGGAAAAAATCCGTTTTGCCGGTCTCTAGGTCGAGTTTAGCGCGGATGATCTGGCCTTTCTTGCCGTAATCTTTTTTGTATGCGGCAGCCATAGCTTGCTCGATAGCGTCGATTATTTTTTCTTTTGGAATTTTCTTCTCTTCTTCAAGCTGTTCCAAAGCTGATTTGAATGTTTTTATGTCTAACATAATTGATTTTTAAGTTTCTAAAAATAAAAGCCCTGTTGCGCAGGACTCGGATAAGAGTTCAACTGGAACCCTTATAACCCATATCGTATCACTATTTGTTCTTTTTTGCAATAGGTTATGAATTCGTTATCCACATGTCTGATAGAGGAGGGGTGTTCTGTTTGTTGTATAATATTAATAATTTATGCAAAATAATATGCCAAAGAAAAATATTGTTTTAGTATTTGTGCTTTTAGCTTTTATCGCTTTGTCGATTGCTTTATATATTTTCAATAAAAACCAAGACTCGCGAGGTATGTCTCCGGAGGATAAAAAAATATTAGAAGAATTAGAATCTATGAAGCGCCGTCCGAATGATACAAAGACCGATGCCGAAGTGCTGAAAGGATTGGAATCTCTCAAAGCACCCAACAGAAGCGTAGCAGATGAAAAAGAGGTTTTGAAAGAATTAGAAAATTTGAAACCATAAGTCTATGCAAATGAATAAAAATAAAAACCTAAGAAATATTTTTTTTACAAGCATCTTTGCTTTGTCTTTGATATCATTTTTTGGGTTGAGTGGTGTGGTGAATTCCGGAGCTTCTGATAATATGTCTGGTTTTGCTTGGGGAGCGGATGACACAGCTGGCGATCCTTCTGGTATGGGTTGGCTTTCTTTTAATTCTATTAATGATCACGATCCAAATGCTGGTGGTGTGCAACCATCAGCGCAGAATTACGGTGTTACTGTAGATAACAATAAAAATATTGTCGGCTATGCTTGGTCTAGTAATTACGGCTGGATAAAATTTGGTGGACTTTCTGGTTTTCCATCTGGACCTGGTACAACTTTTTCAAATGCAAAAATAGTAAATGGTAGTGTCGTGGGTTGGGCTAGAGTTTGTAGTGTGCTTGCGAATACAGATTGCACATTAAATGCTTTGAAGCCAAGTACTTCTACTGGTGGCTGGGATGGTTGGATCAGTTTGAATGGTACTGGCTATGATGTTACTTTAAACGAAACTACTGGCGCATTTTCTGGTTTTGCCTGGGGTGGACCCGATGTTTTAGGTTGGGTGAATTTCAGTCAGGTGCTCAAAGATGCACCGATTGTACCACCTCCTGGAGGTGCGATTTTGAATTTTTCTACTGATTCCTACACAGTTTATCCTCCAAATTATCAAACAACTTTACGATGGAGTTCCGATACTTCTTTGACTGAATGTGTGGCAAGTAATAATGGTAGTCCTGTTACCTCGTCCTGGTCGGGTAGTGTTGCAAATCCAAATTCTTCAAAATTAGTGAGCGTACCTGAAAACCCTACACCTGTAAAATATGATCTACGATGTTTTGATGGGTCAGTATTTATAAATGCTAAATCTGTTTCATTGACAAGAGGATCGTTACCAGAAGATGTCTTGTTTAAGAATACAAAACCAGTTTTGAACAATGGAGTTTATACTACAAAGCTTTCCTGGACCACAAAAAATATCGTTCCAGGTTCTTGTGTCGCATCTGGTGGTTGGAGCGGTACAAAGACAACCACACCTACCGGATCACAAGATGGTGCTGGTTCAGAATCAGGAATAGTAGTGCCAGCTATCTATCCCGCTACTACTAGGTACACTTTCACTTGCACTGGTTTTTATTCAGGTCGGTCAGAAGTTAGAAATCTAGATTTAAATGAAAAGAGTAAAGACGAAGCAAGTTCAAGGACTCCAATTTATGAAGAAGAATAATTAAAAACAATATGTCCCAAAAATCAAAAACATTTTTAAAATCATTTCTAGCTATAGCATTGTTTGCTATCGCAGTGCAGTCGTTTGCAATCTGGCAACCACCTACGACTACTGCTCCAGGTGGCAATCCTGAACCTCCGATAAATGTGGGGGGAACTGCTCAAACAAAATCGGGTATCTTGAGTGTCACGGGTTTTAGGAATTTCTCCACTTCTATTTTTGATAGTCTTGCTACTTTTAATGGTGGGATAAAGATTACTACAGGATCGCCTATTGCAGGCAAAGTTTTAACTGCTGCTGATTCTCTTGGAAATGTGTCTTGGGCTGATCCTACACAAATAGGAGGAAATAATTATTGGATCAAAAAAGGAGCAAATATTTCTTATAGTTCAGGTAAGGTTGGTATAAAAACAGCAGATAAAGAACCAGACGCGGATTTACATATTGAAGGAACAATTAAAATAACAGGTGGTAATCCTGGCACAGGCAAAGTGCTGACTTCCGATGCAGATGGTCTTGCTAGTTGGGTTACGCCTTCAGTTGGTGGAGGAAGTTCTCAATGGATTACTTCTGGATCAAATATTTATTACAATACTGGCAATGTAGGTATAGGCACCACTGTACCATCTCAAAAATTAAGTGTTGTTGGAATGATTGAATCCAAATCTTTAGGTTTTAAATTTCCTGATTCTACAATACAGATAACTGCATCATTACATGGTAAAAAGAAATTTACGACCCCGGGTACTTATTCACTTGTTTTACCAGATAATGTAGATACATTGTGGGTTACAATGAGTGGCGGTGGCGGTGGCGGTGGCGCGAGCCTTCAATCAAATGGCGGTGGCGGTGGCGGTGGCGGTCCTCACGCTAGAATTCAGACTGAATTCACTTTACCTCCAAGATCTTTAGGTCAAAATACCGTGACTGTTGTTGTCGGTGCTGGTGGCTCTGGAGAAAGTACTTTTCAGGGTATTCATTCTGGTGGTGATGGTGGTGATTCAGAAATTATAACTCCTTCCAGAAAGAGTATCTTTTCTCCTGGTGGAAAAGGTGGAAAAGCCGGAAACAGTAATGTTTTTGAGGATTGTTTTTCTGGCGCCGGTGGCGCCGGTGGCTCGATTTCTAATGATAACACAGGAAGTAATGGTGCAAAGGGTGTTGATGGTACAAACTGCACTAAAGATGCCGGAAACATTCGTTATTCTGGCGCCGGTGGCGCCGGTGGCGACAATATAGGTATAAGTGCTTATGGGCCTCGTCGTGGTGGTAAAGGTGCTGGAGTCTTGGGACAAAGCGATGGCTCTTATCCGATTCCTGGTGCTGACGGTACCCCAGGGTTCGTCCTTGTAGAATGGTAATTTTTATTAATTAATTAAAAACAATATGTCCCAAAAATCAAAAACATTTTTAAAATCATTTCTAGCTATCGCACTGTTTGCTATCGCTGTGCAGTCGTTTGCAATCTGGCAACCACCCACTAGCACTGCTCCTGCCGGTAACCCTGAACCTCCGATAAATGTGGGGGGAACTGCTCAAACAAAATCAGGAAATCTAGCAGTAACAGGTCTTAGGGTTTTTACTTCTTCTATTTTCGATGGAACGCTACAAATAAAAACTGGTTCACCGGGAGTTGGTAAAGTTTTGACTTCAGATGCTACTGGATTTGTGCGGTGGGCTGATCCCCAAAATGGTGGAGGTGGTACGGATTCTTTATGGAAAACTACTGGTTCCAATATTTATTATGATGACGGAAATGTTGGAATTGGCACGAGTACTCCGGCTTCAAAACTCACAATTTTAGGTCAAGCTTATGCTAAAGATGGATTCAGGGTTGCTGGTACAGCAAATAATAGAGAGAACGATGCTCCTTCATATGGTATAGGTATTTCGGATAACTTAATTGCTCCTGCTACTGGCTCTTCCTTTGCTGTGCAAGTCTCCGGCATCAATGGTATTTTTTTTAACACAGACAATGGAGAAATGGTAATGGATAAAAATGGAAAGGTAGGAATAAAAGATGTTTCTCCTAGTTTTGACCTAGATGTAAATGGAAGAATCAATGGACAAAGTGGACTTTGTATTGCTGGAGATTGTAAAAGTTCTTGGGCTCAGATTGGTGGTGGAGGTTCTCAAACTCCTTGGATTAGTAACATAAATGCAAATGATTTTACTCTTTATGGAGGTAATGAAAATCATAGCATCTTATCACTTGAAGCAAACAACTCTTCTTTTGCTGTTCGTGATTTCATATTTATGAATCAAGGAGGTGGTACGGTTGTAGTGGGAATACCGACAGAAGATCAACATTTGGATAGAGAATATAATTCACTTGGCACAAGTTTGGTGGTTGGAGGACAGATTCGAAGTACTGCTAATGGTTTCAAATTTCCTGATGATACATCACAGATGACCGCAGCTACTCCACATGGTAAACAAAAATATATTCATACAGGAAATGTTGGTGATTTATCAAGTTATGAATTTCTTGTTCCTGTTGGTGTGACAAAAGTGTTGGTCACTGTAGTAGCAGGCGGTGGCGGTGGATCCGGTGGTAAGATAGGAGATATTGGTGGCGGTGGTGGCGGTGGTGAAGTTCGTATAGCTGAAGAAGTAAGTGTAGTTCCAAAATCAACAGTAACGGTTTTTGTTGGTGGTGGTGGAAAAGGAGGATATTATATATATGACTCTAATGAAGGAGGGGGTGGAGATGGTAGAAATTCATCATTTGGTTTTGGTGTTTTGGGTGCTGCTGGTGGTAAAGGATCAAGTCATTTGGATGAAGGTGGCGAATCAGGCGGTTCTGGTGGTGGAAGAGGTGAGATCGGTTCTAATAATGGTTCTGGTGGTGGAAAAGGAGGGCAAAGTATTTTTGGTATTCAAGGTATTTATCACGGTAATTCTGCTACTGGTTATGGAGCAGGTGGTGCGGGTGGTGGTACTAATGATGCAAATAGAAGAGGAGGCGATGGTGCTCCAGGTTTTGTTATTGTAGAATGGTAAAATTTTTAAAAATTAAAACAAAAAAATCCGCCAGTGCGCGGATTTTTTTGTTTTAATTAGGGCGGAGGAATTGCCTCCGCCCTTGACGGATTGATTTATAGCTTGGCTTGCAAAATTCTTAATGAAGTTGTATAAGTAGGATATTAATAATCAATCTATGAATAATACAAAAAAACGATAGTGACTTTTGGGTCTCTTTAGACCCATTGCTCGAATAAGTATTCTTCGCCGTTAATTTTCAAAAAAATCCCCCGACTGGGGGATTTTTTGTGTATAATATGGATATGCAGATAGACGAACATCAGTTGAAAAAAGTTATTCTAGATTCGAAATTAATTTCTCGTTCGGAATTAGAAGAGTTGGTAAAAAAATCCAAAACCAAAAATCAAAAACTTGGCAATCTTTTGTTGTCCAATGGGAAAATATCCGAGGCAGATCTACGGAGGATGGAGGCTTTTACCTTGGGAATTCCTTTTGTCAGTCTGATGGATAAAAAAATAAATACGAATATATTGTCTTTGATTCCTGAACCTATCGCTCGCAATCACAATATTATCGCTTACGACAAAGATAAGAATGGTCTTGAAGTAGCTATGCTCGATGCGGATGATTTACCGATTATTAATTTTATAAAAAAAGGTTCTGGAGAAAAGATTTTACCACGACTTACAGATAGCCCATCTATAAAATACGCGCTCACACAATACAGAAAAAGTTTGCAGGCGGATTTCGATACTATTATCAAAAAAGAGTCCGCCGTTTACAAGACTTTCACAGGTAAAGATAATAAAGAAAGAGAAAAGACCGAGGAAGAATTGAAAGCGATGGCAGAGGATCTGCCGGTGATCAAGATTGTGGATTCATTGATCTCGCACGCGATATTGCAAAATGTTTCGGATATTCATATCGAACCGGGAGCAAATGATTTGACTGTTCGTTACAGGATCGATGGTATCTTGCACGATGCGATGGTGCTCGACAAAAGTGTCGCGCCAGGGATAACGACTCGCATAAAAGTTTTGTCCAATCTAAAGCTCGATGAAAAACGATTGCCTCAGGATGGTAGATTTAAAATAGAACAAAATGGCGATAAAGTTTCTTTTCGTGTTTCTACCTTACCGACTTTCTATGGAGAAAAGACTGTTATTAGAATTTTGAAAGAAGACTCGCATGGTTTTTCTTTAGAGACTCTAGGTTTTCACGGCGAAGGTTTAGAGAGGATACACGATTCTTTAAAACAAAAAATTGGTATGGTGCTGGCCACAGGCCCTACCGGCAGTGGAAAGACCACGACTTTATATACGATGCTAGATATTTTAAATAAACCGGAGGTGAATATTTCCACAGTTGAAGATCCGATTGAATATCAAATGCCGAGAGTAAATCAAACTCAAGTGAAATCCGAAATAGGATTATCATTTGCAAATGGTTTGCGTTCACTTCTTCGTCAAGATCCGGATATCATAATGGTGGGCGAGATCCGTGATGGTGAGACAGCCGGACTCGCCATAAATGCCGCGCTGACTGGGCACCTTGTGCTTTCTACTATCCATACCAATTCCGCCGCTGGCGCTATTCCGAGACTGATAGATATGGGTGTGCTTCCTTTCTTGATTATTTCAACTTTGAAAACAATCATCGCGCAGAGATTGGTACGCAAACTCACTCCTACTAAAGAAAAATATAATCTATCAAAAGACGAGCTTCAAAATTTAGCAAAGTTAGTGGATCTCGATCGTATGATTATGCTTTTGAAAAATGAAAAAATCATAGGCGAGTCTGATACTTGGGAAAATATTTCTTTTTATAAACCAGTCAAAACCGCAGACGGGGGAGATGGGTATTCGAATCGCATAGGGATACACGAAGTTCTGAAAGTGACTTCTTCGATTAAAGAGATGATCATCCGTGGGAGTTCTCAAGACGAGATAGAAGCGCAAGCAAAAAAAGAAGGTATGATGACGATTCTTGAAGATGGAGTTTTCCAAGCGGCCTTGGGGCAGACTTCTTTAGAGGAAGTGCTTCGCGTGGTTTCCGAATAATTTTTTCAAATGCTTTTTTCTTACAAAGCAAAATTAAAGAATGGAGAAATCTTTGAGGACAGTACAGATGCTGTCGATCGCTTTGCTTTGGCTCGCGATCTCAAAGCCAAAGGCAATGTGCCTATATCCATCACAGAACAAAAAAATAAATCTTTGGATTTATCTTCTTTGCTAGGTGATATGTTTGGCAAAATCAAGCTCGAAGAACAGATTCTTTTCACAAAAAATCTTAGTGGAATGTTGAAGGCCGGGTTATCTCTTGATCGCGCGTTGTCTGTCCTTAAAAAACAAACCAAAAATCAGACCTTCATAAAAGTTTTGACCGCGCTTTCAAATGAGATAAATGCCGGTGGCAATCTCTCCACAGGACTCGCCAAATTTCCAAAAGTTTTTTCCAAACTTTTTGTTTCGATGACCAAAGCCGGCGAGGAGTCGGGCAATCTTGCTGTTTCTCTTTCAGAAATTGGAGTGAATCTAGAGAAAGCCCATTCCCTAAACAAGAAGGTAAAAAGCGCGCTCATATATCCGGGAGTTATTTTCTGCGCGATGATCATTATCGGAGTGTTGATGTTTGCTTTTGTGGTGCCGACACTCGCAGGCACATTCAAAGAGCTCGGTGTAGCGCTACCTGCTTCCACTAGATTTATCATAGCGCTCGGTACTTTTTTCTCTGAACATCTGATATTGTCTTTTGTGATTATTATTTCCTCTGGAGTCGGAGTTTTTTCGCTAGTTCGAGCTTCGTTTATGAAAAAATATGTCGATTTTATAGTACTTCGTTTGCCTGTCTTGGGGTCTATCGCCAAAGAATTAAACACTGCTCGCGCTACACGCACTTTATCATCGCTTCTGTCTTCTGGGGTTTCCATCGGTCGCGCGATAGAAATAGCAGAAGATGTGGTGCAAAATATTTATTACAAAGATACTCTAAGTAAAGCAAAAGTTGCCATAGAAAAAGGCGAATCATTCACTAAGATCTTTTCTGAAAATTTGAATCTTTATCCTGTGATGATGGTAGAGATGGTGGAGGTCGGAGAAGAGACGGGCAAACTTTCTGAGATGCTTTCTGAGGTTGCGATTTTTTATGAAGGTGAGATAGAAAACAAAACAAAGAATTTGTCGGTAATCATCGAGCCAGTATTAATGATCTTTATAGGCGGAGCTGTTGGCTTTTTTGCGATTTCAATGATTTCTCCACTTTATTCTATTTTAGGAAGTATTAGCTGATCTATGATTCATTTTTTTTATCAAAAAGGAATAACGATATTGGAAATTCTGATAGTCATTGCTGTCATCGGTCTTCTAGTGTTGATAGTTTCTCCTCGATTTTCAGATATTAGAGAAAATCAAGTTTTGAAAAATACAATAGAAGATATCACTTCTTCTGTACATACTGCTAAGTCACAGAGTTTAGCTTCAGTGGATTCTTCAGAATACGGAGTGCATTTCAAATCCAACCAAATTATTATTTTCAAGGGTAAAATTTTTTCAGAAGGGGTGGGGAGCAATGTACTAATTGATGTAGTTTCTCCGGCAAGTATTTTAAATGTCACTTTGGGAGGGGTGAGTTCTTCGTCTGGGAATTTATATTTTGAGAGACTCTCTGGAGCTCCCAGCAAGACTGGCACGGTCACTATATCGACTGTTTCTTATACGAAAATAATTACAATTTCCGCCACTGGTAATGTGAGTGTGAATTAAATTATTTATTTTTTATTATGAATTACGAGACTTCCAAAAATTTAAAAATAAAAACAGGCGGGTTTATGATGATCGAGGTTTTGGTATCCTTGTCTATTATCGTGGTTTCTATTTTAGCTGCGATGTCTGTCACAGAGAGATCCATAGCTGTCTCTCGCCAAACGCTACATATTACTCAGGCATCTTTTCTTTTAGAAGAAGGAGCCGAAATTGTGCGAATACTTCGAGACGATGAATGGAGTAATATATCAAATCTTTCAGTTGATACTTCTTATTATCCAATATTTACAAATGGCGATTGGTCTTTATCTGTCACATCCACTACTGTAGAGAATTTTACGCGCACAGTTGTGGTATCCAATGTGAATCGCGATGCCACGACTTCGGACATCGCTCCCTCTGGAGTGAATGATCCTCTAACTAGACTGGTGACTGTCACCGTATCTTGGAATGAAGGGAGTCAGGCCAGAAGCAAAACCTTGCAGTTTTATATAATGGATATTTTTTCATGATAAAAAATACAAGAAAAATGAATAAAGGTTATACGCTTATTGAAATACTTTTTTACATTTCTATTTTTGCTATTTTTTCTATTGTTGTGATTAATTCGATGATCACGATGACGCGGTCTTTCAAAGAAACTGCTATTCAAGCAGAATTAAAACAGGGAGAGGATATTTTAAAAAAGATTGCTCAAGAAATCAGGAGTGCGTACAGAATAGATGAGATAAGCGCTAGCGCTTTAGAGATCGAGACTCTAGATGAAGATGGTGATGAAAGAGATGTGGATTTTTTGCTTTTTGGTACTGATGTCAGGTTCTTAGAGAGAGATATTTTTATAGGTAATCTGAATTCTCCGAATCTAGAAGTGACCGGTTTGTCTTTCACAGAGGTTGAGACTATAAATAGCGCCGCTATAAAGATATCAGTTTCAGTAAAGTCGAAACGAGACACGCAAAATCGCGTTGTAAATTTTTATGATACTGTCATTTTGCGCGGATCTTATTGGTATTCTGAATAAAAAATGAAAATATATAAAAAAAGAAAAATAAATAATCAATCAGGCGCGGCTATGCTTATATCTATCATCTTTTTTCTCTTTATTTCTTTGACCATCATTTCTGGCTTGGTATCTCCAGTGGTTCGCAGATTTAAAGATGCTAGCGACCTATCGAAATCGTATCAGAGTTTTTTTCTTTCGGAATCAGCGATCGAGGATTCATATTTTCGTTTGAAAACAGGCAAGAATATTGGCGCCACAAATACGATCACTCTAGGCAATGATTCGGCCACAGCTACGATCACAGATTCGGATTACAATGAAAAGACAGTTTCTGCTCTGGGTGATGTGTCCTCTCGACAAAGGAAAAATGAAATAGTGCTCAACACTGGAAGTGGTGTATCATTTAGTTATGGTATTCAAGCAGGGACAGGTGGATTTACCATAGGCAATGCCACAGTGAACGGCAATGTATATTCGAATGGCTCTATTGTTGGTGCAAATGGCGCCACTGTCACTGGTTCTGCTTTTTCAGCTGGAGGTTTTGGGTTGATTGATAATGTAGATGTCGGTACTCTCGGTGAAGGTGATGCCAGAGCGCATACGGTAAGCAATTCCACTATTTCAGGACATCTTTACTGTCAAGTCGGTAATAACAATAATAAATCTTGCGACACAACAGAAGATGATCCTGAACCAGCCGATATGCCGATCGCAGACGAGATGATCGATCAGTGGAAAGCGGATGCTACTCTCGGTGGTACTACTGTAGGGAATTTGACCATCTCCTCACCGACTACCTTAGGTCCTAGAAAAATTACAGGCAATCTAGCTATCAATGCAGATATCACCATCACTGGTACTATATATGTAGTTGGAAATATTACCACCAACAATGGCGCGGAGATTAGCCTCGATAGTTCTTATGGTTCTACTGGTGGTGTTGTTGTTACCGATGGCAGAGTAACACTTTCGAACAATGTGGCATTTTTTGGTTCTGGTTCATCTGGGAGTTATGTTTTGCTTGTATCTACCAGCTCTTGTCCTACGAATTGTTCTGGATCAAATGCCATAGAGGTGTTAAATAATGTCGGCGCTATACTTGTGAACGCGCAAAATGGCACAGTGCATTTGAATAACAATGTTGAACTCAATGAAGTGGTGGGCAAAATGGTAGATATAGATAATGGCGCCAATATCACTTATACTTCTGGTCTAGCGAATGCACAATTTACCTCAGGACCTTCCGGTGGATGGGATATAACTTCTTGGAAAGAAATAAAATGATTATGAATTCCAAAAAAGCAAAAAGCAAAATTCTCATCGCTCCTCCCATTTTGCTAAAGCAAAACAGGACCCACACGACTGAGAATTTTGCTTTTTGCTTTTTTGGAATTCATAATAAATGATATACTTCTCTATATGAAAAAAATAGTTGTTGCTAATTGGAAAATGAACCCTGTTTCTTTAAAAGAAGCGGAACGATTGTTTGGGAAAATAGTAAAATCAATACCGAGATTAAAGAATACTGATGTCGTGGTCTGCCCGCCTGTCTTGTATCTCGAAGAATTGGAAGAAATTTCTAAAAAAATTATACTTGGCGCGCAGAATGTATTTGGGTATGATGTGGGTCCTCATACAGGAGAGGTTTCATCCGAGATGCTCTATAATATCGGGGCGAGATATACGATAGTCGGACACTCAGAGCGAAGAGAGATGGGTGAAAAGAGCATCAATATCAGTAAAAAAATAAAAGCGCTTCTTAGTTCGTCTATCACTCCGATACTTTGTATAGGTGAAAAAGAACGAGATGAAAATCATGGATATTTCAATGTTGTGAAAACTGAACTTCTTGATTCTCTTGCAGACATATCAAAAGATCAAATTCCGAGAATCATTATAGCTTATGAACCCATCTGGGCCATAGGCAATGGCGCAAAGCCAGCGACAGCGACAGAATTTTTTGAGATGAATCTTTTTATAAAAAAAGTCTTGAGTGATAAATTTGGTATGAAAATGACGGCCAAAGTCAGGATACTTTACGGCGGTTCAGTAGATGAAAAAAACGCAGAGGAATTTATCAAAGTTGGAAAGGCAGATGGTTTTCTAGTCGGTCGCGCGAGTTTAGATGTAAAGAAGTTTTCTGAAATTGTAAAAATATGCGAAGTATCAAACAGATAAAAGATATAAAAGGTAAAAGAGTTTTATTGCGAGTGGACTACAATGTACCTGTAAAAGACGGCGTAGTAGCAGATGATTTTCGAATAAAGAAATCTTTACCTACGATAAATTTATTGCAGAAAAAAGGCGCGAAAATCATTTTAATATCCCATTTAGGGAAAGGTGGCGACAGTCTTTTGCCAGTCGCGAAAGTTTTAAATAAATACCTAAAAATAGAGTTTATACCAGAGATTTTAGGTGAAAATGTTTCTAATAAAATAAAAGAGATGAAAAATGGCGATGTTATAATGCTCGAAAATTTGCGAAATGATATAGGAGAAAAAGAATCGGATAAAATCTTCGCTCTCAATCTAACGAAACTTGCTGATATCTATGTCAATGAAGCGTTCTCGGTGTCGCATCGAGAGGACGCGTCTATCGTGCTTCTACCAAAGCTCTTGCCGTCGTATGCTGGATTGCAATTTTTGGCTGAAGTAGAAAATCTCTCCAAGGCTTTAGAAAAACCAAAGCACCCGTTTCTTTTTATTTTAGGTGGAGCAAAATTTTCTACAAAAATCCCATTGATTGAAAAATATTTGAAAGTTGCTGATCTTGTGTTTGTGGGTGGCGCTTTGGTAAATAATCTTTTGAAAGCAAAAGGTTATGAAGTGGGGAAGTCTTTAGTAGACGATGTGCCGTATGAGTTTGATAAAATTCTAAAAAACAAAAAACTTTTTTTACTCACAGATGTAATTGTGGAATACGATGGCGGGTTTACAAATAAAAAGATAGAAGATGTCGCAAAACACGATGTTATCGTGGATATAGGCAAAGACACCACCCTATTACTATCTGAATTGGTAAAAAAATCAAAACTAATAATCTGGAACGGGCCTTTGGGAAAATATGAATCAAGCAAAGACAACGCTACGACAACAGTTTTGGAAAGTATAGCTAAAGCAAAGAACGAAAGCATTCTCGGTGGGGGAGATTTAGTGTCTTTTATAAAAGACGAAAAAGGTTTTTCGTTTGTGTCTACGGGTGGTGGAGCGACGATACAATTCTTGGCGGAAGGTACTCTGCCGGGTATCAAAGCGCTCCAGTAATTTTCTTTGCTATTTTTTTTAAATCTTCTTCATTTAATTTATTGCAATCGTGAGATGAAATATATCCTTCGTATTTATCGAAATATTTATCGATTCTTGCTTCGATCGGTTTCCATTCATTCATATTTGCAGTTCCGTGCATAGGGTATAGTTTTGAATGTACATGATTCACTCCGAATCCTTCAAATACCATTGCCGTTCTGTCTACATCTTCGAATTTTAGGTCCAAAAGTTTTGCGACTTTTTTTGTTGCAATTATGAGCTTGCAGAGTACTTCGTCTGGTAGATCAAAAGCGTAGCTTGAATAATGTACCTTTGGGATCACTACTGTCATTCCATCCGTATTGGGAAAAATCGAAAGAAAAGCTAGATGCGCATCATCTTCCCAAATATTAAAACTAGACACTTCACCTTTTGCTATTTTACAAAAAATACAATTTTCATCTGTCATAAGAAATATTCTAGCATATATGTTAAAATTTGCGCTGTGCATCAATATTCTGAATTACTTCGCGATATTTTAGAAAAAAGAGGATTGAAGACTGAACAGGAGATCAGTAGTTTTTTAAATCCGGATTATGAAAAAGATTTACACGATCCTTTTTTGATGCGCGATATGGAGCGCGCTTGCATGAAACTTTTTGAAGTCGTAGATGCGAAAGAAAAGACCATCATTTATGCGGACTATGATTGCGACGGTATTCCGGGGGCCGTAATATTGGAAAGCTTGTTTAAAAAAATAGGCTACCAGAATTATAAAGTATATATTCCGCAGAGAAATTCTGAGGGTTATGGATTGAATCTATCTGCTATAAAACAATTCGCAGAAAAAAAAGTTAAACTTTTAATAACGATAGATCTAGGTATTACCGCCGTTGCTGAAGTGTCGCAGGCGATAGTAAATGGTATGGATGTTATCATTACAGATCATCATTTGTCAAAAGAAATCCTACCCAGAGCTTATGCGATTTTAAATCCAAAGGTTGACGATTATCCAGAAAAAATACTCTGTGGCGCAGGAGTGGTTTTTAAATTCGTACAAGGTTTTGTGAAAAAGTACGGAGAATTTTATAAAATAAATGTTGGTTGGGAAAAATGGTTGCTCGATATGGCTGGGCTTGCTACACTTTCTGATCAAGTACCTTTGTTCGGCGAGAATAGAGTCATTTCATATTTTGGTATGAAAGTTTTACGCAAATCTCCAAGGCTGGGCTTGCAAAAACTTTTAGCAAAAATGAATATTGAACAAAAATATTTATCTGAAGATGATGTTGGGTTTATGATTACACCTCGTCTCAATGCTGCTTCACGAATGGATGATCCGATGCGAGCATATGAATTGCTCTCCGCATATGATGAAGCGAAAGCCGGAGCTTTGGCGGATCATTTGTCAAAAATAAATGACGAAAGGAAGACAATGGTGACGAGCATAATGCGTGAGGTGAATAAAACTTTTGAAAAAAGAGAAGTCGGCGAAATAAAAGAAGTATGTGTCATAGGTAATCCAAAATGGAGGATAGGGGTGCTAGGTCTTGTAGCCGGCAAGATAGCAGACGCTCACAAAAAGCCAGTCTTTGTATGGGGAAGAGATGAGAATGATATTATCAAGGGTTCTTGTCGTAGTGATGGCTCGGTGTCTGTGGTAGAGCTGATGACAGCTACGAGTGAATATTTTTCTGAATTCGGCGGACACGAGCTAGCCGGAGGTTTTTCAGTGCATAATGAGAAGATTCATTTTTTAGAAGAAGCTTTATCTCTGTCATATCAAAAAGTAAAAAAACCAAAATTAATAAATGAAACAAAATATGATGCGAAAGTTGGTTTGGGTGCCGTGACGATGAAGAATTGGAATGAAATAGATCGTCTTGCGCCATTTGGTATGGGCAATGGAAAACCCATTTTTCTTTTTGAAAATGTAAAAGTAGAAAAAATAAAACAATTTGGCAAGAATGGTTCGGGCGAGCATTTAGAGATTGTTGTATCTAATAGCAATGATCAAGAAAAAAAGAAAGGAGTCAAAGCCGTAGCTTTTTTCTCTGGCCTAGATTCATTTAAGAAAAAAATTGTCGAACAAGAAAAGATAAATCTCCTCGCTGTCTTTGATTTATCGCGTTTTGGAGGTAAGATAGAGTTACGGTTGCGGATAGTTGATATATCTTAAAAAGATTTATTCATTAGATATATTGATATCAACAAGTAAACATACTCTGCTATCGCAATAAATGTCTACTCATCGATTTTATATGGTTTAGCCAGTTTAAAAACTTTTATACTTTCTTTTAATTTTATTTTTTCCAAATACCTTTCAAATTCCTTTGGTAATGGAGATGGTCCGACCCAGACGCTTCTTTGGATCATTTTGTAACCAAATTTTTTCAAATGCCAGCGAAACCATTCTCTTTCCGCTTTCTTGGCTTCGGGTATATCATACATTACCAATAGATTTTTTGGTTCATTTATGTCAAGATCTGATTGAAAATGTTTTAGAGAGTTTTCTTTTCTTTTTAGATATTTCTTACCACTAGGTGTTATTTGCCAGTCATTGTTTTTCTTTTCTATAAAACCTACTTTGTGCAATCTATTCATTGTGGATTTTACAGAATTCTGTGAACGAACTGGAATCCCTAGCAGGTTGGTCCTAAAACCTTTGTAGTTTATAGTGGTTTTCGCAAGTTCTATTAAGATTGTTTCGATTAAATTCATTTATAGATATTATCACAAGATTAAAAAGTAGTAAACAAATTTCGCTATCGCGGAAGATGTATACCATGTCTTATTTATTTATAGTTTTTAGAAAGTAAAAATGCTAAGATTCAAAATGTGAAAGATTTAGAAGACAAAATCACAATTTATACAGACGGAGCGGCGAGGGGGAATCCAGGGCGAGCGGGCTGGGCGGCGCTTTTGATTTTTCACCCCTATCCGAATCCGACCTCCCCCTTACTAATGGGGAGGAGAAAGGAGGGGGTCGTAAAACGACAAATTGAATTGGGTGGTTTTTCTCCGCACGCTACTAATAATCAGATGGAACTCACTGCACCAATAGAAGCACTCAAGTATTGTGCTAGGCAAGGCCTCACACAGACAATAGAGATTTTTTCTGATTCAAAATATGTTATTTTGGGAATTACAGAATGGATTTTTAATTGGCAGAAAAATAATTGGTGTAATGCAGCTAAAAAGCCAGTCTTGAACAAAGAGCTCTGGCAAGAACTTCTTACTTTAACGGAAAATTTCAAAATAAAATGGCATTATGTCGAAGGTCACAGTGGTGACAAATATAATGACCGGGTAGATGAGATAGCTACGAGCTTTGCGGATGGCAATTTGCTAGAACTCAAAAAATAAGTTAGTTTCATAGGATGCGAGACTGGATTTTTTTTATTGCTTGTTTTGGTTTTATATTTGGCATATTTATGCGCTCTTTTATTTTTGCGGATTTGTATTTTGCTTTAGTGCTTGGATCCTTGGCTTTCGTTTTGATTTTGTTTTTCAAATTTTTTTCTAAAAGCGACCTTGGTATTTTAAGTGCTATTTTTATTTTGCTGTTTTCTTGTGGTGTTTTCAGGTTTCATATTTCTGACAAACCTGCGCCCTCCCTGTTTGAAAACTTTATAGATCAAGAAGTTGTTTTGTTAGGTAAAGTGGTAGACGAACCAAGTATTGGGGAAAATAATCAAAAGATTATTTTAGAAGTAGAAGATGGAAAATATAGGGTAAAAATGTTAATCATCATGAATTTTGGCGTTGATATAAATTATGGTGATGAAATAAAGGTCAGTGGGGTTTTAAAGAAACCTAAAAATTTCATTACAGATCAAGGAAAAGAATTTGATTATATAAATTATTTGCGCAAAGACGGGATATTTTATGTGTTGCGTTATGGTAATATAGAAATTTTGTCTACTGGAAATGGAAATTTTGTAAAAAGTATTTTATTTTCTGTAAAAGAAAAATTTTTAGAAAAGATGAATCTGGCGGTTATGGAACCAGAATCATTACTCTTGGGTGGGCTTATTCTAGGAGAAAAATCTGCATTTAGCGATGACTTGCGAAAGAGTTTTGTCGATACTGGCACGATACACATCGTGGCGTTGTCTGGTTACAATGTCACCATCATCGCAGAATGGATAATGAAACTCTTTGCCTTTTTACCACAAGCTTTTGCTACGAGTGCAGGAATATTTTCCATTTTTCTTTTTGTTCTGATGACAGGTGGATCCTCGACTGCGGTGAGGGCGGGGATTATGGCGGTGCTTGCACTTTTCGCCCGTGCTACCGGTAGAAATTACGATGTAGCGCGGGCACTCTTGCTTGCGGGAGTTATGATGATACTGATCAATCCATTTGTTTTATATTATGATGTGTCTTTTCAGCTTTCTTTCCTAGCGACTATAGCAGTGATATTTTTTGCGCCGAGAATTGAAAAATACTTTCAGTGGATTACAAAAAGTTTCGGCTTGCGCGATATTTTCACAGTCACAACAGCCGTGTATATTTTCGTCTTGCCTTTCATTTTATACAAAATGGGTAATCTGTCGCTAGTGGCCCTGCCTGCAAATATTTTGATCTTACCGTTTATTCCCGTGACGATGGTCTTTGGATTTTTGACCGGTTTTGCAGGAGTATTTAATTATTTTCTATCAGTGTCGTTTGGTTTCGTGTCGTATCTTTTTCTCCATTACGAGCTTGCAATGGTTGATTTCTTTGCAAACATTCCCTTCGCCTCGCTATCTATCCCAGAGTTTCCACTTATCCTGACCATACTAATATATGTGTATTTTACTCATTTTCTTTTTGGGAAGGGTGTAAAAGATTTAAAATAAAAAATAAAAATCAGTGAATATTGTTTTTAGAAAGCCTTGGGAGGCGCGACGGCGCCGGACAGAGAAAATTTTTAGCAAAAAATTTTTGTGCTTTATAAAAATAGATATTTGCTGATTTTTAATTTTTTACTTAACTTCACCAAAATTTTTCTCAACAACTTCCCAATTCAAATTTTCAAAAAATGCTTCTACATATTTTTTCTTTTCGGAAGTAGAATAGTCGTATACAAATGAATGTTCCCACATATCTAGCGCGAGTATTAGAGTGCAGTCTTGGAGCTGTCCTAGATGCTGTTCATCTACCCAAGTCGAGAGCAGTCGCGTTTCTTTTCTATCGTAGTAGAGCATCGCCCAGCCGATGCCTCGAGTGAGTGCTATGGACTTGAAACGATTTTGCCATAGATCAAAAGAACCCCATTCTTCTGTGATTGCTTTTTTCAATTCACTATCTTCCGATAAATTTTTTGCTCCACCTTCGAGCGATGCAAAATACACTTCGTGGTTTCGCATACCATTATATTCAAAACCAAATCTTCTTTGTATTTCGCCGAGAGCGTACGCATTTTTTTCTACGTCTTGTGCTGGTTCATTTATCTTTTCTAAAATTAAATTGCTGTTTTTCACATACCCAGCATAAAGCTTCAAGTGCTCTTGTATATTTTTCTCTGATATTCCTTTGAGGACAGGAATATTAAATTTCATTTCTTCAAATTTTTTCATATGCTAGTATTGTACCATGTTTTTAAACCTTAAAAGATATTGGTTGCTCTTGCTTGTTTTGGCATTGTTGTTCGCCAATATCTTCATATTTTACAGCGGTTGGCAAAGATCGCATCGTGGCTTTACTTTTGCGATGCTCGATGTCGGGCAGGGTGATGCTTTATTCATCGAGTCGCCGACCGGCACACAAATACTCGTAGATGGCGGTCCGCCTAGAAAGATTTTGACACAGCTTTCGCGTGTGATGAGCCCTTTTGACAGGAGTATAGATGCGATCATCATCACCAATCCCGATCAAGATCACATAGCTGGGTTTTTAGATGTGTTGAAAGTTTACAAAGTTGGAAAAGTTTTTGAACCAGGCACACTGAATGATTCGAAAGTGTATCAAAATCTAAAAGATGAAATAAAAAGAAAAAATATTCAAAACATTTTAGCAAAAAAGGGAATGAAGCTAGATATGGGCGGGGGTGCTGTAGTAGATATTTTATTTCCAGATCGCGATGTCTCTACATATTCTGTAAACGATGGATCAGTGGTAGCTAGACTTTCGTATGGTGAAAATTCTGTGATGTTGATGGGTGATGCCACTAGTGAGACAGAGAGATTGATTTTAAAAGAAAATAAAAAAGAAGGATTACAAAGTGATATTTTAAAAGTAGGTCATCATGGCTCGCGCACTTCTACTTCGAGCGAATTCGTGAAAACGGTATCACCGATTTATGCGTTTATTTCAAACGGCAAAGACAATAAATATGGCCATCCACACAGAGATGTCTTGGAAGTATTGTATTCTTTTGGTGTGAAAGTATTCAGAACGGATATTCTTGGCACTGTGATTATAAAGTGTGATACAATTACAAAATGCAAGATAAACAAATAGAAAAACTAATCAAGGGAGAAGAAAAGAGGCAGTCAGATGGGCTTGAGTTAATTCCTTCTGAAAATTATGTTTCAGAAGATGTATTGAAAGCCAATGGTTCTATTTTTACAAATAAATATTCAGAAGGTTATCCAGGCAGGCGATATTACGGCGGGCAGGATTTTACTGATCAAGTGGAGACCCTGGCCATAGAACGCGCGAAAAAACTTTTTAAATGTAAATATGCAAATGTGCAGGCGCATTCTGGCGCGCCAGCAAATCTCGCTGTATATTCTGCGCTCCTTGAGCCGGGGGATACGGTGCTTGGTATGGATCTGTCTCATGGCGGACATCTGACCCACGGACACCCGATGACATTGCCTGCAAAGATTTACAAATTCGTAACATACAAGATGAAAGATCCCGACACTGGCGAGATCGATTACGAAAATCTACGCAAAGTAGCGCTAGAAACAAAACCAAAAATAATCCTCGCTGGATTTTCTGCTTATTCTCGCACTTTGAATTACAAAAAATTTGTAGAGATCGCTCGGGAAATTGGAGCTATCACAATGGCAGATATGGCGCACATTGCAGGGTTGATAGGCGCAGGAGTTTTGCGTAATCCTTTTGCTGACGGTTTTGATATTATCACTTCCACTACGCACAAGACCTTGCGTGGTCCGAGAGGTGGGCTGATATTGGTACACGAAAACGAAGAGATTGCAAAAAAAATAGACAAAGCTATTTTCCCAGGTATCCAAGGCGGTCCACATATGCATACTATCGCAGCCAAAGCCGTGGCTTTTGGAGAAGCGCTAAAACCAAAATTTAAGATATATGCAAAACAAATTTTGAAAAATGCCAAAGCAATGGAAAAAGTTTTTGCAAAACATAAAGTCCGAATGATCGGTGGAAGCACAGACAATCACCTGATATTGGCGGATGTTTTCGGCTCATTAGGTGTTACTGGCAAAGAAGCACAGACGGTGCTCGACGAGGTGGGTATAACACTCAATATGAATAGTATAGCAGGGGACACGAGGAAGCCCCTCGACCCTTCGGGTATCAGGTTTGGCACACCAGCGATCACTACACGAGGTTTCAGAGAGCGTGATTGCGCGCGAGTAGCCGAGCTGATGATTGAAGTTCTAAAAAAGAAAGATGACAAAAAAGTAAAGGAAAAAGCGCACAAAGAAATAAAAAGTCTTGCCAAAAAGTTTCCAATACCAAGGAAATTCGTATAAGTTCCAAATAAGTTACTCATGGAATCAGAAAATAAAAAATGTCAGAATTGCAAAGATAATTTTGTTATTGAAACAGAAGATTTAAGTTTTTATAAAAAGGTAGATGTGCCAATTCCCACATGGTGTCCTCGTTGTCGTTTTATCCGTAGAGCGATTTTCCGTAACGAACATTATCTTTTTAAAAAAAACGATTTCAAAACAGGCAAAGAAATTTTCTCAGCATATCCAAAAGATTCTCTTACAAGAATTTATGAACATGATTTTTGGTGGAGTGACCATTGGGATCCGATGAAATATGGTTTTACTTATGATTTTTCACGCAATTTTTTTGAGCAATTTCATTATTTGCAAAATATGATTCCTTGGTGTTCTAGAGCTATAAGTAATTCGATAAACAGCGATTACTGCAATAATGTCTCTGATCTCAAAGATTGTTATATGGTTTTTTCTCTAGTTTCAGGGATAAACTCATTGTATGGAGTTGGAGTCAGTAATGTAAAAGATTCTATAGATTTTTACCATTTAAAAGATTCAACTCTCTGTTATGAAACTTTTTCGGTTATTGATTCTTATAAAGTATTTTATAGCATTGAATGTGCAGGTTGTAGTGACCTATGGTTTTGCAAGAATTGTCGTAATTGTAGTGATTGCTTTGGGTGTGTAAATTTAAGTAATAAAAAATATTGTTTTTTTAATGAACAATATTCAAAAGAAGAATATCAAAAGAAGATCGGTGAGTTTAATTCTGGATCACATTCAATATTATTGAATATAAAGAAAAAGGTGAAAGAATTTCAGAAAAATTTTCCAGTGAAATTTATGCATACAATGAAAAGTCAAAATTCTTCTGGTGATAATATTTATGGTTCTAATAATGCAAAGCAATCTTTCCATATATATAAATCTGAGAATGTGAAATTCTCACAAAATATATATAATACAAAAGATTCATATGATTATAGTGTATCTGGATGGGGTTCAGAATTAATGTACGAGTGTGTTACTTGTGGAGGTTCTTCTAATTTAAAATTTTGTTTTGAATGCTGGCCAGTTTCAGGCAATTTAGAATACTGTATGTCGTGTTATTCTTGTACAGATTGTTTTGGTTGTGTTGGACTAAACAAAAAACAATATTGTATTTTTAATAAACAATATTCAAAAGAAGAATACCAAGGTTTAATTTTAAAGATTAAACAACATATGAATGATATGCCTTATATTGATAAAAAGGGAAGATGTTATAAATATGGAGAGTTTTTTCCTCTAGAATTTTCCCCTTTTACTTACAATGAATCACTCGCCTTTGACTATTTGCCACTTTCAAAGAAGGATACAGTTTCTTCAGGATACGATTGGCGTGACTTCTCAAAAAGAGATTACAATATTGAAATTCAACCAGATAGTTTGCCTGACAATATATCTGATCTGAAAGGAGAAATTCTAAATAAAACCATTGGCTGTACTCATTCTGGAGTCTGTGAATGTAATTGCTCAACAGCCTTTAGAATAGTTGAGGAAGAGTTAAGATTTTACAAAAGATTTAGTTTACCAATCCCACGCTTGTGCCCAAATTGTCGTTTTACTGAAAGAATCAAACAGTTAAATCCAATGAGATTTTATAATCATAAATGTGATTGTATTGGATCTTATTCTTTAAATAATATATATAAAAATACTAGCTTACACGATCACACCACAGCCCCTTGTTTGAATGAATTCGAAACATCGTATTTTCCAAATGATGATATAATAATTTATTGTGAAAAATGTTATCAATCGGAGATATTTTAATAAATTACAAAATAAAAAATGCTACCACCTGAAATCGCTTTCATATCTATAGCCACTTCGCTTTTTGCTGGGTATTTTTATATTCGCGACATATTGTATGGACAGACAAGACCCAATTTAGTTTCTTGGTCTGTCTGGGCTATTGCGCCGATTATTGGATCCTTGATTGCTTTCAGTAAAGGCGCAAATACATCCGCAATACCTGTGTTTATGGCAGGGTTTGTGCCATTGATTGTTGTTTTATTTTCAATCAAAAATAAAGACTCATATTGGAAGTTTGGTGTATTGGATTATGTATGTTTTGCCTTGTCTATCTTAGCTATTATCTTTTGGGTTTTTCTAAAAGAAGGTAATCTTGCCACTTTCTTTGCCGTGCTAGCAGATTTTATCGCATTTATTCCTACTTATGTGAAATCTTGGAAAAACCCAGAGACCGAAAATATCTGGCCTTATTCTGCTGGTCTGTTTAATGCTGCTCTAGGTGTTTTGACATTATCTCTGATATCTTTTAACACAGCTGGTTTTGTCTTTTACCTATTCATTGCAAATACAGTACAAGTTGCGATAGTATTATACAGACGAAAAATAATTGCAAAAAATTACGATGAAAAAGAAAAAAGGTAAACTCATAGTCATAGATGGCACAGATGGAAGTGGCAAACACACTCAAGTAGAATTGCTTGCTAAAAGACTTAAAAAAGAAGGATATAAAGTAAAAATTATAGATTTTCCAGAATATTATAAAAATTTCTTCGGCGCTTTCATCGGGCATTGTCTTACTGAACAATATTTCAATTTCTTAAAAGTGCATCCTAAAATAGTTTCCGTTTTGTATGCTGCGGATAGATTTGAATCAAGTAAAGAGATGAGAAAATGGCTCGAACAAGGATATGTAGTCATAGCAAACAGATATGTTTCTGCCAATCAGATTCATCAAGGGGGGAAAATAAAAAATGCAAAAAAAAGAGAAGCATTCATAAAATGGCTGGATCAGATGGAATATGGAGTTTTTAAAATACCAAAGCCCGATATTATTTTTTATTTGAGTTTGTCTATCGAGATAGTTTTGCGACTCTTGAAAGAACGGGCAAGCAGTAAAATAAAGAGAGCATATTTAAAAAAAGGCAAAGATGTCGCAGAAGCAGATAAAGAGCATCAGATGAATTCCATAAAAAGCGCACTGTGGCTCGTAAAAAAAGTTCCAAATTTTCTAAAAATAGAATGCTCTAAAAAAAGCGAAATACTTTCTCGCAAAGCAATCCACGAAATGATTTATGAGAAAGTAAAAAAAGTTTTAGTCAGGAAATAAAAATACTTTAACGATAATTTAGCAATAAGAAACGGTCGTCTGTTATTGCTAAAACAAGTTAAATTTATTTTTTATATGTAGTTCGTTATCTATTTCTTCTGCTAAAACGAAACGCACATATTTTCTAGCGTTATATAATTCTAAGATAAACTCAATTTCTTTTTCGCAAGAGAAGGGATGAATAAATACTGATTTTTGAAATTCTCTTAAACCTATTTTTTGAAAATGAAAACGAAGTGAGTCGCGTAATCTTCTTGATTTTTCTGGTATATCAAACATTATTATACGCCATTTACCATCCCATTTTGTTGGTTTTTTTATTTCTATTTTATCAAGATTAAATTTTAATGCTTCTTGTTTACCGTCTTTAGACAGAATAAGAGTGGTGGTTCCGTCTTTATGTTGTTTTTCTTCAATTAAGTGAGATTTATACAAGGAATCAATTGATCTTTGTAGTGTTTGACGATTCAATTTTTCTAATTCTTTAGGGATTTGTTTTAAAATCCAAAATTGTTTTCGTGGTGATTTAGTTAATCCTAGAGCCAAACCAGCCGATAACAACAAAAGCACTTTTTTCTTTAAATTTCCAGTTCTTGGTTTTTTATATATCATCTTCTCATTATATAGCAATAAGAAACGGTCGTCCACTAATGCTAAATTGTTTTTGTTTTGTTGTCTATTGTATGTAATAATAATTAATATGCAAATTCCAGTAGTAAATGAACAAGATGAAGTAATAGGGTACAAGGAACGCTCAGATAGAGATAGTGGGCAGATCACTCGGGTGACAGGTCTTTGGGTTACAGATGAGAATGGCAATATTTTGCTTGCACAAAGAGCTAGGCATAAGAAAAATAATCCTGGTCTTTGGGGTCCAGCTGTGTCGGGAACAATTGAAAAAGACGAGACTTATGAATCAAACATAATCAAAGAAGCAAAAGAAGAGATCAATCTTGAGGGTTTTGATTTTGTACCAGCGAAAAAATTTAGAATGTCTACTGATCACGAGTATTTTGCGCATTGGTTTACTGTCATTGTGCCTCACGATTATCCTCTTAAAAAAGAAGACAATGAAGTAGAAACCATAAAATGGTTCTCAAAGGAAGAATTATTGAAACTTACCAAAGAAAAACCAGAAATTTTCCTACTTAGTTTTCCGATGTGGGCTAAATATTTTTGTAAATGAAAGTAATTTATGCAACTCAAAATTAAAAAATTGCATAAAGATACAAAGATTCCGACACACGGACATCCGGGTGATGCGGGGATTGATTTTTATGCCATAGAAGATGTTTTGTTTAAGGCGGGTTGTAGCGCGCAAGTGCATACAGGCGTTGCTGTAGAAATACCCGAAGGTTATGTGGGATTGGTCTGGGATAAATCCAGTCTTTCTTTTAATCAAGGACTCAAGATTTTGGGCGGTGTGATAGATTCTTGTTATCGAGGCGAGCTTATTATGAGTCTTTGCAATCTATCTGACAAAGATTTTGTGCTAAAAAAAGGCCACAAAGTGGCGCAGATGCTCATACAAAAATTCGAACATTGTGATATTGTAGAGGTGAGTGAATTATCAGAAACTTTGCGAGGTGATGGCCGTGAGGGAAGCACTGGGCATAAATAGTTGAAAGTTTATAAAGTGAAAAGATTGTAAAGTCAGATGCAAGACAAGATAAAAAATTTAATCAATAATACTATTAAAAACCTCGGAGTTGGCGAGATTGATTTTGCGGTGGAGCATCCGGCAGATTTGGAAATGGGGGATTATTCTACAAATGTCGCAATGGTTTTGGCAAAAAAAGAAAAAACAAATCCGAGAGAACTCGCAGAGAAAATTCTTGTCGAAATGTCGAAAACAGCGTTTGATACAGATATAGATAGAGTAGAATCAGCTGGCAATGGCTTCATAAATTTTTATCTTTCAAAAGATTTTTTCAAAGATAGTATAGCGGAAATAATAGAGACAAAAAATGCTGATAAAAATTTTGGCGAGAATGATCTTTTGGCTGGAAAAAAAGTTATGGTGGAATACACTGATCCGAATCCTTTCAAACCTTTTCATATCGGACACTTGATGAATAATACCATCGGTGAATCTGTGGCACGGTTGGTGGAGTTTTCTGACGCGGAAGTGATCCACGCAAATTATCAGGGTGATGTAGGGCTGCATGTTGCGAAAGCTATTTGGGGTCTGCAAAAAAATTCAGACTTAATAGAAAAAAACGAAACGACAGTAGAAATACAAGCGTTTCAGATAGGTCAGGCATATGCGCTCGGGTCAGAAGTTTATGAAGATGAAAATAGACCTGAAGCAAAAAAAGAAATAGATGCGATAAATAAAAAAATTTATGAAAAAAGCGATGAAGAAATAAATGAACTTTATAAGTGGGGCAGAAAGATTACTTTGGAAGCCTTTGAAAAGATTTATGCGATGCTCGGCACGCATTTTGATCGTTATTATTTTGAGTCCGAAATGGCTCCTGTCGGTTTGAAAATAGTGAAAGAAAATATTGGAAAAGTTTTTGAAGAATCCGACGGCGCGATAGTTTTTAAGGCAGACAAGCACGATCCGAAACTCCATACTCGCGTCTTCATAAATTCTCAAGGCTTGCCGACTTATGAGACAAAAGATATAGGCTTAAACATTACAAAATTTGAAAAAGAAAATCCAGACCTCTCTGTGATAATCACAGCCAATGAACAAGCCGACTATATGCGCGTAGTACAAAAAGCGCTTTCTTTGATTCGTATGGATGTGGAAGATAAGATGAAGCATATTACGCACGGGATGCTTCGTTTTACATCTGGCAAAATGAGTTCAAGAAAGGGTAATGTCATTACTGGTGAATCACTCTTGAACGATGTAAAACATTTGGTGTATGAGAAAATCCGCGATCGAGGATTTTCTGAAGACGAAAAACAACAGGTGGCTACGGTCGTAGGTGTGGCGGCGCTCAAGTATTCTATACTTAAGCAAGCTTCCGGCGGAGATATTGTTTACGATTTTGATAAATCGATTTCTTTTGAAGGTGATTCGGGGCCGTATTTGCAGTATTCGTATACTCGAGCAAAGTCTGTAGTGGAAAAGGCACAGGCAGAAAATTTTGGAGCCAAGCTCCAAAATTTTCTGCCTACAACTCCGACAACATTCGAAATCGAAAAGTATTTATACAGATTCCCTGAAATAGTAGAAAGATCAGCAAAAGAATTTGAACCGCATTATATAGCAAATTATCTAATAGAAATCGCCCGGGCATTTAATTCATTTTACGGTAACAACAAAATAATAGACAAAGAAGATCCAAATTCTTCATACAAAATAGCGATTTGCGAAGCCTTTGCTGTAGTGATGAAAAACGGTCTATATTTGCTAGGCATAAACGCTCCGGAGAGGATGTAAGAATGCAAGTTATTTTCCTTGACAAATAGATTTTAATATGCTATACTATAAGGGTAAGTTAATTGTACCTTAAAAATTGTGGTTTTGGCGAAAAAGTATTGATTTATATGGATTTAAAGCTTAAATAAATCTTTTTTCGTCAAAATTACATCTGTTGTTAACTTTTTCCTTCGAAAGGGGAAAAAAATGAAATCCTTCTTGTCTGTACTTGCTACCACCGGAATCATCGTCATTGTCGTGTTGATTTGTGTCAAATTGACTTCACTTGATTTGAATCGATGGGACACTGATTTAATGACAAATTTCTTCTGTCTTTTGATCCCTGTTGTAGCCGCAACAGCAGCCTTCATAGCTCTCAAGGTAAAAGAGCTTCTCGATCAGTTTTGAGTTAGCCCGTTAGCATCGACCGTCATCGATGCTAACGGGCTATTGCTTTTTATGGAGGTTTCCCAGAATACTTTCCTCTTGAAATTTTTGTGATTTTTTGGTATGTTTATTATAAGCGTTGAAGGGGTCCCGTCTGGGAAATCTGGGCAGGTATCACCCCTGAGTTTTTGGGAAGAAATGCTGAAAGGCAGAGTAGAACCCAGTGATATGAAGTGTTCGCTCATACGAGTTTATTTGGGCGAAAATTAAGGTGGTATCGCGTGTTTCTTTTTTGAAACTCGTCCTTAAATAATAATTTTTTTAATTGTTATTTGTGGATGGGTTTTTATTTTTAATAAAAGTGGGGAGCGAAAAAATTTCTTAAGAAACTTTTTCGCTCCAAGAAAATCTAAAAACATAAGATTATGCAAGATAAAAAAGAAAATCAAAAATCAGAAGTAGCTTTGCGCGAAGAAAAGATTATGCATTTTTGGCGCGAGCATAAAACTTTTCAAAAAAGTTTGGAAAAAGATTCGCCAAAAGGTAATTATGTTTTTTATGATGGTCCACCTTTTGCGACAGGGCAGATGCATTATGGGCACATACTCGGTAGTACTGCCAAAGATGTGATCGGCAGATATCAGACAATGCAGGGTTATCATGTGCCTCGCAAATGGGGTTGGGATTGTCACGGATTGCCGATAGAAAATATTGTAGAAAAAGAGCTCGGCATTGCAGGACACAAAGAGATCGAAGCGTATGGCATCGACAAATTCGTAGAATACGCCCGCAGTAAAGTACTCGAATACGATGCAGACTGGCGGGTGGGTATAGAGCGCATAGGCAGATGGGTGGATTTTGATGGTGGATACAAGACGATGGACAATTCTTTTATCGAGTCTGTGTGGTGGGCGCTCGCAGAATTTAACAAAAAAGGTTTGATCTACGAAGGTGTTCGTGTGCTCGCGTATTGCGCTAGATGCGAGACTCCGATCGCGAATTCGGAGATAGCTATGGACAATAGTTACAAAGACATAGCCGATATTTCTGTTTATGTTAAATTCGAACTTGAAAATGAACCAAAAACATATTTGCTCGCTTGGACGACAACCCCGTGGACATTGCCGGGTAATACTGCGATAGCGGTGAACAAAGCCGTGGATTATGTGAAAGTCGAAGCCGACGGCGCGCATTATATTTTAGCGAAAGCGACCCTCGGCAATGTGTTTAAAGAAAAAGATTTTAAAATTGTAGAAGAGTTCAAAGGTGAAAAGCTTGTCGGCAAAAAATACAAACCGGTTTTCCCTTATTTCGTAGATGTAGGAATGCCAAACAAAGAAAATATTTACAAAGTCTGGCACGCGGATTTTGTGACCACGGATATGGGCACAGGCATAGCACACGAAGCTCCGGCTTTTGGTGAAGACGATATGAATCTAGCGCGAGAACACAAGATACCTTGGATCATACATGTAGATGAGACAGGCAGATTCAAGAGTGAAGTGAAAGATTTTTCTGGAATGAAAGTAAAACCAAAAGACACCGCCGAAGACAAAGATGCGCATCTTAGGACGGATATTGAAGTCATAAAATATTTGCAGGCAAGTGGCGCGTATTTCAATAAAGAAAAAATAATACACTCGTATCCGCATTGTATGCGTTGTGATACTCCAATCATTTATTATGCCTTGCCGTCTTGGTTTGTGGATATTCAAAAATCAAAACCGACAATACAAAAAACTGCTGAATTTATAAATTGGATACCGACACATTTGAAGGAGGGCAGGTATAAAAATATCGTAGAGTCTGCGCCGGATTGGAATATTTCCCGCAACAGGTATTGGGCGAGTCCTCTACCTGTGTGGAAATGCGAGAAATGTGAACAGAAGACTTTTGTAAGCTCCATAGAAGAACTAAAACAAAAATCAGTAAAATCCGGCAACAAATATTTTGTAATGCGACACGGAGAGTCTGAAGGTAATATAGCAGGCACTATTAGTTCATATCCAGAAAACGATGATAACTTGACGGAATTGGGTAAAAAACAAGTACTCGAGAGTATACAAATGTTAAAAGAAAAAGATATCGATCTGATTATTTACTCTGATCTAGCTCGAACAAAAGAAACTGCCGAAATAATAAAAAAAGAATTAAATATTGAAGATAATAATTTTGTTTCAAGTAAAATGATCCGAGAGATCTCTACCGGAGATTGGAATGGAAAAAAATGGATAGAATATGTTGCTTTTATAAAAAGCACAGGAGAAAAGAGATACTTTTATCGACCAGAAAATGGTGAATCTGGAGAAGATGTCAGGATTCGTATGTCTGAATTTTTATATAAAGTGGATAGTGAATATAAAAATAGAAATATTTTGGTTGTTACTCACGAAGGTCCAGCCAGAATACTTTATGCTGGTGCCCTTAGTTTGGATTATGATCAAATGGAGAAAAAGTTAGAAAACAAAGAGATTGGCGTTTTTAAAAATGCCGAAATCAGAGAGCTAGATTTTACTTTTCTACCTCATAATAAAAACTTCGAGCTTGACTTGCACAGACCATATATAGACAGTGTGAAATTGAAATGCTCTTGCGATGGCGAGATGACACGCATCACAGAAGTTTTAGATTGTTGGTTTGAATCCGGTTCGATGACATTTGCCGAGGATCATTATCCTTTTGAGAGTTCTGATTGGCAGAAGAATAATTTTCCAGCGGGATTCGTGGCGGAATACATAGCGCAGACTCGTACTTGGTTTTATTATATGCACACTGTTTCTGCAATACTCTTCAATCACGCGCCATTTAAAAATGTAGTGACTACCGGTACTCTCCGCGCTGAAGATGGACAAAAGATGTCCAAGTCCAAGCATAATTATCCTGATCCTTGGGTTTTTATAGATAAATATGGTGTGGACGCACTGCGTATATATCTGATGTCTTCGCCCTTAATGAAAGGTGAAGATGCAAATTTTTCGGAGAAACTCGTGCAAGAAATTTCTAGCAAGATTATCGGCAGATTTCACAATACGATGCTTTTTTATGAACTTTACAGAGATAAAAGTCTGGAAGATGTTTACGAAAAAGATTTGAAAAATGTTTTGAATAAATGGATATTGTGTCGCCTAGATGAGGTGATAGTAGAAGTGACAAATGGTATGGAAGCATATGATATGGCTCTCGCCACGAGGCCACTTGATCTTTTTGTAGACGATCTATCTACTTGGTATTTGCGTAGATCTAGAGATGCCATAAAAAATGATAACAAAGAAACAAAACAAACTTTGTATTTTGTATTGAAAACTTTTGCCAAACTCATAGCGCCATTTGCGCCTTTCATTGCCGAAGAAGTATGGATGGATTTGCGTTCAGATGTTGATCCGGAGAGTGTGCATTTAGCGGATTGGCCTACTCCGTATTTTATTGTACAAGATAAAAATGAAGTCGTAAAAAAAATGTCCGATACTCGTCGTGTCGTTTCTCTGGGTCTTGAAGCTCGACAAAAGTTTGGCATTAAAGTCCGCCAGCCACTTACTAAAATGAAAGTGAAAGATATCGACTTCCCTTCAGAATATATGAGCTTGATATTAGAAGAATTGAATATAAAAGACATATTGCAAGATAAAAATATAGAAAGCGAAGTATTGCTCGACACAGAAATAACAGAGGGTTTGAAACAAGAAGGCGATTATCGCGAGCTCGTGCGAGGTTTACAAGATTTGCGTAAAAAAATGGGTCTGACTCCAAAGGATACAGTATCCCTCATAGTGTCTACTACCGAAGAAGGCAAGAAGCTAATCCAAAAATTTGAAAATGATCTTTTAAAACAAGTACTTTTATCGAAAATAGAATTTAAGGAAAATGATGGTGAAGAAATAAAGATTGACGAATTAATATTCAGATCGAAATTAATTAAATAAGTTGATATATGGAAGATAAAAAACTAATAATATTTGATTTTGATGGTGTGTTTATCAATACACTAGATATGACCTATAAAATCAATAGAGATACGAACAATAATCTTTCCTGGGAAGAATATAAAAGTTTTTCAGAAGTTAATTTTTTTGAAGGATGGGAAAAAGCAAAAAAAGAAAAAGGATACATAACTCCAGAACAATATCATGAGAAGTACGAACGAGGCATATTAGAATACACTATCGAGGATATACTGTACGATACAGTTTTGTATTTAGTTGATAAATATATATTAACTATTGTTACTTCAAGTAATGGATACGCAGTGAAAAATTTTATGGAAAAAGAAAATCTAGTGGAATGTTTTACGGATATCTTAGGGACTGATTTTCACAAAAGTAAGGAATATAAAATAAAGTTTCTTTTAGAAAAGTACAATCTTTTTCCCCAAAAAGCTATTTTTGTCACAGATACTTTGGGTGATGTATTAGAAGCGCGTGTTTGTGGTGTATGGCAAATAGCAGAAACTTGGGGCTTACACAAGCGAGATGTTTTAATAAGAGGCGAACCAACTGAAATTATCGATGATCCCATAGATTTAATTAAAACTATAGAAAAGATATTAGAATAATAAAAGATCTTATTTTATATGTTAAAAATTTTGCAATATAAGAATTTATTGAAAATAATAATATGTTAATATATAAAATATGAAAAATGAAAATATGCCAAAACTTTTAGAAAAAATAGAATTAGTGGTTTATGCTGACAATGTTCCTTTAAGACAAAACATTGATTTGTCTAGAGATGTGGGTAAAAGATTGGCGAAAACGCTAGGTGCAAATATTGATGTTGTTGAGATGGGTACTTTGTTGATGGATTGTGCTTTAGGGCATGCGATTAAAGAGAATAGGCAAGGTGAACATGTTCAAATGTCCCTCGAAAAAGCGAACGAACTACTCGTGGAGTCAGATTTATCAGAAGAAGAAAAGGAAAATATTCGCAGATGTATTTTAGAACATCATGGAGTTTCAAGATTTTCCTCTTTGGAATCTGAAATTGTCTGCAATGCAGACTGTTATCGTTTTGTATCCATTAAGGGTTTTTGTTTTGCAATGCGATATTTACGCGATATGCCATTTGATGAATTGGTCAGTTTATTAAAAAGAAAAGTTGACGAAAAATGGAATGCTCTTAGTTTAGATATTGCTAAAAAAGAAATTACTTCTCAATATCAAACGATAGTTCAAATTCTTAAAGGTTTATAAAATAAAATGCATCACATATATCATACAGAGGGAATAATATTGAGTAGTCAGAATTTTGGCGAGGCGGGGAAATATTATTCTATTTTCACTCGTGATTTAGGAATGGTCTTTGCTTCTGCGCAGGGGATCAGAAAGATGTCTTCCAAACTCCGTTTTATTTTGCAAGATTTTTCGTATGCAAAGATTGATTTAGTAAAAGGTAAAGATTTTTGGATAATTACAAGTGCTTCAAAAACAAACAAGCTAGAAAATTTGCAAAAGCCGGAATTCTTGAAAGTATTTGCAAGTATTTCAAAACTTTTGAAGAGATTGCTGGCAGGGGAAGATGTAAATGAGGCGCTTTTTGCGGATTTGATAAATGGTCTTTTGGTTTTAGAAAAAGCTGGAACGAAAGAAGAGATGCACAATGTCGAAGCTGTGATCGTATTGCGGATTTTGCACAATCTCGGCTATATAGGTGGCGATGAAATGCTCAAAGATTTGATAGTATCGCCATTTGCGGGCGATCTCGTGTTTAAAGTTTCACAGAACAGGACAAAAGTTTTGAATCAGATAAATAAAGCTTTGAAGGAAACTCATCTTTAATTTTCTTGATTTGGTATGTTACAATTAGAAAATGGGGTCTGCTGATAAAAACAAGCTAAATAGGATTGAAGATTTGAAAAAGAAGCTTTTTGATAAGAATTATAAGACAAAATTCGAACACCGGGAAAGCTTTCCACATTTTCACGACAGAGAAGTGATGGACTCTTGGGAGAAAAAAGAAGCCCCGAAAGTTTTAACAAGAGAAGATATTTTAATGAAAACATCGATATTCAAAAAGTTCTTTATGTTATCGCTCGTGTTTTTTATTTTGGCGCTCAGCTATGCTTCTTATATGTTTTTTGCGAAAAGCAACACTGTATCAAATGAAAACATAGACATATCAATACAGAGCAACGCTTTTACTGCCGGAGGCGAAGAATATCCGTTGTTGCTAGAAGTTGTAAATAAAAATAACTCGGCATTACAGTTGGCCGATCTGATCATAGAATATCCGAAGAGTTCAGCTTCGAGTCTTGTTCAAGACAATGAACGCATTCGTCTGTCGCTCGGCACCATACCCGCAGGTGGACGCAAGAATGAAAATATAAAATTCGCGCTTTTTGGCGAACAGGGCACTATCCGTCCAGTGAAGATTACAATCGAATATCGAGTCGAAGGATCAAATGCTATTTTCGTAAAAGAAAAAATCTATGATATCACCATAAGTTCTACTCCGATAAATCTTTTAGTAGAAGCTCCCACAGAGGTGAGTGGTAGCCAAGATGTGTCTTTTGAAATATCTGCCGTATCGAATGCTACGAAGCCCGCTACAAAGATGTTGCTCAGAGTGGATTATCCTATAGGTTTTCAATTTGTAAAAGCAACACCGATGCCGTCTTCAAACAATAATGTATGGAATTTGGGTGATTTGGCTCCGGGTGCCGAGCGCAAAGTGGTGATCGTGGGCAAGATGTTGGATGTTTTTGAAGGAGAAGAAAAAATATTTCGAGTATGGACCGGATCCCAATCGCCATCTGATAAATTTCAGATAGGCACTATTTTCAATTCTCTCGAACACAAGATCCTGATAAAGAAATCTTCGATTGAAGCGCGCCTCAGTATTAATGGTGTCTCTGATAGAGAATATGCAGTAGACACAAAGACCGGCATAGAAGGACAGATACAATGGAAAAATAATCTAGAAACAAAAATAAACAATTTACAAATTCGTGCTGTGATATCGGGCAATGCTGTGAATCGCAATACGATATCGGGCAGGCAGGGTTTTTATAATTCTTCGCAAAATACAATTATTTGGGATAAAAATTCAGACAGCTCTCTGCTCGAAGTAGAGCCCGGTGAATCTGGTGTAGTGTCTTTTTCGCTTTCTTCGCTTTCTCTTTTTTCTGCATCAGGTGGATTGTTGTCTTCGCCTTCTATAAATATAGATGTGTCAATAACAGGCGAACAGAGTAGCTCGGGTGGCAGTATTGTAGACTTGAGCAGTAAAGAATCCAAGACCGTAAAAATAATTTCTGATGTTGGTCTCTCTGCAAAAGTATTGTATTCTACTGGGCCTATACAAAACACTGGGCCGATCCCTCCAAAAGCAGAACAGACTACGAGTTACACTATCAATTGGTCTTTATCAAATACTGCGAATGCTATTTCCAAAGCAGAAGTGCGAGCTACAATACCTTCCTGGGTTAGTTTCAAGGGTTTGTTTTCTCCGGCAAATGAAGATGTGTCTTATAATGCGCCAACTCGAGAAATAATTTGGAATGTCGGAAGTATCGCTAAAGGAGCAGGTATTATGGGCGCAGGAGAAGAAGTTTATTTTCAAATAGAATTTACTCCTTCATTGTCACAAGTAGGTTCATCTCCTGTATTATTAAACGAGACTACTTTGACTGGACACGATGATTTTGCTAATGTGGATGTGAGAGTCAGGAAGTCCCTGCTCGATATCAGAATTTTGAATGATCCTGGTTTACCTCCTAGTGGAGACAGAGTGATTCAATAAAAATATGAGTAAAGACGAAAATAAAAAAGAAAACTTATCTGCCGACTTGCCCGCCGAGGCGGGGGCAGAGGAAAAATTGATGGAGAAGATAGTTTCACTTTGCAAACGCAGAGGTTTTATATTTCAGGGTTCTGAAATATATGGTGGATTGGGAGGCACTTTTGATTGGGGGCATTTTGGCGTAGCGCTGAAAAATAATATAAAACAAAGTTGGTGGAAGAAATTCGTAGAGAGTAGACGCGATATGTATGGTGTAGATGCGGCGATACTGATGCGTCAAGAAGTTTGGCAAGCGTCAGGCCATGTGGCGAATTTTTCTGATCCGATGGTGGAGTGCGGGGAATGTCACTCCAAATTCAGAAGTGATCATATTGGTTTTACTAATGCTGATAATTTTGAAAATAAGATGAATATTGGTTGTCCAAGATGTGGCAAGAAAAATTGGAAAGAAGCGCGACAATTCAATATGATGTTTCAAACCAAAGTAGGCGCGCTAGATGATTCTTCGGCTATATCATATCTCCGTCCAGAGACAGCGCAGGGAATGTTTGTGAATTTCAAAAACACAGTAGATGCTTTTCACCCGAAACTTCCTTTTGGTATGGCGCAGATAGGTAAAGCCTTTAGGAATGAGATAACTCCGCGAGATTTTCTTTTCAGACAGAGAGAATTCGAGCAGATGGAGATAGAATATTTTATTCGTGAAGAAGATTGGCAAAAGTATTTTGAATATTGGAAAGATGAGATGTCAGAATGGATGGAAGAAGTGGGTGTAGATATGAATAAAGTCCACGAGCTCGAAGTGCCAGATTCTAACAGGGCATTTTATTCGAAAAGGACTATTGATTTTGAGTTTGATTATCCGTTTGGCAAGAAAGAGCTTTTTGGTTTGGCATACAGGACGGATTACGATCTTGGAGTGCACAAGCTCGAATATATAGACGACCTGTCTGCGCAGGCAGGAGAGAATTTTAAAAAAATAGTGCCTCATGTTATCGAGCCGTCTTTTGGATTAGATCGCGCTGTATTGGCTTTACTAGTTTCTGCATATGCAGAAGATGAAAAAGACGGAGAAGTACGAGAATATCTCAAATTCAAACCAAATATTGCGCCCGTCATTTGCGCGGTGTCTCCACTTTTGAAAAATAAACCAGAATTAGTAGAATACGCCAACACAAAAGTCTTTGCTCCGCTCAAAGCAGAATTTGGCAGGGTAGCATGGGATGACAACGGCAACATAGGCAAAAGATATAGAAGACAAGACGAAATAGGCACACCATTTTGCATAGTGGTAGATTTTGATACTCTGACCGACGACACAGTCACCGTCCGCGACCGCGACATCGGCGCGCAAGAACGAATCAAAGTTGCTGACTTAAAGGAGTATATAAAAGGGAAGATATAAACTATTATTCTAAAAATGAAAGAAATTGAAGTAAAAGCATACTTAAGAGACAAGATAAAGGTTTTAACCAAGATTGAAAGTTTAGGGTATGTTTTTTCAGAGCCAGTCAAACAGATCGATACTGTGTATGCAAGAACAGTTGGAAGCGTTGAAGAGTATTTGAAAAATGATCATTTTGTACGCATCAGAGAAAAAAGCGACGGAGAATATATTTTCACAGTTAAAGTACCTAAGGTGATTAAAGAGAATTTAGTGAAAAGAGAATATGAGACGAAAATAAATAATATTGTAGAGCTTGAACAAAGTCTATTTGTTATGGGATATAAGATAGCTAATAAGGTAGTAAAGATTCGCCGTACAGCCAAACGAGAAGATTTTGAGATTTGTATGGACTCTGTAGAAGATCTAGGTGACTTTATTGAAATAGAAAAAATGTTTTCTGATGAAAAGATTGACGGTGACGCTGTTTTAAAAGAATTACAGAATTTTTTAGTTTCTTTTGGTATTGATTTGAGTGATGAGGTGAAGAAAGGATATGATATTTTAATGCTTGAGAAAATCTACAACAAGTAATTTTAAGAATATCTCTTTTTATTTAAAATCTTTTTGACACCCTGTGGCACAATGTGCTACACTTTGTATATGAGAACAACATTGAATATATCAATGCCAAAGACACAAAAGAGCATTGTAGATAAAATGGTTAAGGATTATAATTATGCTTCATTCAGTGAACTTTTTCGTGATGCATTGAGAGCTCTGCAGGACAGTATTTTGGTTAGAGATATGATGGAGAGCGAAAGAGAGTTTGCAGAAGGTAAGGGTAAAAGATTGAAATCCCTAAAGGATCTTATGTAATGTTATGAACATAGATTACTCTCCGAAATTCAAGAAACAGTTCAAGAAATTACCCAAATACATTAAGAACCTTGCTTTAAAACAAGAAGAGATTTTTAGAAAGGACCCTTTTGATTTGAGATTAAAAACTCACAAATTACAAGGTACTACTCTTGATTATTGGGCTTTCTCTGTTTCACATTCTTATCGTATAGGTTTTGTTTTCTGTAAGGATAATTCAGTAAGATTTCTTGCGGTTGGAGGTCATGAAATTTATAAAAAAGATTTAAGATAATAATTCTATGAAATTCATAAAAAAGGTTTTACACAATGGTTTACGGGTGGTTATTGTGTCGATGAAGGATAATCCTACTGTTACTGTGCTTGTGCTGGTAGAGGCGGGTTCTAAATATGAAACCAAAAAGATAAATGGTTTATCGCATTTTCTAGAGCATATGTGTTTCAAGGGTACGACAAAAAGACCGAAGGCCATAGATATTTCTCGTGAACTCGATGCTTTAGGTTCGCAATACAACGCTTTTACTTCACAAGAAGAAACGGCATATTATGCAAAGTCAGATGCAAAACATTTCAAAAAGATTTTTGATGTTGTTTCTGATATTTATCTAAATTCTTCGTTTCCTGAAGCAGAGATGCAAAAAGAAAAAGGCGTGATCATCGAAGAGATAAATATGTATGAAGATCTGCCAAACAGACATGTGCAGGATCTGTTGATGAAACTAGTTTACGGAGATCAACCAGCTGGGTGGGGTATAGCCGGTGAAAAGAAAAATATTTTGGATATGAAACGCGAGGATTTCTTAAAATATAGACAAGCGCATTATTTACCAGAAGCGACCACCTTGGTGGTGGCAGGTAGTATTACAGAAAAAGAAGTGATGTCGGAGGTGAATAGAATATTTGGCAAAGTGTCTAAAGGTAAAAAAGAAGGAAAGTTGAAAGTGAAAGAAGCGCAGTCAAAGCCAGCAGTTTTGGTAAAATTCAAAAAGACAGATCAAACGCATTTTGTGATGGGTGTACGAAGTTTTGATCTTTTTAGTAAAAAAAATGCTGCTCTTTCTGTGCTGGGTGGGGTATTGGGCGGAGGTATGAGTTCGCGGCTTTTCCAAAAGCTTCGCGAAGAGATGGGTGTGGGATATTATGTTCGTGCAGGCAACGACCCATATACTGATCACGGATTTTTTCAAATCTCTGCTGGGGTAGATAACAAAAGGGTGTATGAAGTAGTAGAGGCAGTACTCGAAGAATGTCGCAAACTCAAAAATGAAGAAGTGAGTGAAGAAGAATTGAACAAAGTAAAAGAATGCCTGATCGGCAATATGAAGTTATCTTTAGAGTCCACTGATGATATAGCTGGTTTCTATGGCGCGCAAGAACTCTTGAAAAAAGAAATAAAAACTGCCGACGAAAAAGCTGAAGAGATTCGCAAAGTTACAAGCAAACAAATTCAAGACTTGGCAAAAGAAATTTTCAAAAATGAGAAATTAAATCTTGCTTTGATAGGGCCTTTTAAAGAAAAAGCGAAGTTCTCTAAAATACTAAAATTATAAAGATTTTAAAACACATTTATTTTGTGCTATCATATACATATGAACGGACAAGGTAATCCTAATGCAATGTTTGTCACTACTGGTACAATCATCCGTTTCTTTTTGGTGGCTATTGGGTTTTTTGCGATTTGGATATTAAGAGATCTGCTCTTGGTTATTTTGACCGCGATAATGCTCGCTTCTTTTGTGGAAAGCGCAGTACCTTATTTCAAAAAATTAAAATTAAACAGAGTTTTTGGAGTGGTGTTGTTATATATATCCACGATATCTATTTTGGCTGTTTTATTTTATCTATTTGCTCCACTTTTGATTACCGAAGTTTATAATTTTTCTGTATTCTTGTCTGCTTATGTGCCCGATTCTACTTTTTTGAATTACTTTAGAAATGATGCTTTTGGCGGAGCTCGAGATATTTTGAGTAATCTTTCTCACAGCTTATCTTTGACGAATCTTTTGACTACATCAAAGGCATTCATTACAAATTTATCTGGTGGTTTCTTTCAAGTTCTTGGTGTAGCATTCGGCAGTATTTTCAATGTCATATTGATAGTGCTTCTTTCTTTTTATATGTCGATCCAAGAAAAAGGAATCGAGAATTTTCTGCGAATTATTTTGCCCATTCAATACGAGGATTACGCGGTGGATTTATGGGATCGTTCTCGCAGAAAGATCGCTCTGTGGATGAAAGGGCAGATGTTACTTGGTATCTTGATCGCTGTGCTCACTTATCTCATACTTTCTTTGCTTGGTATCCAGTATGCTCTTCTTCTTGCGATTATTGCTGGCGTGATGGAGCTCATACCTTACGGCGTACTCATAGCTCTTATACCTGCGGTGTCATTTTCTTATCTATCTGGCGGAGTATCGAGTGCGGTGATGGTACTCGGAGCTTACACAATTTTGCATCAATTTGAAGCATTCCTATTTGGACCACTGATTATAAAAAGTGTTGTTGGTCTTTCACCTCTCGTCGTTATCTTGGCGGCGGTTGTCGGTTTTGAACTTGGTGGATTTTGGGGTTTGGTGTTGGGTATTCCTGTCGCAGTGGTTGTGATGGAATTTATGAGTGATTTGGAGAAAAAGAAAATCTCTTCAAGAGGGACAAAGAACCAGCAATGAAAAATAATTTTTATCTGACCACTACGCTGCCTTATGTAAATGCGCCACTGCATATGGGACACGCGCTGGAGTTTGTTCGCGCGGATGCTATTGTTAGATATAAAAAACTCACTGGATATGATGTATTCTTCAATACTGGCACAGATGAACACGGCATAAAGATTTATAATAAAGCAAAAGAAGAAGGCCTGGATCCTAAAGATTTTGTGGATCGCGGTTTTAAAGTTTTCAAAGAACAACTCAAGATGTTTGGTGTTTCAGAAGATATACATTTTATTCGTACTACAGATGAACACCACATCAAGGCTGCGCAAGAATTTTGGAAGAGGGTAGACAAGAATGGATATATTTATAAAAAGAATTATGAGGCGAAATATTGTGTGGGTTGTGAAAGTGAAAAGACCGACAGTGAGCTCGATGAAAAAGGGGAATGTCCACTGCACCCTATGCGCGCGCTTGATACGATAAAAGAAGAGAATTATTTTTTCAAATATTCTGTATTTGGCGAAAAACTTTTAGATTTTTATGAAAAGAATCCGCATTTTGTGGTACCGGATTTCCGTTTTAATGAAATAAAAAATTTTGTAAAGAATGGCTTGCAAGATTTCTCAATTTCTAGGTTGAAATCCAAAATGCCTTGGGGTGTGGCCGTGCCGGGAGATGATACTCAAGTTATGTATGTGTGGTTTGATGCATTAACAAATTATATTTCTACTCTTGGTTGGCCGGAAGAAGTGGAGAGTTTCACCTTCCCCTTAAATTCTGACCTCACCCCAACCCTCCCCAAAGGAGAGGGAGAAGAGACCCTACCCCAACCCTCCCCTTATAAAGGGGAGAGGGAAAGTTTTTTTCAAAAATACTGGATCAATGGCACACCGACCCAATACTGTGGTAAAGATAACACTCGTTTTCAGGCAGCAATGTGGCAAGCAATGCTCTTTGCGGCAGGTTTGCCAAATTCGTATCAGATAGTGGTGGATGGATTTATCACAGGCGAAGGCGGTGTGCGAATGTCTAAAACCATCGGCAATGTCGTAGATCCGCGAGACATAGTAGCCGAATATGGCACCGATGCGCTCCGATATTTTTTACTTCGTGAAGTCTCGAGTTTTGAAGATAGTCCATTTACACTAGAGCGATTTAAAGATGCTTACAACTCCGGCCTTGCAAATGGGTTGGGGAATTTGGTTTCCCGTGTGATGACTATGGCAGAGAATAATATTTCAGAGCCTTATATTCCTATATCAAAACTTGTATCCAAAACCTATGATGAAGCCCTAGAAAATTTTGATATAAAAAAAGCTATGGATGTAATATGGGAATTTGTCACTTTTGCTGATCGTACTATTCAAGAAGAACAACCATTTAAATTAGTGAAAGTAGAAAAAGGAGAAGGTGTGAAAATTATTCAAGATTTGATTGAGATATTGAATCATATTTCTGATCTATTGTTGCCATTTTTACCGGAGACTGCCCAAAAAATAAAAGATTGTATTTTGCAAAATAAAAAACCCGAGGTGCCTTTATTTTTAAGAAAAGATTAGAAGACCCTCCCCTTAATAAGGGGAGGGTTAGGGAGGGGTCTTTTAAATAAAATTCTTATGCCCAAATACATAGATATACATAGCCATGTGAATTTAAATGCTTTTCGCGATGACGCGGATGTTGTTTTGGCGCGTGCCTTGGAAAATGATACTTGGGTTATCAATGTTGGTACACAGTTTGATACTTCGAAAAAGGCAGTAGAGCTTGCGGAAAAATATCCGGAAGGAGTGTATGCTATCGTGGGCCTGCATCCTGTGCATACCAGCGCTTCTTTTCACGATGAGCAAGAGCTAGGCGAAGGAGGCAAAGCTTTTACTTCTCGTGGAGAAATTTTCGATAAAAATATTTACAGAGAATTTTTAAAAAATCCAAAAGTTGTGGCGATAGGTGAGTGTGGATTGGATTATTATCATCTAGATGAAAATGCTATCGAGAAAGAAAAAAAAGCTTTTATAGAGCAAATAGAGCTCGCGCAAGAATTTAGCAAGCCCTTGATGTTGCATATCAGAAACAATAAAGATGCAAAAGATAAAAGCGCTTACAGAGATGCCGTAGAAATTTTGAAGAATTATCCATGTGTTCACGGTGATGTGCATTTTTTTGCCGGAAGCACAGCAGACGCGCAAGCTTTTCTTGATCTTGGATTTTACCTTTCTTTTACTGGAGTGATCACCTTTACACACGATTATGATGAAGTAATAAAAATGACTCCGCTTGATCGCATAATGTCCGAGACAGATGCGCCGTTCGTAACACCGGTGCCATATCGAGGCAAACGCAATGAACCAGTGTATGTAAAGGAAGTCGTAAAAAAGATTGCTGAAATAAAAGGTTTATATGAGAAAGAAGTATCTGAAGCTATAATAAATAACGCTAAAAGGGTTTTTGGTATTTAGCTTTACTTTTTATTGACCTTTTGTTAGTATGGAGTTTATGCAAGAAATGGAAAATAAAGGCGATACAGAAATATTGTCAGATATAAAAGAGGGTGGCGATGGACGAGTTTACGAGCTCGGCTATTTGCTCGTGCCTACTATTTCAGAAGAAAATGTGCCTGTAAATTACAGCAATTTGAAAGATCTTATAGTCAGCCTTGGTGGTGATCTGATTTCCGATGAAATGCCAAAAATGATAAATCTAGCCTATACGATGCAAAAAGTTATCCAAAATATACACACCAAATTCGACACTGCATATTTCGGCTGGGTCAAATTCGAGATGGATCCTAGCAAGGTGACAGAGCTCAAAAAGAAACTAGACCTCGATGTTACTTTCATAAGATTTTTAATATTGAAGACAGTTCGTGAGAATACCATCGCCGCAAAGAGATTTATTGGTAAAGAGCCTAGGAGAAAAATGATGGGTGCAAAAAAGAAAGAAGGCGAGGAGGAAGTGCCTATGGACAAAGAGGCAGTAGACAAAGAGATCGATGCTATGGTGGCGGTATAGATTAGTTATAAAGTTGAAAATTTGTAAAGTAAAATAAAATTATGTATTTAAACAAAGCAATTATAATAGGGAATCTGACTCGCGATCCAGAATTAAAATCTCTGCCTTCTGGTATGAAGGTATGTTCGTTTGCTCTAGCTACAAATAGCGTCTGGAAAGACAAAGCCGGCGCAAGGCAAGAATCCACCGAATACCACAATATAGTAGTTTTTGGTCGTTCGGCCGAGACAGTAGCTCAATATATGAAGAAAGGGAACTCTATGCTGGTAGAAGGCCGTATACAGACCAGAAGCTGGGATGATAAAAATAGCGGAGAGAAAAAATATCGCACAGAGATAGTGGCGGACCGCACGCAGTTCGGGCCCAAAGGTTCTGGAGTGAGTTCTGGTGGTGGGCAAGGTTATCAGGCACAGGGGAATGCAGATACACCTAAACCAAATCAAAAAAGCGGAGAAGATTTAGATACCATAGAATATCCAGAGGAAGATATAAACCCAGAAGACATACCATTTTAATAAACAAAGATTTAATTAAGATTTAAATATAATATAACCTATTTATGAAGCAAGATTTTTTTTCAGCAAACAATATAAAATTCATAGACTACAAGGATTTAGATATTCTAAGAAAATTTTTGAATCCAAATGGTAAAATAGTGAGTCACAGGCGTTCAGGTGTGACAATGAAAAACCAACGCCTCCTGGCGCTCGCCATCAAAAACGCCCGCTTCTTGGGCCTGCTTCCTTTCGTGGCTAAATAAAGCAAAATGTGATACATTTTGGGTATGTCAAACGAAGTTGAATATAAAATAGAGTATGAGGCCGATAAAGAAACAGGACAAGTGACTGCTACTATTCCTGAATTAAACCACATATCTTCTTTTGGAGATTCTTTTGCTGAAGCTGAATCCTATGTCAGAGAAGCCGCTCTTGGATATTTGGAAGTTCTTGTCAAAGAAAAAAGGGAAATACCCAGATCTGTTTTTCGTACTGATGGCACATATTTAAAAATCTTTTTGCCAAAATTTGCATAATTTTTATACCGAAACTCAGCAGATTGTCTTCTAGGAAAGTAATTCAAAAGCTAAAAAAGATTGGTTTTGCAGAAACTCATCAAAGGGGAAGCCATTTATATTTTAAAAGTATTGATGGTACTAGGATAGTTACTGTTCCAATACAAGGCTCAAAAGATATTCCAGTTGGAACTCTATACAATATTATAGTCAGGCAAGCAGGTTTATCTATTGATGAGTTTAATAATTTATAATTTTATACTCTCTCCACATATTCGCCGGTTTCGGTGTTTACGCGGATTATGTCGCTTTCGTTTATAAGGCGGAAACAACGCCTTCGCTCTGTATTTTGTATAGTTTTGGGTTGGTTTTAGAATTTCGTAATTCAGAATAATTTAGAGTGGGGTTGTAAGTATTTTTTATTTTTTTATAAATATTTTTCCATAAGTTTATAACTTTTATCTCAATAGCTGTTCGTTTCTCATTATGTAAATTTTTTTTGGTTATTTCCCACGGTTTCAGGTGGCTTGCAAAATGGAGAATTTTCACTAATTTTTTACCCTTAGACAGCGAATATCCAATATCTTTATTATATTCATGCAAATAATGATGAAAAATATTATATTTATGATCTAGATGTAATCGTGATTCTTTAGGCCAGTTTTTATAATATTCATTCAGGAAATCTTGATCACCACCAGTTGATTTGTATTCATTGTGACTTGCTTTTATATTTTCAATTTTTCCAATCTTTGAAAGCATATTTATAAATAAATTACGATATGGTTTTATTACAATAAGTCCACTGTTTAAGTGTGTCCAATGTGATCTTCTAATCAACATACTTCCAGCACTTACAGCGGACATATGAGGTTTTTTAAATAATTCATCTATATTTTTTAGTACTAACATATCAGCGTCTAAATAAACAATCTTACTAAATTCTGTTTGATTAAAGATATGTAATTTAGAATATGTATTACTCCAACGGTGTTTTCTGTCAATATCTGTAGGGTTAAGAATATTAAAACCTAATCTCTTGTATTTTATGTCGTAAGAAGAAAGTGTAATAAGAGTATCTAGTGAAATGTTTGGTGTAGTGAGGCATAAAAAAGGAAATTTAGTTTTAGTCTCTTTTAGAGAAAAATAAAGAACTATAATTCCAGGCAAGTATGAATCAGTTGATAAAATAGATACAAAAGATTTTTTCATAAAAAAATAAATCCTATACTCTCTCCACATATTCGCCGGTTTCGGTGTTTACGCGGATTATGTCGTCTTCTTCTAGGAACATCGGGGCGTTTAGGGTGGTGCCGTTCTCAAGAGTTATTATTTTGTTGCCACCTTTTGAAGTGTCGCCACGCACAGCAGGAGGAGCTTCTTTTACCTTAAATTCCATTTTGATAGGCAGAGTGATCTTTATTATTTTTTCTTCTTCATCGTTGCTCCAGACTAGGGCTATGACGAGGCCGTTTTCTTTGAAGAATTTTCCAGCATCACCTATGAGCGATGTTTCGAGTTTGAATCTATTTTTTGGGTCTGTTGGATCGGAAAACCAATATTCGCCACGATTGTGATACAGGAATTTTATTTCTCTCTTTTCAATATCGGCTTCATCTGCTGTATCAGAAACATGAAAGGTAGCGGCTATGGTCTTGCCGGAGATCAGACTGCGGAGCTTGACCTGATTTTGAGGTTTGCGTTGTTGAGTACGGGCGACATGAGAATCCACCACTTCGCAAGGTTCACCATCGTAAATGATAATTTTCTTTTCCCTTATTTCATTGTATTGTAATTGTGACATAGAAAATATATTAGCCCAAAAAGCGTTTTCAGGCAAACTTGTCGACCTGGCAGGTTGACAAGTTATTCTTGTTCCTTAAATTTCTTTCTTATCTCTTTTAATATCTGCTCGGCGATTTTACTGTTCTCCTTTAAAAATGTGCGAGTGTTGTCGTAACCTACGCCCAATTTTGTTTTTT
>Ga0247727_10001165_pt1 | contig 64124 bp, 74 predicted proteins | sample WisWelCaveWW1625_FD_202498 | JGI IMG/M metagenome (GOLD analysis project Ga0247727, IMG submission 202498) | Biofilm microbial communities from Wishing Well Cave, Virginia, United States - WW16-25 | ecosystem: Environmental > Aquatic > Deep subsurface > Groundwater > Cave microbial mat | place... | reverse complement strand
ATGGTAACATCAGGTTCGCCTTTTCCTTTGTCGGTATCTTTGATATCACTATCAATTACAACTACTTCGATGACCTGAGGTCCCGCCATGTAGTTTTGGAATTGAGAGTTTTCAGCCGATACAAACAAGTTTGCATTTGCTGCTGCGGCTTCTGGCATTGTGCCTGGGGCAAATGCAGAAAAGCCAGCAGCTAGCATTATTGTCATTAATGTAAGACTAGTTATTTTACGTCCTATCTCGTTGTTCATGTTATTGAGAATTTTGTCATAAAGTCAGTATATAACATTAATGGACAATTTATCCACAATACCATGCTTTTTTGAATAAATTTCAGGCATGGTTTCCATTGGATCGATTTTTTTGATCCAACCTTGTAATATTTACATTTTGGAGGGCAAAAAAGCTGGGTTGGTGCCTCTAAAGCCTTTCTTTCACAAAGTCGATCGACTTGACCGGGGACGGATCAAGCCCGCTGATCACTGCATAGTAAATTGATGCATAATCCAGCAAATAGATGAGGCAGACCAGCTTTGTTAGTATGCTGCCCTTGACTGAGATAATCTCTTTGTAGTCAATGTTGTTTTGTGCAAAGTAATCTTTTAGTATGTTCCATCTTTCCTTTGTTTTTACATAGTCATCTTTTCCTTGCAGCAGTATTGGCTTTACGCTTGAAGGGTTCTCCCACGACACTATGCTATTGTGGGACGCTTCGATTACGTCTTCAATCGTGGCGTGCGACTTTGCATTTTCCTGTAAAGAGTTCTTGAATCTTACAGCCGCTGCTTGCAATCCCCACGGATAGTATATCAGCGGTATTCCAGAAAGCCATTCTGCGATATTCAGAGACGGATTTGTTTTTGAAAGATTGGATGAGCTAATTTGCTTTGAAATTTTTGTTAGCTCGGCAATTGATTCTGCAATGTCTTGCTTGCTTATTGGAATTATGGAATTTAATGTGCCAAGGATGGAATAGATATAGCTGATAAATGAGACCCGCGGTGAATGGATTTTTGGTATGTTTCTGTATTCAATGTGGTTTTTTTTGCAATATCGTTCCATTTTACCACCAGATGAAAATGCAATAAGCTTGCAATCAAGCTTTGATGCGGAGTCTAGAACAGTTAACGTCTCAACAGTGTTACCAGAAACGCTCACAGTAATTACAAGTGTGTTAGCGTCTACGGTCTTTGGTAGAATGTATCCTTTGACCAATGACACATGGATGTTAGTTTTTGACAGTATTGATGAAAAGAGATCACCTATTGCACCGGAGCCCCCCATGCCGGCAAAGACAATGTGATCGATGTTTTTGTAATCTACTGGATTGTGTTTTTTGTTATAGGAATCTGCCGCAATTTGCGGCCAAATGTCGTATATTTTGTACATTCCCTGCTTGTCAACTTTGTCCATTATTGAAATGTCAAGCAATTCAGAATACTCTGAATACATTACAATATATTGATTTAGTATCTTTGAGTTGGTTTTAGTTTCTCTTCTGCACTAGTTTCTTGTACAGAATTACCGCGTCCTCTTCGTCCTTTGGCCCTACTATTACTGCCGAGCCCCGCTTCATGAAGCTGACAGACATTTCGTTTGTTCGCATTGATAGCCCGAGCTCTCCTTGGTTTTCCACATTGAATTGCAGGTTCTTTGCCAAGCTGATTATCTTTTCAGTGTCAATTTCGAATTTCTGCGTAGGTGTGATTGAAAAGGTTCGCTTGCCCCTGTTTCTTCCGCAAAGCTCCTCGATTATCAGCTCTTGTTTTGGCGTAGATTCCACCTTGCCGGTTCCGCAGACAGGGCACTCTTCTGCCCTGAACGTCTTGGTTGTAACAAAGTCCAGGTTTCCAATATCTACATGCAGTACCTTGTCTGAGAGGTTTGGTTTTTTGCCAAGAATTATCTTGACTGCCTCGGCTACCTCGATTCCTCCAATTATCGACAGTATTGACGGATGCACTCCCTCTATGCTGCAGGTTGGCATCGAGTCCTCGTCTAGTGCGGGAAACATGCATGAATAACACGCAGTCTTGTGCGGAATAATGGTAAACGCCTGGCCAGATACTGCCACTGCTGCGCCGGTCACAAACGGGATGTTTTTTTCAACACATGCCTTGTTTAGCGCATATCTTGCATTGACGCTGTCAAGCGCGTCAACTACAACATCACATCCCTCAATTGCATCTTCTGCAGTGTAATCGTTTATCGAGATGGCAAGTGCCTCTATTTCCACGTCCGGATTTAGTTTTTTTAATTTTCTTGCGGCCACCTCCACTTTGATCTGGCCCACGTCGGATTCATCAAACATTGTCTGCCTGTGAAGATTCGATAATTCTATTACGTCTCTGTCAATTATCCGCAGTTTTCCAACGCCCATTGCCGCAAGGCGCGTAGTAATTGGGTTGCCAAGGCCTCCGGTGCCCACCACGCAGATCTTGGCCGCTCTTAGCTTGAGCTGTCCCTGATAGCCGATTTCTTCTAGCATTATTTGCCTAGAGTATCTGTCTAGGTCTTTGCTTGAGAGCTCAGAGCCACCGGCCACTGCCGGCAGGATGTAGATTTCGTCGCCATCTTTTAGTTCCGTGTTCATCCCACCAGAGAATCTCGCGTTTTTGCCGTTGATGTATATGTTAATCAGGGAACGCGGCGCTCCGTCATCGTCTAGCACACGTCGCTTGAAGTCATCTCCCATGTTTTCCGATATTTGGTTAAACGAATCCAAAAGCGAACCTGCCGAGATTTGGAGTTTTTTTTCTCCTCCCCCTTTGTTGAGTACCGACGGAATGGTAAATGTGACGTTTGCCAACTATTTCACCACTGCCGCAATTGTTGCCAGGTCTGCTCGCAGCACTTGCGGTTTTGTGAGAACTTCCATGAGGGATTCAGTTGCCTTGAGGCCGTTTCCTGTCACGTAGCAGATGGTCGTGTCGCTTTTGTCGATTTTGCCGTCCTCCACCATTTTTTTGAGCATTGCTACTGAGACGCCGCCAGCCGGCTCGGTGAATATTCCTTCAGTTCTTGCCAGCAGTAATATGGCATCAAGTATTTCCTTATTGTTTGATTCTTCCGCATATCCGTGATACTGCTTTAGTCTTTTTAGTACATAGCGTCCGTCTCCGGGATCGCCAATTGCAAGGCTTTTTGCAATTGTATCCGGATTTTCTACAGGTGTCACCTCGCTTGAGCCTTTTTTGAAAGCGTCGACAATCGGGGCGCACCCAACCGGCTGTGCTGCATGAATGCGCATTCCAGATACATCCTTTAGTAGCGATACTGTTTGGAGCTCTTCAAATCCCTTGCAAATTGCGTTTAGCATTGCGCCACTGCCTACCGGAACAATGAGCTGATCAGGCACCTGCCAGTCGAGCTGTTCTGCCACTTCGTATGCAAGCGTCTTTGATCCTTCGACATAGTATGATCTCAGGTTGATGTTAACAATCCCGATTCCCTTGCTGTCGCCAATCTGTGCCGCAATCCTGTTTGCGTCGTCATATGTTCCGTCCACTGCAATGAATTTGGAGCCATATGCGAGTGCTTGCGCTATCTTTGCGTGCTCTATGTCGCTTGGCGCAAACACATAACACGGAAAGCCCCCCTTTGCTGCATGTGCCGCGGTTGCAGACGCCAGGTTTCCAGTTGATGCACACCCTACTGCGGAAAGGCCGAACTCTTTTGCCTTTGATACTGCTATCCCTGCAGGTCTGTCCTTGAATGAAAACGTCGGATTCACAGAGTCATTTTTTATGTAAAGATTTTTCAGGCCTAGTGTTTCTCCTAGCTTTTCTGCCTTGATTAGGGGAGTCATTCCTGCACTGATGCTGATAATGTTTGACTTGTCCTGAATTGGGAGCAGTTCCAGATAGCGCCAGTACGTATGCTCCCTGTTTGCAAAGGTATTTTTTGAAATAGATGGAAAATCATACTTTACATCTAGCGGCCCAAAACACTCATCGCAGATGTACTTGAATGCGGACTCGTATTCTTTTTTGCATTCTCTGCACTGTAGCGATATTTTTGTCATGAAAAATCGTTGCTGGTTACATAGTTAAAATGTCCTAATATCAAGTTTAGTAATACTTAATTTTAAAAACCATAAATTTAATACCAGTTAATTAATCCACGCCTGAGCGGACAGAAAACCCCGCATAACGTTTTTAGATGTTTTAAAGGACTTAAAAAAAAGTTTGAAGGCAAAGATAGTAGGACTGTCCCTTGCAGGAGCTGTGATTGCCGCCGTTGTGGCTGCCATTGTTTTTGTAGGACCAGTCGATGTTTCGACACCCAAGCAGGAAGTAAGTGATTTCAAAGATTGGAATAGATCAGGCCCGTTTGCGATAAACAAGGTAGAATACATAATCGGTGAGAATGTCTTTATTGCAGTTGACGGACTTCGCCCAAGCGATATAGGCAACATTGTTTTTGTCATGCCAAATGGTACAACAAAATACATCACAATTCCATTTAATGGCATGGAAAAATCCGGATTCAATCAGTATTTCAAGCCATCAATATCAAAGGGAAGGGGAATTTGTAGTGTTAACGATCTGACAGGAGAGTGGAAAATATTATTCACGCAGACCGAATACGTTCCGCTCAAATTCACAATACTAAACGAAACCATGCCGACAGAGATAGGCGTCTTCGAACGAGTCTGTTAGTCTAGTTTGTTGTGAAAACAAACTCGATCACCTGTGTGACATGCAGGTCCTGCTGGTTCTACCAAATATATGACAGCGTCCGAATCGCAGTCAACTAGAATTTCTTTGACCTTTTGCGTGTTGCCGGACTCCTCTCCCTTCATCCAGAGTTTGTTTCTTGATCTTGAAAAAAACCACGAGTTTCCTGTTTTTTGTGTAAGCGAGAGAGATTCTTTGTTTGCATATGCAAGTGTCAAGACCTCTTTTGTGTTGATGTTCTGAACTATTACTGGGACTAGGCCGTTCCCCTTTGCAAAGTCCAGATCATCAAGTGTTTTTTTCATGGTTTTTGATGTGGAATTTTCCTTATAATCTTACGTCAGTGTTGTTTTTCTTTAGGTATTCTTTTACCCTGTCTACTGAATGCGTTTCATAGTGGAATATCGAGGCTGCAAGCGCTGCGTCCACATCTGTTTTCTTGAAGACATCTAGTATGTGGCTTGGCTGGCCGCATCCTCCAGAGGCAACAACGGGTATTCTGACGGCATCTACGATTGCTTTTGTCAGGGTGAGGTCGTATCCGTTCTTTGTGCCGTCCCTGTCAATGCTGGTGAGAAGAATTTCGCCTGCGCCGAGCTGCTGGACTTTTTTTGCCCACTCTATTACGTCAATGCCTGTCTCTTTTTTCCCCCCATAGATGAACACCTCAAACCAAAAGCTTTTGCCGTCTTCTGAAAAGACGTTTTTCCCCTTTGATACGTTATAATTTCGCTTGGCATCGATTGCTATTACGATGCACTGCTTTCCAAATAATTCCATCAGCTCGGTGATTATCTGCGGGTTCTTTACCGCGCCGGTGTTGATTGCCACTTTGTCTGCTCCGCAGAGAAGAATGTCCCTTGCGTGCTGCAGTGTTTTGACCCCACCTCCCACAGTAAATGGAATGTCGATTACTTGGGCCACCTTTGAGACAAGTGACCTGATCGTTTCTCTTTGTTCTTGCGATGCGGTAATATCTAGAAACACGAGCTCGTCTGCTCCTTCGTTGCTGTATTTTTCTGCCAAGAGCACGGGATCGCCTGCATCCTTTATCGACTCAAAGTGGAGTCCCTTGACCACCCGACCGTTGGCAACATCAAGACATGGAATTATTCTTTTTGTCAGGCTCATGCCAGTTTTTTTGCCTCCTCAATTGTTATCTTTCCTTCGTACAGTGCCTTTCCAAGTATGACGCCATATGCGTTACATGATTTTACTTTTGGAATGTCAGCTGGGCTTGATATGCCCCCGCTTGCAATTACATTTTTCCCAAGCTTGCATGCTGCTGCAAGGTTTTCAGTGTCTGGGCCTTGTAGTGTTCCGTCCCGTACGACGTTTGTTATTAGAAATTCGGTAAAGCCCACATCAGCAAAGTCACGCACCGCGTCGATTAGGTATATCCCGGTTTGCTGCTGCCAGCCATTAATCACTATTACGCCGTCATTGTGATCTGTTGACACAACCATTTTTTCGTTGCCAAATTTTTTCAAAAGAGATGAAACCAGATCGGCATTTTTGAACGCAATTGTACCGACTACAATTCTCTGTGCAAAATCAAGTGCTTCGCTTATGAGCGATTCTGTTCTAAGGCCGCCAGCAACCTGCACCGGAATGGACACCTCTTTTGTGATTTTCCTTATCAGCTCAAGGTTAGAGCCTCTTTGAAGGGTGGCATCAAGGTCTACTATGTGAATCATGTCGGCTCCAGACTTTTCCCATTTTTTCGCGATTTCTTGCGGGTTGTTGCTGTATACTGTTTTGTCTTCCGGCTTTCCTTTGAGTAATCTTACTACTTGGCCGTTCATGAGATCAATTGCGGGAATTATTTTCACTTTTTGCACTCTCGCAGGAAATTTTGAATCATTACAGAGCCGACCTTGCCGGATTTTTCAGGGTGGAACTGTGTCCCGTACAGGTTTCCCTTGCTGATTACTGCCGGTACGTCCATCCCATAGTCAGAGTCTGCTATTACAATGTCAGAGTTTTTTGGCTTTACCCTGTACGAATGTACAAAATAAACCCACGATGAGTCAGGCACCCCATCCAGCAGTGGGCTTGATTTTTTGATTTTGAGGCTGTTCCAACCCATGTGTGGAATTTTAAACTTGTTTGGCAGGAGCACCACCTCTCCCTCCATTACCGAAAGGCCTTTTTCTTTTCCTTCCTCGCTTTTTTCAAAAAACATCTCCATTCCAAGACAGATTCCAAGTACTGGAGTCTTGTCTTTTACATAGTCTGAAAAAGAGGTGCTTGAATAATCCCTGATGCTTCGAATCGCTGGATCAAAATTGCCGACCCCTGGCAGCAGCAGCCCGGAATAGTTGTTTGCTGCATCAAAATTTGTAATGACGTCTACGGTTGCCCCTTGTTTTTCGAGTGCTATCCTGAGACTGAATATGTTTCCTGCCCCGTAGTCGAAGATTGCAACCTTCATTACATTGAACCTTTTGTGCTTGGGATTCCTTTTTGTTTTTTGTCTGCGCTTGCCGCCGCTCTCAGAGCTACTGCTAGAGACTTGATTGCGGCCTCGATTTTGTGGTGGTCGTTTTCTCCGTATTTGATGTTGATGTGAATGCAGCTGTTGAGGTTCTGTGCAAGTGAGGAGAAAAAGTGTTCAACGTCTTCTTTTGACATTCCCTCTATTTGCGACCTCTTGATTGACAGGTTGATTTTGTGGTACTGGCGTTTGACTAGGTCTACAGATGCCTCTGCGAGTGACTCGTCCATTGGCACTGATGCATAGCTGAATCTTGTGATTCCAGTTCTGTTTCCGAGTGCCTTGTCGATTGCGGCACCGATTACAATTCCGGTATCTTCGATTAGGTGGTGCAGTATTCGGTCATTTGACTTTGCCTTTACAGCAAGATCAAGCATTGCGTGTTTTCCAAAAGATCCGATCAGGTGATCAAAAAAGTCAATCCCGGTGTTAATCGTAGTCTTGCCTGTCCCATCAAGATTTACTTGTACAGTGATGGACGTTTCTTTTGTTTCTCGTTTTATTTTGCCCGTTCTTGCCAACAGATATACAAAATTATTTTGCTAAATTTAATGTATTTGGAAGTAGCTTGATTGATTCCAGTATGATTGGTGCGCCATTTTTTGCAAAAAATTTCTTTTTTAATGCCGGGTTTTTGCTTGTGCCGTAGATTCCGCAGAAGAGCACTCGCTTTCCCAGACTGTTTGCCTTTTTTGCCATGATCAGGTCCTCCATCGAGTCGCCCACGTATATGCAGTGTCTTGCCTTCAGCCCATCAAGGGACATCAGGAGCGACTTTGGGTTTGGCTTTGCCAGATTTCTTGGTTTGTCCTCAAGAAACACAGAGCTTTTCAGATCAAAGCCGTTTAGCAGTTCTCTTAGCGAGTAGCTGATGGATTTATTTCCGCGTCCTGTCACTATTGCGAGTTTTTTTCCAAATCTTTTCTGGAGTGTTCTCAACAGTTGCTTTGTCATGATCACTTTGTCGTTTTCAATAAATCCCCTCTCCGAAAATTGCGGTTTTTTGCGGAAAATTTTTACGTAGAGTTTTGGGCCGTAGAAGATCTGGTCAAAAATCTTGTACAGCGGGTTTGTCGAGTGCGGCCCTGGATAATCAAGCTTTTTTCTGATATCTGAGATGTCGACTTGGAGCGTATCAAGAAATCTTTCAACCGAGTTTATTCCGGTTTCGTCGGCATTTTTAATAACTTTGAGGATAAAGTTTTTCGGATTTGCCTCCAGTTTTTTTGCCGTCACTAGTGTCAGGATTGCCGCATAGGTCACATCGACTTCGTCGTTGAATCCGCCAGTTTCCTTGAATCCTTGTATTATCTCGGTTGTGACAGGAATTGATCTGATGTTTGCAAACTTGGCCAGTACGAACGCAGTCGCCTCCTTTATTGCCAGATCATATGATTTTGATACGTCGACTAAAACCCCGTCGCAGTCAAAAATTATCCCGTTGGTTTTCTCAAGGAGTTTTAGAGCATCTTTTCTTATGTAGATGCCTCTTCCCTTGCTTTGGTATGTCATTTCAGAAGATCACGCATTGCGAGCAGGAATTTGGAGTTCATGTCTTTTGTGCCTACAGTAACCCTAAGACAGCCTTCGTGTTTTCCTATTTTGCCTAGTTTTCGAATGGAGATTCCTTGCTCTAGCAGTGCAGTATAGATTCGCTTGTCCGCTCCCCTTGCGTCAAATAGCACAAAGTTTGCTTTGGAGTCAAAGACATCAAATGCGCCTGATTCACGCAGTTTTTTTATTATTCGCATGCGCTCCTGCTTGATTGCCTCTGTTGTTTCTGCTATCTGTTTTGCCCTTTGTAACACTAGTATTCCGGCCTCTATTGCAAGCGAGTTAAGCGGGTACGGGTATTGGAGTACGCGCGAAAAGACGTTGATAAATTTTTTGCTTGCTACCACATATCCTAACCTGAGGCCCGCAAGCCCAAACGTCTTTGAAAAAGTCCTGACCACAATAAGGTTGTCGAATTTTTTCGTCATACCAGCAATGGAATAATCGGAAAACTCGCCATATGCCTCATCGACAATTACTAGCCCCCGGAATTTTCTTATCAATTCTGTAATTTCCTCCTTTTTGAACTGAAAGCCGGTCGGGTTGTTTGGCGAGTCTAGGTACAAAATGTCCGCGTTTTTTGATTTTGATGTAAAATCAGAAAGGCTCAGTGTCATGTCTTTTGAGAATGGTACCTTTATTGTCGGTATGGAATATAGCTTGCAGCGTTCCTCAAAAAATCCAAACGTCGGATTTGATGTCAGTATTTTGGTCTTTTTTGACGCAAAGTTTGCAAGAAACAGGTCAAGAATTTGATCAGAGCCATTTCCAATTCCTATCATAGCTGTTGGAATTTGGAGGTATTTTGATAGGGATCCAATTAGCTTTTCTGATTTGCCTAGCGGATACTCCCGTACGTCAGAGTTCTTTTTGGCAATATCGATGAGATCCTGCTGAAGCTGCTTGTTTATCGCAAAGTTTTCGTTTGAATCGAGCTTCAATACCCCTTCGTGATATTCCGGTTTTTGGTACCCCTGGAGCTTTGAGAGCTCGTCTAGCTTTTTGTCATACCATTGTCTGTTCATAGTCTACTTTTCACCGCATTGTAGTGGTTTGGCAAATTTTCTGACTCTGTTAAGGCCTTGAGTGGTTTTCTGATTTTTTTCAGTGCCTTCCTTGACGATTCTGCAGTTGTCTGCATCTTGAGATAGTCAAGAACCGAAAGCGAGCCCCTTGCGCGCCCAAATCTGTTCGTAGGCAAGATGTGGTTTGTTCCTAGTAGATAGTCGCTTGCAGCCGATGGCGTATTTTTACCAACCAGTACCAGTCCTGCTGACCTTATCTCCTTTGAGACTCTAACTGAATTTCTTACCATTATTTCGATGTGCTCTGGCGCAATCTTGTTGGCAAGCTGTATTGCGTCTGACATCTTGCTACATAGCGCCACAAACCCGTTTTTTTGCAGGCTTGATTTGATTATTTCTTTTCTTTTCAGAGCAGGAACCAGCTTATCAATTTCCTTTGTTACTTTGTTTGCAAGTATCTTAGATGTCGTTATGAGACAGCATCTGGTGTCGGCACTGTGTTCTGCCTGCGAGACAAGATCAAGTGCTATCATCATTGGATCAGAAGAATCATCTGCAAGAATCGCAAGCTCAGTAGGGCCTGCCAGCATGTCAATTGATGCAATATCTGTAACTAGATACTTGGCAGCAGTGACAATCGGGCCGCCGGGGCCTACGATTTTGTCCACTTGTGGGATGGATCTTGTTCCTACTGCTAGCGCTGCTATTGCGTGCGCCCCCCCAACCTTGAATATCATGTCTGCGCCGCAAACATCAGCTGCAACCAACACCAGCGGATCCACCTTTCCCTGTTTGTTCGGGGGCGTGGTTACGATGATTTTTTTGACTCCCGCGATTTTTGCAGGAACCACTGACATTACAGCAGAGCTCGGATATCGCGCAAGGCCGCCAGGTACGTAACAGCCCACGCTATCTAAAGGCACAAACGACTTGACAATCTTTGTTCCATCCGATGTAATTGTGATTTTTTTTAGCTGATTTTTTAGTGTCTGCTCTGTTTTTGCAAGCCTTGTCTTGGCCAATCTTATCGCATTCAGCTGATCTTCTGTCACTGTTTTGTATGCGTCTGCGATTTCTTTTTTTGATACCTGAAGTGCTCTGAGCTCGACTCGGTTGAATTTTTTTTCAAACCTTCTGAGCGCCGAGTCGCCGTCCTTGGCTACTCGCGCTATTATCGATTCGACTAGCTTTTTGTCATATTTTTGCTCAGCGGGCCTGGCAAATGCGTGTACGTTTTTGACTGGTATGATTCTCATCAATTTTCTTCATCACGCTTTATCTCCTCAAGCTCCAGTATTTGTCTTGGCTCGTGCACTACCAGCCCTTGAGCTATTTTGCGCAGCTTTGGAATCATCTTGTGAAATTCCGACTTGGGAACTATGGTGTTTATGCCATACCATCCTTTAGCGCTAAGCGGGCTTACTGTCGGCCTTTTCAGCGATGGAAGGCTGGTGAGCAGCTTTTGCAGGTTTTTTTCTTCGACGTTAAGGTAAATGTGCAGATATTTTTTTCCTTGCACAGCTCCCCTCATCACTGTAAGTATGTCGTAGATTTTTTCTCTTTTTACCTTGTCTCGCAACGAGTTTTTGTTTGCTATCAGGTGCGCGGTGGACTCCTTGACGACATCAACTATTTTCAGCTGGTTTTGTCCAAGCGTGGTTCCGGTTTCCGTCACATCCATTATCGCATCAACTGCATCTGGCGGTTTTGCTTCCGTTGCTCCAAATGAGAGGTGAATTTGGACACTTTTGTTTGTTCCAAAGCGGAGCCATGGCGTGACAACTTGTGGATCCTTTGTGCCGTAGAATTTTTTGTAGGATTTCAGCTGCTTTATGAATTTGGACGCAGTCGTGAGATATTCCGACGAGATTCTAAGAATCCTTTTTTGCTTTGCATATGAAGCTATCATGTCATCAAGTGATTTGAATTTGTAAATATCAGGAATTGCGACTACTAGTTTTATTTTTCCGATTTCCAAGTCCAGCAGGGGTACGACATCTGCTTTTGTCTCTGCAATCCAGTCCTTGCCTGTTATTCCGACATCGTATAGGCCGTCTGATACAAAGGTCGGTATCTCTTGAGGCCTAAGCATTTTTACTGTTATATCAGGATCGTCTAGTGTTACGCGGTACGTGCGGGCTTTTCTTTGCACTTTGGTCCAAGACCTTTCCATCAGGCTGAAGGTTGCCTCCTCGAGACTGCCCTTCGGAATGGCGAATTTTATCTTAGTCATGGTATGGTGAGATTATCGACCTCTATTATTTTTGATGTTTAGTGCTGCGCTTGCTTTCTTGCGTGCAGCCTCATATGCCCCTTTTGGATTCCTTCCGAGGCTAGTGCGCGCAGTGCGCTAAAGTTTTGCGCAAGGCCAGCTGCGGCAATTACGCATGCAAGCTCGCTTGCAGACTCGACGCCAAGTATTTTTGCGCAGACCTTGGCAGTCGGGTGCGCGTTTATTATTCCGCCGACAATTCCCACGGACATTGGCAGCTCGATTTTGCCGACGAGGTTACCGTCCTTGTCTTTGCTCCATTCCGTGAGGGAGTTGTATCTTCCCTTTCTTGATGCATATGCATGGGCAGCTGCCTCTATTGCGCGGGTATCTTGGCCTGTCGCGTTGGCAACTGCGATTATTCCGTTCATCACTCCCTTGTTGTGTGTGACTGCGCGGTATTCGTCGTTTGCTGCAAACTGGTAGGCAAGGACAATGTTGTCAACTATGCCGCTGCCGCCGACCTGTTCTTTGTCAAATACTGCCGTACCGCGGACAATCCTTCGGGTGGAATAGTTTGAGAGAATTCGCAAGAGCGTCTTTCCTCCTGTGATCTTTCCGACTAACGGGGCCACGCCCTCACACATCGTGTTTGTTACGTTTGCGCCCATTGCGTCACCCACATCAACTAAGAGCTCGACTATCAGCATTGGGCCTGAATCTGTTGCTATCTCCTTGCATGACACCTCCTTTGCCCCCCTGCCAATCTTTGAAAGCGTCGCGCTCTTTGAGTTTGCTAGTTCCAGTATTTCCTTTGATGATTCCAATACCTTTGCAGTGGCTGTTTTTGTATTGACATTAACTACTTGGATCTGGCCTATGCTATACGATTCGTCGTTTTGCATTGCAAATCCGCCGTGAACCCGAGCTGTTTTGGCCGCCTTTGACGCAGCCGCAATTACTGAGGGCTCCTCGATTACCATTGGAATTAGGTATTCCTTTTTGTTTATGATAAAATTAGTAGCAATTCCAAGCGGAAATGAAAATGTCCCGACTGCGTTTTCCACCATCTTGTCTGCTTGATCAAAGTCCATGCCACCGTTTCCCTCAAGAATTTTTCTTTCGTCCGCCGTGAGACTTGCAAATTTTGCGACAATGTCCAGTCGCTCCTTTCTGCTTTTTTCAAAAAATCCCGATATCGAAGAGTCCTTCAACTTAGCTCAATATTCGCATTAGCTTGTCGTCGGTTTTATCAGGAAATCCCTTTCCATCCGTGTTTGATGTAATAATGTAAAGATAGCCGTCAGGTCCCTCGCTCACATCTCTGATTCTTCCAGCCCCGCTCAATATGCTTTTTTGTGATAGTATGCCTTCGTCTGTCACATCTAATTTGTATAGGTTAGAACCGCGCAAGGTAGCCATAATCAAGCTGTCCTTGTATTCTAGCTTGTCGCCACTATAAAACACAATTCCCCCCGGCTCGATGCTTGGGTCATAGCACAGTGCAGGACTTGTAAATTTCTCGCCATGGCACTCTTGCTCTGGCCATCCATAGTTCTCTCCTGGTTTTATCATGTTTATCTCGTCGTTTTTTGTCGGCCCAAACTCTGTTAGAAACAGGTTTGCGTTTTTGTCCCATGCCATGCCTTGGGGATCCCTGTGCCCCATGGAAAATACCGACGAGTTCCCGAATGGGTTGTCTTGAGGAATGGTGCCATCGTCGTTGAGTCTCAGGACTTTGCCTTCAAGTGAGGATATCTCCTGTGCGCCATGCGAAAACTCCGAAGAGAGTCCGGTTGCGACATAGAGTTTTTTGTCTGGGCCGAACTTGATCACGCCGCCATTGTAAAACTGCGAGCCGGGAATCTTGTCAATTATTGTTATTGCGTCTGCAAGCTTGTTATTTGATTCTGTGATGCGGAGAACCTTGTTCCACAGTACGCCGTTTTCAGAGTACGTATAGTAGACATACAAAAAATGGTTGCTTGTAAAATCAGGATGCGTCGTTATTCCTAAGAGCCCGCCGCCAAACACGTTTGCCACACGCAGCGAGGCCAGTGGCTCATCTAATAGAATGTCGGATTGTATTACTCTGATGCTGCCTCCTTTTTCAGTCACGAATAACTTGTCTTCTGCAAAGGCAATCGCCCAAGGCTTTTTGAGGCCTTCCGCAAGTGTTTTGATGGATTCACTTTGTTGTGTGGTGGGCAAGGGGAGTGGCGGTGCTTGCGAAGGGGAGCTAAGAATTATTGCCGATACTGCAAGTGCAGCTATAATTCCGGCGATTCTGATTTTTTTGTTCACAACCAGATGAATTTTGAAATCCTATAAAATATTTGCAAACATAGTGTATATATCAACCAGCATTCAACCCCTGATCAGCGGGGTGGGGAAGTCAGTCTTCACAGGGCTAAGTCATCCCGGCGGGCTCATAATCATATCATGATGCGAAACCCGCAGATCAGTAGTTCAAATCTGCTCCCCGCTAGTCCTTTAATTTTTGTATTGCAAAAACCACTTTGACTTGCTGTCGAACTTTGTTTTTTTGTTTGTGATGCAAATTCTTTGAGCTGGTCGCGTAAGATGCCTGTGCGCAGACAGCTGCGGTATGTATGTCTGGTTTTTGATTTGTCTTGGAATTTCTAGGATTACTTTTTTTGCCGCCTTGTTGCCGCACCTAACGCACTCAAAGCCCTGCCCGCGTCCTTTTGACTTCATCCTCTTGTCACAATTAGTGCATGACGGGTTGACAAGTGATGTGTTTTTTTGAAGCTTGAGGACTCGGAAAAACTCGATGTTGAGTGTCCTCCCATGTTTTGCAGAGAATCTTCTCATGCCGCCGCCTACGCGAATCAGGTCTCCCTTGATCAGGCCCATAGCTTGTTTTGTAATTCCAGTCGGCCTGTATACGTAGCAGCTTACCTCGATTCCATCTTTTGTTATTGAAAAATTGACGTGCCCGCCTTTTTCCATCCGCGGTTCTTTTGATACCATTCCGGTGATCGTTCCAGACAGGTATGGCCCAAGTGATGATGCATCAAGCTCGTTTTGCAGGTGATCACCTGTACCTTGGTTTGACTTGAAGACAAGATATCCTACAGGCCTTTCCTGTGTCTTGATCAGCTTTGACGCATAAAGAAGTGAACCGATGTTTTCTCCCCTGATTCCAAAGAACACTGGGTCCGGGCCGTGTGGCGCAAACAGGACTCGTCCTTTTTTTTCATCGTAGCTGTTAAACGTTTGCGGATAAGTCGCCTCTTGCATTTGTTGCACGCTAGAGCCGTCAATTCTTCTTTTCTTTCCAAACTGGGATCTTTTCCTGTAGCTAAGAAGCTCAAACGTATGATCATCAAACCTGTACCCTATTGCGCCGATTGCGCCTACCAAGCCCTGCCCGTTTCCAATGTAAAATGACTCTAGGTTGTTTTTTGCGATGAATTTTTTTGCGTCCTTTCTGCTGATCAGCCTCCATAGCGCGTTCTTGCTGAATTCTGAAAACTGCGGCGGAATGGTGTCGTTTTCAAAAAAAACAACGCCCGGGTTTGCGCCATTTTTAAGATCGGAGAACTTTGTTACGAATTTAATTATCTTCTTTTTGATTTTGGTGGGTGTGCGAGTCATGACCCTTATTGACACGGCTCCGTTTCCACGTGTCTTCCATGGAATATTAGGATTGAATCGAATCAGCCTAGGATAATCCAGGAATTTTATATTTTCTTTTCTTAGCGAGTCAACTAGCTTGTACGCAAGGTATGTGGTGCACATTCCTTTTGGCGAGTCTGTATCATCAAAGCCGATGTTCAGGACGGTGTTTTTTTGCACAATTGACAAAAACCAATCGGACATTTGTGATTTGCCCCACAGTTATTATATCATCATTAGAGAATTAACAGTGCAATGATAATAATAGACGAGAAGAAAATATTCCAAGTCATTCAGGAGCGCAAGCCGGCGTCCGTTGCGCTAAACGGTCCTGATGGAATTTTACCATACGTGCAGGACACGGCAGTAAAAATCATGAACAGGTTTGGAATCCCAGCATATGTGTTGGCGGACACGACTTGGGGTTCCTGCGATCTCAACTCAAACGGGGCCAAGGTGCTTTCTGCAGAAATTTTGTTCAACATAGGCCACACGATAAGCATGCAAAGCATGGACAACGTTACGTTTATCGACGCTTTTGATGATATCGCTTTTGATAATGTGGCAAGAAAGTGCGCAGACATTTTGAAGGCAAAAACCATATCTCTTGTAACAGACAGCCAGCACCTAAACCAGATTGATTCCGTCCGCAACGTTTTCGAAAGTAACGGGGTTACAGTGAAGATAGGTAAGGGAAGTGGTCAGCTAAATGACGGGCAGGTGTTTGGCTGCGAGTTTTATCCTGCGCTTGAAGTAAAAGACCTAGTCGACGCCAATGTTTTCATGGGGCAGAGCAATTTCCATGCGGCAGGCCTCGCACTTGCAACAGACAAGCCGACCTACGTCCTTGATCCGTACTTTAACGAGGTAAGGGAAGTAACAGAGTTTGCCCAAAAGTTGCAGAAAAAGGCCACACTTGCCATTTACAAAGCAGCAGAGGTAAAGACATTTGGAATAATTGTCGGATTAAAGGAGGGCCAGATCTCAAAAACTACTGCACTCAAATTCAAGCGACATCTGGAAAAAGAGGGAAAAACAGTCCAGCTGTTTGCACTCACAGATGTCACCAACGAGAGGCTGCGCAACTTGAAAGGGATCGACGCTTTCATTCAGGTTGCATGCCCAAGAATTTCGACTGACAATCAATTTGACAAACCTGTCTTGTCTACGCCGCAGGCAAATGCCTTGCTGAAAATACTTCGTGGTGAAAACATTGACGGCTACTTGCAGGTTCCGCACTGGCTATGATCAAGTTGACAATAATCTTAATATTGAACAACTAGAGAGGGTTTCTGACTAGGAAGTAACTTGATAACAAAAACTGTTTTTCGTTTTTCATAATTTGATATAAATGGCGCGCAAGATCAATTTTTCTCACACAAAAAAGAATTTTATCAGATATCCAAAGGCCAGAGTCCACGTTAGCTGCGTAATCAAAGACGCGGATGGCGACATCGTAGGAATAAAGGGTTTGAAGCTTGGCAGCAGCTCTGCTTCGCGTGATCAGATCTGGACAGCAGAAGAGATCTATGAAAAGAGCGGCCAGAGCCCGAACTTTTCCCAGACGCACTCTTTTTGGGCAAGAGATAAGGAAAACAACGAATCCGAGGTATACTGCAAGAGAAAAAATGGAAAGATTTGCCTCGTGGCGCCATCTATCGTCGATGAGGATGGAAAGGACATTCTAAAAGACATCCAGGTCTGCGAATCTGAAATCTGACTATAAAGAATTATTAGTTGACATAAAGAAAGGGAATCATGGACGAGTTTGTAATGCCTGGAGACAAGATTGGTTCTATTGAGGAAATGGAAGCGGGCGGCAATACATTTGATGATGGGGACATGATAAGATCCGCCACTGTCGGAATTGTCAACATAGACAAGAAAAACAGAATTGCCCAGGTTCAAAACGGAAAACAGCTATCGATTCCAAATAAAGGAGATATTGTAATTGGCTCAGTTAGCGCTGTTCTCTCGGCCATGATTGCAGTATCAATTCAATACATTAACGGAAAGCCAAACTACTCCGGCGTCGAATGCATATGCCAAAACATGGATAGACGGAGAGTTATCGCAAGAGTAAACGACATAATCGCGCTAAGAATCGAATCGCACCTAAACGGTGCAATTCACGCTACAGTGGACGAGCCTGAGCTAGGAGTCTTGTTTACAAAGTGCAATATTTGTGCGGGCAGCGTAGTACCGATGCGTGACAGGGTCAAGTGCCCGAATTGTGGATATATGGAAGACCGAAAAATATCAATCAACTACGAAAAAGCCGATTTTGTAAAGCTTCGAGATTAAGATGCAAAAGATATCGTTCCAGGGAGAACGAGGAGCATATAGCGAGGATGCCGCGCTTTCGTTTTTTAGCACCGCCGATACCATTCCATTCTTTACGTTTGCAGAGATAATCGAGGCAACACAAGACGGCAAGACGCAATATTCTGTGCTGCCTGTTGAAAACTCGCTTGAGGGTAGCGTCGGTGAGAGCTACGACCTGCTTTTATCAACAAGCCTGAATGTTGTTGGGGAAATATACTACAGGGTAAGACACTGCCTGATAGGCTTTGACAAAATTCAAAACATAGATACCGTATACTCGCACCCCCAGGCACTCGGCCAGTGCAGAAAGTTCATTCAGAAATACAAGCTCAAGACGGTTCCTGCCTACGATACCGCAGGCAGCGTCAAAATGATAAAAGAGCTTGGCAAAAAAAACATCAGCTGTATCGCAAGCAAGAGGGCATCGGAGATTTACGGGGTCCCTACAATTGCAGAAGGGATTGAAGATAATACAAATAACTATACCCGATTCTTGGTTCTCTCAAAGACAAAAGCGCCTAAAGGCGACAAGACATCGATAATATTTTCAGTAAAACACGAGGCCGGGACACTCTTTAACATACTAAAGGAGTTCCATGACTACAAGATCAACCTCACAAAAATAGAGTCAAGGCCAAACAAAAGCACTCCATGGGAATACAACTTTTACGTGGACTTTGATGGCACCCAAGACGATTCAAGAATAGCGGAGCTTTTGAAAAAGATAAACCAGAATTCTTTGTTTCTAAAGGTTCTTGGTTCCTACAACAAGGCAAAGCTGCCTTAGAATCCCTTTGGTTTGCGGATGCTAAAGCCTGCGCTAAATCCGATAATCACGACGCCCGCTGTCATCACCATGATATGATATGTAAACAGCAAAGGATCTGTGTTTTTCTCAAAGACTCCCTTCACGTCAAGCTCCGACTGGCCGGTGTTTTGTATTACAATCCTGTTTGTGCCTTCTTGTAGTACGAACCAGTCAAATACTATTTTGTTTTTAAAATCCTCGTCCTCTTGTATTCCATTTGCAGGCGTTTCCAGTTTGACATGGAATGACTCCCCAGTCACGCTGAAGTTTTGGTGCGAGCTTTTTGGTGCAACGAATTGATAAATGGTGGATCCTCCAATTTCGATCTTTTCCTCCACAGACACTGTCTGGAGGCCTATTGATGATACCAGCGCATATAGTCCGATTGCGATGATTGCAGCTCCAACGCCAATACCTATGCCAGTAATACGAGTAAGCACAGAAATTGTTTCATAATAGAAAATAAAAACCTACATCAGGTCGACGTCATGGGGCTGGCTTTCAGCAAAGCCTGCGCGGGACATTTTGATAAATTCTGCGTTTTCCTGCATTTGCGGTATGGTGTGGGCTCCGCAGTAGCTCAAACCAGAGCGAACGCCTCCAGCCAGCTGTTTTATCATGTCAGTAACGGTTCCCTTGTATGGGACCATTGCCTCAACGCCTTCTGCCACATAGTCATTGAGATCTTCATTGATTGCGACGCTGCCGGTTTCCTTTGACTTTCTTCCCAGTGCCGCATAAAACGAGGCCATTCCGCGGTAGATTTTGTATCTTTTTCCATTTTTCATCACATACGAACCTGGACTCTCGTCGGTTCCGCCAAACAGGCCTCCGATCATTACTGTGGATGCTCCTCCAGCCAACGCCTTTGTGACATCGCCTGAGGTTCTTGTCCCTCCGTCTGAAATTATTGGTATTCCGTGTTTTTTGCCGACCTGTGCGCAGTCATATACTGCGGTAAGCTGCGGCACCCCAGAACCGGTGATGACTCGAGTTATGCAGATAGAGCCGGAGCCGACCCCGACTTTTACTGCGTCCACTCCCGCCTTGATCAGGTCCTCTGCGCCCTTGGCCGTTGCCACGTTTCCTGCGATTAGCTCGCAGCTAGGAAATGCCTTTTTGATATTACGAATTGTATTGATTGCGTTTTCGCTGTGGCCGTGTGCTATGTCCACTACTATTACATCTGTGTCGGCAGCCAAAAGCGCCTCGGTTCTTTCCATAAAGTCGCCTTTTACCCCGACTGCCGCACCTACAAGAGGCCTTCCTTTTTTGTCCTTTGATGCGTTCGGATAGTTTTCGTTGTGTGTGATGTCCTTGCTTGTCACCAGTCCCTTTACTGAACCGTTTTCATCTACTAGTGGGAGCTTTTCAATTCTGTTCTGCCTTAGCGTCTCCTTGGCTTGATCAAGTGAGATTCCCGGCTTTGCAGTTATGACATCCTTTGTCATGACGTCGCGCACTAGCTTGTTTGATTCTGATTCGAACATGACATCACGGCCTGTCAGGATTCCTGCAAGCTTCGAATCCTTGACTACAAGCAGTCCGGATACTCCCTTTTCATGCATGTATGCCATGGCGTCTTTGAGTGTCTGGTCTGGAGAAACAGTGTACGGGTTTTCTATCATAACGCTAGCTGATCGCTTTACCTTGAGGACTTCTTCTACCTCTTCTTGCACGGTCAAAAACCTGTGTATTATTCCAATTCCGCCCTCACGCGCCATGGCTATTGCCATAGCAGCCTCCGTCACAGTATCCATGTTTGCAGAGATTAATGGTATGTTCAGCGAGATATTTTTTGAAAGCATTGTTCGGAGATCCGTTTGTGATCTGGTAGTAATGTTAGAGTATTTGGGCACAAGAAGAACATCGTCAAAAGTTAATCCTTCTTTTATTTCCAACTGAAACCTTCTACAGAAGATTTGATAAGTGTTATAAGCCTTACTTGGATTTTTTTGAAAACATTTGTGCCGCAGCCACTGCTTGCTTTGTTTCCTTTACGTTGTGCGTGCGGATTACATCAGCTCCGTTTAGTGTTGCAATTACTTCGGCTGCAAGCGAACCATAGAGTCGATCATTCGGATTTTTTTTGTCAAGGATTTTGCCTATGAACGACTTGTTTGAGACAGAGACAAGAACAGGCAGATTCATTTTCAGGCAGGACAGGTTTTGCAGAATTTCCAAATCCCTTTTGAACCAGTCGGTTTTGATCTTTGTGTAAAACGGGTTCTTTCCTGTCTTTCTAAAAAATCCGATTGCCGGATCCACTGTTATTTTGTTTGTAGCAATTTTTGCAGATCTCGCAAGAGCGAGGCTTTGCTTGAGCAAAAGCCTTGTTTGCGTGATTTGATCTCCGTGTATTGGTGTCTTGCTGTATGCACATAGGACAAGAGACGGGTTGTATCTTTCCACTATCTTTAACATTTGTCTGTCGTATTTGAGGCCCGAGATGTCGTTGAGAATGTCAGCTCCTTGTTCCAAGGCTTCTTTTGCAACAAAAGATCTGCAGGTGTCAACAGATATCGGCAGGTTCGATACCCTTTGGGCTTGTTTGATTGCGCTAATCACGCGTCTGGCTTCTTCCTTTTCTGAGACCAGGGTTGAAAGATACGGTGCAGTGGACATCCCGCCAACGTCCACAAAATCGGCGCCATCCTGCTCCATTTGCTGTACGGTGTTTGCTATTTCGATGCCTTTTTTGATGGATTTTTTGTAAAATGACTCCGGACTTGCGTTGAGTATCCCCATTATTCTCACGGGATTTGGCTTGCCGACCCGTACCGGACCCAGTTTATTCATATGATTTATGAAAACGTGTGCTAATTTTAGATTTGGTTGACTGTTAAAGGCTGGAGTTCCAAGTATGCAAAAATAGTAAGGGAGTTTGGGTATAGCAAAAAAGACGACATGGTGGCTGCCTTGCTCCTAAATTCGATAGTAAAAAGACAGCTCCCCACACCAAGGTTAAAGAAAGTCATCTCCGGCAAGCCAGTCTTTGTGATAGGTGCAGGCCCGTCGTTGCAATCAGCAATACCGGTACTAAGAAAATACAAGAACATAACCAAAATTTGTGCAGACAGCGCACTTGGCCCGTTGGTTGAAAATGGGATAAGGCCACAGATAGTTGTCACCGATCTTGACGGGGATCTAAAATTACTTGGAAAAATTGGAAAGACCGCAATAGTTGTGGTACATGCACACGGCGACAACATCGACAGACTTGGATTTGCAAAAAACTTCAAGCGTTGTATAATCACGACACAGACAGAAGAAACTGGAAAGGCCCGTAATTTCGGAGGCTTTACCGACGGCGATAGGTGCGTGTTTTTGGCAAATCACTTTAGGGCAGGCAAGATTTTTTTGTTCGGAATGGATTTTGGCCCAAAGATTGGCAGGTTTTCCAACACAAAGAAAGCAGAGAGAAAAGTCAAGCTGAAAAAATTACGGTACGGCAAGATGCTTTTGGAATGGTTGGCACCGCAGGCAAGATCTGAGCTGTTCATTCTCTCAAAGCCACTTAAAGGCTTCAAGAAGATCACTTACAAAGAGCTTGGTCCCGCCGTTTCCGGCTAGAATGGATTTAATACTGTAAATACTTGAGATAAATTATGCAGTTCTCAGAAGGGCAGGTAAGAGAAGCACTCGAGACGAAGGAACACCTCGCATCTGAGATTCAAAAGCGCAAAGAAGAGATCGAGATGCTTGAAAAAAATCTCGCTTTGATTGATTCCATTCTAAAGCAGCAAAGCTTCACGAAGGCTTCTAACCTAAAAGAGACAAAAGTTGAAGCGGCGGCAAAGGACGATTATTCCATTGCGCTGCGAAAAAACACCGATGGCTCTTTGATTGCAAATGCCCACATCACTCCCAACCAAGTTTCGATTATTTTGGAAGATGGTTTAACACTCAGAGAAGACATGCACCCTTTCAAGTCATTTTTCCTCGACAGGGTAATCGGCGAGATGAAAAGAAAAGACATTGCCGAACTTGAAAGAGGCCAGATAGCTGAGGATTCCATGATCAATTGTTTGATAAACAAAGACGGCGCACTCTTGCGTGAGATCATAATCAAAAATTACCGGCAAAAGGAGAGAGTAAACGAGATAATAAACACGGCGACGTGGTCATTTTCAAAAATGATAGAAAATTCCAAGTGATGCAATGGACAAGATCATAGTACTGGATTTTGGTTCTCAGTATAGCCACCTCATTTGCAGGAGGATAAGGGAGTTTTCTGTCTATGCGGAGCTTGTTCCATACGACACACCTTCAGAAAAACTCAGGGAGCTGAACCCAAAGGGAATAATCTTTTCTGGTGGACCGTCAAGTGTTTACACCAAAAACGCCCCCAAACCAGACTCGGAAATTTTTCAGATGAGGCTCCCACTACTTGGAATTTGTTACGGGCACCAGCTAATAGTCGATAACTTTGGGGGAAAAGTAAAGCGCGCAAACAAGGAATATGGCCATTCTATTTTGACAGTTGACAACGGATCTGATCTACTTGATGGGGTTGGGGGATCACTCAGGGCATGGATGAGCCATGGCGACGAGGCGGAAAAAATTCCAAATGACTTTGAGATAATAGGGCACACAGAACGCTCACAGGCAGCTGCCATAGCAGACAGGCAACGTGCAGTATATGGAATCCAGTTTCATCCGGAGGTGGTCCACACCGAAAACGGCGTGCAAATTCTCAAAAATTTCGTTCTGAACATTTGCGGCGCAAAACAGGAATGGACGATGGAGAATTTTGTAGAAAAGACGGTAAAGGAGCTCTCAAAGATAGACGGAAACGTATTGTGCGGGGTGAGTGGCGGGATTGATTCTACGGTAGCTGCTCTCCTAATCCACAGGGCGATAGGAAATAGACTCAAATGCGTTTTTGTAGACAATGGGCTTTTGCGTCTAAACGAGGAACACGAAATAGAAAAAATGTTCAAGGAAAATTTTGCTGTCAACTTTACCGCAATCAACGCAAAAAGACAATTCCTTGACAAGCTAAATGGAGTGGCCGATCCGGAAAAGAAGAGAAAGATAGTAGGAGAGGAATTTGTCAGAATCTTTACAGATTTTGCGGAAAAGAACGGCTCCTTCAAGTGGCTCGCCCAGGGGACGCTATACCCCGATGTCATAGAGAGCGGCGTCTCAAAGGGACCGGCTGCTGTAATCAAGACGCATCACAATGTAGGTGGTCTTCCAGATTGGCTTCACCTGCAGGTGCTTGAGCCGCTAAGGGATCTGTACAAAGACGAGGTCCGGAGAGCAGCTGCCATACTTGGTGTCCCAAGGGGACTGCTTTTGCGCCACCCGTTTCCAGGACCCGGCCTTGCAGTGAGAATCATCGGCGAAGTAACAGAAAAGAAGCTGGAAATTGCCAAGATTGCAAGTAAAATTGTAGAAGAAGAGCTCGAGGCGGCTGGCTTGTACGAAAAAACATGGCAGGCATATGCATCAGTGGGAGACGACAAAGCAGTCGGCGTGGTGGGCGATGAGCGAAAATACGGCAACATTGTCATGATACGAATAGTAGAATCAATTGATGCAATGACTGCAGATTGGACAAGGCTCCCACATGAGATTCTTGCAAAGATGAGCAACAGAATAACAAACGAGATAGACGAGGTCACCTGGGTGTCGTATGTCATATCAAGCAAGCCTCCGGCAACCATAGAGCCACAATAAAAAGAGCATTCTCTGACTGTTTAAAACGAAAAAACAAGTGCATATAGAAAATTCGTGAAATTATAGCGTATAGGTGTAGAATTTGTTTCTAAAAGACAAGGTAGAGGGCGAGTTTTGGAAATGAATAGAGCGTTCTTAATTTTGTTTGCAGTGTTTGCCAGCACGGTATTACTAACTCAAGTTGTCTCATCTGCAGATGCCGCAGATAGTGCAGCAAGGGAAAAAGCAAAACAAAGAGAAAAGTCAATCATGGAAACAAAAGAAAAAGAGATGAAAGACAAAAAGACAAAAGCGTTGCAAGATCAGAAAAAGGCACTTGATGCAACGCAAAAAACACCCGTCATAAAGGAAGCAAAAGGAAAAAGCCCCGCGGATTCGGCAAATGCGGTACGACTAAAGGCGATTAAAGACGCCAAGGCAGCTTTTGATGTTGCCAAAGTATCACTAGATGCAGCAGAAAAGGCGTACAAGGGAGCCCTAACAGATCCAATCAAAAAACAGACATATCTTGATGCCAAAAAGGCATTTGAGAAAGCCAGGGTAGACAGAGAATTGGCCAAGCATGGCTAATTCTGAACGACACTTGCGAAAATCATTTTATGAGTTTAGATGCAATTTCTTTTATGACTGCCACGAGGAAAATCGCAGAGGCCGAAGCCATTCTTGCCAAGATGCAAGGCCAACCAGATGCCGAGTTTCAGGTGGTGTTGAATGATTTTGTAAAAACCGTTAACGATGTTTTTTCGCATCTTCTTGAAGAATACCAGATGAAATTTGATTGCAAAATCGACAGGGCCGGCTTGGAAAAGTTCAAAGTAAAAGCAAGAAAGTCAGGCAATATCAGGGCCATAAGCTTTCTCATCTGGTATGAAAAGGAATACCGAAAAATCAAGAACGAGCCGATGTTCGTCCATATGCTAGAAAGGGACGGTGCCTACAACCGAGACATTTCAAGTCTGGGAGACGTCACCAATGCATGTTCTGCGCTGCTAAACAAAGTAAAAACAATGACATACCATGCGTATGAAAACTTTTGATGCAGATGAAAACCCAAGGCAGACTCGCTAGTCAAGCAGGGCTGCACCAAAGACACCCGCAGAGTCGCCAAGCTTGTTTTGCAAAATTGGCGTATCCACCAGATCACTGAAAACCTTGCCATAGACTGCGTTCCGCCCTTCGGTATAGAGAAAGTCGATGTTTGAGACGCCGCCCCCAAGTATTATTGCGTCTGGATCCAAGATGTCGATTACGTTTGCAAGTGCTGTGCCAAAATTGTCCAAAAATTCTTGCTTCCATTTTTCCGCATTGCCAGAATCAAGGTTTTTTACTATTGTGGCAAGAGAGTCTTCCTTGCCGGTGATGTCTTTCCATCTTTTTTCAAGCGCAGGACCGCTTATGTAGGTCTCCACGCAGCCAAGTCTTCCGCAGTAGCACTTGTTTCCGTTTTGGTGCAACATGTGATGTCCCCATTCTCCTGCAATGTTTGTCCTTCCCTTGTGCACCTTGCCATGAATAACTATTCCACCCCCAACACCAGTACCAAGTATTACGCCAAAAACCACCTCATGACCAGTTCCCGCACCCATTGTTGCCTCTGCCATTGCAAAACAGTTTGCGTCGTTGTCCATCGTTATTTTTTTCCCTAGCAGTTTTTGCAGATCATCTTTTAGCGGCATCCCGATCAGACACTGGGTGTTGCTGTTTTTTACAAGGCCTGTCTTTTTTGATATTGCGCCAGGCGTACAAACTCCAACGGTATAGTGTGGGATGTTTTGCGTAAGATCTGAGACCAGGGATGCAATCGAGTCCACGATTGACTGGTATCCGTTTTGCTGGTTTGTCGGTATTCGCCTTCTTTGGATTACTCGCAGTTTGTCGTCAAGGCAGATCCCTTCAGTTTTTGTTCCGCCTAGGTCTATTCCAACTCGGTACACAAAATTCTATTTGACGGTATATGTTTTGAAGATTTACTTTCTGCCGCCGGAAACTGAGATTACATCATCGATTCTAAGAATCATGCACGCAGCCTCGGTTGCTGATTTTGAGATTTGCTCTTTGACTACTACCGGCTCGACAATGTTTAGTGTCAGCATGTCGTCGATTTTTCCTTCCTTTGCGTTGATGCCTGCCCACTTGCGTCCATTGTTTTGTCTTGCGCGCAGGTTCGCCATGGTATCAATCGGGTTCATTCCGGCATTTTCTGCAATTGTAAGCGGAATTACCTCAAGGGCTTCTGCGTACTTTCTGATTGCTAGCTGCTCGCGTCCCTCAAAGCTGTCTGACCACTCCTTTAGCTGGGATGCCAGGTATGCTTCTGGGGCCCCGCCGCCAGCAACAATTGCCGGTTTTTCTATTACATCTTTTACCACCATGAGCGCATCGTGCAGGGATCTGTCAACCTCATCGACTACTCTCTGTGAGCCGCCTCTGACCAGAATTGATACGGATTTTGGATTCTTGCATCCCTCGATGAAGACCCATTTGTCTGACTCGACCTTTTTTTGGTGCACTAGTTCTGCGTGGCCAAGATCGTGTTCTACTATGTCATCAAGATTTGTTGTGATACGGCCGCCTGTTGCCTTTGAGAGCTTTGTCATATCGCTTTCCTTTACACGTCTTACTGACAAGATTCCATATTTTGCCAAATAGTGTTGTGCGATGTCGTCGATTCCTTTTTGACAAACCAGGACATTGGCACCGATTCTGTGCAGTTTGTCCACCATTGACTTTAGCATTCTGTTTTCTTCTTCAAGAAACATTTGCATCTGGGTCGGGTCTGTAATTCTAATTTCAGCGCTCATTTCTGTTTTTTCAACTTCGAGCGCTGCATTCAAAAGAGCAATCTTTGCTTTTTCGACTTTGGTCGGCATTCCGCTGTGGACTACCTCTTTGTCCAGTATCATTCCCCTGACAAGTTCTGTGTCCTGAATTGAGCCTCCTGCCTTTTTTTCTACCTTGACATTGTCAAGGTCGACTACGTGTTTGTCGCCTTTTTTTTCTGCGACTCGCAGTACAGCGTTGACTATTAGCTTTGAGAGCGTGCCACTGTCCTCAGAGATCAGCTTTGACTGCATGCTAGTTGTTGCTATCTTTATGAGTGATTCCTCGTCGTTTGGTTCTATTTTTTTTGCAATCTGTGATAAAAGATCCATTACCTTTTCTTGGGCTGCTTGATAGCCCTCAATTATAACTGAAGAATGCACGCCTTTTGCCAGGAGATCTTCTGCCTTTTCCAAGAGCGCGCCAGCAAAGATTACAGCTGATGTGGTTCCGTCTCCGACCTCGCTGTCGATTGTCTTTGAAATTTCAACCATCATTTTTGCCGCCGGATGCTGGACATCAATTTCCTTTAGAATTGTAGCGCCATCGTTTGTAATCGTAACATCGCCAATAGAGTCAACTAGCATCTTGTCCAATCCCCTTGGACCAAGGCTTGTGCGGACAAGGTCTGCTACTAGCTTGGCTGCCATTATGTTGTTTTTCTGTGCGTCTCTGCCTTTTTGCTGGAGTGCACTTTCCCTTAGGACTAAAACCGGACCATTTGGGGTTTGCTGAATTGATGCCATGATTACAAAAAAATTTGTAAACCCGTTTTTAATAGTTTGCTTAAGCTATTGCCTTGACAAGCGAGCTCTTCTTTATGTCTATTATCCCACTATGGAGGATTCTGATCGATGGAAGCGCAAGAAACGGCAAAAACAGAGGCACGAGATGGGGTCTTTGGAAGCGGCACCCGTTTTCTATGAGCGTGGAATTTAGCCCGACGAACTCTTGCAGCACTTTGCCAAACGGGTTTGCCGAGATGATTCCGCCAACCTGCAGGGGCATAAACCAGAGAACTTGGCCGTTTCTTACAACTGCCATTCCTCCCTGGGATTTTACTAGGTGGTTTGCAGCAGCTGCCATGTCTTTTTCATTTGATCCAATTATCACCATGTCATTTTCATGAAAGCTCCAAGTAGACGCAAATGCCCCTACATTTGCTCCAAAGTTTTTCAAAAATCCTATTGCGCGCTTGCTTGATCCGTATGTCCTGTCAAATGCCGCGACCTTCCATATGTCTCCTTCAGGCGAAGCGGGAACATTCCCGTCTTTTGTGCGAAGCTCTGCAGTGGCTAGTTTTGTTATGATTTCGGTTTCCATTTCGATTACGTTTGCAGTGACTGCGGACTTGGTACTTTTTATCACAAAGTCATTTTCCGTAAATGTTTTTGAAAGCTTGACTGTTTTTTTAATCCAGCTAGGCAATGCGGGTTTTGGAATCTTTGTTACAATGCTCCCGTTTGAGGCCACTAGCTTGCCGCCAACGAAGACCTTCCTTGGCTTTATTTTTTGCAGATCATCGAGGACAAGCATATCAGCAAGCTTGCCCGGTGCTATTCCTCCAAGATCCTTTCCCATGTTATAGTAATCAAAGCAGTTCTTTGATGCGATTGTTATTGCGTCAACTGCATCCATGCCCATACTCATTGATTCCCTTATGCAGTGATCAATGTGGCCGTACGTTGTTATGTCGACTGGGTCTAGTCCGTCTGAGCAGAACATAAGCCGATTAAGGTATGGCTTGTGCAGGAGAATTTTTGGGATTATGTTTTTTAGATCACGGCGAATCGAGCCTTCCCTCATCATGACCCACATGCCGAGCCGCAGCCTCTCCATCACTTGATCATAGTTGATTGGTTCGTGGCATGAGAGGATCCCAGATGAAATGTACGCGTTTAGTTTTTTGTCTGATGCCCCAGCCGTGTGTCCGTTTATGATGCAGCCGTTATCAAGCATTTGCGATATGGACTTGATTGTTCTTGCGTCACGCGTTGTCACCTTTGTCCAGGAAAAGACCTCGCCTAGCCCCACCACCCCGTTAAGCTTGATTGCGGATTTTTCTTGTGCAAGGCTAAGTGATTTTCCGTGGCTGAACTTTCTGTCAACCGGCAACCCCCCTGGCACCACGGAGAAAATGCGGATTGGCAGACCAGATGACGCCTTGACAAATTCTTTGAATCCCCTGAATCCGCAGACACTCACTATGTCAATCGGATCAGAAAAGAGGCAGGTAGTTCCGCAGAGAAGCGAGTGTTTTGCAATCTCCGAGGGCATTACAAACTGGTCAATGTGGATATGCGGATCTGCAAAGGATGGCGTCAGGTATTTCCCTTCAAGATCAATTATCGCGGTGCTTGCGCCTGCCGCATGTGATGCGTCTGGACCTACATATGCGATTCTGTCCCTTGTTATTGCTACCTGCGTATTTTTTGCGATTTCTTTGGTGTAGACGTTAACAAGTGAGCAGTTTTTGAGAATCAGATCTGCCTTTTTGTCGCCCATTGCCACTGCGTTGAGCTGAGGAATCACTGCAGCAAGATTCGTAGGCACGTAATCAATTGCCTTGCGACTTTATTATGTCTTAGAACGTGTGTTTTAAATTACCAGCCGAGTCGTTGTTTTTCATGAACGTACCAAAGGAAATGAACAGGTATTGTCCAAAATGTAAGACTCATACCTTGCAGAAGGTCGCCCTGTACAAGGCAGGCAAGAGAAGAGGCTCGGCAATAGGTGAGCGAAGGCACGAAGAGGACAAAAAGGGGTACGGAGGGCAGAAATTCCCAAAATTAGCCAAGCCTGCAAAGACTACAAAAAAGCAGACGCTGATTTTCACATGCCCACAATGCAAAAAGAAATCTAATAAACATGGAATTAGGCTTAGAAAGCTAGAGTTGATTGCAAATTGAAGAGAACACACATACTGGTTCCAAAACCAAAAAGCAAGTTTCAGAAAGTACAGTGCAAGGAGTGCAGCGCCGAGAACATCCTTTATTCGCACGTCACCAGCACTGTCACATGCAAGTCTTGCGGCAACATAATTGCAGAACCAACTGGCTCTGTCGCAAAATTACTCGGCACTGTTTCAGGAATTCTTGAGTAAGTCATAGTCTTCTTTTGTATTTAGATTGACTGCTATTCTCTTGTCATCAAATACGCTCAAAGTTTCTTCTGTGTGATCACTTGAGACTTTTTTTGGATCCACGATAGAGATTCCCGTATAGTAGCATTCTTTGCCATCAACGTTTACAGCAAATTCCAGCTTTACATCTATCAGATCCAAGAATTTTTTTGTCATGACAAAACTCTGCCAAGCCGCATCTTTTTTGTGTCTTGCGACCAGTTCCCGGATCAGTTTGCCATCAAGAAGCGGGAGATCACCTGAAACGACAAATGCCGGTTCCTCAATATTAGACAGGGCGTAGTTCAGATCAGCAACATATCCTTCTCCTTTAGTCTTGATGACTTCGATGTCATTAAGCAACAAAAGATCGTTTGTACGCGGCGAGTGATCACTTGTCGCGGCCAGAATTTTTGAAAAACACTGCGACTCGTTTAGGGCGTCGACTACATGCAGGATTATGGGCTTTTTGTATTCGAGCAGGAGCTTTTCTCCTAGCATGTCCATCCTTGTTCCCTTCCCCCCTGCCATCACAAGTCCAATCATACCGATGCAAACACCAAAAGCGATGAGAGCCTGGTGATCTCGTTTGTAGCGCCCATTATGTCGCCTGATATTCCGCCAAAGCTGCGCCTGGATATGCAGACTATGACGAGGCTCAGAATTATCCCTACTCCAAGTGCCAGAAATCCTGCGTTATTCTGAAAGGCTGCAATGGAGCCGACTGTGATTGCAGCAGCAATTACGAGCTTTTTTCTGTCCTTCATCGAATCAACAAAGGACGAGTTAGAGCCCTCCCAGGCAGATGGGCCGATGCTTGCAACAAGAACCATTGAAAACTTGGCAACTATCTCTCCGATTAGTATTGCATAAAACAGCTCAAATCCCTTCAATGCAGAAAGCGCAATTACTGCCCCTGCCACGTACAGGACAATTGCAACTATTCCTGCCGAGCCGACAGACGGATCCCTCATTACCTGCAGCTTTCTTTCCTTTGTCCCCCGCACCATGAGGCCATCAGCAAAGTCTGAAAGACCGTCAGTGTGATGAATTCCGGTAATGAGTACTAGCCCTGCTGTAACCAACAAACCGACAACAAGCGGTTCCAGGAACAACGACAGACCATATCCGGCCGAGCCAATCATCAGGCCGATTGCGATTCCAATTATTGGAAAGAGGTACATGTATCTTGCAACTGTCTTGAGATCCGAGCTTCCAGTGGGAATTATTGTCAAAAAGGAAAACACGGACGCTGCTTGCCTAAACATGTATCCACCATCCAAGATAATGCAGAATTGTTATCAGCGGAACTGTCACCAGTCCGCAAAAGAGAACGCATGTTACCTTCATTAGCAGAATTGCAGATCTGAAATGGTGCACGTCAAGCTCGGCGGTTCCGTTTCCTAGGACATAGTGATCGATTTTTTCAAATCTTGTTTGCAGGGCTCCTGCCATTGCGGCCATTGGATATCCGGCGTTTGGGCTGGATGTTTTTCTTCCGTCGCGCCTGAGTGTTTCTAGTGAGTTCTTCCAGTCTGCGCCAACCAGGGCAGCCGCAAGTATCATTACATAACCAGTTATTCTCGCAGGAAGATAATTGAGTACCTTGTCGCAGTTTGCCCCGAACCATCCCACGTTCTCAAACAAGGTGTTCCTGTAGCCAACCATCGAGTCGATTGTGTTTATTGTGCGATACACGAACGCCCCAGCAAGGCCGAAAAGGCCGAAGTAAAACAAGGGCGCAGTTATCCCGTCAACAATGTTCTCACTTGTGCTTTCCAGCACCCCTGAGACCACATGGTTTTTGTCAAGATCCTTTGTGTTGCGCTTGACAAGCATCGAGAGCCTTTCCCTTGCCTCCTCAAGGTTGTTGTTTGACAGTGACTCCATTACTTGCTCGCCGTGTCTTTTTAGGCCCTTGATTGCAATCGTGGTCTTGAGCAAAAGCGAGCCAATCAGTATTACAATTATTGCAGAGACTGTGTCCGTGGTGTTTTTTGCCAGGATATCAAATGGAACTAATAATGCCGTAACTAGTCCGGTAACTGCAAGCGTGACAAAAATGCCGCCAAGCCTCTCTGCTGCAGGATTGGGCGATCTTGCAAGCGGCACTAGCCTTGCAATGATTTTTCCAACCCATGCAGTTGGATGAAACTTGTTTTTTGGGTCGCCAAGCGCAAAATCTAGCACGAGTGCGCCAACTAGAATCAGGATTGGTACAAGTATCATTGTAGCAGCCTCTCTATTTTTTTCATGTCCAAGTTTTTCCTTACCGTCCTTGCGAGCTTTTCTATTTCGCAGTCCAGCTTCTTTTGGTTTTGTTTTCTGAAGAGATGAATCCTGTTATCTAGCGAGTCTTCATTTGGCAACTCTAGATCTACCACAGGTATTACGCCAAGAACTGATTTAGATGTTATTTGCCGTATCCTCCTAAAGCCGGGCTTGAGGAGGTCTTTGTTGCCTCGGAACTTGTTTATCACGAAACCCTTGACAAGTCTTTGGTGTTTTCTTGGCAAAAGCGACATTGTTCCGGCCAGGCTCGCAAAAGAACCGCCCCTCTCGATATCTGTAACAAGTAATACCGGAGAGCTTAGCTTTTCTGCAAGCAGCATGTTTGCAATGTCGTATTTTTGCAAGTTAATTTCTGCTGGCGAGCCAGCACCCTCAATTATGATGAGGTCGTGTGTGTTTTTTAGAACTTGGAGTGATTCCAGCGCTGTTTTGAGGCCTTTTGTCAGGGCGAATTTCTCGTAGTAGGTTTTTGCAGTCATTTCCTTGTAGAACTTGCCCTGAATAATTACGGAGCTTCGATAGTTGCCAAGTGGCTTTAGCAGGATTGGGTTGATGTGCGGCAGAATCTCTGTCCTTGCTGCAACTGCCTGTATTGCCTGGGCCTGAGATATTTCAAAGCCGCGTTCCCTGTAGGAATAGTTTGACATGTTTTGAGATTTGAATGGGGCAACAGAATACCCGGCGTTTGCAAAAATTCTGCACATGGCAGTCACAAGTGTTGTCTTGCCTGCGCCAGAGGATGTTCCCTGTATCATTAGAGTCTTAGTCAAGCCAAGGCCTCCAGCGCCCTTACCAGCTTTATGTTTTCCTTGTGGGTTCTGACTGCGATCCTGATATGGTTTTTGCCAAGGCCCCTAAATGTACTGCAGTCACGTATGAGAATGCTTTTTTGGACTAGTTTTTTTTGTAAAAGCCTCGAATCTTTCTTTGTCTTGATCAAGATGAAGTTGGCTGACGTCTTATAGCATGAAAACCCATCCAGCCTCGAAATCGAATCTCTGAGAAACCCGGACTCTGCTTTTATCAAATTTCTCGTCTTTCCAAGAAAGCTTTTCTCAGAAAGTGCCAGACACGCTGCTTCCTGCGCAAGGCCGCTGATGTTCCACGGAATTTTTATTTTGTTCAAGACTGAGACGAGTTTTTTGTTCCCCACTCCATATCCCACTCGCAAACCTGCAAGCCCAAATGACTTTGTCAGTGATCGCAGTACAAACAAATTTTCATTGGACCCGATTTTGTCAATTATGGAGTGGTTCGGGTTTTGGGTAAGCTCCATGAAACATTCGTCTACAAAGACAAGCGTGTTTTTTGCCTTTGCTGACTTTATTATTTGCAGCATGGCGTTTTCTGATGTCAAAGAACCGGTAGGATTGTTCGGATTGCAGATAAAGACCGCTCCATTTTTTGGTATTTTCGTTACAAAGTTTCTTAGGTCTTTTTCAAGATTCATCGTTTTAAAAAACTGCACCCTGGCGCGGCTGAGCCTTGACGCCGCCTCATATTCGCCAAAAGTAGGAACCGGGATTAAGACGGGGATGTTTTTTTCAAGCGTTGCCCTGCAGAAATTGTAAATTATTTCGGTGGCGCCGTTGCCAACAACCAGATTTTCTGCCAACACGCCCAGATGTTTTGCAAGCTGCTTTCTTAGCTTTGTAGATTCGTGATCAGGATACACCGGGATCCTCGCCATCCAGTTTTTTTCTAGTTTTCTTATCGATTTTGGATAGCCAAGAGGGTTTACGTTTGAGCTAAAGTCCACCATTTTGGAGTTCTGGCTTTGAATGGAATACGGGCCTCCATGAGGAACTTGGGCGTGGTTTGCTATGTTTTTGGCAAATTTCACACCCCTCAAAAAACGTCACGGGTTTAAGTTGTTACGGTCACCCGCTAGAATTATTAATTGATCGCATGAAAAAATCCCTTGTGAAGAAGAGAGTAGCCATATTGGGTGCAACCGGCGCGGTAGGCCAAGAGTTCCTAGTGTCACTTGAGAACCACCCTTGGTTTGAGGTAACACAGCTTGCCGCATCGGAGAGATCTGCTGGAAAAAAATACACGGATGCGATCAGAGATCCGAACTCTGGCATTGTCAAGTGGCAGGTTGGCGGTGACGTCCCAAAATATGCAAGGGATATGATGGTAGTTTCAATAGATGAGATAAAGACTTCCGAGCTTGACTTGGTATTTTCTGCAGTAGAATCAGACGCTGCAAGGGATATAGAGACCAAGTTCGCAAAGGACGTCCCGGTAGTCAGTACGTCATCTGCATACAGGTACGAAGAAGATGTTCCAATTTTGATTCCTGGAATCAACGATGACCATGTGGAGCTTGTGGAGACGCAAAAGAAAAACCGCAACTGGAAGGGATTTGTCTTGCCCCTCCCAAACTGCACGACAACAGGCCTTGCAATAACAATGAAGCCGCTTTACGATAGCTTTGGGGCAAAACGCGTAATCATGACCTCGATGCAGGCAATATCTGGCGCAGGAAGATCTCCTGGCGTTTCCGCACTGGATGTAACTGACAACCTAATCCCATACATTCCAAAGGAGGAAAACAAGGTGAGAGTAGAGACTGCCAAGATTTTGGGCAAGCTCAAAGACGGAAAAATCGAGCCGGCAGACATCAAGGTAAGCTGTACTTGCACCAGGGTTCCGGTAATTGACGGCCACACGGAATCTGTCTTTGTAGAGACCACAAAACCAGCAAAGCTAGCCAATGTTACAAATACAATAGAAGACTTTTCCAGCCATATCAGCGTCCAGGGATTACCATCAGCGCCAAAGGACTATCTTGTGATACATCAAGATCCGACTAGGCCACAGCCAAGAATAGACAGACAGCTCAACGACGGCATGACCACGTCCATTGGAAGGCTAGAAGAGGATGCGATATTTGACAATGGACTCAAGTACGTCCTTTTTTCACACAACAAAAAGATGGGTTCCGCAAAGGGCGCTGTTCTTTTGGCAGAGATGCTCTACAAGAAAGGAAAAATCTAATCTTCCAAGTTTTTTCAAATTTTTTGATCAGAACGTTATTAAACAGAAAAGATTTGGACAGAACAGGTGTTTTAGATGGCAAAAATTGATGATCTGGACCTCACCATTCTATCGGAGCTTAGCGAAGACGCATCGGTTTCCATCCCAAGGCTTTCAGAAAAAATCAAGGTAAATCCTTCTGTGGTGTATAGCAGAATAAAGCGTCTGACAAAGCGAAACCTCATTGAGCGATTCACAATTATCGTAAATGACAAGGAACTTGGATACGGCGTAAAGGCACTTACCGGCCTCAACATGGATTCCAAGTACCGCGACACAATAATTGACGAGCTCTTCAAGATCAAAGGAGTCCGCGAGATTTCAGAAGTCACCGGCAGATTCGACATAATTGTGACAATGTATGCCATGAATTTGGCAGAAATGCACAAGCTCATCTCCGAAGGGATCGGCCGCATCGAGGGGGTTTTGGCATCTGAGAGCTTTATTGAGATGAAGAGGCGCACAAAGACAATGCCTTATAACCACCAAGCTTGAGTGACATGGTACATTTAATTTTCGATGATTGCTTTGACGGAATAGTGAAAAAATAATGCAAAAGACAGAGACCGGCTCGAAAATCAAGACATATTATGAGCTTACCAAGCCGAAAATTTGGTACCTTCTTGTATTTACTGCGTTTGGCGCGGCAATAACTGCTTCCAACATTTACGAAATTTCCATTTCTCCGGCAACATGGGCCTTGATGATTTTAGGTGTGGCTGCCGGATCTGCATCTGCAAATACACTTACAAACTATCACGACCGGGACATTGATGCAATAATGGAGCGTACCAAGGGCCGTCCATTACCAAGCGGAAGAATTTCTCCTCCGGAAAGGGCCCGCGACTTTGGACTAGTTTTGGCCGCAATTTCTTTGGCGTGTGCGTTTGCAATTTCTTACACCGCTGGATTTTGGAATGGCATATGGGCAGGAATTTTCATGTCGTTTGGTCTTGTGAACAACATCGTGGTTTATTCCCTTACACTGAAACGACGAAGCCAGCTAAATATCATACTTGGAGGGTTCTGCGGAGGCTCGCCAGTAATGATAGGGTATGCTGCAGCGACACTCCAAGGGCTATGGGACCTTGGTCTTGTGATGGCAGGCTTGGTCTTTATCTGGATTCCAATGCACATTTGGGCACTTACGCTTCACTTCAAGGACGACTACAACAAGGTAAACGTCCCGATGCTTACAGCAGTTCATTCTGAAAAGACATCAGCCCGAGTGATTGCGGCATCTACACTCGTAATGGTGTTGTTTTCCATAGTACCGTTCTTTTTGACTACAGCCAGTGGAGAGCCCGTAATGCGTGAAATCTATCTATATACTGCAATTGCATCCGGCGCACTTATGCTCGCACTTTCGTTTTGGGTGATTGCCAAGCCATCAGAAAAAGCATCATGGATGCTCTTCAAGTTTTCAAGCCCATACCTTGCGGTATTGTTTATTGCGCTGATGGTAGACTCGGCACTTCGATAATTACCTGAGTGCCTTTTTCAGCATCCGATTTATCACGGCTGAAAAGCTCACAGAGGATCCCGTCTTTTTTATGAGGTCTGCCTGCATGTGCCTCAGCTTTGTCTCTATGTCTTTGTCCAGTATTATTGTATGTCTTCTAATCATTTATTCAATGAATATCGTATGCTTTTTGCTTTTCAAGCTAACTATGAAATACCATTTTTGGAAAATACATAGTTTTGATGTCGGCTACGGGTTTTGATCTAGTTTACAACAAATGAAGTCATCCCAACCTCTGCGTTGTTGTATTTTGCTATAATTGCATATCTGCCGGAGGGCGAATTTGCGTCGATCATCATCGGGATTGTAAACTCTCCTTTGTTTGTCAGTATGCCTTTTAGATCAAATGACTCCTGATCGGGTCTGATTATTGTCAAAATGACATAAGTGCCGGTCTTAAAGTTCTCTATTTTGCCCGTGATTTTTACCTGTGTCGACTGGTATCCTTGTTTTTCAAATGAGTCACCTATCACCTTGACAAACCCCAGTTTTTCTGAGGAATCTGCCGCTACGATAGGAGCTTGGGTTTGCGGCTGCTCCACATGCATTATTCCGTTTTTTATCAGATATTGAATTCCCAGAACAAAGTCCGAATCAGATATCAGTCCTTCTGACCACCACTTGGCGTTGTTTTTTATCCAGTGTGGAATCTCTTCAGATTTTGCAGCGCCCTGCGAGGTTTGCGGTATCGTCATGACGTTGTTTTCGATTAGGAACTTGATTCCCTGTACAAAATCTGAATCACCTATCGATCCCTCTGCCCACCATCCGGCGTTGCTTCGTATCCACGCCGGAATTTCAATTGGCTCAGCACCAGGCTCTTGTGCCTGCGTAGGCTCGTTTTGGCTTTGTTCTGATGCCGGCTTGCCAAAGATGTAGAGCCAGACAATTCCGGTCTTTGCCTTGTCGTTTAGAGTGCCTGAAATTATAATGTCATTTTTCTGCGATGATATCTGTATATCTGCAACGTTGTAGGATCTGGCAGAGATGTTGATTCCGGTCTTTACGTATTTCGGATGATCGTACAGGCTGCCAACTGTTTTTGTGAACGCGCCGGAGTTTGTTTCTGATGGGGTAATCTCTTCTACCTGGAATGTGCCTCCAGCATCCGCGATTAGCTTTGACGCAAATTCGGTCTGGATTGGGGTAATTATTGCATGCTCAGCGTCGGTATAAGAATAATCAAGGTCTTCGCTGATCGGATTGTTGCAAACATTATCGCGCCATGACTCGTTTGACTTTATCGCATCAATCATAAGCTGCCCATGCAAAAGCTCGTGATAAAATATTACCAGGTCTTCGGCTAGTTTTACCTGGGGATCTTTTTCTGAGGACTTTGAGATCGCTGCGGAATTTAGCATCAGCTCGTTGTTGCAGTTAACCGTCATTTTCCCGCCGGAAACTGTTATGCTGCACTTCCAGACGTAGATTCCTCCGGTGATTGCGCCTCCAGTATGTGATAGACTACTATCGAATTTTGCAAGCCTTGTTTGGATTGTGGCGTTAACGTTGGAGTATAGCGAACCTGAATCACATGGAATCGAAATGACAAGCGGCTCTGAAAACGACTTGAGGGTGTCACCCACGTCTTTTTTTGAGATGGTTAGCTCTTCAAATTCTGCGCGCAGGTCGTCATAGAGATCTTGTTCTTGGGCGCTTGGTTCCACGTACGCTCCAAACGCCGGAAAAACACTTGAAAGAAGCAGAAATGTTGCTATGAATCCTGATTTTTTCAATTTAACAACAGAATTGCGGTTCTATACTTAAGACTTGGGAAGGATTTTTCAGTCGATTTAGGCACGAACCCAACAGTTGTCTGGTCTGTATAACCAACCATTACCAACCATTACCAAAACTATATATACCGTATATTGGTTGTAATAACCAATGGATGGAAAGAAATACCAAGATTCAAAGAAGAGTCAGGTAGACTTACGTCCAAAACAAAAGGTGCAAAACAAAATGTCAAATACAAACGAAAACCAAAAAGACGTATTTTCAGTTTACACCAAGAGCTTCGATAAAGTGAAGAGCGCATTTGAGAGAGCATCGACGCAATCCCTGCAATCATACACAAACCTAAACCAGGAGTTCATCTCAACATGGAGCAGCTTTATCCACACAACAACCGCAATCCAGCAAAGCGTTGCAAACAAGGTTGGAGTCAACACTGCACTGCCAGAGACCACAATCACTGCAGTACAGGACGCAACTGAGGCATTCATAAAGACATTTGAGACAAACAGCAAAGTTGTCCAAACAGTCCTAGATGCAACAGTCCAAAACGTAAAGACAATCAACCAAAACACAAGCGCATTTGCCGATCTAAACCAAAACATTGCAAACTCTTGGATAAGTGCCTGGAAATCACGAAACTAAACTAATCTCTTTTCTTTTTTTTTATTATCAACACACACTATGTGTTAGAATGGAATTCTGGCCAGGATCTGTTTTATAGTGTTTGCTTAGATATGACCTCTATCAGATTACAAAAATCGTCACTGGCACAAGAGCACAATGCCAATAGCAACTAGGCTGGTAGACCAAGACTTCTGATCAACACGAGTACCGTGCCAGTGACCTATGGTTGGGTAAAACAAATATTGTTTTACACGGTATGATTAACGAATAAAATCTAATAAAACTGGCGAAGATTTCATGGTCATATTACATAGCTTGGAAATATAGAGGGCAAAGCAGGTTCACATGATGTCAGGCTACGCCCAACAAGAGATCCTCCCGCCCGCCAAACATACTAGTGTGTCTCAGGAATTAAAGGAACACTCACAAATCATACGATGAGCGAGGCTAGTCCTCTTGGCTTTGCTTGTGAGGCTCTTTGTGCTCTTCATCGAGCCTGAACTCTTCCTCGTCTGCGTACGCCCGCTCCGCGTGCTCGCTAATATCCAAGCCAGTGTCCTCTACCTCCTTTGAGACGCGTATGCCAATAAGGAATTTCAGCACTTTGAGTATGGCGTATGTTCCGCCAAAGCCGAGCCCGGCTGCGACGCCAACGCCGATTGCCTGTGTAAATATCTGCGTTGGGTTGCCAAACAGCAATCCATCTGGTCCTGCAGAGTTGATCGCAGATGATGCGAAGATTCCGATTGCCAAAGATCCTATGATTCCTGCAATTCCGTGGACAGAGCTTACATCAAGTGCATCGTCGATTTTGAGGCGATCCTTGATGAGTAAAACTCCACAGTACGATGCAAGACCTATTGCGATTCCAATAACAAAAGAATGCTCAACGCTAACATATCCTGATGCAGGTGTGATTCCTGCAAGACCTGCGATTGCGCCGTTTATTGCTGCGACTACACTTGGCTTGCCCGTTCTCATCCAAGAAAGTCCCACCCATATCAGCGCAGAAATCGATGACGCCATGTGAGTTACAATTACTGTGTTTCCTGCCACTCCCCCAGAGGAAAGTGCGCTACCCGCATTGAACCCAAACCAGCCAAGCCAAAGCAGAGAAGACCCAAGGACTGCAATCGGGATGCTGTGCGGCACCATTATTGCTGGACCATAGTTTTTCCTTCTTCCTAAAACCAGTGCAGCCGCAAGTGCTCCCATTCCGACGCTTGTGTGAATTACGATTCCGCCCGCAAAGTCAAAAACGCCAAGATCGCCAAGCCACCCCCCACCCCATATCCAGTGTGTCAGAGGATAATAGATCAAAACAGACCAGGCCGCAATGAATATCAAAAATGATGAAAACTTCATTCGCTCAGCTATTACGCCAGTCAGCAGTAATGGCGTGATTGCTGCAAACATCAGCTGGAATTTCGCAAAAAGTACGCCAGGTATTGTTGGGGCAAATGGAAGAGATTCATCCCAGGGAACGCCTTTCAAAAATACATAGTCAAGATTCCCCACAATTCCGCCAGTGTCTGGGCCAAAAACGAGACTAAACCCAAAGATAAACCACATCACGCTCAAAAGTGCAAGTCCTGTAAAGATCTGCATGAAAATTGAAACCGTGTTTTTTCTTCGCAATAGTCCTGCTTCAAAAAGTCCGAGCGCAGGAATCATCAGCAACACTAGACTTCCAGCAATTAGAATCCAGGCCGTATCTCCAGAGTCTATTGGCACATCGGTTCGCAGTCTATTTTAGTAATATAATTGTGAGGGTGACTCCACAAAATTACGCTAGAAAACTGATAATCTCAAAAAGATTTTTACTATGTTCGAGGTTAGAAAAATCCTTGATAAGAATAGAGGTTGTTTTGCCAAAAAACGAAGTCATGGCAATCAGCGAGGCGCTAAAAAAGATTAACGTTGGTGGGCTAACCGTATCAAAAAAGCGCGGCAGGGGAAAGAATCCGGCACCAGAAATTCACGCATCAAAGGGAACAGAGGTTTTCATCCCGCAGTTCTCAGACAAGTATGTAGTAGAGGTAATCATTCCAGAAGACATGGAAAGCCAGGCAATTCAGATAATAAAGGAAAATTCTACACAGGGCAAGATCTTTGTGTATCCAGTACTTCGCACATATGACATCAAGTCAGGTGCGGAAGGCGAAAAGGCAATATAGATTTACAAAAAAATCAGGGCCTAAAATTTCAGGACTTGGTTGCATTGTTTTTAGTTGTTGATTTTGTACCTGGTTTTGTAGTCTTTTTCACGGTTTTCTTTTTTTCAACCTTCTTTTTTGTGTCCTTTTTGTCTGATTTCTTGGTGTCCTTTTTCTCGGCTTTGTCAGATTTGGTCGTGTTTGCAGGATCACCTTTTTCGCTAATGTCAAACTGCATGCTTGCTGGAACAAACGAGCCAAAGTCGATTAGGCCTCGCCCAATCAGGACTAGTTGTAACGTGTAGCTTCCCTTGTCTGGAATCGTGATTAGCCTCGAGTCAACCCCGCCTGTCACAGATATCCCAAGTAGATTAGAATTATCTCCGGTGTTTACGCCAAATTCATTTCCTTTGGGGTCCTTGACGCTGTACGCATATCTGATTTCTTTTGCCACGATTCCAGATGAATCAAAGAAGGCAATTGTAAAGGGCACATCCTTGCTTGCGCTATATCTTGTGTCATAGGATATAGTTGCAGTGTATCCGTTTGAAAACTTGACGTCGGCTGATTTAACTGCGTTATTTTGCTCTGGGGTTATCACTACAAGCATTGTTTGTTTGTCTTCACCAACCTTTTTCTTGAGAGTCTTTAGCTCCTCGCCAGTTACAAGAAAGTGGATGATGTTAGTTTCTTTGCTGGAATACGGATCAAAGTGCAGATCCTTTGGAAATATGGGTATTCCGTTTATTGTCCCCTTGAAGCTGTTAACGTTTTGGAACGGCACAAAGTTTTTTGGGATTTCGATGTCGTTTCTTACAAGCGCCACGTGCTCTGCGTGTTCCCAGCTAAACGGCATCTCAAACGAGATTGACTTGGCAGACTCTGAAAACTGGAAGTTTGTCAGTTTGTCCTGGAATGCTTTGATGGTGATCGGTGTTTCTCCTTGTGCGGTTTTGATTGAGAGTTTTTGTTCCTGTGCAATCACGATGTTGGTCTCAAAATTGATGTCTTCTGCTGTCTGTGTTTTTGGGTTTGTGGCGCCAATTATTGCGACTTTTACCGTGTATGTGCCGCCTTTGTCAAAGACAGGTCCTTTGATGATCGGCGGGCTATTACCAGATGATGTCAGTGCGTTTGGCACAATCAGGTCTTTTTCTCCTTCGTATTTTGTGCATCGCCAGACCTCTTTTTCTGCACAATTTGAATTTGGCTTGATAACTACTCCCAGCTCGCCGTCTTTGTCATAAAACGTTTGGGATGCAAGAAGCGTTTCTCCAGAAAAGATCTGGACTCGGTAGGTCACTTTTTCAATGTTGGTGTTTGTCTGGCTGTCATAAAATCGGACCTTGAGGTTTGCACTGGTGTGCTTTCCCGGGATAAAATCTACTGGCTCTAGCGAGGTTGAAACCGTGACTTGCTTGTTGCCAAAGCTTATCGGTGGCGCAGCTTCGCCTCCATGATGTTGGGCAAATGCAAGGTTAAATGAAAACAATGCCACAGACAATATAAGAATCCAAATTCCTTTAGGCAATACGATATACACTTTGTGTCCTTATAAAAAATTAATTCATAATTTATTCTGCTGCAGACTTGCCACCGTCAACATTAAGAATGGCGCCTGTAATCCAGCTTGCTTCCTCTGATGCCAAAAATACTGCCGTGTTGGAGACATCACTTGGTTGGCCGATCCTGTTTAGTGGCTGTTTATCTTCCAATACCTTTCTTGCGTTTGGATCTTCAAGGTATGGTTTTATCATTCCCGCATTTATTATGCCCAGGTTTATGCAATTACAGCGTATGTTTTTTCTTGCATATTCAACTGCAATCGATTTTGTGAACATGGCGATTGCGGCCTTGGTCGCAGAATAAACTGCCAGATGAACCCGCGGAATTGCACGCTCACTTGAAATTGAGCCGATATTGATTATACAGCCGCTTTTATTTTCAAGCATCTTTGAGATTGCTGCCTTTGTGATTCTTAATGTACCTAGAATGTTTGTGTCAATCAACCCATTGATGTCTGCATCTTTCATTTCGTGAAAATGGATCGCATCGTTGATCTTTGCAGCGTTGTTTATCAAAATGTCTATTTTGCCATATTTTTCTGCTATTTGTTGTACTGTGTTTAGTACTTGAGATTCGTCAGCAAGATCGCATGAAAGCGATACGTGTGAATCCTTGTTCTTTAGCGCACCTCTGGTCTTTTCAAGTGCCTTCAAATTTCTTCCAAGCAGGACTACTTTTGCTCCTTCTTCTGAGAATCTTTTTGCGATCTCTGTTCCGATATCGCTCGAAGCCCCGGTAATCAGTGCTATTTTGTTCGATAACCGCATACCAGTCTTACAGCTGAATGTCTTAAATCAATTTTGATATGGGCTTATTTCTTTTTATATTTCTCAAGAATGTTTATGACTATTTGGTCTGGCACCTGTTCAAATTTGCGGTAAAACTGCGCTACTGCAGAAAACTCGAGTGGGATCTCAATTGCAATTATTTGGAACCCAAATCTTTTGAGAACTTCATACGTGATAAATGGTATGACGGGGGTTGCCAAGATTACAGCCTTTACTCCCTTTTGTGCCAGCCACTGCAAAATTGCGCAAACAGTTGCGCCTGTAGCTATTCCGTCGTCTACTAGAATCACAAACTTGTCATCAAAGTCGTAATTTGCATGGCCGCGATACGCTTGGATTTGTCTTACAATCTCGTTTTTCTTTTTGGCTATTTCGTCTTCAAATCTAGGATCATGCGAATAACGTTCCCAGTCATTGCCACAATACATCACGCCATCATATGTCAGAGCGCCAATCGCGTATTCTGGATAATCAGGCGGTGTGATCTTTTTAGATATTATAACGTCTAATGCAAACCCAAGATTTCTTGCTATCTCGTCTCCTACAATTACACCGCCTCTCGGTATGGCAAGAACAATGCAGTTTTTTCCCTTCACAATAGGCGTTAATTTTTCTGCGAGAAGCTTGCCTGCGTGCAGTCTATCGTGGATCATTTTGTCTGCTAACTATTAGCACAATCTGATATTACTAATTATGTCAAGTCTGTCATAATATCACGCTTGCATTCATTATGCCCAAATCTTTAATAGATTAATTCGGCCCCTAATTGTACTTGGGAATATTAGATAGTCTTGATGAGTTTGAACCAAAGAAGGCAAGAGAATCAATTGAGATGCTTCTTGTTGACAGAAGGAATGAATTCAAAGAATTAGCTAACGGTATGAAAATTCCTCTTACTGCAGAAAATTGGGAGCATATAATCCTGAAATTTTGTCTTGATTTTAACAAATCATTCAAAGCGTTAACTATTGCAGAAGGCCCAAATGACATGACAGAAGAAAGTCATAACAAGATACATCAATGTGTTTCTTTGTTACGACAGATTGCGAGGGGAAAGAGAAGCATGATCGAAATAACTCATTTGCAGAATTTGGCGTATACTCTTGCTGAAGAATTCAAGACTGTTTATAACCGGCTCTCTTAAATCCGATATTTTTGCCGTGTTAGGTGGATTTTACCGCAGAGATAAATTTCTAATTTTGGATGGAATTTGAATAACAACGCAGACTAACAGCATCTAGTCTTTTAGCGGCCGCCCTGCGACAAAATAGCAGATAATGTGTTTGTTTCACGTATGTGTGGTGTTTTTCGAATCATAGTTATCGTGCCTTCGATTTCCTCTCTTGATTCTGCCTGTATTTTGACAAATATGTCAAAGACGCCCAGTGTGCCTCTTATCTCTTTTATTTGATTTATCTCCAACAGTTTTTTTATGATGGCATCTTCGTATCCCAGATCACATTGGATAAGGACATATGCGATTTCCATGTCTTGTCTCCCGAATCTTCACATTATTAAATCATCTAAATTCATTCCAACAACAGCATTCTGTTTTTGTACAGTTTGGACATTCTAATGACGAACTACTTTTTTTGCATTCTGAGGGCAAGCAATCACAGTCTGCGCATTTTATTTCAAAACGATTCATTTTTGAAGTCGTTCTATAACAGAAGAGAAGACAGATGCAGGTTGCGGCCCTGAAATTTTTTCTACATTCCCGTTAGGGCCAACTAAAAGAAACGACGGCGTTCCCTGGATTCCATTTGATGAAGCGACGTTTCTGTTGTGCTTTACTCTGTCAGAGTATTTGTTGGAATCAAGGCATGAGTCAAATTTTGCTGTATCAAGTCCTATGTCAGATGCAAACTTTTTCAGATTTGTAGCACTTGCCCAACCGCTCTGAATTCCACCTTGGTTTTTGTATAACTTTGAATGATACTCCCAGTATTTTCCTTGCGCGTCAGCGCAGTAAGATGCTACTGCGGCAGAATCTGAATCAGCGCCTAAAAATGGTATGTCAACAAAAACCAAGTTTGCCATTCCGGTGGAAATGTATTGGGATTCAATGATAGGTTTTTCCTTTGTAAACCACGAATAACATTTTGGGCATTGATAGTCACCAAACTCGATAATTGTCACCTTTGCGTCAGATGAGCCTTGTGTTGGCGATGCCATAGAAAGATCTACTCCTCCAAGCGACGCCGGTTTTTTCTCTGCCATTACTTTTCCCTCTTTTTCCATGGTCTTCTTTTCGGCCATTGCTTTTTTCTCAGCAAGTTTTTTTGCCATGGTCTTCTTTTCGGCCATTGCTTTTTTCTCAGCCATAGCTTTCTTTTCTGCTAGTTTCTTTTTGGCCATTGCCTTCTTTTTGTCGGTCAGCTTCTTGTCAGCAGCTTTCTTTTCTTCCATGGCCTTCTTTTCTGCCATTGCTTTTTCTTTAGAAACAACCACATCGCTAGAAGAATAGGTATCGCCTGAGGAGTCTCCTGAGGAATCTCCAGATGATGAAGCTGAATCAGACATTGCGTTTGCATAAAGATGTGCCGTCAGAAGTATGGATAGTAAAGTGATTGACATAATTAGTTGTGTTTTGTTTTTCACATCCACCAAATACGAATTTTGTATTTAATGATTTTTCCAGATTTTCAACTGGGTCAAATTTGGGAAAATCCTTTTTTGTTATCAACATAATGAACTCTCGATTCGATTCAAGGCTGCTGAGTTATTTTAGTCAGTTCCCTTTCCCCTCATAGTTTTGAATCGGGTCATTTCCATATCCAAAAACAATATGAAAAAATTGTAAATTCAGCGTCGATCTAGAAAAAAATTTGTAGCTTATTGTACGATCTTCCGAATCGATAAAAAGACTTTTAAAAAGTCACCAAGGGTCTGTGCGTAAGGGGAATTCACATGCAGATTAATGCACTTGAAACATGCAATCGTATTTTGAGCCTTGATGATTCCATAAGGTTTGTTGGAAGAATCAAGGACCGAAAAGTCATTGCATTTGCCAGACACCCAACCAAAAAACCGCTTTTGGATTCGGAGCTTGGGGATCTTGCCCACTATCACGCATCAGTGAAGGCAAGCATGGAGGAAATGTTTGATAGCGCCCTGGGAAAGACAAACTGGATGATTACTGCAAAAGAAAAGGTAAAGCTGGTAACACTATTTTTAGACGAAGGACTGCTTATCTTTTCAATCGATGTAGAAGCTGACCACGACGGAATTATCAAGAAAATCCAAAATCTGAACATGACATTGTAAAATAAAAAAAGAGTTTTGACTTAAGGCGATACTGCCCAGCCACGTGTAATCAAGAGTTCTCTTGTGCTTGGCTTTACGCATGCAGCAGAGCCATCGGATGCCTTGAGAACCAGTTCTAGTCCTTCATTGCATTCAACGTCTTGTGGTGCAATGCCATCGTCCATCTGCATCTTTGGAGGCATCACTTCTTCAGTCATTGTATCTTCCATTTGATCTGGAGATTCCATCATGGTCTCAATTGGAACTTCAATAAATGGGCAGTTTACGATGAATCCTCCTACTGCTGTGCTTAGCTCCTCATTTGATGAGGCATCTGAGATTTCGGCAGTTGTAGTTAGAAATGGCGCGTTTTCTGCATCGGCCCATGTCGCGGTTTGGATTCTCCAGAATGGGCTGTAGAATTTGTCTCCTGCGTTTGTTGAGCCTATGCTTGCTTGGAATCCTGCAGGACCAGTTCCTGTGATGCCGTTTGTGAAAACGTACAGGTCAGATGCTGCAGAAGATACAAGTGTGTTTCCTATTTTTGGAACGGCGATAACGCCTAGCATGTCTGCCACCTCTTGTGTAGATGCATCTGTTGCAATATAGTAAATGGTTGAGCCATCTGGCGCAAATCCTCTGTGTGCGACAAATGTCACTACCATGTTTTCTGTATCGATTTCAAGAACTTGGCCTCCACCGTATGGTGTTTCGTCGGTGAGTTCGGGGTCTTCTCGGATTTGCAGATTTCCGTCCTTCCATTGTATGAAAGGACAGTTTACCACAACTCCTGTCTCTTTTATTGCAAGCTCACCTGCATCACGTGCTGCCAGAATTTCATCTTCTGATGTTAGCTCTCGTGCAGAAGATTCATCTGCCCATGTGACATGTTGTACTGCCCACGCTGGGCTGTATTCTGGATCGCCTGGTTGCGAATCTGCAACGTTTGGTTGGAATCCGGCAGGGCCTGGACCTTCAACTCCGTTTGTAAATTCGTAAATGTTTGCCAGTGCAGCTTTTGGCGTATTTGCAATTGACGGGGTGTAAACTACTCGAAATCCTGTGAGATCTGTGAGGTGATTTGCCACTTCCTCGACTGATGCTTCAGTTGTAATGTAAAAGACCTCGTTTCCATCGGCATATCCCATTACAAGTGGAATATCTACTGGAAGACTGGTTTCTGCTAGATCTTGCATTAATGCATATGACGGATCGATGTTTGCAGAAAGCAAGATCGCCATACTGAAGATAGCCAACATTGTCATGGTATTGATTTTCTGTGTGTCAGTTGTTCTCATATTAAAGAACCAGAAAAATTATTTGCTATTAAAAGTTCTTCCACATCTAGTATAATTATACAAGATCAGAAGCTGTTCTCAAACATGTCTGGCGGGTATACGTCAGGCATAAATGATATCCCAATCAGCAACGGAACGAAGAATAGTGCAAACCAAATTGCTGTAAGTATTATTCCAAGAAGCAGGCAGTCCCTTGCCTTCCTCGGATCGTCTTCCTTGATTACAAAATACGCGATTACCCCACCAATCATATTAAACAGAATCGGCAGCAAAAACCACCAAGCACTACGTCTTTTTACTTCCATGGCATCATCAATCATTTCAAGTATTTTAATGAAGTTTTTCCCAGGCCCGGTATCTTGGCAATCTCAAAGCCTTCCTGCCCTTTTGAAAGCGATTTTGTTGCATCAATGCCAAGCTTTGCAGTCAAGAGATTTTTTTGATCACTTGACGGGTCGAGACTGGAGCCGCGAACCTTTTCGATTATTGTAAGGCCCCTGTCTGCCTGGAACCTTGTCGCCATGGCGTATTCCACTGACACGGGATCTGCAGGATTTATGTCGTCATCTACTATTGTGACCATTTTTAGTGAGCGATGGGATGCAAAGGTTTTTTCGATTGCCTTTTTTGCATCGGATTCTTTTTTCTTTGATATTTGCACGACCGCGTGGAGCCAGTTGCATCCCCCATCAGTCATGACAACTTGTTTTGTTTGCGGCACTGCTTTTTTTACATCGCGGTTCAGCTTTGCCTCGATTGGCATTCCCATCAACAGCCTGTGTTCAGAGTATCCAGACAGGATGTCGTGGAATATTGCATTGTTTCTATAGTATAATTTTTCAAGCTCAAAGACCGGCTGCTGCCTTGCAAAGTCATATGTTCTGAGCATCTCGACCATCCATTCCTTGTGGGTCTTGTCTGAGAGGATCCTGCCTTCCATCACTATTTCTGCCCCGGAAGGAACTGCCATGGAACAATACGGGAGTCTTGTCAGTGTGAGTTTGCCTGAAAGCAGCCTGTTTGCTATCTCTATTTCGTCTTCTCCCCATTCTGCCTGGTATGCGCCTGCAATTGATACTGCAGGATGTACGCCCACGGTTATTGCCACTTTGAGGTCATTTCCGTGCTCTTTTGCGTCCATAAATGCGCGGTGCAGATGCCTTCCCTCCACCATTCTGACAGAAAAATGCCTCTTATCAAGCGGCATTAGTCTGTGAAATGAAGAGTTTTGCGTCTTTTTTTCCGGGTTTAGGGCGTAGATTATCGATGATGTGATGAACGGTCCTGGTTCTTTTTCAAAATGAGTTACAATTGGAAGAACAGACAGATCTCTTGACTTGTTCTCGAAGAATTTTGCGTCCGTGACGATTTTGGGTTTTTTTGCATTTTTGATTGCAGAAATCACCTTGTCGTGAATTGTCGGCTCTGTTGCAGCGATTGCCTTTGCGAATCTTGCGCGGGTTCCAACCAGATTTGCAATCAGCCGGAGCTTGCTTTCCTTTATGTTTTCAAACAGAACCGCATTGCCGCCATCGGCTTGTGCGGTGATTGCAGCAATCTCATATTTCGTGGAGACCTTCTTTTTTATGACTGAGAGCTGGCCTAGTTTTTTTACCTGATCGACGTAGCTGCGGATGTCAGTCAATTCCTGACTGCCTCCGTTATCTTCTCAATTAGAACCTTGCTTGCATTTGACCCGAGCTCGCGTTGTGCAAACAAAGAAACTATGCAAAGGCCCCTTATTTCCGACGCAATTTTTTGGGAAAGCAGCTTCAAAAAAAGCGAATCCTGGCGTATTGGAATGATTTCAGATGAGCTTGGTGCAGGACCTGCGGCAACCGAGAACATCATGGCGCCAAGCTTGTTGGCACCTTCAGTAATTGAAATAAAAAAACCGTTGTCGTACTTTAAGATGGAAACATCAAATTTCCGATTTTCTGTTTCCACAGCTATTACCCTGTGGTCAGAACTTGACATTAACTGCTTGGATAGACTTATGCCTTTATTGCTATTGCTTCTGCTTCTTGGGCTTCAGCCTCAACTCTGGCACGCAGCTTGGCTTTGTACTTGAGATTTCGTGGTTTGGTTCTCAGTCTATATCCACAGCATGGGCACCATAGGCCTTCCCATTTGATGAAGATTTCACAAATTTGACAACGTCTTTGACCTGAAGCGTAACGTCCAGTTCCTACTGGCTTTTGAGCCTTGTATCTGGAGCAAATTCCTTTACATGTCATATTTTGTCTATATATTATAGGATTCGCAAATATTTAAGGATGGATCTATATTTCCTATAGTTTTTTCTTAGAGAACTTGTAAATATTTCATCATACCTTGGCGATCAGTGCAAGCAATTTGACAAAAACCCGAAAAGATGTATAAATATCTTACGATTTTTCTACTCATGGTATATTAGACCCCTTACGCACGAATTTCGGCTGCATTTGGCAATTTTTTTGAACATTTCTTTGCGTTTTTTGGTATTTTGAGAATTATCCGGTTCTAGAAAGAGGCAGAACAAAGCGCCGGTATCCCTGACGTTCTGCAATGTATTTTGCAGACATCATGTCTCGTTCTCCCCGCTTGTTGTAGTTTTTTATCTTCCTTGTGGTTTTTCGCTCGTCGACAAGCTCTAGCTCAAAGTCCGAGCAGAACCTCAGATTCAGAAGGCTTGTGATTTGTTTTGCGACCTGCATGTTTCCGTTTCCTATTTTTACTATTTTTCTTTCGGCTCTAAGGCCGCCAAGAATCTTTGCCACGTGTGATGCGAGCTCGTCAGGTGACGTGTACAAACTGCGCTCTATTTCCTTTCCCATATACAGCACTACTAGGCCAATCCGCTGTCCTGGGTCTACGCCAATTACAAGTTCCCGCTTGTTTAGTCCACAGTCCAGCTTTTCAATTATTATTCCCTGGATTACGGTTGGGTCTTCCTTTAGGATCTCTTCGTTTAGTATTGCTTGACTTGCAGACTTGGGGGACTCGTTTTCCGTCGTAAATATGAGACTGCCAGAATAGTTTTGGATTTCGGTTGGGAGCAAGGAATCGTACTGTAGTTTCAGGAGTTTGAGTGCCTTTACAAATTGAAAGTAGGGTTTACCGTAGGTGGTGGCAATTCCGATGCGGCGATCGTCTAATGCGCTGATACCTATCGTTACTGATTTGCCGATTTAAGGCTTTACGGCTCCAAAATTGTTGACACTACGCTGTCTACTGCTTCATCGAATTTAGAATCAATTGTGGATTTTAGCTTGTCAAGTTTTGCAGCTCCATCGGAGGCAATCTTCTTTGCCTGCTTGTCTGCCTTTGACTTGGTTTCAGAAATCATCGATTCTGCCTCTTTCATTGCCATTTGGGCGACCTTTTCCTTGAGCGAATCTATCTCCTTTTGGGTCTTGGAGCTCAGGCTTTTTTTCATGTCGGCTACCTTTATGTTAAGTGAGTCCAAGTCGCCCTCAAGTTCAGCCAAGGACTTGATAATTTTACTGACTTTGGAATCTGCAACTGATGCTTGTGCGGCTTCCTTCATATAGCTAAAAACCCCCTTAATTCCATAAATAAATCATTCATTTGGTACTCAAAAGCAGTATCGCCCGTGCAAGATCGCCGCCGGTTTCCTTTAGTGCGTTTGCAGCAACCTCTGAGGTTACGTTTGCCTGCTGGCACACAAGCATGATGTCTTCTTCTGAAAAGATGGGCGTTTCGAGCTCCTTTTCCTCATAGCTGTTTGCAATTACCTGAAAAATCGAGTTGTCCTTTGACTTCATTTCTGTTACCGCGGGTTTGGCGATAATGATCTCTTTTTTGTCGGTCTTGATTATTACCTCCTGAACGTTTGTGAGCTCCTTCATGTCAAGGCCCATCTTGTCTAGCATTCTTCGCATTTCGCGATTGCCACCACGCATCATGATTGCGTTTCCTCCAAACTTGGCTTTAAACTATTTCTGACTTTGACTGCTACCCCGCGTTTTAGTGTCATCATCATTTCAGAGTTTACCACCGCGCGCCCAACTGCAATCACTTGGTCGTTGTATAGAACTGGTACATCTGCATCAATTAGAATTTTTTTGCCTGCCCGAGTCACGTGTTTGCAAAAAACCGACCTACCGTCCTGTACAAACGGTTTAGAGTCTTCGTCAATTTCGATGCAGTTTTGGCGGAATTTTTTGCTTTTTAGCAGGATTTGCGCAAAATACGGGGTTATTGCAAGGCCGCCATCAATTCTTAATGTGCACAGGAGTTTTTTATTGTGATAAACCTCGCGAATTCTCCCAGTCTTTTTGGAAAATGTAATTTCAATTTCTTTTGGCAGATATTTCGAGACGCCAGTACCAAACAACGCATCAAGTGTGTGCTTTAACTTCAAAACTTGATCCATTATCAAGCTCGTAGACTGACTGTTATTTAATGGATGAAAATCTAGTTTCGTATATTTACTCAACAATCTATATAGAAGACAAGCTCAATCAAGGCGTGCCAGAACGCGAAGAGACAAGAAGAATTCAGTTTACAGGCAAGTCATCGTATATCGTTTCACTGCCAAAGCAGTGGGTTTTAGATCTGGGTCTAAAGCAAGGAGACCAGATCACAATTACGCGAGATGGCAAGTCTTCCCTGAAATTGCTTCCTGCAAAAGAACAGGCAAAATCTGCCCAGACTGAAGATGCTGTTTTAGAAATAGCCCGAGACGACGATAACGCGACAATTGTAAGAAAGCTTGTTTCGCTTTATTTTCTTGGTTACAAGACAATCCAGATAAAGCCAAAAAACGACAGACTGCAGCCAGGCCAGAGAAACGCGATAAAATCAGCAGTAAAGGGAATGTTGATGGGCGCAGAGATAATTTCTGATTCCGTAGAAGGGATAACCATTCAGGTTCTTGTTAATCTGCTTGAGCTATCAGTAGACGGGGCATTCAAGCGGATGCTGCACTTGGCAAAATCAATGCTAAAGGATTCGCTTTTGGCAGTAAAAGAAGGAAACCTGGAACTTGCAAGAGAAGTAATTGACTCTGATGACGAAGTGGATAGGTTTGGTTTCTATATCATCAGACAGCTGAAAATCGCAATTCAAAACGAATTCATGCTAAAGGACATGGGGTTTACAAATCCTAGACAGTGCCTCGGATACAGGCTTATTGTAAAAAACATTGAAAGAACCGGCGACCATGCAACGCTCATTTCAAAGGATCTTTTGGAGTTCAAAAGGCCGATAAGGCAAGACGCCATGAACAAAATCGATGATCTCGCTGATTTTGCGATCGCAGTTTTAGATCAAGCGTGCCTTGCCCTCTTCAAAGAAGATTTCAATCAGGCCGAGCTTGCAATCAAAAAGTCTTCCGAGGTATCAAAATACGAGAAAAAGATACTGGAATCCATCAAATTGCTAAAAGACGAGGAAGAGGCGTACAGGATAAGAAGAATGTCGGAAAACATCACAAGAATTGCTGAATACGCAAGTGATATTGCTGAAATCGTACTCAACATGAACGTAGAAAAGATGCTAAAAAGGCCAAAAGTGTAAACCGTTTTTTTATGACACCAACTGCAATTTTAATCACATACAACAATGAAGATTCCATAAAAGAGGCACTTGGGCTTTGCGAGTCGGCAGGTTACAGGGCGATAAGGATAATCAGGCAGAAAATGCTCAACAAGGCCAAATACGGGATAGGGGAAGGAAAAATGCTGGAAATAAAAGAGATCTCAGACAAAATAAAGCCAGATGTCATAATTTATGACGAGGTGCTAAAGCCGAGCCAAAACTACAACCTTGCGTCCAAGCTAAAAATCAACATCCTTGACAGAGAATCTCTGATTTTGGAGATCTTTGAGCGAAGGTCGACAAGCAACGAATCCCATCTTCAGATCAAGCTTGCGCAGCTCCGATACGAGATGTCTAGGGCAAAAGAAAAGGTACGTCTTTCAAAGATGGGTGAGCAGCCAGGATTCATGGGAATTGGAATGTACGAGGTAGACACATACTTTAACGACATTCAAAACAGAATGAAAAGCGTCAGGTCAAAGCTTGCAAAGGCTGGAAAGCAAAGGGCCCTACACAGGGAAGCGCGAAGAAGGGTCGGCCTAAAAACCATCTCACTTGCCGGATACACATCTGCGGGCAAAACAACCCTGTTTAATTTTCTGACAGGCGAGACAAAAGAGGAAAGCCCGGAGCTGTTCACCACGCTTTCAACTACTATAAGAAAAATGTTCATTGGGGAAAACCCAGTTTTGATATCAGACACTGTCGGCTTTATCAGCAAGCTTCCGGCATACATGATTGAGGCCTTCAAGTCAACTCTTGAGGAACTCAAGTATGCAGAGGTGGTAATAGTTGTAATCGATGTAAGCGATTCCGTGATGGATCTAAGAAAAAAGTACCGGAGCTGCCTCAAAACTCTGTCAGATCTAGATGTAGACCAGGAGCGAGTCATCTACGCACTAAACAAATCTGATCTGATAAGCCCAGAAGAGATTGTGCAAATGTCCGAGTCCATCAGCCTTGCAGACAGCAAAAAATGGGTTCCAATCTCGTCAGTAACTGGGGAAAACACCAAGAAGCTCTTGGAGCTGGTAAGCGTGATGATTGAGCGACCAAGGCCGCAAATAAAGGAGATTCCAAAAAGGCAAGACCTGGGAAAGTTTTATGACCAAGATGAAGATTGAAGTGTTGAGAATAGGTCAGAGACTTGTGCGGGACGACAGGGTCACTACCCATGTTGCGCTTGTTGCACGAGCGTTTGGGGCATCAAAGATTTTCATGAACGAGGTAAATCCGGAAATCAAGGACACGCTTGAAAAGGTAAACAGGTCATGGGGGAGCAACTTTGAGATAGAATTCATTGACGACTGGAAAAAACTTTTGAAATCAAAGAAAAAGACTGCAAAAATAATACACCTTACAATGTATGGCGAAAACATTAATGATATACAAGGAAAAATCAAACAGGAAGACAGCGTTCTGATAGTAGTGGGTGCCGAGAAGGTTCCGCGCGAAATATACGAATATGCGGACTATAATGTTGCAGTTGGAAACCAACCGCATTCCGAAATAAGCGCACTTGGCATAACTCTGGATAGAGTCCAGGGCGGCAGACAGTTTGATGCAAAGTACGACAATGCAAAACTCGAGATAGTCCCAACAAAAAAAGGTAAAAAAGTCATTACAAAAAACGATTGATTAATTATAGACAGGGGAAACTGGAAACCATTGGTAGAATCTTACGAAGATCCATTTGTTAGGATCTCTGCAATGATTGGCGGAGACGAATATCTCAAAGTAGCGCGGGCACTGCTCAAGGCAGAGGACGCAACAGACGAGGAAATCGCAAGCTCGACTGGATTGAGAATAAACATGGTCAGAAAGGTCCTCTATGATCTTTTTGGCAAGGCACTCATCACCGGAATACGCGTAAAAGACGAGAGAAAGGGCTGGTTTGTGTACAGATGGCGCTCCCGAAAGGACGAGGTGGAAAATTTCATTGAAAACCAGAAAAAAAAGATTGCAGAACGACTGCAGCAAAGACTAGACTATGAGAATTCGTCCCAATTTTACCATTGTGGGAACGAGGACTGCCCAAGGATTACGTTTGAGACTGCGCTGGAGCAGTTTTTCAAGTGCCCACGCTGCGGGGGCGTAGTAAACCTCAAGAAAAACGACAAGCTGAAAAAGGCGCTCGAATCAAAAATTACAGATATTAGAAACGACATGCGTCGTCAGCTGTAATGCAAGACGATTTCATTATTTTGTCTCTTTACTTTTTCCAGCTTTAGACTAAACGAGCTGGCAATTTTTGAGAATCCCTCTCCCTCAACAAGGGTTTTTGCGTTTACTCCCCCAGCTATGTAGGGCGTAACTGTAACAATGATTTTGTCTACTAGGTTTTTTTGAATAAACTCCCAGTTTGTCGTGCCTCCCCCCTCAAGCAAGATAGTCCTTATCTTTTGCTTGTATAAAATTTGCAGTAGCCTTTTGATGTCCACCTTGTTTTTTCCAGCCGGAATAATTTGGACTGGGTATTTTTCAAGTCTTGCCAAGTTTTTCTTTGGCGCTCTTTTTGATACCGCTATAATCGTTGGTACAAGTGACGAGGTCTTGATTATTCTTGAATACTGCGAGATTTCGGCCCGTGAATCCAAGACTATTCTTGTCGGGTTTTTCCCCCTTGCATGTCTTACAGTCAAGATAGGATCGTCAATGTCAACCGTGTTTTTTCCAACAAGTATTGCGTCAGATTTTGCCCTCAGTCTATGAACGCGCGCCTTGTCTTGTCTTGAAGAGAGTGATGAATCTCCGCTTTTTGTGGCTATTTTGCCATCAAGGGATATCGCTGCGCTCAGAGTCACGCGCGGCCTAGAGCCTGCCATGTATTATTTTGCCTCCAATCATTACAGCCCGAATTGATGATTCTGACGCTCTGTGCACTATTGCAGCATATGGATTATGCATCGGTTCAAAATCAATTGCGTGTTTGTCAAAGAATATCCCATCTGCAAAATATCCCGGCTCGATTGAGCCAATTTTTTCCCCAAGGACTAGTCCGCCATTTACGGTTGCCATTTTTAGTACTTGTTTTGGATCGATCCTTTGTTTGTGCATACCCATCTGCACCTTCCAGACGTAGTCCATTTCTTTGAACATGTCGGGCGAATTTATCATGACGTTATCTGTCCCAATTGCTACGGTGCAGCCGCTTTTTTCCATGAATGCAAAATCTGGTATTCCCTCTGCTAGGGATGCATTTGCCCTTGGACAGATGACTATTCCTTGAGTCTTTTTTGCCGCAGCCACCAGATCCGGCTTTGTTGCGTATGTCATGTGCACAAGAAAGTGCGGCTTTGCAATCAGTGCCCTGGCGGTTTCTGTCTTACCTGCGATTTTTCGCGACTTGGTTGAGCTTTCTATTGTTTCTGCGCTATGGATCGCGCGGATTTTGTTTGTCCTTGAATAATGTCTCAGAACAGACGTGCTGTTTTCATTTGGACCGCTGATCCCGATCCCGTCCGAATTTTTGAGGACTGATTCGAGCTCCTTTTTTTGGAGATTTGGAAGCGGCAGATTTTTTTTGATTTGGTCTGTGTCTTGATAATATTCGATTCTGCCCAAGACTATTCCACGGATGGGAACTTGGGCTAGCACTTTTTTTATCAGCAATACCCCTTCTAGTCCGCCCTCCCGAAAATCGACAAACGTGGTAATTCCTTTTTTTATCATGGAATAACACGTATTTTTCATAAAGCTTGCAAGATGCGTATGGCTAGTTGTGCTCAAAATACGCCTTTTTGCGCCCAGAACTGGGTGAATTTTACTGTCTGCCGAACCAGAAAGTGTTGCGTCTTTTGCTATGGAATCCCCAATGTGGGTGTGGGCATTTACAAAGCCCGGTACAAGCAAAAGTCCTTCGCAGTCAATTCTGTCTTTTTTGTTAGAGCCTGTTTTTGCAAAAAACTGGTTTGATATCTGCAGATTTGTCGATTTGACGTATTCTAGGTTTTTGCCATATAGGACGCTGATGTTTGTTAAAAGCATGATAATTCATAGATTTCTGGCTTTTCCTTTCCAGATTTTCGAATCTCGCGTATCGTGTCAAGTGATTTTGTCGCAAGCTTGACTGCTTCCCTTGCAGTCCTGCCAGTACCTATGCCGCAGTTGAAGGTGATTCCAAATTCTTTTTTTGCCAGCTCAAGGAATTCCTTTGCGCTTTCCTTTGGGCTATCGGAGATTACTACCATAAAGTTATCTCCGCCCATGAAAAATGTCAGGGATTTTTTTGCCAAAAAGAACTCCGACATTCTTGCATATAGGCTGAAAATGATCGAGGAGATTTCGTATGGGGACTTGGTTTTTCTTGTAGATGTGATATTTTCCACATCAAGGTGCATTATTGTCACTTTTTGTTCTGATTTTCCGTCCACAAAGCCATAGATTGCGTGATCCTTGTCCAAAACGACAGGCGTCATTTTTCCTTCATAGGCCTTTAGGTTCGCATCAAATGGGGTATTTGCATATCCAATAGACATCGATAGATTTAACGAGGAAACTTGGGTTAGCTTTTTTTGGATTTCCTTGTGATCGTCAAGTGTCAGGCCGTTTGTGATTACAAAAAACTCGTCAAACCTGTTGGAAAAGACTAGGCAGTTTTTCTCAGAGAACAGTTTTTGGATCTCCTTGTAGAGGCCTGCCTGAAGCATCTGAAGTTGGTGCTCCCTGTCACTTCCAAGCGTAAGTGTCCATGGACCATATTCCGTGATTTTGATTATGGTAAGCTGAATCATCGAATTTTCTCCAGCTCCTTTGCTATCTTGAGTACGGCTTCAACTGCCCTTTCTGCTACCGGCCTTATTCGTGCGTGGGCATGGCGTTCCTGCATTCCTGGGCCTGTTATGCCTAATGACACGGGTTTTTTGTGCCTGATTGAAAGCTCGGTCAGTGATTTTGCAGTGGCGTTTGCAATTATCTCGTCATGCTTTGTCTGGCCCTTTATTATGGCTCCAAGTGTGACTACCGCATCGACATCATTTTTTTGTAAAAGCGCGTCTACAACTATTGGCATGTCATAGGATCCAGGCACCTTGCTCAAATATCTAACATCTAGTTTTAGCGCCTTTGCCTTCTCTAGTGCCACGTCAAGCATTCTTGATGTTATCTCCTCATTAAATTCCGCCGTAACAATTGCAATCCTCAAAGTCAGTGCACCTTTGAGAATTCTAGCAGTTCTTTGCCATCTACAAATGGAATGGCGTTTTCTTTTGCAAATTTTTGCGCTTTTTCCACAGTCAGGGCAGAATACGTTTGTGAGTCCATCATTTCGCATATGGCAGTCACCGGTGTTAGTTTGGCAAGCTCAGCAAGATATACGGACATTTCCGTGTGGCCCTTCCTACTTGCAAGCAGCCCGTTTGACGCCAAAAGCAATGGTACGTGCCCAGGCGCGATAAATGACGAGACAAACTCTTTTTTTGGATTGTCAAGATTACACAAATTTGCCATCTCTTTGATTGTAAGTGCCCTGTCCCTGTCTGTGATTCCTGTGTATGTCTGCTTGTGGTTAATTGATATTGAAAATGTTGGATGATCTCCATATGGGGCAGTTCCCATTATCATCGTCTTTGATTCGTCGTCTATATCAGAAGAACGGGACAAAATGTTATGCATGTACTGCAAGTTGAGTGATTTTGCAAACGAATCCTTTATTGCCATGCAGATGAGCCCGCCTGCGTTCTGCCTCATTCTTGATATGTGTTCAGGTGTCACAAACTGGGCTGCAACAACCATGTCCACCTCGTTTTCACGTCCCCCAGAATCGTAAAGGAGGACAAATTCGCCGCGCTTTAGCGAAGAGATTGCTTCTTGAAGGCTCATAATTGAATTTGGTTTTATTATAATAATAAAGGTTACTAGAAAATTAGTAATTACCACTAAATTGGTAATGATTCATTCCTGTTTTAGAAGATATTTGCCAAGAATATCGGTTTCAATATTAATCTTGTCGCCGACATGTCTTGTCTGAAAGTTTGTCACATGGACAGTGTGTGGAATCAGACAGACTGATGCAAGATTTTTTTTCACATCCACCACAGTCAAGCTGATTCCATCTAGCGCAATCGAGCCCTTCTGGACTACGAACCTTGCCAGATGTTTTGGAATCTCAAACCATATTTTGATCTCTTTTGGCATTTTTTCAATTCTTTTTATTGTACCAACACCATCCACGTGTCCCAAAACAAAGTGGCCCTCCAGCCTGTCGCCCACTTTGAGGCTTCGCTCGATATTTACAATTCCTCCAACGTTTAGGTTTCCAAGATCTGTTTTCTTTGTTGTCTCCTCTATCATTTCAAAGTCGCATTTTGATTTTGAGATTCTTGTGACCGTGAGGCAGACTCCGTTTAATGCCACGCTTTGTCCCAGCTTCAAACCCTTTGCGCTCTTACCAAGATCAACTGTCAGTTTTATTGCGCTACGGTTTTTGGTATTTTTTTGTAGTGTGTGTACTTTGCCAATCCCCTCAACTATACCGGTAAACAATTCTGTTGTCTTGATGTAAATTGGGTATAAATTGATTTTTTTAATTATAAGCGGTTTTTGAATAGTTTTTTACGCTGGAAAACCGAATCTAATGTGTTGGCAACAAACGCCCCCATAATGGAGAGAATCCTCTTTGGTGTTGCAAAACAATGGATTGCCGGAAACACCATAGACGAGGCATTATTGGCTGCAAAAAGCTCGTACAAAAACGGCATGGGCGTGATTATCAACAGATTAGGCGAATACCATACCTCAAAGCAGATCATCGAAAAAACAATAGCCGAGTACAAAACAGTGATGGCTTCATTCAAAAAATGGAAGGTGAGTGGCGGAATCTCAGTCAAGCCAACACAGATAGGCCTTTCGCGAAGCAAAAAAGAGTGTTTGCAGAATTACGAGTCGTTGATCAAGGCAGCTGCTTCTTCGCAGTCATTTGTATGGATGGACATGGAAGCTGCAGATCACACTGATGAGACAATCCAAATGTATCAGAACTTGTTTGCAAGATACGAAAGGCTTGGAATCGCCCTGCAAGCAAATCTAATGAGAACCGAAGTTGATCTTGCTGATCTGCTTTCCATGGGTGCAAAAATACGCCTTGTCAAAGGCGCATACAGAGAAAATTCAGAGATTGCGTTCAAATCAAAAGAAGAAATAGACAAAAACTATCTAAAATTGCTCAAGACACTTTTTGAGAAGGGTAACGAGTTTGGCATCGCGACACACGATACCAAGATGATTGGAACCGCAATTACGCTTTCAAAAAAACATACACGAAAATTCGAGTTTCAAATGCTTCGTGGGATACGTGATGAGCTCAAACCAAGCCTTGTCAAAAAAGGGTTTGCACTTGTCGAATACATTCCATATGGGACAAACTGGCTACCTTACTCTATTCGCAGATTAAAGGAACGAAGAAGAAACATCCTGCTTCTTGGCAGCTCCTTTATCTCACACCATAAAATGCGATAATAGACTAGCAGAAATCCTACCTAATGTCATATAGGAAAAAAAGGATTTGTGCCTGAGGTTACAACAAGTAAGCTGAGATTTCATCAAACCAGCTGGACTAGGCCCTATCAATCACTGTTCCATACCACAAGTATGAAAACAAGACAAACTCACTGGGACTACCAGGTTCGAGCACCGTTCAAAAAAGTCATGGCTTGGGACACGCTCTTTTTTGTCCTGGGAATTGGCGTTGGTGTTGGAATAGGTGTATTCCTAGCAACAGCTTAGGAATCACTTTTTTTCTTTTTTATTATTCTTTTAGCTTGCTTTCTTGGAATGATTCAGATTCGTACCAGCAGTATCTGAAATAGTCAAGGCACCACTCGTGAAACATCGAATCTGTGCTGTAAAACGTTTCTGTAATATCCGGCTCTCCATCTATGTTGGGAAACAAAATGCTTGCTTCCTTTTCGTTCATCACCATAAGAGTCTGGATTGTTTTTCTCATCTTTCTTTCAACAAGTCCCTTTTCGATAAGATTGTCAAAGTTTAGCTTTTGCAGCAGCTTTTTTCTACCCTTGGGGACAATTGCGGATTCTGACAAGATGTAGTTGAGCTTGGCGCCTTTTTTGATGCTCATCACCTTTGGTTCTATTATGTCAAGCGGTATCTCGGTAAGTAATTCGTAGATGTACTTGTTTGCGTTTTTGTAAATTGACTTCCACTGCTCAAGGATCTTTGTCACTCCCTTGACACGTTCAGAATTTGCAAGCTGCCCTATTCTCATTATGAATTTTGGCGGAATGTCGCCAAAATTATGGTTCTCAAAATACTTTCTGTTTTCCGAAAGAAAAACAATTGGCGGGATCTGCGAACAGATGGTATTGCCATATGTTGTAAGGGAGTAAAATCCGTCCATGTCCTTTGCGATAATGCCCCCATCTTCCAGTCTTGCAAAATTCCTGTGCACTTCCTGAATGGTAGCACCAAGTTCCTTTGCCATGGTTGTGACCTTGGATTTTTTCCCCAATAGTCTGAAGATGATTTGCAGCCTTTGCTGGCTCGACAGCTCCAAAAAGTTGTTTGCAGCCTCTTCATAAAGATCTACCATCTTGTACCAATCAATATAATTTGGGGCTAATAAAAAAACGATTAGATTTTGATGAGCCAGAAGATACGCATTAACCCGTTTGACGTATTGCTGTGGAACCAAAGGCATTCCGGCAAGGATATCATAAAAATTTACACAAAATTTTCTCCGCTCATGCAAATTGGCGCAGATACAAGGATGTTAAATTTTGGTTTGTGGATCAAGTCTTGCTCGCTGCCGGATGCGCAAAAGGAGATGACTGAATACATTTCTAGTTTCGGAGACTTTGCAAATGCCAGCAAAATATTGGATGTGGGAAGTGGTTTTTGTGTTCCAGCTAGTATTTGGAGGGAAAAGTTCCCGCACCTTGAGATCTATTGCCTTGATCTAAATTTTAGTCAGTTAAATCATGAGAGCAAGACCGACATTCTGGAACCTGTCAATTCCTCATCTGATCATGTCCCGTTCTCTGATGGTGTCTTTGATCGTGTAATAGCCCTAGAATCTGCACAACATTTCACGCACTTGGAGGAATTTTTTGCAGAATCTAAACGAGTGCTTTCAGATAATGGCATGCTTGTGATTGCCATACCGATAACGGAAAGTTCTGGATTAATTTCCCTAAAGCTTGGCATACTAAACATAACTTGGATTTCAAAGAAATATTCTAAAAACCGCATACTAGACTGTGCCAAAAAGGCAGGGTTTGTGATTGTGAAACAAGAATCCATTGGAGATTTGGTTTACCAGCCGTTTGCCAATTATTACATAGAAAACAGGGACATCTTAAAGCAGAAATTGGAAAGCCTCTATTCTCAGAGCCTTGAGAGAATAGTCTATGACTCTATGAAGAAGATGAGACACTTGTCAGAGAAAAAGGTGATAGATTATCTGCTTCTGACCCTAAAAAAAAACGATTCTGCCTAGAGGTAGTTTTCTGCGAAAATCAGGCATTTGCGTTCGAATTTTGGCATGTTGTAGCCAGCCCACATGAATCAGATTATAAAGCGGATCGAATTACACACATCGAAGTAGACGGGGGTGTAAGAATGAGCTTTAACGATAATTCCGAACGACAGAATAACCGAAGATTCGGTGGCGGATACAGAAGTGGCGGAGGACGACGTTTTAACGACAACAGACAGTTTGACGATACTCCAAAACCAGTAGAAACTGGCAAAGAATACGACGTATCCATTACCGAAACTAGTAGACAAGGCGACGGAATAGCAAGAATAGACGGATTTGTTATATTTGTGAAGGGTGGACAACCAGGTCAAGAGACAAAAGTCAAGATCACACAAGTTGGCAGACGCTTTGCTATTGCAGAAATCGCATAAACACAAATTCTGAAATTTCTTCTTTACAGAATGGGTAAAACCGCGCTGTAAGGGATTTCCAATTTTTTCATTTTTAAAAT
>Ga0247727_10001164_pt1 | contig 64132 bp, 114 predicted proteins | sample WisWelCaveWW1625_FD_202498 | JGI IMG/M metagenome (GOLD analysis project Ga0247727, IMG submission 202498) | Biofilm microbial communities from Wishing Well Cave, Virginia, United States - WW16-25 | ecosystem: Environmental > Aquatic > Deep subsurface > Groundwater > Cave microbial mat... | reverse complement strand
CCCCCCCTGACTGGCGTACTGATTGGCGATGATGCAGTCGTGGCATTTGAGCGTCTCGACCGTAGGCATCTCAGCGCCTCCTGACGAGCCGGAGCGACGTCAGTGTGATGAGCGGGACCGAGTCGTTCCTGACGGCGATGGCGAGATACCTGGCGGTGAGGTCCGCGAGGCCAAGGAAGAATGTGGCTCGCCGTACTGTCCCACCTGCGGCGCCGAACCCGAAATCGTTCGGGTTCCCACTGCTCAAACCGGCGATGTCGAAGGAGCTACCGGGTATGGTCAATCGCCATTCAACACCATCATCGGAGAAGTATGGGATGATGGCGTAGACCATGAAGCCGGTGGCACCGGTGTCCGTCATCTCATAGATGAGGTCGAAGTCGGTCTTGTTGTCCTTGTTGATAGAGACCGCACCGGCGGACAGGCCGGCGAGCGGTGTTGGGAGGTCCCGGTTCGTCAGAGCGCCCGGCGCAGCGATGTTCCCCGCCTGTACGACCCCCTGAGTGATGACCCTGCCGGAGAAAAGGAGGATGCTCGCACCGGGCTCGAAGCTCCGGGCGATGGCGTCACGTCTTCCGGTCGGTGAAGCGGTCATCTTACCGCCGCCTGACCAGCCGCAACTCGTTCACGGTGAATGTGCCCGCATCATTCTTCCGCACCACGACAGCGACGTATCTGGCAACGAAGTTCACGAAGCCTGACGACCTTCGGGTAGTTCCGCCCAACGCGGGCGTTGGTGCCATCCCGGTATCTGGAGGGTTCCCACCGATGAGAGCGTTCGTGTCGGTGAAAGTGAACGATGTCTGGAGGAACCAGTCGAGGCCGTTGTCGCTGACATAGAGCAGGACGCTCCATGAGACCGTCGTGGAGGCAGGGTCGGCAGTAACCGATGCCCTGACTTGTACCTCGTTGAAGCCGTCCTTATCAACAGCAACCGCACCAACGTCGAGCCCGTCGAAGACCCCGGGTGAGTCGCGAAGATTTGCCACGGCGGGGAGCGCGACGCTTCCTGCCTGCGGCCCTGCGGGTGGCACCGTCCCCTGTGTCACCGCCCTCGCAGAGAACAGGAGGACACCGAGGGCGTCGTCGAAGTTCCTGTCGATGGCTGTGAGCCCGCCAGTCGGGCTGACGATGATGTCGGTCATGTCACACCCCGAGCCCGATGAACGCTCCGAGGCTGTCCGCGAGGGCCGTCATGGCGAACCCGGCCCCACCAAGGCGAATCCGCAATCGGAAGAACGCAGCGGTGTCTGGCGCTACGAAGGCGCCCGTGAACCGTGTCCATGTCCCCGATGCGACGGCCGCTGTGAGCGCCAGCGCCTCCGACGCCTCCCCTGCCGAGAAGGCCGCCGTGTTCAGCGGGTCGCCATTCGCGTCGTACCAGAAGACCCCGAGGTACACTTCCAGTGGAGGGCCCCCCAGGAAATGGGGAAGGAACGAACCCGTCACTTGGACCGTCTGGCCGGGACGGCAGGACACGAAGGCGTCGCTCCGGACGATGATGTCGCTGCCGGCGACACCTTTCGCCATGCTGAAGACCCTGACGCCGCTGTAATTCGTCCGCACTGGAACGAGCGTCGTCGCGTCCACCGAGATGAACACCTCCCCTGCGGCGACGGTGGTCTTCGTCCACCCTCTCGTATCCCCGGCCTCGGCGCCTGGGTTGACGACGAGTTGGCTCGATGAGAGCCCGTAGAACTCTCCAGCGCTCGTCCGGATGGGTTCCCCGATGCGGGTGATTTCCGTCCCGACCGCCGTCGGTGGCACTCACGGGACCCCCTTCTTCGCCTTCAGGGCGGCGGTGATGGCGTCGTAGACCTCGTTCACTTTCGTCTGGTCCGCCCGCGAGAGGTCAAGACCGTCTCCAGCCCCCGTCGGTGGTCCGGGGAAGAAGTCCGCGACCCCGCCCTCGATGCGGGCAGTGCCGTCGAAGACGGTGTATCCGACCTCGATGATTTGGCCAGCACCCTTGCCGATGGTCTTGGCGCTGGAAAGCGTGAGTGTTTTTGCCATATGCTCACCCGGGATAGAGGCTCGTCACATCATGCGCCACGATGTTCCCGCTGATACGGATGGTGTCGATGAGTGGGTCCATGACCCGGAAATTCAGCGTCAGGAAGAGGCTGGCGGCGGGGATGGCCCCGCCCGCTCGGTTGTTGACAATGACGCCCTCGTCCATAGATGCGTAGAGCATGTTCCGTTCGATACGCGCCTGCGCCACGCGGACGAACGTCACCCCAAGGGCGCCATTGATGCCCGTCACCTGCAACTTGTTCAACTTGAAGGATTGTAGGTCGAAATTGGCCGGCTGTTCGAGACCGCCGTGGAACCGCCTGATGAGGAACACCTTTCCGGCCGGGACGACAAGCGGGAACGCGCTCTGGAGGTCGAAGTCCGCGTCCCCTGTGAAGTTGGTCGGGAAGCCGGCTCTGGTGATGATTTGCGACCGCAGAGCTTCCGCGAACTGAGTCACGGCACGGATGGGCTCGAAGGGGACACCGGTCGGGCCGAAGAGGACGTCGGTCACTCACTTCACCTCTGCCGGTTGATGGTGATGGTCGCCGTGAACGCACCACCCGGTGCGCCCGTGTTCCGGATGACGATGGCGACGAACCGGCTGAAGATGCGCTCCGGTTTCCCGACCGACCGCCACGAGTCCTCTCCAGCGGCAGCAAACCCGGTCGGGTTCGCGACGACCACGGTGTCGTCGATGACGTTCGACCCGGCGTAATGGTATGTCGCGCCATTGTCCGGCGAGGAGTACCAATCGATGAACCCACGGATTTCAGTGACCGCCGGGTCCGCATCGAACCGGCAATCTGCGGTGACGGTGTCATCACGGTCGCTGCCCACACTGACCCCGAGACCGCTGAGACCAGTCGGGTCGACGAACGCCGCCCCACTTGGCATCCGTGATACACCCACCGGGACAGCGACCGCGGTGAAATGGGCAGTCGACACCGGGTTCGCAGATGCGCCACCACCGCCACCACCGCCTCCAGAACCGGCACCGGACTTGATGATTTCGAGGTTGTACATCCTCCAGCGCGTCGCGCCATCTGCAGCCGCCGGGTCGATGTCGACACGGACCTCACGGACCGGGACGGCGCGGTCGGCAAGCGCATATGCCTCGGTCCTGCCAGCGACAGTCGCTTGCGCGGCCACAACAACGGTCTCTGCGCCATCATCATACCGGAACCGGACGTCGATGCGGCCAACGATGGGCGTGTCGAACGGCGTCTTGCTCACGGTGACGTGCACACCGGCGAGACCGTATGACCGCCGCAGTGTGGCGGTGTACGTCGGACTTGCGACAACGGCCGTCGTCCCCCGCTGGGTGAATGTGGCCGGGTCATCGTCCCATGCCGCATCGGGCATGAACCACAGCGCCGCATCGGCACCAAGGATGGCCTCCGTACGCTCGACCTTGCCGGACGCTCGGACGGCCATCTTCACGGCATCGAGCTGGGTGACCTCGGATGGCCCAAGCGACCGGACGGAGACGGCCTCGCCCGTGCTGGCCATGTAGCCGTCGCCGGTCAGGCTGTCGACGTTGAAGGCTGCGACGGCCCCTCCCTGACCCACGGCAAAAAGGGTGTCTCGGAACGCGTCCAAGAAGGCCCTCGCATGGGCCAGGTCCGACCGCGTCTGGAGGGTGAAAGGCCCGTAGAACTCGTTTCTGGAGGCCGAGTAGGAGAACAGGAGGCCATCCAGGCCGGTGAAGAACCAGCCGTCGTTCGGGGGGACGGCGACCGAGGGACTCCTGCCGAGAAGACCGCTGCTCTGGCCCACGTTCGGCATGAACGCGACACCGATGGTCTTCTGCTGTCCGAAGTCCGGGTACTGCCGCTTCTGGTACGACGAGCCGGAGACGAAGGTGTCGGGACCCACGGTCGCGAGCTGCATGTCGATGACGAAGAAGGCCGGCGTGACCGGACCGCCTTCGTCAGAGAGCGCCTCGGTGACGATTGCCCGCGCCGAAGACGGGGTGTCCGGCGGCAGCCGGTCCACCGCGACACGGTCGAAGTTGCCCGCGAAGATGAGGGTGGCCACGTTCGTCGCGATGTCGAACTGGAATAGGCCGGCGCTCGTCGCGAGGAGGAAGATGGTAGTGCCGTTGAGGAACGCGATGTCGCGGATGACGGTCCCTGCAGGCAACGCAGCGACGAGTGTGGCCGCCACGGCGAAGTCGGTGCCCCACCGGTAGATTTGGCCATTCGAGTTGCCCGCGATGACCGTGGTCCCGACCCACGTGAAGCAGACTGCATTGAGCGAGAAGCCGGGGTTCGCGAACCCGAGCGGGACCTGCGCGAACGACTCTGCATCATCGTCGTACAAGAGGAGGAACCCGTCACGCGTCCCGATGACCGCGTGCCGCTGGGTGGTCGACACGCCGGCCGCTGGCGCGAAGTCGGCACCGAGGAACCCGGAGTTGTCGACGAGCCCGACCGCAGCGAGCTCCGGTGGCGTCACCTGCTTGACTGCCGCGGGCAACATGCCCCTCGGGTCGAGGATTTGCGCCTTGGCGAGGACCGGGCTCCGGCCAGTCGCGATGACCGTGCGCGTGGTCCCCTTCCGTGTCGCGATACGGGCATCACGGCTGAGCACGTTGAACGTGGACGATGCCTGCTGGATGCGGATGGTGTCGAGGACGTCGAGGGTGACGCCAACATCCTTCGGCGGGTCGGGTCCGGACATGGTTCACCTCACGGACGTTCTGCGAACAGCGTGATGACGACGGGCAAGACAGATGGCTCGATGCGGATTTTGGTCACGGCGAGGTCGCTGAGCGTCACGGCCACACCCGGTGCCAGCCCTTCGAACCACTGCCGCTCCATTTCTGCCGGGTCGTACTGGGCCCTGTAGAAGAGGTTGGCCGCGACCGTTGTCGCGACACGGACGGTCCTTGCCGGGCCACCAAGCCGCTGCTCGAAGTCGTACTCGAGCCTCGAGGCATCTGTCGGCAGTGTAACCGTCCGCTGGTCGTTGTCGACCGCACGGGCAGGCGCATTGACCGTGGTGATGCCCGAGGCGAACCGCTGTGCGAGCTCCGTGAGTGCGGCTTCGAGTTTCGCGTCCGTTTATCCTCACCCTGCCGCCTACCGGGCCCTTGCGGACCCCCACCTGCCTCCTCAGCGGCTGCGGTGACCACAGTCCTGTCTTGGTCACCTCAGCCGGGGAGCTCGTACATCGCGTAGACGATTTGGATGTCCGCACCGACACCGCTGTTGCCGAACCGCACCTGGTTCTCCTGCACCGGGGCGGCGACGGGACCCACCGTCTCATCAGTGACGGGCGCGACACGGTGGAGCGGCTGCTCAGGGTCGCCACCGAACGTGACCTGCGCGAGGCCGGCGATGGTCAACCGCCGGATTTCGCGCCGGGCGTGGTTGGCCGTGTCCGCCGCGAACACACGGACCTCGCGTGCCGCTGCGTTCACGTTCGTGAAGTCGAACCGGTAGAGGTACCGCGCACGGTAGATGCGGCGCCGCTGGTTGGCGATGGGGTCCGTGACGATGTTCACATCGCCCGTGACCTGCCCGGGGTCGGCGATGGTGCCAGCGCCATCCTGCACTGCGGTCCCAGCGACCTCACGGATGCGCGGGAGGATGTTCTCCTTGTCGAAGCTTGGCATGTGTCACACCTCCTCAGAATGCGGTCTCCTGACCGGACGTCGGGTCCTTGTAGGCGAAGCTGACCCCATCGAAGGCGATGGGCGGCACGCTCCAGTTCTGGTTGAACTGCTGGTTCGTGATGGGGAACGGCACCTTTGCGCGCCCAACGAGCTTCGACGGGATGGTGCCACGCAGGATGCCCTTGATGACGTCCCGGTCGGCCTGGTTCCGCGCGTCGAACCCGCGGATGACGAGCTGGTTCAGGATGAGCTTCAGCATCGGGTGCTGTCCGAAGTTGCTCGTGTTGATGACGCCCAGTTCCACGTCGAACTGCTGCGGGAGGAAGAACTCCGCGGCGTTCGTCGGGTTGTCATGGTCCGAGTCGTTGCCCTCGAAGAACCAGCCGAACTCATCGTCCATGGTCTCCACGGGGTTGCCAATCTCGTTGTTGATGCCGTGGGTGCGGACGTTCTGGGGCAGGTTCAGGAAGACGCGGGTGTCCGGGTGCGAGATGCCCACGAACACCTGCCAGAGCTCGTCGCGCCGGAGGTGGAAGAGGATGCGGCGCGGGGGCACGTCGTCCGTGAAGAGGATTTGGAGTGCGAAGCGCGTTCCAGCAGGTGCTGGTGCGACACCGTTCCATCCGTCGAGTGACCCGACACGGTCGAATTCGAACTGCGACACACCCTCAGGGTAGCCGCCACGCATCACACGGGCGACGAGCATGCCTGCCTGCGTCTCGTAGATGATGTTGAAGTTCGGTCGCAGTGCGGCCTGTTGCCACGGGAGGAACGGGTTCTCAATTTCGATTGCCATGCGTAGTCACCCCCACTCGCCCCGCTGGTTATGTTGTCGCGGGCACAAGTGGATTGGTATCACTTCTTCTTGCCCTTCTTGGGCCTGTCCTCCTTCTCGTCGAGCTCCTCAAGGAGTGCATCCACGTCCAGCTCCTTGTGTCTCACGGCCATCGGTGGCGATGGGCGCAGGATAGAAGAGAGTGGAGGAGCTGGGGCTGCTGGCTCCTCCACCGTTGCGGCCGGTGTAGCGGTCGCATCCGTAAGCAGATGCTTCACGAGCGCCTCGTGACCGTCCTCGCACGTGACCTTCGCGTCCCGGCCCTTGATGTCCCACCTGCAGCTCGAGCATGGGAAGAAACCGGACGGCACTTGTCCGCGCTCGTCCAGCTCGAACCGGTAGGTGGGCATCCAGCCCCCTCAGAACCCGAAGGCCTCACCGCGGATGGTGATGCCCGATGCGTTGAACGGTGCACCACCAGCGAGACCGATGGCAGCCGGAATCTCAGCCGTCTGCGCGACAGATGGTGCGTTGCCAGCGGGAGCCTTCTGCGGCACCGCGAGTGCACCGGCAGCCGGGTCTGGGGCCTGGAAGACCGTACCCGCAGCAGCCGCGGCAGAGACCGCCACGAGCGGTGCCTGGAGCTGGTACTGCACGAGCGCCCGGTCACCGGTCCCCAACGGGTCGATGAGCGTCGGGATGGCGACGAACCCGTTGTCGGCGAACAGCCGCACATCCCGCAGTGCATCGATGACCCGCAGGTCGTTGAACCGGATGGTCGGCCGCGCTGCCGGATTGTAGATGGCAGGCCCAGCGACGTCAGCGAACGACTGGCGCAGCCGCTTCGTGTGGTTCGTGTGGTTCAGCAGTGGCATGATGTTGACCTCCTTTGAGGTTGCTCACCCACCCTAAGCCGCCGCGGGCCGGGTGATGGTCCCCTGCGTGAGCGCGCGCCGCTGGGTCACGAACGTGATGGCCAGCGGGAGCGTCTCTGTGGTGATGCTGTCGGCACCACCGGGTTCCTTCACCTGCACGCCGCCCTTGAACGGGGTGGCGGGGTCGATGAAGATGACCCGGTCCTCGAACACCATGATGCTGTTCGAGCCCGGCGTCAGGAAGTTGTGCCGGGTGGCGTCGAAGGCCAGCTCGCGCTCCTTCAGTGCGAAGAAGAAGCCGTCGAGACCGGCCGGGTTGAGGGTCTCCATGACGCCCATGATGACGACCGCCCAGAAGTCGTTGTTCGCATCGCGGGTGATGGCGCTCGCGGCGGCGAAGAACGTGGTGGTGTCGCGTGCGGTGGAGCCGAACCAGTTCCGACTGAACCGGGTGGCTGGGGCACCGGTGGACCATGCCTCCCGCCACAGGACATCTGCGACGGCGGTGTGGAGGTCCTCCACGACGGTCCAGCGCATGCCGATGCCGTTCGTGCCGTCACCGGAGAAGTTGCCAGACGCGCCAGCGCTCGCGGCAATCTTCTTGAAGACGCGCGCGAGGAACCGGAGGGTCTCCTTATGCGCATCGGTGAATACCGTGCGCGGCACGAGGTCGGTGCCGAAGACCTTCACGAGCTCGTTCCACCGGCGGTCGAACGAAGCGTTCTCATCTTCGTCGAATGGGGCCGCATCCGCATCCGTGAACCGGCCGCCTGCCACAATCCCAAGCATTGCCATGTGTTTCAGTCCCCAGTTGTAGTGACCTTGACGCGCGTTCTCAGACCTTGACCTGGAAGAGCTTCTTCCCGTCTTCCCGGATGGTGCTCACCGGCTGGAGGGACGGCGCGGTCTTCGCCAGACCCTCACCCGCGGCCGCCGGCCTGCGGATGCGGTCGAGGATGCCGAGTCCGGCCTGCTTCCCGCCGAAGAAGCCGGGCATCATCTTGCCCATGATGAGCCGCTCGCCCTTGACCGCCTTCTGCGAGACGCCGATGAGGCCCTCGCTCTGGACGACGCTGCGCGTCGCCTTGATGCTGTCGAGGAACTTCATGTCCTGCAGTCCGCCAGCGCCGCTGCGGGCGGTCATGCCCCGGACGCGCGTCCGGAGCTGGTCGACGAAGGTTGCCATGTGTTCAGCCCCGTGTTGAGTCGCGTTCGGTCCTCGGCTCAGAACCGCCGTCCGGCGGTGTCCTGTCCGACCGTCTTGATGGCTTCGCGTCGGGCGACACCACCGCGGCTGACGAAGCCGACGAGTGCATCCACGACACTTCTGTCCTTCAGGTCACCGACAGTCGCCTGTGCCCTGTTCGGCACGCCACGCAGGTATCCAATGAGTCCCATTGCAGGTCCCTCTGTAGAGCGGTAAGGCTGGCCAGCATTAAAAAGGATTAAGAACCTACAGGTGCTATACCCAAGTGTGGCACCTCCCACGAAAAAGCGCGATGGGACCCCCGCCACGGTCATCCACCAGTTCAGTCTCCGCCCTCGGAAGGACCTGCTCGTCAGGTTCGACCAGAAGTGCAGGGGCAGAGCGCGCAACCGAGTCATCTACAGGCTGATGCAAGCGTTCGCAGACGGGAGGATTGAGCTCGAATGGTAGACAAGGTCGACAAGGGAAAGCTCGCGCTGGAAATCAACCAGCTGCTCGGGACCGCGCTCAACTTCTCGCGGTTCAGCGCACCAGATGTCCAGACGCTCCACCGCATCCTCATGGACCCGAAGTACATGATGCAACGATACGTCAACGCAGAGATTGACGCGCAAGTCGGCGAGAAGAAGGAGATAGTGCTCGGCCTCCTCGGCGAGGCGGCGCAAGAGTTCCTGAAGAACCGCCCGCTCTTCCAGTTCAAGCGCTCGGGCCCTTGAACGGCAAGTTGTCGGCGAGGTCGCCGAAGTCCTTCGACAGGTTGCCTAACTGCGTGTCGAGACAGTTGAGGTCGTTGTTCATGATGTGCATCGGGTCACCGACGCTGAGCAGCGCATCTGCAATCTTCTGAATCCGGCTTGCAAGGACAATCACCGCACCGGCGCCACCGCCAAGTACCGCAATGGCCCAGTCGTTCAGACTCAACGCCCCAATGTCGTCCCTGAGGTCACCAAGCCTGTTCGTCACGTTGAGATTAGCCACACTCAGCTTCGTCTTCGAGTCGCCAATGCACTTCTGCATCACTGCGACGCGGTCCTTGATGGTGGTGACCTTCGTCTTCATGGTCTTGAACCCATCGCGCGTTGTCTTGATGTCCTTGAACTCGAGCATGTGGTCCTTGAGGCTCTGCCATGGAGACGTACCGCCGAACTCGATAGGAGTCAACGCGGCATCAAGGTTCGACGGGAAGCTTCCCACGATTTCCCACCACGAGCTCATTTGCCCGCGCAAGAGGTCGTTCGGGTTCATCATGTCGGCACGGCCGAGCTTGCCGTCGAAGGCGTCATCGAACCGACCGCCGGGCACAGTGAAGTCGCCCCACTGCTTCGTGAACTCGCTCGGGAACTTCGACGTGATGCGTCCATCGATTGCCACGGAGAGGCTGCCAGACGGCTTGACGTCGTCATACCATGAAGCAAGCGCGCCAACAAGCTGGTCGACCGGCTTCGTGTTGCCGAGACTGGGACTTGCCGCGATGAGCACCGCGATGGCCCCGCGCTGGTCTGCGTCGAGCGCCTGAGCACCGATGCTCTTCTGCAAGGTGACGAACTTGGTGTTGATGCGGCTGTCGACCTCGCCGGCGAGCGCAGCCGTCATCTTCCCCGCCATCAGGTTCTCGATGCTCACCTTGCGGCCGGTGATGTAGTCCGTCGTGCTCTGCCAGCCCCCACGCTGGTTGATAGTATCAGCTATGGCGGGGAACACAGTCGCACTCCATTGCGTCCCGATGAACCCGAGCGGACCATACCAATCCGATGCGAGCGCCTGCAGCCGCGTCTCGAGGACGTCTGCGTTGGGGATGGTAAACCCCGAACGGATGACCCCGGCTGCGCCGGGAGTAGCTCCGGGCAGACTCGGAGAAGAGATGCCGGGGATTGTGATAGTACCGGCAGGCTTCACGCGGCTGCCGAGCCGCTGGACGATGCCGAGGAGCACACCGACGTCCTCCGGTATGATGCCGGACGGGAGCAGCATCGTCTGCGACAGCTTGTCGTGTATGTCCTTCTTCGCCCACCAGTCATCGGCCTTCGCGGTGATGTCGAAGCCCTTGGACCACTCATCAGCGAGTGGCACGAAGTTCGCCGCGAAGTACCCCTCGATGCGGCCATCGATGTAATCTGGCAGCTGAGCGGTGAGATTGTCGACGCGTCCGTTGACCTGCGTAATCTGCGCATCCTGCTGGTCGTTCCTCGCAGTGTCCGTGTTGATGCGTGCTGCGTGGTCATCGAGCACTGCATTCTGCTGCTGGTCGATTGTCTCGGTACTGCCGATGCGTGCCTCGTGCTCATTGAGCTTCTGGTTGACTTCGGATGGCGTCCTGAACTCTGGTCCCTCAGCCGTCGGTCGCAAGAAACGCGAGATGATGCCCATGTTACGTCACCAGTCCCCGCAAGTCACTGTACGTGAGGAGTCCCCAGCCCGTCTCGACCGACCTGTTACCCCGCTTCTTCAGAAGCGCCTTGATGGTATCGGTCGTGAGCATCTCGTTCCGCTCACGGGCAACGAGCTGCCGTCCGAGAGCGCAGACCGCGGCGATTTCGGGTGTCGCCATCGACGTCCCCATGATTGCCGCGAGCTTGTTCGGGACCTTGTCAAGCGCGTCGATGAGGCCGGTACTGGACGACAGGATGCTCTCACTCGGCTTGTCGCTCTTCGTCGCACGGCCACCGCCGAAGCCGACTACATCAGGCTTGTTCCGCCCGTCCGATGTCGGACCGATGCTCGAGTAGAACGAACGCTTGAGTGTCGTCTCGCTGCTGTCATGCGCCGATATTGAGCCGACAGTCAGCGCCTCCTCGACATCACCGGGACTGTTGATGGTCTTCTGCCCCTTCTGGCCAGAATTGCCAGCGGCAACGCAGAAGATGTGTCCGCGCGCCGTGTACTCGCGGATGATGTCAGCGCTCGGGTCGCCGGGTGGGGTCGGAGCCTCGGACCCCAATGACATGGAGATGATGTCGGCACCGAACGTCTCAAGCGCGATGCGCATCCCTTCGAGAACGTCACTGTTCGTCCCGGCGCCGAGCGGAGTGTAGAGGACCCGTACGGTCGCGAGCGAGACACCTGTCGCGATGCCGTGGATGACTGCGTCCTCGTTGAGCTCGACACGGGGACCCGCGATGGTGTTGGCACACCACGTCGAGTGTCCGCTCGTGTCGGCCTCACCGGCCTGCTCTGCCTTCGCACTGAAGGTGGACACCTCGCGGTACTTGAGCTGGCGGGTCGCTTCGAAGCCGGTGTCGACGACCGCCACCTTGACGCCGTTGCCGTCGATGTTGTCCGCATCGGCCTGCTCGGCGCCGAGCATCTTCCTGACCTCGGCGGTCGTGAGGACGCCCTCTGGCCGCTTGTAGGGACCCGCAGTGCGAGCTATCACAGGAATGGATGAGATGCCGCCGTTGACCCGCGACACGAGGCGGTTCATGAGCGGGAACTGCGCAATCTTGATTGGCCTGTCGTAATGGAACCCGATGAACGCCGGGTCGGTGGCGAGCGAGTCGACCGCATCACGGTTGAGCAGGGTCCCGATGAACGCACGGTCGATGGCCTCGAAGTGCGACGCCGACCGGACTGGGACGCCCCTGCCAAGCAAGACGGACTGCAACTCGCCGAGCTGGTCCGACTTGACCTCGACGATGGACGGGACGATGAGCTCAGCGGAGAGCCTGAAGTCGAGTTCCGCGGACAGGAAGGGCATCAGACCCACCGGGCGTCCTGTTCACCGATAAGCTGGAACCCGCGTATGTTCATTTCCATCGCATCGATGTACGTCTGGATGTTCTCCCACTCGGGGTGCCGTCGGTACTCTGCGATGTATTCCTTGCCCTTCTGCCAGAAGGCCTGGATGGACGTGATGGCAGTATCGCCGAGTGCGAGCCGCTTCTGCGCAACAGTGAACAGGTCGACGAAGTCATCGACGTAGTCCCTGTCCATTTCGAACCCGCCGACGAACATTGGGCGGTCCGAGCCCATGTACGCGAGGGTCCCAGCTTCGACCATGCGGTGCCCGAGGAGCACGGCGGTGTCACACGCGATGGCGACGACGATGCCGCCCTTGAACAGGTCGTCGTTGACGCCGGCGATGACCGTCCGCATCGCGGGTATCTTGAACCCGAGCGGTTCCCAGCCGACCCACGAGTTGCGGAGACCGTGCCCGAAGAAGCAGACGAGCGGCTTCTTCTCGCCCGAGTCCCCGATGTACCCCATCACCCGCTGCATGCGCACACGGTTGGCTGAGGTCCCGATGACCTCGATGGGGTCGAAACCGTTTGCCTTGAACCACTCGGAGAGGTGCTGGGCGGACAGGGACGTGATGAGGGTGGGTGCGGACCATGACGAGTAGACGATGACGGGCTCACGCATCAGATGTCCCGGCCTCTGCGGCCGATGTAGGCACGGCCTCGGCGTATAAGCATCTTCACTGGCCGCGGTGCTGGGAAGTGGCGGACCGCCTTGAGCAGTATCGCACCAACGACCGACGGTCGGTGATACCAGTGCAGGTCACGCTGTGTGGTGACGCACTTGTCGTCAGACGGCGGTCGGACGAAACTCCAATCGAGCGTCGGTTCAGACGCTTGCTCAGCCTCATCAAACTGCCAGTCCGGGTTCGTGTCGTTCGTGATGAACATCGGCGGGAACACGAACATTGTGTTCGTCGACGTGTTGAATGGCGCATGCCATGGTGCGTGGTTCATGACCTGCGCACCGTCTCGAGGAGCTTCAGGCGGCCACGTCGCCACTCGACGAAGTTCGGGAACACACCCATGTCACGGAAAGCGCGTCCGCTGTCGCCCTCTGGGACCTGCGATGGCCCGAGGTTCCCGTTCTTGTTGAAGAACTCCTGGTACTTGGAGCAGTACGGGCACTTCTCCTCAATCATGCGCATCTTCGTCTCGAGGGCCTTCGCCTCGACGAACTTCGCATCGTACTTGTCCGCAGGGTATGCCATCCGCTTGATGACGACCTTCTTCCCGTCCTTGACCCCGAGCCCCAGCGCGATGTCAGGGTACTTCGGCGAGACGGGGCGGACCTTCTCGACAGCGATGGTCTCGTTGGGGAACAGGTCGACAACCCACGAGTTGCCGACCCGTTCGACCTTGACGTGCGTCTTCTCACTGGCCACGGACCTCACCAGTGCTCTGGTCTGGGGTCGACCGTGACCCGATGCCTGGAGCGACATCGTACTCGCGGCCACGGTGCGGCGGTCCCGGCTTGGAACGGATGCTGACTCCCTGCAGGAGCGCCACGAGCAGCTGCTCGAGGAGGCTGGGGTAGACGACCTTGTCCTCACTGCCATCGCCCTTCCGTGCCTCACCACGCTCGAAGAGCGTCGGCGACGCATCGATGGTCACGGTCACGCGGATAAGCCCCTTCAGGTCCTCGTTGTCAGCCATGGTGTTCACTCAGCCGGTGTGATGTCGTACGCAGTGCCCTTGTGCGGACTCATCGTACCCTGCATCTGCTTCTGCTTCTCCTGCAGGAAGACGGACTTCGCGAACTCGAGCACCTGGTCCGTCTTCTTGTTGATGTTCTGTATCTCGCCGGCGATGATGCCGAGGCCGGTCTCGGTCTTCTTGAGCTTGATGTCGGCGTCGACGTCCTTCGGCTGCTCGATGCCCATCGCCCGCGCTTTCTCCTTCAGGAACTGGTAATACTCCATGTCGCTCGGACGGGCAGCCGCGGCCTTGACCTCTTCCATCTTCTTCTCGATGTTCGCGTTCTCCTGCGCACGGATTGCGAGCTCCTTCTCCTTGACCTCCTTCTCGAGGGCCATCTGCTTCTCGCGCATCTCGCGGTCATGCTCAAGTTCCTCTTGCGACTTGCCGGCTGGCTTGTTGCTACCCATCGCCACCACGAGCGCGGTGACAATCTCGATGATGTCCTTTGCGCCCATCGGCTGGTTCTGCTGGGCCATCCATGGCGGCGGTCCGGTGAGCGGGTTGTACGGGAGCTTGTACGTGGTCTTGCCCTTCTCGTCCGTGCTGACGGTGATTTCGGCAAGAGTGGACGCCATCGCGGCCGCAGACCCGGCCGTACCGGCGACACCACCGGCCTTCATGCGCTCGAGGTCCTGCTCGAGCTCGAGCTTCTTGCGGGCAATCTTGAGCCGCATGAGGTCCTTCTCCTCCTCCATCCGCAGGTTCCTCTCCTGTTTCTTGAGCTCCTTGAGCTCCTCGTCCTCGTCGTCGGCCTTGACCACACCAGTGCTCTTCTTCACCGGTCGCTCTGGGGCTTCGCCCTCGGCGTCTGCGATGGCCGGGACGATGATGTCCTCGAGCTCGGCGTCCATTTCGACCATCTGGTCGGTCGACAGGTCAGACCGCTTGGTCAGCGTCCGCAGGTACTCCTTGCACGTCTCAAGCTCGGGCAGGAGCGACTCGCGTTCCTCCCTCGGGAGCTTGCGGATGCGGTTCATCGCCTGACGCATCTTCCCGCGGAGCTTGGTCTTGTCGGCCGTTTGCACTGTGCTGGGTTCGTCAGAACCACTGTCACCGTCATTGCCCATTGGTCTCACGCCCGGCTTCTTCTTGTTCGGGAACAACTCTGGATGGACGTTGTACGAGTGGAGCTTCTCGCCACCCTGACTACGGAAGCGCCGCCCGCACCCCTCCTTCCGGCATTGCCACGGCAGGTCAGCCTCCGTCTGAGGCGGCTGTGCTGGTTCACCGCCACTACCAGTCTCGCCAACTGGTTCATCTGCCGCATCCTCACTTGTGTCGGCTGGGATGACGAACACGTCCTGCCTCGGCGGCGTCTCGGGGCCAGCCGTGCGGCTTTCATCAACCAGCGCCCCATCCACTTCTTCGGCGCCACCGTCGTCCGAGGCCTCGGTTGCCGCCGCGCGCTTGGCTTTCTTCCGCCCCTTGGCCATCGGTCCCATGTATAGCACCTCGAGGTTATCAATGTTCCCAGTCACGCCACCAGAACCAAATACTCCGCCCGCCAATGGGCTATCATGGCCGAGAAACTGCGCAAGGAGCGTCCGCTCATCGCTGGGATGGTCGACGAGTTCCGCGGTGTGTTCAAGGAGATAAAGAACGACGCCATGGGTGACCTCGTCGGTGGTCCAGCCGGTTCCGCCGTCCGCTTCGTCATGCAACGCAGGATGGAGCGGAGGGGAATCCGACGGTTCTGAAGTGCCCTGACATCGTCGGGGCATTCGGTCCCGACTTCTTCGCCGGTCTCATCGACGAGTCGGAGCAGGACAACCGCGAACGCGGGGTCACCATCTGCCAGAAGGACGGCAAGTTCACCCGGAGCGATGTGGCGACCGGCAACGACCATGCCGTCGTCATCCCCGAGTGCGATGGTGAGCTCGTTGCCGGGTTCCACACGCACCCGAATGTCCAATCGCGCAACCAAGAGCTGCGGAAGATGTTCAGCGCCGTCGACATGTTCGGCCACCCAGAGCGCATCGTCAACTGCATCGGGTACACGGAGGACGACGGTACGAAGACCGTCAAGTGCATGCGGCCCGATGAGCCCGGGTTCATCGCCCGCATATCAAGATGGGCGCCTGCTATCAGTGAACGTGTCGCCAACCGTCGGTTGACCAACATCGCCGACGTCTGCGAGCAGCGGGTCGGAAGTGTGGCACCTCGTAAGAGCGGCTTAGCAGAGCGGCTTCTCCGGTAGTGGATGGTCTTCTGATAAGATGTATTACTCTATCTCCTCTCTATCTTCTCTCCATGGAGAGAGGGGGGAGTGTGAGGGGGGTTTCAGACCGCCGGGCGGACGGTCGTACCCCATGACAACCTGTTGAACCCGACGAGCCACACGGTCGCCAGTGCCCCGATGGTCATGGCATACGGCCAACCGATGAACGGCCCGAGGAGGCACCAGAACCACAGGAACGCGGCCACCTCGCCAGCCACCGCGAGCCTGAGCACCTTGTCGTGGTTCCAAGGCTGGTCTCGTAACAGAGCCATGGATAGGCCGATTACAACACAGAATCCCAACAACATAACAACGGTGGCAACACTTGGTCCGAACCCCGTTCCAGACCACCAGAGGACCCCTCCAGAGGCCAAGAGACCCACTCTCGTCATCTGAGAGAGGGTTTTGGACCTCCAACCCCACAGGAGTACCCTCCGGTCGAGACCTCGTCTCAACCGTTCTAATTGACCCGTCTTGCTTATTCTGGCCCCCAATCGTCGTATGAGGCTGACCGGGTCGCGCTCAAGGTCTTTCAGGCTGCCGACCACGGCAATCTGGAACAGAACCATGGTGGCCACGTAGGCCTCGGCAGACCAACGCACGACGTCCGGGATGGGACCCCCAGCACCGGTCGTGGCCGCGTACCCGAAGACGAACAGGCAAAGGTAGGCCATCATGCATGTGAGCGGGGACACGAGGTAACGCTTCGATGTCCGGTTGTACAGGTGCCCCCAGAACACGGCCATCATGAACAGGAGCGCGACCCACTGGTTCCACTTCGCAATGAGCACACTGCAGAACACGCCAGCCATCGCGCCGCACAAATAGAACGTTTCGGCGGATGACCGGGTGATGCTTCTGCTGACGAGGGGGAACATCGCTTTGTGCGGTGACAAACGGTCGGTTTTCATGTCGCACAGTGCGTTGTGTGTGAAACCGACCGCATGGTACAACGTACCGAACATGAGCCACATCAGCAGCATGGATGGGTCGCGTTGACCTGCCAGTATGACCCCGGCGAGCAGCGCACCCCATGTTAGGGGCGCGGCGTGCAATCTTGTTAACCGCGCCCAACTACGGATGGTGTGGCCCAGACCGCGGCCAGCCTCTCCATGTTTCGGCCGCACTTCTTGCACGCCCATTTGTTCGGCCCGACGCTCACGAGCTCGGACTGTTTGACGTCATGCCGGCCGCAGAGTGGGCAGATGTAGGCCATGGCTCAGATGCGAATGTCGGCGAAGGCGCGTTCCTCGACGTACTTCGGGAAGATGGTGTGCAGGCGCTTGAACCACCTGAGCTTGCGGAACGCACGGTCGATGCTCGCATCGTCCTTGATGTACATCTCCTTGAAGCGGTTCGCCTTCGCCTGCTTCGTGACGAGGCGTTCGTTCATCCATCGCTGGTATTTGTGGCTGGCCATCCACGCACGGCCGGCCTGTTCGCCGGACATGAGGGCGACGGCGATGCCTCCGCCAGTGTTCGGCCAGCAGAGGTGCGCGGCGTCACCGACGAGCATGAGCACGTTGCCATTGACCTTCGCGACATGTTCCTTCAGCGGCGGTGTCAACGGGAGACGGGACCCGATGGTGTACAGCTTCGTGTAGTCGGAACGCGTGAGACCGAGCCGACGGGCGATGAACTTGTCGAGCAGAGACCGCAGGTTCTGCTTCTTGTAGGCAGCATGTATGCCACCGAGGCCGACGTTGTACGTGCCGTCGCCCTTCGGGAACACCCACTGGTAGCCGCGTGGCGCCCAGTGGGCTTTTCCGAACCACATGGCGATGCAGTCGTCGTACTCGCGGAGCCGGTCCGTCTTGATGGTGTCCTGCAGGACGGGCGAGAACTCTTCATCCCCGAGCTTCTCAAGGCCCTTGAACACGGTCCGTCCGAGCCATGACTGCATGCCAGTCGCGTCGATGAACAGCTTGGACGCGATTGGTACACCACCGGCGGTCTTCAGCACACCGGTCTTTAGGTCGAACCCCGTGACCTTGAACTCTAGGCCAAGCGCGATGGTCGCACCGGCCTTCGTCGCCCTGTTGTACAACCACCGTTGGAACTCGGCGCGGTCGAGGATGTAGCCGACCTTGTGCTTCAACGTGATGTCGACGGCAGAACCGCTTGGCGGGACGAGGTGGATGCGGCGGAATTCGACCGACACCCAGTCGGTCCGTGGCCTGATGTCGAGCTCGGCGAGATGGTCGCCGAGGATGCCTTCGGCGCACTTGAACTCGCAGACGTCGTTCTTCACGTCGACGCAGAGGACCTTCGCGCCGGCCTTGGCAGCATGGTATGCCGCATTCAGACCAGCCAGACTTGCGCCGGCAATAACACAATCATAGTCTCCATCCATTTCAGCTCACCCCATCGCACCTTTGATACCCGCAACCGGACGGACGATGACCTTGAACAGCTTGGAGTTCTTCAGCACTTGCCTGAGTGCGCCGACGTAGTGCGGGAACACCTGCTGGAGGAGGACGGAACCCGTCATCCAGTCGCCGTCGAACGTCACCTCTTTCTGCATGTGGCCATTGCGTTCCACGCGGCCATCGTAGGCGAAGATGCGCTCGAGTGAACCATCGATGAGGATGACATCGAGGAACGTGTCCAGGTGCTTGAACGTGACCGTGACGTCGGGGTTATCGTGCACTCTCAGACGGTTGACTTTGCCGTCGACGAGTTGCAGGTACACCGGGTCAACGTTGATGTCGAGTACCTCGAACTTGATGATGCGCGCCCGCTTCGCACCGTACCGCTCTTGGATGGTCTTGAAGTCGATGCGTTGCTGGACCACACCGACGGCCTCGCCGAATGCCCAATCGAAGAAGTCTTCCTTTACGCCCATCCGAGCACCCCCTTGATGCGCTTCGCCTTCGTTGCATGGAGGATGAACGCCTGTGCGATATGGACCAATGCGTCGTCCTTGACGGCTTCGCCGGCATCCATCTTCTCGGCAGTACCGGGTACGAACGGGTGCATGCCGAAGAACTCGACACCGTGTTTCGTCGCGAGTCCCTCGCCCCTCGATGGGCCGAAGAGCCATTCCCGGTGGCTGCACTTTTGGCATTCGATGTACGACATGTTCTCCATGATGCCAACGACGGGGATGCCGACGTCCTTGAGCATGTTGACGACAGCCTCGCAGTTCTCGATGCTGACCTGCGCTGGGGACGTCACGAGGAATGCACCGTCGACATGGCGGTACGCCTTCCGCAGAGCCGGGATGGCCATGCCGACACCAGCTGGGCAGTCGACGAGGAGGAAGTCCGGCGTCCAACCCCAGTCGATGCGTGTGAGCACTTGGTAGAGGAAGTCCTCTTGGTGCTTCTGGTCCCACACGACGGTGGTCTTGAGGGAACGGAGTGCTGGATGGGACGCCACGTTGATGAGCTTCAGCGATGGGGTGACATCGGTCGGGAGGACACGGTCACCATCGACATCGAGCCGCATCTCGACATCGGCGACGCCGAAGATGGTGCCAGTGTTCGACCCTTCGAGGTCGGCATCAACGACGGCGACCCTGTGCTCATGGGACAGGATGCGCGCCACGTTGGCGCAGCAGAAGGACTTGCCCACACCGCCCTTGCCCGCGAGGAACACGAAGCGGTAGGGTTTGAAGAGGGCCACGTTGGTGGAAGCACCTCGAGGTTCTTATATTTCCCCGCCCGTCGCCAGACCATGGCCGACGAAGCTGAGGACTGCCCACGGTGCGAGACATTCTGCAAGCTCGTCGGCGACGACAAGGGCGAGTGCAAGCAGATGTTCCAGGAGCTCGCCGATGGGAAAGTGACCGCCGAAGAACTGCGGAAGGCGCTCGACCAGAAGTACGGTGCTCAGGTTGTCGCAATCGCCGAGTTCGAGGCGGCGATTATGGAAGTTCAGGAGAAGAAGTAGCTGAAGAAGATGGGCCAGATGCCCGCTGGCCCTCGGGTTTGATTGTAGGTTGGGGGATACTGGGTGCTGCGCTAAGCGGTCGGCTTCGCGCGGCAGTTCCAGTAAGCCACCATCCGCGGGATGCCCTCGCCGGCCGTCCGGGCCTGTCGCGCGCACTCGCGCGTCTTGCCCAGAGCAGCCGTCCAGAGCGCCATCCTCTCTTCGGCGGGCTTTGCCATGTGTCGTTTCACCTCCGATGGGGTGGTGATGGCAGTGCCGGTTGATATTGGTTTGTAGCACGACTATCGCACGTGGATGATGCGGTACTTGACACCGAGTCGCTTCAGAAGGTCACGATATGCCTGCTGTTCCGTCGAGAGCTCACTGCTCGTACCTTGCGGCGATTTGACCTCAACCGCCTGTATGTCCGTGCCACGGACCATTATGAAATCTGGCGCGCCATTTCGAAGGATGGTCCATCCCAATCGCTTGAACATGTCGTAAACGTACCGTTCGCGCCGATTAAGTGGCACACGGTTTTCGCGCCTACCTGTTGCCAGCTGTAGTTGTTTCAGCGCTGGATGAGGCGTCGTGGGCACCGATGGTAACGCATCTGGATGCGGTTTCCGCATCCAGAACGCTGTGAATTGCGGCGCCGTATGTCGCTGTTTGTACACCTTGTCACGCATCATGCGTGTGCGTCTCCGGGATGGTTTTCGATGTGTCGACCCGTGCTACTACGCTCATTTTTGCAGGGCAGCCAAGCAGTTCGCATATCGGAGACACCGACATGACCATAGCGAGGTATCTGAACATGACGTGACCGACCTGCGCTTCGGTCTTGCCAGTCGCCTGACACAATGCGTCGATGAGCCCCTTCTCACCTTCGGTGATGCGCATCCTGAACACGTAGGGTTTCAACCCCTTCGTGATAGCGTCTGGGTCCGAGAAGATTGCCTGCTGCTTTGGTGCCGGCGTTGGCATCGCTATCACCCGCACGTCTCGGGGAAGAACTTGCACATGACCTTCTCGACGGTAGCCTCGCCGAAGTGCTCGAGCGCCTTGTTGAGGAGGAGCTGCCGGTCATCCGCCTGCCCGTTCGTCTCCATCAGGAATGCCGAGCACTTCTTCTCGTCGTTGGCCTCCTCGCACAACGCGGTTGCCAAATCACAGAGGCTTGGTCCATTGTCGGAAGGCGGCTGCTCTTCGGCCATGACGGTTGCCATGGATGAACGGGTACTTATAGGTGCCAATCCATTCATCTTCTGGTGGTTATGATGGCTGGACGCGGGCCCCTTGCACGGACACTGTTCGGTGGTGGCGACAACGAAGATGGCGACGGAAAGGAAGACAACTCATGGCTCAGCCGTCAGGCGAAGCCGCTCATCAAGCAGATGGAGCAGCGGATTACGGAAGCGCGCAAGGAAATGGAGCCAATCCTCAACCGTGCCATCGATACGCAGGAGGCCACGAAGGTCGCACTCGTGGCGCAGAACAAACTCATGACCCAGCTGGTCACGTTGGTGATTGAGCAGAATGCGCTGCTCGCACAGCTCGTTTCCGACGTGAGTGCCGCAAAGAAGCCGTGAGCTCCTTCAGTGCGTCCTGCGCCCGCTTGCTGTTCGGTTCCGAGCAGGGACCCCACATGCCCGAGTGCATCGGCTTCCTCGTGTCGATGTGGACGTCGACCTCGAAGGACTGCTGCTTCTCGTTGTAGACATCGACCTTGACGTGTACTCTCGGGAAGGGACTGCTGTCGAGGCATCTGACCGCGCCGATGACGTCGTGGCCACCCTCTGCCCACTGGTGCACGAGGTATCCAAGCTCGGACAGCACTTCGGCCAAGGTGGCTGGTGAACCCGCTTTGAGCTTTACGAGCATGGCACTACGCCCCGGTACGTTTATACACTGTATACCCCATGCTTCGATTGCTCGGGTGTTGTGTGCGATGACAGATGATGATGAGGCGCATATTGAGCGACGTCGCGAAATCAGACGTGTGGCAGCGCGCAAGTATTACGCACAACATAGGGCCGCGCAGTCCGCGCGCAACGCCGAGTGGCGCGCACGCAATAGTGCGCGGTGGCGCGCATACAAACGCGCATATCGCGAGAAGCACCGTACGCGTGACAACATCATCGCCAACGCGCGTCGGCGTCGGCTGGCGCATGAATACCGTACGACGGTGCTCGCCCATTATTCCAATGGTGTACCGACGTGTGTGTGTTGCGGTGAGGTACGAAACGAGTTTCTGACAATCGACCATATTGCTGGTGGCGGTAATCGCCATCGCAAGACACTTCGTGGCGGTCCAGTGACCTATTGGCGCTGGTTTATCAAGAGCGAGTTCCCATCCGGATTTCGCGTCCTCTGTATGAACTGCAACTGGTCGTATGGGCAGCATGGTTATTGCCCCCATGCCGGCTCAGCAGAAACGGCTGAAAGGATGGTCGGAGACCCGGCTTTCAGGCGGGCCTTCATCAGTAACTCTCGATGAGCTTCAGCCATGCCTCGGCCGACAGGGTCGGGTAGAGCGTGGCAAGTTCGGGACGGGACGGGAGGAACGCGTCGTGGTGCCGTCGGTACTCATCGTACTGCTGCCGACGGTCGACCATGGGTGGTGATACAACCTCGGGGTTCATATATCTACCGACGTGTTACCCCTGTTGTGACAGAGCACGTCGGCCGCCCACGGTCCAGAGAGGACAGGACCTACGATTGCCCGGCCTGCGGTAGCCAGCTCATCTATCTGGATGACCACCAACACTGCAATGAGACGGTTTGCCGGGACCTGTTCGGCTGTACCGGCTGTGGGATACCACTCGCTCTCCCGGCAAGGATTGCCTCGTAGGCTGCGCCGGGGCCCACACCATTCTCTGGGGAAAAGGGGGGAAAAGGGGGGTCTTTATATACTCTCCGACGGAGGCTTTTCCTTCCGGATAACTGGGGGATAAGCCCCGGAAAAGCCCCCCCCCACCTGTATGTAACACGGTCATATCTGGGCTTATCCACCCCTTTTCCCCGGCTTATCCCGGAGGAAAACTCTCCGACGGAGGAGTATATAAACGGGGGCTTTTCCCCCCTTTTCCGGGGAAAGTGGTGTGGGGGGCCAAGGCCTACAGAGTCTCGCTGACCGCCTCGACAGTCGCGGTTTTGGCCAGCGGTAGGGTCTCTGGCACGGCCGTTGGTGACGGCGTCGATGGTTCTGGTGCGACGACTGGCTCAGACACGGTGCTTGTGGTTGGTTTCCACAGCCTCGGCTCAAACGGCTTCTCGATGCGCTTGTACACCGTTTTCGGTCTGCCGCCCGTGCTCTTGTCGCGCGTGATGTGCACCTTGCCGTTGCGATACAGCTCCTCCATTACGTCGGCGACCTCACTCTGCCTGATGCCGATGCGCGTGGCAACGACCTCATGGAGCTCAGTCCCCTGCCATTCCTTGTCGCCCATCAACCGGAGGATTGTCGCACCCATGGCGTTCAGCATGACATCTTTCCGCATGTGCATCGAATTGCGGATGAGGTCGTAGAGCGTCTCGTCCATGTTCACGGTCAGGATGCCGCTCCCGATTTCGTAGTACCGCAGGAAGTTGTACCCGATGGCAAGACGGTCGATGACCTCAAGCTCCGTGTGGTACAGCCCCATCCGGTCAACAGTCTCGATATATGCTGGCGTGAACTGCACCGATGTGACGTCGACATTCGAGTAGAGGTCAGACAGCCGCTTGCGGATGTATTCGATGCGTGACCAATCCGGCGTGATGCCCGTCATCGCCCGGTAAGCCCTACGCATGCGGTCCCAGTCCTCCTGCGTCGGGTTCAGCGTCACGATAAGGAACCGTCGTCCGATGCCTGAACCGACGTTGATGCGGGTCTTGAACGGTTGCGTCCCGCCCCAGAGTGTGAAGTACGTCTGGTAATCGATGGCTTCAGCTTTGCCAAGTTTCTTGCGCACACGGCCGCTATCGAGCAGCATGAGCAATGCGTCCGACAGGTCGGACCCAGTCGCGACACCATGCTGGAACAGACCTGAGCATTCCTCGGCGGCGAGGATGCCGTCGCAGTAGTCCTTGGCGAGGCCAGCGACGATTTCGACACCCTCTTTCTTGTCACGCACGGTCCCGACCAGACCGGCCTCGGTGACCTTGCCCATCATCCATGACGAGAACATGGGCTTGTCTTCGACGGCGCATAGTCCTTCACGCAGGTCGAGGAACCGTTCCATGCTGTAAGTCTTCGACCAGCCGGGTGGCGCGACGAAGAGGATGTGCAGTCGGATGTCCGCAATCCTACCGCGGAAGTAGAATGGGTGCGGCCTTGGGTATACGCCTTCGTCCCGGTCCTTGTCAGTGACCTTGTTGCGGAGGTTCAGAATGTGACAACCGACACTCGACACGAAATATGGCATGATGTCGTCGACGAAGAGCATGCCCGTGGACTTGAGGTGGTTCATGATGTCCTGATAGACGCTCATGCGCGCACCTCCTGTGTAACGACGTTCTTCTTCGGGACCGGTATGGATGGCACCTCCACGGCGTCGGTCTCGATGACGCCGGGTGGGTGTGACTCGATTTTGATGATGTCAGCGAAGTTGAGGAGCAACTGCGTGTCGTTGTCCTTACGGACGAACAGGAAGTCGTCCTCGACGCTCAGGTCGCCACGCACGGTCCGTACCATGTCGCCTTCACGGAACACGACCTTCATGCCCCGGTCTCGTCGTTGCCAACCGAGAATAACCGCATGCACACTGTCGCGCCGCAATATCGCAGTTCCCTTTGCCATGTCAGCACCAAGTCCCACACGAGGTGGGAATGGGGGTAGTAGATAGTAGACGATAAACGTCACTCCGCCGGACAGCACCGCGGTCAACTCGGAGATTCACAAGTCTTGTGAGACTTTACAGTCTGTTGAAACATATATAACCCCACCTCCCTATCTCCGTCTGGTGGTTCCCATTGGGTGCTACGAAAACTGAAGAACTCCGGGAACCGCTCAAGGTGGGCTATGGGTATCTGAAAGTGCCTCTCGGGTTCCGGGAGCGCTTCGGGTCCCCAGACGACTACCCTGAGCCGGATAGGGCCGAAGTGGCCGTTGGTGAGGACGAGGTCAAACTCGTCTATATCTACAGCCGCAAGGCACTGGAGAAGGTGAACAAGGAGGCCAAAACATGAACAAGGAAGAGGCTGCGACTGCGATGAAGGCACTGAGTTCGAAGTTCGGTGTCGAGGAAGGCGCTCTGAAGACGCGGTTCAATGAACTGCTCATCAGTCCCGCCATCAAGGACTTGAAGACCGAGGACAAGTACCTCTTCGCGACACGGATGCTGCGGGCGAAGCTCGTCGCCGGCAGTGTCAAGGCCGCCGAGGACGTCGAGTTCGGCGTCATCGACAAGGGAGAGGTCGTGGAGCAGAAGGGCAAGAAGCCGTGGGCCGTCGCCTACGGCCTCGTGGAGGGTGTCTACGCGAAGGTCACCTTCTTCGAGGAAGCCATCGCCGACTTCGAGAAGCTGACCGCCGGCAAGGTGTACACCTTCAAGGCGACGCAGGCTCAGGGCGCGACGCAGAAGCCCGCGAGGGCACTCATCGCCCAGAGCTCCATCACCGAGACCACGAAGACGCTGGGCAAGGAGGACATCCTGACGAGCATCAGGACGTCCCTTCCGCGCGCACCCGTCATTGAGGTCAAGGAGTGGGTCGGCGAGGCCGCTGACCGCAGTGACGTCGTGCATGTCGAAGGCGACATCGTCATGCGCAACGTCAACACGAACAAGGAGGACGGACGCAAGTTCGGCAACCTCCTGATGACGGACGACAGCGTCCCCACGGAGGACCTGTCGACCAAGTCCGCCCTGCGGGTGAATGTGGACAGCCTCCACCTCGACTACGGTGTGGGCAGCCACATCATCGTCGTGGGCAAGGTCGAGAAGAGCGACAAGGGCATCCGGATGCGTGGCGAGGCGGTCGTCCCCATCGTCATGCTGCCGGTCGAGGCGGATGACTCGGCGGAGTGAGGCCGATGACCGAGGCCCCCACGTTCAGGTTCGCTGAGACCAGCACGCCTGACAAGGAGGTCTACACGTTCTACGGCAACAAGGGCGTCGGCAAGACGGCCGGCGCCCTGTCGTTCGGTGGGAAGCGTGTGGTCCTCTGCTTCGACGGCAAGACATACCGGGTCAAGAAGCTCCTGTACGCCAGCGACCCGTCCATCATCGTCATCAATGCGGCCGAGCACTACACGCACGACAAGGAGAAGATGACCGAGGCAGGGTCCAACAGCCACGCCTTCGTCATGTTCTGCCTCGCCGAGGTCGCGAAGCTGGGTGACGTGGATTGGGTCATCTTCGACGGACTGGAGGTCTTCATCGAGATCGCGGAGATGAAGATGCGTTACGACAACAAGCTCGGTCCCTTCCAAGCGTTCCCGAACCTCTCGCTCTGGAAGGACAGGCGCGTCAACATCCGCGTCGCGCACGAGGCTGCATTGAAGGCTGCCAAGCTGGGCATCATCTACACCACCTACACCGAGAAGGACGAGCTGGTGGAGGAGGGCAAGACGGTGCGCAAGAAGGACGTCCCGAAGTGGATTGACATCATCATGCAGGAGACCGACGTCGTCTTGCACTGCGACACGATGGACATCGACGGTGAGACGCACTTCGTCGCGCATATCGTGACCAGCAAGCTGCCGAGGTTCGAGACGGGGTCCCTCGTCGACCTCACGAAGACGCCGACGAAGAAGAGCATCCCGGCTGGTGCCAAGGGGAGGCCGAAGCCTGCGGCGACGACCTCCGGCACGACGATGGAGAAGGCGAAGTCGAGCGAGGCCCTCTGATGGACCTCTCTGCAGAGTACGCCGTATGGCGCCAATTCGGGCTGACGCGGACCCCACGGTTCGTGGGCAATCCGATGCAGCACGTCGTGGTGTCTGCCGACGAACTCTGCAGTTTCTTTTCCGCCAACAACGGGAGGCGTGACTGTTTCGTGAGCACATACTGCTTCCCGAGGTACGATGCCGTGCTGGCGACCGGTACGGTCGTCATGGACAATCTCTGGTCCGACTTCGATGGCAAGGACCTCACGCGGCCATACAACGACGTGCGCAGTGCCGTCTCCGACCTCCATGAAGCCGGTATCGCGCATGTCGCGCAGCTCTTCAGCGGCCAGAAGGGGTTTCACCTCCATGTCCCTCTCACGCCGACGGTCATGAGCACGAAGCGGGCACACCAGCTCGTGCTCCGAGCGCACCGTTGGTTCTTCAAGTACCCGTCGTTCGACCGTGGCATCGTGGGCGACATCCGCCGTCTCCGCAGGATGCCCATGTCCATCCATCCGAAGACGGGGCTCAAGTGTGTACCTGTCGACGTGGAGACGCAATCACTGCAGGACATCCTCTCGGCAGCGAGGGACGGTTCCGTGACCTCAGTCGACTTGGCCCCGAACCCTTCGCTCGGACCCATCCTGACGGACGAACCCTCTCCAGACCCCGTCCTTATCACCCAAGACCGGTTCCGCGAGGACTACCCCGATTTGGTCAAGACGTTCCTTCCGTACCCGTGCTTGCTCAACGCCATCATGCAGACCGAGGCACCGCACAGAGCACGGGCGTTCATGGTCATACTGCTCCAGCATGCTGAGCTGTCTGCTCAGGAGGTGGGCACTATGGTCCACGGCATCGGTCGCGCATACTGGTCTGATTACGACCCTGCCGTCACACAGCGTCATGTCGACGACATCATCATGAAGCGGTACAAGTGGCCGACATGCGACGCGTTCCGCTCGACCATCGGTGGCTGCATCGGCAGGACGCCATGCGTGGCGAAGTTCGGTGGTGACGGTCTTGGACGTTGACACGCTGCCACTCACCGCTGGCGAACGCGCATTGCTCGAACGCGATTGGGAGGCGCAGTTCACGACCGGCGACCCCGAGGCATTCCTGCCAGCGTGGGCACACGACGCGTTCGAAGAGGCCGTCAGCAAACATGAGCTCGAAGGGTTCCTGTACGGCATGCACCGCGAGGCGAAGCTCAAGGGTCTTTACGACCGTGTGAAGACCGCAGTCCTCACGACAGCTGCTGGTCACGCGAAGTCGAGTCTATCCGGCATCCTCCACGCTGCTGCGCGGCCGTACTCGCGTCCAGACGGGTTCTGGCTGAGTCCACTCGTGCCAGCGGACTTCGACTTGTCCGGTTGGTCCCGTCCTGTCGAGCAGGGATGGCAGACGTGGGTCCCAGCCCGTTCAACGGCCACGTTCTTCGAGGGCCACGAGGAGTGTGTCATCCACCTGTTCGGCTGGGAATGGGTCAGCGGCCCACCGCCGCTCGAGGTCATGCTCGAGGACACTAAGAAGCAGCACGGACCGCTACCAGCCGCGACGCACGCGTTCGATAGCATCAAGATGCTCCCGGACACGATGCTCATCAGTCCCGGTGGCGGTGTGGCGCTCAAGTTCATGTTCGAGAGTGACGGCATCTCGACCATACGGCTCCATGGTGCCGTGTTCGGCACACACCGGTACTACACGCGACGGAGCGCGAAGACACGGGAGGCACTGTGATGACAGCGATGCTGGCAGACTGGCAGATTGAGGAGTTCAGGAAGGCGGGCAACATCGTCATCGAGCCGTTCGTGCCCAAGAACCTCGGGCCGAACAGCTATGACCTGACGGCAGCGGACCACTACATGGTCTATCCCGGCGAGCCACGCAGCATCGTCACCGCCGAGAAGATTGGCGCCAAGGTCAACGTGGTCGGCCTCCTGTCGCCACGGTCGCACTGGGCGCGGAAGCTCCAGTTCTCGTTCTCCTCGCTCGTGGACACCGGGTTCGAGGGCGTCATCACGATGCTCGCATGCCATCCCGGTCATTACGGCGAACAGCCAATCACGCTCATGAAAGGCGAACGGTTCTGTCAGGTCATGTTCCTGTTCACCGCGCCACCGCGCGTCCCGTACGACAAGCGGAAGTCGAGCAAGAACATGAACCAGACCGCGAATGACGTGAAGAACGTCCGTGTCGGGGGCGGGCGGTGATGAAACCGCCGATTCTGCGACGAGTACCAGTAATGATGCGCAACGGCGAACTGGCCATAGAGGATGGTGCGCAACTCGATTTCGACAAGCGCTATCTCATCGCCGGTGATGATTCAGAGCCTCGTACAGGCATGTTCCGTTGGGAACGTATCGACTGTGTTGAATGGGACTGCTCACACGACACAAGCAGGTATGGTGGCATCATAACTGAAGCCGGTGAACACGTGTTCCTGCGGTTCATGGTTGGTAGCGACATACCAGATGAACACATTGTCGACATGCAGACGGAAAATGTGACCGATATTGACGCGCCTGATGGCCCGGTCGACGGCATCTGGGAAGTCGTCGAGGAATGACCATGTTCGACGTCCGCAAGGTCTACAACGAGCTCCTGAAGTTCGGCATCGATGTCAAGCGTGACGGCAAGCCGCGTCGGGAAGTCATCGGCTGGCATGGCATCGATGTCGTGCCAGACCTGAATGTCCCGCTCATCAAGGGGCTCGGGTTCTACCCACCGCTCGCTGTCGCAAACGTCATCGACATCGTCGAAGGTCGTAACCCAGGCAGTGTCCCCATCTTCCACAAGACGCATGCGAAGTTCCTCGGACCAAATGGCAAGTTCGCGCACACGTACGGTGAGCGCATCGCGAATGCCCGCGAACCGATGGAGCAACTCGCCTTCGTGAAGGCCGAACTTGAGCACGACCCGCACTCGACACGCGCGGTTGCGACAATCTGGGACGGGCGTGCGGATTGCTACGTCCCCGTCCACAAGCCATGCACCATCGGCTTCCATTTCATGATAGACCCGACGCGTGGCCTGACGCTCTTCCGGTGGATGCGGTCACAGGACCTGCTGACCGGGTTCCTGTACGACTGCTTCGAGAGCGGGTTCCTCCACCAGCTCGTGGCTGGCTGGCTCGGGGTCGGTCTTGGCAACTTCCATATGTACACGGACAGCATGCACTACTACGTCGACCCGAAGGACAGCTATGGCCCAGCGGAAGCACACGACATCCTCCGTGACGGCGTCAGACAGGACTTCGGCGCCTCCGGGTATCACTGGCGCTACAACCACGACTCATGGCGCGAAGAGTGGAAGGCACTCCTCGCAGTCGAGACACTCGTCGTCAAACATGGTCGTGATGTGCCGCTGGACGATTGCGAGCATCTCCTTCAGTGCATCCGGTCGGACGGTTATCGCGACATGGGACTTGCCCTCGTTGCGGCCAAGGCGCCAGCAGTCCTGACACGACTCAAGTTCACCGGGCCATTCAGGTTCTGGACGCCAGAGGATTGGGGGGCGAAGCGGTTTTGAACGTCATCGGTGTCGAGGGCGGCGTCGGCGGGATGATGCTCGGCGCACAGATGGCCGGCTTCGTCCCCATTGCCAGTTACGACACTCGTGGGGTGTTTTTCCAAGGCGAGACGTTCGCGCGCAACTTCCGCGGCGTCGCGCACACGAAAGTTACTGACAAGAACCGTGGGACGGCCATGCTCGAGCTCGGTCATCTCCGTGACCGGGCGGACCTCGCAGTCTGCATGCCATCGTGCGGGTCGTATAGCAACTACGTTACGACAAACTACTCCGAGAAGCGGCGCGCGAGCTGCGAGTCCATCAATTCGTGCCTATCAATGCTCAAGGTCCTGCAACCACGGGCGTTCATCCTCGAGAACCTGCCGAAGAGCCTCAATGCGTTCACCGTCTTCGACTACATGGAAGCACTGCCGGGTTACCGCATCGCGAACACTGTCGTGCGGTACAGCGACTTCGGCGTACCATCCCAGCGCAAGCGGCTGCTGGTCGTGGGTGTCCGTGACGAGGTAGACTTCGGGCTGAAGACGCCCAAGACGGTCGAGCACCCGCCCACCACCCGTGATGCGTTCAGGGGTCTGTCCGCCGATGCGGACGTCCCAGAGCTCCAGCACGTCCATCGCGATGCCGAGTACTTCAACCCGAAGAAGGCGGGCGTCGAGAAGTGGCTCAGGTCCCACGTCCCCGACGGCAAAGAGGTGGACCGGCTGCTCGCCATCTACAGGAAGCGGCCGGGCCGCTACCTCATCGAAGCGCAATCGGTGGTCAAGGGACCATGGTTCTACGGTCGTGGGGTGGCCAAGTGGGACAAGCCGTGCCTCGGTATCACGGGCGGCGAGGACGTGTTCCATCCAGACACACTGCGACCGCTGACCATTCGTGAGCGGGCGCGGTCACTGGGCTTCCCAGACACCTTCGTCTTCGATGCGTCGTACTCGGTCATGCTCAAGCACACGGGCAACAACATCCCGCCCCCACCAATCCGCCACGTCGCTGCGCAACTGAAGAAGGTACTCTGATGCCACACACTTCCGAGACCATCGTGCCGGCATCGGAACCGGTCGTGCCGCCACCACCGCCGAAGCGGCGGAAGACATTCGCGGCCGCGCTTGAGTTCCGGCGCGACAAGCTCTACGAACTGAAGCAACAGGTATTCAGCCCGGAGTGCACGGCCTGTCCCCGTCTTGTCGCATCGCGCCGCCGCATCGTCTGGGGTGACGGCGACCCGCTGAGTGGCATCGTCTTCGTGGGCGAAGCTCCCGGGCACAAAGGTGCTGACGTGACAGGGGTCCCGTTCTCGCTGGACCGGAGCGGTGAGTACTTCAATGGCATCATCCACCGCGCCGGCTACCGCCGGACCGACGTGTACGTCTGCAACGCGGTCATGTGCTGTCCGCCGAACAACGACACGCCGACGCTGGAGGAGATTGAGCATTGCAACCACTACTTGCAGGCGATGCTCCGAGCCATCCAACCGCGGGTGGTCGTCCCGCTTGGCAATACCGCGCTCAAGGCGATACTGCACAAAGAGAAGGTCAGCGTCACTGCGTTCTACATGCGGCGCATGTGGGACAACGTCAACAAGTGGGCCATCTACCCGGCGTTCCATCCAGCGTTCATCCTGCGTTCGATGAACAAGCCGGCGAACACGGTCATCAGGACCGCGGAGACCATCCCCATCCAAGACCGGTACGAGCGCGACATCGCGGAGCTGGTCAAGAAGTACGCGAAGCGCCACATGTATGCGAAGCTCGACGAGTTCTCAACGCCATTGACGCCGGAGGTGCCACTGTAATGCCGCCAAGCATCATCATCGAGGGGCCAGACCGTTGTGGGAAATCGACGCTTGTCGGGATGCTCGCGAAGGAACTGCCGAAGTACACACTACTCCACTTCAAGGGTCCGCCACCCGGTCTCGCTCGGCACGACCAGTCGGTGCACCAGCAGCTCGTGTTCATGCGCATGGCTGCTGGTCTTCAGCACGGTCTGTACCTCTGCGACAGGTCCCACATCGGTGAGCTCGTCTACGCACCACTCTACCGTGGCTACTACCCGACGTGGTGGCAGCACATCGACTCGAAGGTGGCGTCGGACACCATCGTCGTGCTTCTCCTGACGTCTGAGGAGCTGTTCAAGAAGCGGTGGGACAAGAAGGGCGACACGGTCCCGACCGACTATGCACTCGTGAGCAAGCTCTTCGAGGCTGCACTCAACTCGTCCGACCTCCCGGTCAAGCGCGTCTTCCAGTCGCACACCATTGAGGACTTGCTCGCGGCGAAAGCGTGGGTGCTCGATTGCATCAAGCGGCAGAATGGGCTGGATTGAGATGTCGTTCAACCCGCGCAAGTACCTCGCCATCGCGAAGGCGATTGCCAAGGGCTCGAAGTGCGTCAGACCACTCGCGAACGGTGGTCCCGCGCACTTCGCGGCCTTGGTCATCGACCCGACACACGACGTCCTGCTCGCGTATGGCTACAATGGCTGGCTACGCAACTGCGCAGACACGTGTGGTGGCAACGACGGATTGTGCGCGCGGAAGGACCTGAGCGTCGGGTCAGGTGAGCGCATCGAGGTCGGTTGCGTCCATGCCGAGATGAACGCGCTCGCGAACTGCTGCCGGCAGGGGGTCCGGACGACAGGCATGGTCATGCTCATCCCCGGCGAACCGTGCATGATGTGTGCCAAGCTCATTGTGCAGGCTGGCATCGCTACGGTCTACATCGGCGCCAACCAGTATCCGCACCACGGCATCGGTCTGCTCACGCTCGGTGGCGTTGATTGGGAGTTCCTAAGCGGCGGCATACGGCTCCCCGATGCGGCGGGTAAGCTGCACCGGCGGGGGGTCTCAAAAGTTTTTAAAAAATAAAAGTTTTGTTAAAATCAAAAAGCTTTATATCCTTACCTGCGTTTAGCCCTCTTGTCAACTCGCGTACAAAACGCGAGGTCATACGAAACCGCGTCGCGGCGGTTCCCCTGCGATGGGACGGCTCGCAGGGGCCAAAATGCCCACTGATGGCATGGCGGCGAAACGGGGCCCGGCTCGGTGAGTCGGGACGGTTGGCCCGGAGTACCTGATGCTCCCAGATGAGGTGGAAGACCCGCGACCGGCCCAGCATGGCAGGCCCAGCGTCGGCCAGCAGATTGGCGATGGACCCCGCCGTACGGGTGACGGAAGGGCCTTTCAGCCCGAACCCAAGCCCGCGGACGGCGCATGCCAACGGGAGAACCCAAGCAACTGGCCCCTGAAAGCGCTGCACACGCACACCGCCATGCTGGAGGGCAACCATGCGCCTCCTAACCTCCGGGGCCGACCGATTGGTCGGCCCCACCCCGGAAGCGTGGTCCAAGCCGGTTTAGACCGGCGCAGACCGCGTTTCCGGGGCCATCGTGGGTCCGCACCGGTCAAACGGTAAGGGCCCGGAGTTGAAAACCATGGAGGAAACGCAGGCAAGTGCCGCGACTGTCGCCAGCGTGGCGGCAGCCGCAAGTGTGACCGAGAGCCCGGCAAGCCCGGCGAAGGCCGCCACCGCCCCGAAGGCCCCGAAGGCCCCGGCGGCAGTGAAGGCCAAGCCGGTCGCGACCCCGACCCGCGGTGCGAAGGGCACCCGCGCGGCCGAGTGCGCCGCCGAGCTCGTGAAGTCCGGTGTCGAGCTGACCCTCGTCGACCAGCACATCAAGTGCCTCGACAATCTCATCGAGGGCATCGGCGCCGGCATGCGCTCCGTCGCCACCACGGCGGCGAAGGGCAAGACGAAGGATGAGCGCGCTGGGAGGGCCTTCCCGCTCATGACGATGCGGGGGCTCTATCAGGCCCGCTCGCTCCTCTCGGCCTACAAGGCCAAGAAGGGCAGCAAGTAGGGGCATGGCTCAGCGCCCGCCGGCGGGCGTCCCCAAAACGCCGGCACATACTCCTGAAGTGGCTTGCACCGGGTTCAAGTCCCGGCAGGGGTCTACTCGCCTGAAGGCGAGCTTCGAGCGCATCCGTACGGCCCCGCGTGCGGGGTGTCTGACGGCGCTGACAACACACGGGGGCTCTACCGCGACCATGCTGAACGCATCGGCCGGCATCCCCAAACTCTCATAGGCGCATGCGGGCGACGCCAGAATCTGGTGCTGGTATGTCCGAGCGAATCTCGCAGAGTGCGGCAGTACCTCGGATGTCCATGCGGCACAGGGTTACGGCCGCGAGGTCCCGGTTCAAATCCGGGCGCCCGCCTAACAGTCCACCAATCTGTGGGCAGGAGGAACCAGCATGGGTTACGAAGATAAGCGCGTCATCAAGAGCTGGTCCACCAAGAGCGGCATCTTGGTCCCCGGCTACGTCGAGGTCTTGTGCTGCGGTGTCTGGATACAGTGTCGCGGCATGACCACGACCTGCACGTTGTGCGGTGCTGACTACAACTGGAATGGCTGTCAGCTCGCGCCGCGTTCGCTCTGGGACGGCACCGATGGTGCTGGCGGTCCCAACTACGGGTGATGCTCAGTCCGGCGCAGGCAGTGTCCGCGAGGATGCTGGGGGTGCAAGTCCCCACCGGGCTTTAGCCCCGTAACAGGGGCAACAGGAGGTAGGCAATGACCGAAATCGACGCAGTGGTTGCCGGCGAGGCCATCAAGGTCTTCGACGGAGTGCGCAGGGATGGCGACGTGACCGAGTTCTGGGGCCCAGTAATGCGGTTTGCACCGCGTGTCGGCCGTGGACACAAGGTGACGGTGCGCGTCCGCAATGGGACCGAGCGGACCTTCAACGTGGCCGACACGTTGCGGTTCCGCTGCATCATCGTCAAGAGCGGGGTCGACTTCCCGTCGTTCCGCGAGTGGAACGGCAAGACGGAGAAGCAGCGACAGGCCCTGCTCGACAAGGTCGTCGCGGCCAAGCGCGAGCTGTTCTGGCGCACCCTCTACGGCGGAGCTGACGAGGAGCTGCTCGGCGTCCTGACCGGACGCTGGGTCAAGTTCAAGGAGCACCACGTCAAGTTCGAGCCGGCCCCCGGCTGGAAGGTCAGCCGGGTCAAGAGCGACGGTGTCCATGGGGGCACCATCCTCACCGAGCTCCCGTCCGAGCGATGGTTCACACCCGTCGCGGCCCTCGACATGGGGGAATTGGACGGGCACCACGCCATCCGGCTCTTCGGCCGCGTGCAGTTCCTCGAGAGCCCCGGATACCTGTCGTTCAGGGTCCGCAAGGAGGTCGAGGCGCTGTCCGAGGTGCGAGGGTCCGAGCGGCGGCTCCACAGTGGAGAGCTCGGCGACGTCAAGGAGCGCATCGGCGGCTTCATGACCGACTTCGTGGAGGCGACGAACAACCTCTTCGGGGCGGCGATGAAGCAGAAGGTGTCCGCCAAGGACATCACGAGCGTGCTCCAGTACTACGCCAACGAGGGGCTCATCGCAGAGCGGACCCGCGAGCACTTGGCCACCACGGACGCCGAGAGCGTCTGGGAGCTGTCCAAGGCGCTTGCGGAGAAGGCCGCGCACCCGGACTTCAAGGAGAGCGTGCAGGACCACCTCCGCCACATGGCGGGAGAGGTCATGGCGTGCTCGCCGAAGTGGGCCGAGTACATGAAGCTGGTCCACGAGAACGACAAGAAGCCCGAGAAGCCCAAGAAGGCGACGGCACCTGCCCCCGCGGAAGAGGGCAAGCCCGTCGTCAAGGAGACCCTGTAGCCTCACCGGCAGTCGGCGGCCGCTTCGCCAGCGGCCGCCCTTTTTTCCCCACACCGCATGGCCGCAAGCGGTTCAACACCGTACGCGGCATAACACCATGGAGGTTTGGAAATGCAGAACGACAACGCATGGGACCGCCTCAATGGTGGGGTGTTCGCCGTGGAGCTGCCTCCAGTGCTCGCGTATAGCGACGTCGAGGAGCTGCTCGCGGTGGTGCGCTTCACCATGAAGAGGCAGAGGAGTGTGCCCTAGTGAAGCGCGAAGAGATACCGGCCGAGATACTCCGACGCATCGGGAAGCCGATGCTGCTCCGTGAGCTCGTCGAGAAGTGCACGGAGATGAGCGGTTCGAAGGACAAGAAAATCGCGGAGTGGTTCGACTGGTTCATGCGCAAGAAGTGCCCGGGAATGATGCTCGCGGCATACCCCGAATCGGAGCAGATTTGGGTGTACATGAAGGACTGGGCGATGGAGCCCGGCGGGCTCCCGACCGGTGGTGCGACCGGTGGTGGTGCCGACGTCATGAAGGGCGTCGGTGTGACCGCCGAAATCGGCCCCAAGTCGCGCGAGTCCATCGAGAAGATGCTCAAGGCCATCACCCGCGACCCGGACAAGCTCCATGAACAGAACAAGCCGTGGGTGCCGCAGGGCATCCCGGAGTTCGTGCCGAGGCAGCTCGATGACCTCAGCGTCACCGACCTCGAGATGCTCTTGCACGCCATCGTGACCAATCGTCCGGTGCTCCTCAAGGGACCACCGGGTTGCGGTAAGACCCACTCGGTCGAGTGGGCCGCTGCGAAGACGAACAATGCGGTGCGCACGTTCGTGTTCACCGACCACACGGAGCCACACGAGCTCATCGGACATTGGCTCCTGAAGGACGGCTCGATGGAGTGGGTCGACGGCGACCTGACGCAGGCGATGACGTACGGGCAGTGGTTCAACGCAGACGAGCTCAACATGGCCCGCGGTGAGACGCTGTCTGTGCTCAACGAAGTGACCGACCATCGGCGCCAGCTGACGCTCAAGGAGTTGGGCGGCAAGGTCGTCAAGGCGCACCCCGACTTCCGGTTCATCGGGTGCATCAACCCGACGGAAGAGGGCATCTACGCGGGCACCAAGCAGCTGAACGAGGCCCTTGTGGACCGGTTCAAGACGAGCGTGGTGTACGACTACCTCCCGTTCGACGTGGAGGTGGCGCTCATCGTGCGCGTCACCGGCAGCACCGTCCCCATTGCCCAGAAAATCGTGCGCGTCGCGAACCGTATCCGTGACGCCTCGACCAAGGGCGAGGGCGAGCTGGTGACCACGTGCTCGACCCGGAAGTGCATCGACTGGGCCGAGCTCGCGGCCATCTTCGGCTTCAAGGCAGCAGCCGAGTGCACCTTGCTCGCGAAGGCGGACAAGGACGAACGGGAGCAGCTCCGAAGCTTCGTCGAGGCGGTCGCATAAGCAATCTTTCCCCCAGCCGGCGGTAACTCCGCCGGCCCCATCGTGTCGTCTACGCGGTTCAATTCCGTGGGACGGCAGGAAACGTGAGACGCATGGCCAAGAGAACAAAGAGCGCGTCAACGACGCGCAAAAGCATGCGGGAGCGGAACCTCGAGAGTTTCGCGCGACTGCTGACCGATGACTACACCCTCACGCTCAAGTGTGAGGGCGACAAGACCTACACGGTCGACGTCACGGACGAGCACAAGCCGCACAAGGCAATCACCATCGGCTGGCCCGAGAAGACCGTGAAGCCCGAAGAGGTGCTGACAGCGCAACGGGCTATGACAGGGCATGAGTCGTTCCACTGTCTATTCACGAACTTCGCTGCCCTTGAGGGCATGAGCAAGCTCGAGAAGCACCTGTTCAACATCGTCGAGGATGGGCGCATCGAGGCGCTCGGCTTCGTGATGTACGAGGGCACAGAGAAGTGGCTGACGGTGACGACCCGGCGGCTTCTGGACAGGGCTCCCGAACCGAAGACCGAGCCCGACGAGGCACTGCGGGCGTTGATGGAATATGCCATCGCACACGCAGAGTACGAGCCGAAGTCGGACGAAGTCAAGCGGTTCATGGCCGAGGCCAAGCCCATCGTGGGCCGGGCAGTACGGTCCCCACATTCGCCATTCAGCGATGCGAAGGTGCTCACCGAGCTCTTCCTGAAGTTCTGGCCGTCACCGCCGGGAGGCGAGGGCGGCAAGGGCGCGGGGAAGGGCAAGGGCGAGGAGTGGGAAGAGGCGCTCAGTGGCGGTGAGAGCGAGGTCGTCGTTGTCATGTGCGATATGGAGCACAGCAGCGGCGGTCCCAAACTCAGTCCTGCCGAGCAGGCCAAACTCATGGAGCTCGTCAAGAAGAGCAAAGTCCTGTCGCCTGAAGAGGCGAAGGAGCTCTTCGATAAGCTCGAGAAGGAAGTCGGCAAGGCGGCGCGACGGAGCCTCAAGGCCGAGAAGAAGGCTGAGGCCAAGGAAGCGAAGGAGGCCGCAGAAGCCGCTGCGAAGAAGAGCAAAGACGAGAAGCTCGATGTCGAGCGCGTGTACTTCCCAACCACCGAAGGCACGCTCGGGCCATTCTACCCTGAGCTGGCTGAGGCGGTGGACAACGCGGCCGAGGCGAAGCGGTTGGTCCAGAAGGTCCGTGCGCAGAGCACGGCTCTGAAGGCGAAGCTGCGCACCCTCGTGTTCGACAGGGTCAAGTCGTCGTGGCAACCTGCCCGGCGGGGACGCATCCGTGCGCCTTCGTTGTGGCGGACCGCGTTCCATGACGACAAGGTCTTCGAGAAGAAGCATGATGGGAACCCGCTCGACCTTGCGGTATCCATCCTCGTCGACTGGTCTGGCTCCATGGCGAGCTCGGGTAAAATCCAGTGCGCAATGGAGGCGTGTGTCATCATCGCCGAGGCGTTCGAGCACTTCGGGGTCAACCTCGAGGTGGCGCAGTTCGGTGTGACGCACAACAAGGGCAACAAGTACTTCGAGCACCGGTTCCTGAAGCGCTTCGGTGAGGATTACCGGAACGTGCGCGACAGGTTCTGGCAGCAAGAGTGCCTCTCAGACAACAATGACGGTGCGTCCCTCGACTTCGCGATGCGGCGGCTGCTCGGACAGCGGCAGCGGCAGAAGCTCTTCGTGCAGATTTCGGACGGCATCCCGGCAACGGGTGGTGTCGACGCAACGTCGGTCCTGAAGGCGGCGGTGCACAAGTACCGTAACCTGAACCTGCTGGCGGTCGGCATCATGACAGAGCACGTGAAGGAGTACTACCCGTACCACATCATCGTGCACAGGCCGGACGAGCTGCCAGCCAAGTTCGCGACGCTCGCGAAGCAAGTCATCCGCGCCCACTGAGCTCTTTTCCCCACCACCGGCGGCGACCCCGCCGGCCAATTTGCCATCGTGCTGGTTCAATCCCAGCCGGCGGCGGAGGTGTTAGGATGGAAGCCAAATTCGAGGACAGGTACTCGACACCGCCCGAGAAGCGCATTGCGTGCGCGAATTGCAACATTCGCGCCGAGATTGCGCACCCGGTCGTGACGTTCCGGTATGTCCCCAGCATCGGCTGGGTGTGCATCCCGTGCCTGAACAACACGCTGGTCGCTGACCCCGGCGACGAACCGGAGGTGAGCAACTGACACCAACGCGATGGGCGAAGCAATGGACCGTGCCGAGCAAGAGCAACCCCGAGCTCATCTACATCGTGTCGATGAAGCACGATGGGGAATACGTCTGCTCGTGCCCGGCTGGCATCTTTCAGCGTACGAAGGGCCCATGCAGGCACATCAGGGCCGTCATGCGCAATACTGCAGATGCCGTGCTGCACGAGGGCGAGTACCTGTGAGCCGTACCGTGAGCCGGTGGCGATGACCGGTTCGGCGAGAAATCTGTACTGTCCCTCTACGGTCTGGTCCCTGATTCGTCCCTGTTCCGAAAAAATGCCGAATGGCCGCGAGCGGTTCAATCCCGTGAGCGGCGGAGGTAAAGGATGCCAAAAAAGCAAGCTGAGAGGACACCAGAGGAGCGCGCAGCCATGTTGGAAGCGTACCAACGGGCAGAGAAGGCGCTCGAAGAGTGGTGGTCGAAGCACCCGCAGGGCGGCACGTTCAAGTGTGACGACCTGCCGAAAGAGGCGCTGCCATTGGCCACGATGCCTGATGGGCCGTTCAGCTGGACGCTGGACGAGCTCAACGACACGGTCGTCGTGCCATCGAAGGGCTGACCACCCGGCCGGGGCCGCAAGGCCCCGGTTTCCGCATGCCAGCGGACGGTTCGAATCCGCGAGCTGGACAACAACAAGGAGGCAACAACGCATGGGAAGCATTGAAGACGCCATCAGGGACATCGTGAATGAGGAGCTGGCAGAGTCAAAAGGTCTGGACAAGGAGACCATCGGCAAGCTCGTGGATGAGCTGGTCGATGCCCGCTTCGAGCACCTGACCGAGAAGGACATGACGCTGGTCGACGAGCACATCAAGGAAGCGCTCGACGACTTCGAGCCGACCATCGACGCCGAGCAGGTCGCTGAGCACATCGACTGCGAAGAGGTCGCCAAGCACGTTGACCTCGACGCGGTTGCTGGCGGATTCGAAGCCCGCGAAATCGCCGAGCACATCGATGTGAGCGAAGTCGCGCGCAACATCAGCGAAGAGGACGTTGCATCGCATATCGACCTCGAGGACGTGGCCGGCAAAGCCGTTGAAGCACGGCTGTCCGACAGCAAGCTCCGCGAGCACATCGCGAACTTCTTCGAGAGCGAGTGGGCCGTGAAGTGCTCCGGGAGGAGCTCATGCGCGGCATCCGCGAAGCGCTCAGCGCATCTTCGCCTGCAAGCGCAGTCCCGTCGGCACCGTTGGTGCCAGCCGGGTCATCGCTCTGATGGCGACCGAGGGCCAGCGGTCAATCTGGCCCACACCATGCTCCGAAGCGGTTCGACTCCGCGCCGGAGAGGAGGTACACATGACAAGGCAAGCAGACTTGGACGCCTACGTTGCCATGTGCGCACAGTCCATCCCCGTATGGGGACGGCTACGTGAATTGTGCTCGCATCGCACCATCAGGCCGTTCACGAAGGACGAGCTGGAGGTCCTGACGCGGACCGCGCATGGTTGCAAGGCGAAGGAGTGCTACATGAACTCACAGCGCATCGTCCTCTTCGATGACGAGGCGCGTTTCGTCTATGTCGAGGGCTGGGTCTGGTCGGAAGACCTGTCCATCCCTGTCGACCACGCGTGGATTGAGCTCAACGGCGCCGTCGCCGAGGTCACGATGCGTGACAAGCGCGATGGTGACTTCAAGGGCGACCAGATGAGGATGCTGCGGAAGGTCAACCGCAGGCCGCCGATACTGCAACCGCGTTCTGGTGATGCGTACTGGGGGATGCCAATCCTGAAGTCGCGCATCTCCGACTCATGGCTCAAGACCCGTTGCGCGAACCAGCTCATATTCGATGTCGCGCTCGGGAGATGACAGTCCAACACTGGACAGGAGGTGCGCAATGTTCGGCATTCGGAGGCGGACGCGACGCCGGATGCGGCGGCGGAGCCTTGCAATCATGCAAGTGCTCCTCGGCAGCATCGTGGGGTCGTTCCGGCCTCGCAAGAACAAGGTCACCAAGCCAGAGTAGTCGTGCGCACGGCTACGAGGCTCGTGACACCACCGCGGGAACCAATCCGTGGTGGGGAAGACACTGCGCCGGCACTTCGGTCACAGACCGCGGTGCACGGCTGTATGACATGAAAGACGCGGACCCCTGCTGGAGTATTCTGGCAGCCAGCACCGATGCTTGCCGCCATGGGCGGCTGCGTCGGAACAGCCTTGCCGACTTAATCGGCTTGTCTCAGGCCCGTGTGACCGCCTATGACGGCACCATCCACCGAGAAATCGATGGGGGTGGGCCAGAGGCGTTCATTCTCATTCTCACGGAGGCGCAATGCGGATGGGGTGCCTGCGTGCTGCACGTATCCATGGTATTTGCAGTGTGGGCAATCGACGTGAGCAGTCCCATCCAACGTGTGCACTGGGCCCCAATAACCTGCGAGGAAAGCGGGGGTAAAAAGATGCGACCGAGACCGCTTTGTTGATGACGTCGATACCAAGTTGTTGCCGAGACTCGCGACCTCTTTGGTAGTGCCAGGCCCCGTACGTGACGTATGCGATGAGTCACCGCCGTGCCTTGTGCATGGCATGCGACAATATGCGCGGTTCACGGCCTGGCGTACGCAGGGAAAGGAACAGCCTTGCCGGCTCAACCGGCTCTCGGGGGGTCGACAAATCGGGCACATTGAGCCGTGTGTCGGTCCACGGGTCCAGCGAGCTGGCGATGACGCGTGTGCGGGTTTCATACCGTGCACGCCGAGTCGGTTCCGCGGCTCGGCCAGCTCCTGCGGCAAAACATCTCGGATACCCACCGACAACATCGTTAGTTTCACGCTCCTATCGAGTGCATGGTAGAGACCGGTCCGGACCCATTATCGAGGTCCGCTGTGTCCAAGAGACCCATCCCCGTCAACTGAGACGAGGTTTCGGTGGTTGGTACGTACTTTCGTACCCCCTCACCGAGACCTCGTCTCAGGGGTCCAGAACCCCTCGGGTCGTCGAGGACAAAATATCGGGAATGGTCGACATCGGAACGGGCCCGTCTCTCCGACGGAGACCGTTCCCCCTCTGGGATACACGACAGGAATTCTGTCGGTCTCAGAACACAGTCGCGCGGCACGAGCCGCATGACAGGAGGCACACTATGACGAAAGCGAAAGTGGAGCATGTGGACAAGCCCAAGCGGAAGACGAAGACGGAACTGCTGAACGAGAAGCTCGCCGAGCTCAAGGAACGGAAGAAGGAGCTCACCGAGAGCGAGCACTACAAGAAGCAGCTCGCCGACACGACACGCATCATCAATGACCTCGACAAGCGGCACGTTGTCGCCAGCACCGAGCTCGTGAAGGCGTGCAACCATGCCGCGCGCGAACTGCGTTTCGTGGTTGGCCACGCGGTGCTGAAGACCGACCTCGTCAGGAACGTCAACTTCGTCGATGATGGTTTGACGCCCATCGTCAATGACGTGATGGCATACGACCGGCACAACCGGCATGACATCGTCTGGCACCCTGAGCTCATCGCGGCGCTCGAGGCGCTTGTCGGGATGAAGATGGTGGACTTCGGCAAAGTCGGTGACACGCTGTCGTGGTCCAGCCGGGGCATGACGTTCGAGGAAGTGCTCTGGAAGAAGATGGACGAAGCCGTGTCGAGGCACTCCGACGTCATCACCGTGAAGACGAAGGTGCGCGTCATCGAGGCTGAGCGCAGTGTCCATGCGAAGACACTGTACCAGCTCAAGTGCCCACTCGAGGGCATCGAGCATGAAATCTACAGGGTCGAGCACGACATCAGCCTCGCGGAGCAACGCGCTGCGAACCTCGAAGGTGCCGTACGCGGTGGAAAGCCGGTCGTGGACCAGCAGTTCACGAAGGCACGGAAGCGCCTACAAGAGGTCTTCAACTGCGTCACGCCATTCGTCTGGCCGCAGCAGCAGTAGTCCCCACCCAGAGGGCGGTGCTCTCTGGGCCCATCATGTCCGCCGGTCGGTTCAATTCCGACAGCGGGCAGGAGACAACACATGGGACATGGAAGTGTAAGCTACGCAACAAGCAAGGCCATCGAGGCCTTTACGAAGACGGAACGGAAGCGCATGCAGCTCGAGAAGGCCGAGCACGAGCTCGCCTTGTCGGTTGCCGCGGTTCCAGAGGAGGACATGGCGGCCTACGTCGAGAAGACCGAGTGCATCCGGCGTGAGATGCCGTACACGGCGATTGGTTTGCAGGTCATGCGCCTCGAGGCGAAGATTGAACGCGCTATCATTGAACGCGCTATCGAACGCGCCGACATCGACCGGCGGAAGCGGAAGGTGCGAGCATGAAGCACACCAAGCTCGAGGACAGGCTCGCCAATGCGCTCGTCAACTTGATGACCGGCGAAGGTGACGAGCCACGGAAGCACGACCAATCGAGCAGGCGTGTGTGGAAGCAGGCTCAAGCCGCGCTCGATGCGTACAACGAGGCGTGACCATGTCGTACACCATCGACAAGCCAGAGCAGCTGTGGAAGCGGCGCAAGGAGTGGGAGAAGGGCGGCAAGGTCAAGCTCGCCGCCATCAGAGAGGATGGCACCGTCGTCACTGTCGTCCGGTGGCCGACGGGCAATGTGCGGGTGTACCGCTACTTCCAGCTCGGTCGCAAGTGGGGCGTGAGCTGTGATTCGGACACGGTCGGCATCCCGAAGTCGCTGCGCGAGCTCGCGAGAGCGCTCAACGCACGGCTGCTGGAGGACTGACCATGACCAACGACAAGACGACCTACAACGATGGTTTCCGCGACGGTGTTCGCGCGGCGGCAGGATTTGCTGGCGACTGGGACATGCACATCATGTCTCCGTACAAGTTCGAAGACATCGTGCTCGGGAAGTTCGGCTTGCTCAAGAAGAGCAAGATGCGGCGGAAGCCGCACGTGAAGCTCGTCAAGAAGTTCGGCATCGCCGGCAACCGTCTCAGGGGCAGCCTCGATGGTGACGAAGTCACGCTGTTCTTCCGCGCCAAAGTCGATGCGATGGACTTCCTCGACTGGCTCTGTACGGCCACGGTGCCGAAGAAGGTGTGACCATGTGCGGCAAGTGCGTACCAGACTGCCCCGGTTGCAAGACCGAGGGTGAGATGCACATGCTGGCGCCGACGCCGGAGGTCATCGCCCGCGTCAATGTGATGCGGAAGGCGCGTGGTCTGCCGCCACTCGGAGGTGCGTCATGACGGACCGCGAAGAAGCATTCATAACCGGTGGTCTTGTCATCGGCTTCATCATTGGATTGCTTGCCGCGGCGGTGATGCTCCATGCATGAGTGCATACTCTGCCACAAGTCGTTCGCCACGATGCGCCAGCTCGACCGTCACAAGGCGGCACACACGCTGATTCCCATGGCCGCTAAGCCGGCGTTCCATCGAACGGCAGCCGTCAAGGAGCTCACTATCACGTTGAATGGCGGTGGCGCGGTAATCGTCACAACGGAGGACGATGAGGCGCTCCTGAAAGTCGATGATGTCGAGGGCATCAGACTGGACAACCCGACGTTCCGGCCTATCGAGACAGTGCCGAAGTACAAGGCGCCCGAGCACGAGGTGCTGACGAGTGGTCCCCTCTGCCCAGACTGCGGCGAGGAGATGACACTGTACGAGGACGCCAGCGTACTGTTCCACGGCAAGGCGTGGGCATGCAAGTCGTGCACCGAAGCGATGCGCGAAGCCGCAATGGATGCTAAAATCGATGAGCATCGTTACGAGGCGGAAGAGGAGATGCGTATCGAGGCGACCGAACGCGATGCGGAGGCCAGACGCAAGGATGACCACGAACGCGGCACGCTCAGCGGTCCCGACGAGGAACCACAGCTCGACGATGAACAGCCAGAGGAGCTCGACCCAGAGCTGAAGAGGGACCCCGCATGACTGAAGAAGACGACGTCATCCACATACCCGTGCCGAGTGGCAAGGCCCGCATACCGCGTCCCGGCAAGTCGCTCATGCCGGGCGCATCGATGCTCGACCTACAGAGCGACTTCGTCGAGGTGACCATCAGCGCGAAGGGGGACCGCGTATGGATAATCACGAAGGAGCACGGCACCGCCTTCCGCGTCCAGCTGAACAGGGGTGGCACGCTCATGCTCGACGACTGCCGGACCGGCGTCATGTCGACGCATTCGCCGCAGCACCTGCGGCGCAGTCCACTCTGCCCGAACTGCGGCGAGGAGATGAAGTCGTACGCGCTGCGCACATGGACGTGTGACTCATGCACTGTCGTTGATATGACGGGCAGAAGGCGACTGAGAGAGGGCAAGAAGGACGAGTGACCGCTCAAGAAACCCGCTGCCGCATCTTCCTCCTATTCCGTCCCATGCGTCGTTGTGGCAGCGGCCTTGACAAGCAGTCCATCGTCCTCGTCGCCCTCTTCGGCCGGTCGCGGTGTATTGGGATTGTAGATGCTCTTGAAGAACTCAAGAGAGCAGATGACCATGGACTCTCTGTCCTTCTGGCGCTTCTGCTTGATGACCATGATGGGCACCTTGCCGACGGCTGCCGCCTGCTTCTGCGTCTTGTCCCAATCCTTCCAGAATGGCAGCTGCTTTCGGAGCTTGCAGTCCACGAAAAGTTTGCCGTGCTCGACATCACCGTCGTGGTCCCGCATCCCGCTCAGCGCGGTCCGGCGCGTGCCGAACCACTTGGTCGCAATCCGCCATTCAAACGCTTTCCATGCCCGCACCATTGCTAATCGCCTCACAACGTCTCTCCTTCGCCTGTCCAGATGACAGCAGCATGACGCATGCCGGTCATTTGGTACGTGTCGCCCATATGCCGCATGTCGAGACCTGCATCGCGCACGAACTCGACGGGGTCGAAACCGCCATACGTGAACATACGGAGCACACGGCATCGTTCGCCATGGTTGGCGCATATGTAGCCCCAAATCATGGTCCGAGACCCCCGTAGTTGTCCAAACGACTCACGGACGTGACCGGAGACGGGGTTTCTGGGTCTCGACCATACCAGAGTACCCCCTCCAAGAGACCTCGTCTGAAGTGACGGAGACGGTTCGACTTGTCATATGAGCACAACCCCACGGTCACGACAGAAGGCATCGACTTTACCGTGTCCCGCCTCCTTCATGCACGAGTCACCACACGCCCGGCAGAGCTTGGTATCATCCCATCGTTTCATGTCGACGATGGATGCGCCGCAGCAGAGGCAGTAGAACCTGTTGATGACGCGCACGTTGAAGCCGATGATTTGCCAACCATAATCGCGCATGTGCCTCTTGTGCTCTGTGACACTGAGGACGATGAATCCAAGTGTGTGCATGAACCCCTCGATAGCGTTACCAAAGTTGCTGTCAAGCACGGTCGGCGCCCAGCGACCGCCCCATCTGTCACGCTTCCCACCAGCCTTGAACTCGAAGGTTCGCTCCTCCGGGTCTGGCTCCGTGAGCACAGGTTCGGGAACGTCGCACTCGCAGATGGCGTCATCAGCGCCGCAGGATGGACATCTATACAATGTGCTGCACCCCGCGCTTGCCGAGCTTCTTCGCCTGTATCATCGTCCAGCAGGCTCCAGACTTGACATGGTCGTTCGTGCGGCAGTGGTAGCACTCATCGAACCGCATCTCCTTGTACTCGGGCGGGTACGTCATGGCCACGAAGACGTGGACCTCGTCGCTGTTCTTCGCGATGTCGAGGTTCCGGGCCTTGTAGCCGTAGGGACCGGCCCACGAATGGTCCTTGGGCGCGAAGATGAGCGTCGGGACACCGAGCTCCTTCGCAATCTCCTCTGCCCAGATGTCGACGCCACCGAGGTGGCAGTGACCCGACACGACGGTCGGTTCTGGGGTCCGCTGGATGAGCCGCCGGATGGTGTCCTTGCACCGCTGCGCCGACTCGACAGTGAACTTGTCCGTCGCGTTCCCGATGATGCCGATGTTCACAGCGTCTCACCACCATTCTCCTTCATGAGCTTGAGCTTGGTGAACATGTCGCGCCATTCAGTGCGCTTCTTGGTCAGCATGTCGTACCGTACCCTTGCCTCCTCGAGCTTCGTTGTCACCGTCACGAGTTGTCGCTCATGGTATCCGATGTTCTCCGATACATTATCGGCTTCTTTGTTGAGTTGGGCAAGTTGCGCCTCTGCTTCATCGATGAGCGCGTCCAATGGCGTTAGTGTGGATGGGTCCGGCTTGACCGGTACTGGTGACCCGTGCAATAGAGCCATTGTGGACAAGGCCTCACCAATCCTGACGGCCTCACCCCTGTCTTTGTCACGCTCTTCACGGCTCATGCACAGCCTCCATGGAGCTTCACGTGTTCTTCCGCCACAAGGCGAACGCTGGCAAGGTAGGGACAATAGGGGCAGGCCCACGCTTCGACGCGTACCGGTCCCACGCCTTCTCGTGCAAGTAGTACCACGCCGTCACTCCCGTGTCCGCCAGGAACAGCGCCAGGAACAGGGCCACGCTGAAGTGGAGCAGGATTGTCAGGAGTAGGAACCGCCATCCGTAGCTGATGAGGCGCCACGTGACCGTCTTGTGGACGGCCCGTTCTCGCAGGAGCCTCGTCAGCGCGGAACCGATGTTTGCAGTCATAGCATTCCCATCTCACGATGCCGTCGGTAATAGCCAGCATCCCGGTGTACTTGCTACCGCACTTTGGGCATAACGGCGTTCCGTTTTCCACGCTGCTTCCCTCCCGGCACAATCATCTCCCGTCGTTGCTTCGCATCGACGAAGGACCGCAATGCCCGCTCAGCCATCGCCATCGCGAGCGGGTTGTCCATCGGCGCAGGCGCCTGGGCGACACTATCGAGCTGCACGATGAGCCAATCGATGAGCTTCAGCGTATCCTCGTTCGCTTGCATGTGGCGGACGAGGTCGAGCTCCATGGCATCATGGTCCGCGGCCGCCTTCGTGGCGAGAATGTCCATTTCACCCTGCAGCTTGCCGCAGTTGAGACACTCGGTCGCGTCCGTTGACGGTTTCCCACGATTCTTTGAGCTCATATCCTCACCTCTGCCGCCGGTGTGGGCAAACGCCTTTGCCGGCCCAACGCCCATAGTTGCAGTTCTGACAGACGACTTCGAGCGGTGGGTCGTCTGGATAACCCAGCATCTTGAGCGCACGATAGAACGACGCTCCAGTGTCAGCGCTAAGTGACCGACGATGCTGCGCGCCATCGCCATTCACATGGTCGAGCGTCAAGAACGTCAACTCACGTTCACCACAACACGCGCACTCTAGTTTACCGCGTGAGTATTGTAGTAGTGTATCAAGCCGCAATCGACGATTGCTGGCGTTTACCCGCGCGCGCGCCGCGATTGGGTCATGTTGATACCGTGCACGACTTCTGGCGAGTATCTTATCACGGTTCCGCGCATGACTATTGCGCACCGACGCGTTATGTCGCGACCGTTTGACCGCATCGACAGTGGCATCGAGCTCCCACGCTTCCCACAACCACCACACATCACGAGTCCGCGTAGTCATACGATTTCACCTCCAAGCCGGGGCCGAACCACTCACAGAGACCACTCCATAAGGTCGTTCTTTATACGCGGTCACTCCGACGCTGGCTTCGTCTTTGAAAGCGCAACAATGCGCTCACGCGCAGTCAACTGGCACTTGTCGTCGCCCTTGCGGAGGCCGATGACGTCAATGAGCATCTCCATGTCGGTCGTGCTGTGGTCGACACCGCACTTCCAGCAGTCCGCCGTCTTCCGGTTCCTGTGCATCGCGACCTCCTTGGCGAGCGCATGCATCATCCATTTCGCAAGCCGCATGGACACCCGCTCATCCATCATCTGGCCGACGATGCTGAGGTCGACCATCCCCTTGCCCTCATACTCAGTGATGACTTCTGCCGTAGCCTTGCTCGGGCTTAGCCACTCGTCGCTCATACCAGCACCTCGAAACCCCATTCGTTGCCACACACCGAGCATCGCCATCCGACGTCGGCTATAGCAATCCCATCAGCGCGGAATTGGCGGACAGCGGCCGGATGCTCGCCCGACGCATTGCATCTCGGGCATGGCTCCGGTTTCACAGTGTGTCCCCCTTCGACATGGACGCCTCGCATGTTGTCCGATACGGGCAGTAGTCGCATTCCCACTTCTCTTGCGCCGTCGGGAGCTCCTCACCGCTCCCCATGTTCAGGACCCGGTTCAGGAGATGCCCCTTATCCATCGTGCGGTCCCAGAGCTTCGGGTCGAACTCGAAGCGGTGCTCGGCACACTCGAGGGACCCCACGTCGACATACACCACGCGGCCGAAGCCGACGCTCTCGCCGCGGGTTCGGAGCAACCCGAGGTATGTGTTCACCTGCTCGACGTCCCTCGGTTTCGGTGCCGCGCGGGTGTACTTGAGGGACCGCGTCGTCTTGAAGTCGATAACCTCGCCGGCCTCCTTGCGCCATGTGTCGGCATACCCTCTGATGGTGGCGGTAGCCGTCTTCCCGTCGTGGGTGGTCAGGAGTTGCCGCTCAATGCGTTCCTCATGCACCGTGTCGGGCGACTTCGGGAAGCAGTCTTGGATGCCACGATGCAGGATGTGCCCCCTGAGGAACGACAGGTTCGTCTCGTCATCGTATACCGGTGGCGTCTCGACCTTGTGCCTGACTTTCAGCAGGCACGGTCCAAGCAGGTCCGTGACACTGAGCTTGGTCTTGGTCGGCGGTCCATGGTCATCCACTCTGGCCGCATCGCGCAGCACATTCGCAACGCTGAAATCCTCTGGCATGTTGTTCACTTCACCTTTGGCTCTGTGATGTCTGGTTCGAGGAACTCGGGCTTCGCGACCGCCGGTGGTGTCTTCACATCGAGCGGTGTGTCTGGCCACTGATACCCGCAGTCACGGCACGTCTTGTGCAAGTGCTCACCTTCGAACGTGTACGCCACAGCCGACCATGTCCCAGTGCTCCGGTCGCATGCGTACCGTGAGTTGTGGAACTTCGTCATGATGTCGGTCGAGCCGCACTTCGCACAACTCAGACCAGATGTTGTCGATGTGCCCAATGTCGTCTTTGTCGAGAATGCGACGGCGGCATCGCGTAGCACATCAATTCCAACGCCGGCTCGGTCACTGATGGCCTTGAGCTGCCACTCGGTCAGCGTGAGCTTCCCGTTTGCCATCACGTCCACCCCATCTTCCGCTTGACCTCGTCGACGGCCATCGTGCCACTGTACTTGAGGTACTTCTCCGTGACCGCGATGCTCGAGTGCCCCATGATTTGCTGGACCGCCTTGATGTCGACACCGGCCTGCAGCATGTTCACGCACGCCGTGTCCCGGAGGACGTGGAGCATCGCTGGCGCTGTCAGCTTCGCCCGCTTCATCGCACGCTTGACCAGCTTGAGGCACCCGTGGCGGGTCATCGGGATGCGGTCGGCCATCGAGAAGTGCATCTCGAACAGCGGCCGCAACCTCGGCGACATTGGGATGTTCTTCCTGTCCCGCTTCGGGTCGTGCGTCTTCAGGTTCGGCGCATTGATGACATTGTGCTGCCAGTCCATGTCCTGCGGCCTCAGCCCGAGGAGCTCGCTGATGCGGAGTCCCGTGTCGATGAGTCCCACGACGATGAGCTTGTCCCGGAAGTCGGTGCAGGCAGCCAGCAAATCCATCTGCTCCTGCTTCGACAATGGACGGCGTTCCTGTGACTTGAGAACACGTGACGCCTTCTGGCCAACCCGTCTCCGGTCGGCCTTCGAAAGCCGTCTCCGCCTGATTGGATGGGTCTCTATGGTCATTTCGGACCTCCAGCGACCATCTTGCGGAGGACGGCCCACTTCTGGAAGTCGATGTCGAACCCGTCGTAGACCATGACGCCCGGATTGGCCGTACGCACCGTGTCCATGGCCACGTCGAACTTGACCTTCATCGCCATGCAGATGCAGCACGCGGCGATGAACGGGGACCTGCTGAGACCAGCAGCACAGTGGAGATAGACCGTCTTGCCGGTCCGCATGATGATGTCGCCGATGCGCGAGACGATGGCCTCGAGCAGGAACGGGTCGATGTGCTCCCCGTCCTCGAAGGCCATACGCACGAACATCATGCCACGGGCCTCGGCCTCAGTCTGCTCGTCGTAGAACTTCGTCTCCGAGACCCAGTTGAGCGCGAAGATTGCATCACACCCGAGCGCCTTCAGGACATCGATTTCATCCTCGTCTCTCGGCGCTTCACCAAAGTAAAGCGTGTCCATCACTTTGTACGGCCTCATTGCGTCACCCCGAGCATGTCACGGGCTTCCCAGAGTTTCCGCTTCACGACCTTGAGCCTCATCCGGAGCACACGGACCTTGCGGCCCCACTTCTCGGCGACGAGTGTCGCGCAGTGGACGCACATGGTCGCGGTCTCTGGCACCTCTTCGCCGGTGATGTCGCACGTGATGACCATGTTCAAGCCTCGGGTCTCGGCGTACCGGGATGGCTCGCGATGTCGTACTTCGCTTGCCGGCAGGTGAGGCAGACCTTGACCTTCTCGTGCACGGTCTTCGAGCATACACAGACGCTGCACCGGCACTTGTGGAACGACGCCATCAGGTCACCGCCTTCGGCTCGAGGTCGCGCTGCAACCGCGTTCGCTCAGCACTGTGAATATCGTCGATAATTCGTCGTTCAACTTCATCGAGCGGCATGCGGCTGGCAGGACCTTGCCGTGCACCTTTGGCCTCTCTTCGCCGTAGGTATTTCATGAGCAGCTCGATTTTGTTTCGCTGCACACCACGAGTGAGATGCGGAACGAGCGCTGGGAGTATTCGCAGCGCATCACCACGCCGCGTTATGATGACGCGATATATGGCGCGATATTGCCCTCGGGCATATCCGTGCACACGTTGACCGGTAGCACGAGCAATACGTTCGATGAGCCGACGATACGTGTTGGACCACACGACGTTCCAACGAACCTTGCGTCCTCCAGTTGCATAGTGTACCGACACGCTGCCGTCCGCTTCGAGGAAGCCCGCCAAGTATGCCGCATCAGTAATGGATATTGCGCCTGTCATGGTGTAGACGGCTCCCAATCTCTCCAGTTGACGACCTTCTTGCAGTTCGTGCACTCTCGTGCGCCGAACAGGTCGACCCTGAGCCCGGGCGTCGGCTTGTCGCACGTGCAGCGGAACCGCTCGACGATGCTCACAGGTACATGCCTCCAACGGGCACCTTCGGGACTTGCCACGCATCTGGATGGTATCTACCGTCGATTGCTATGATACCACGGACTGTCGCATCGGCATGCCATGCGATGCGCTCGATGAGTTGCTTACCGGCCAAGTCCAAGTCGTTCCAGCACTTACGGTGTGCGTGCTCGGCTTCCGGTGGTTCCTCGTCGGTGACACCGCCGAACGGCGTCCATGTTACACCAGCCCTGACCTGCCGATACGACATGAACCGGTTGCAGAATTGACACTGGACGCCGCTCATGCTTTCACTCCTCCCGCAGGACCGCGAGCCAGCCGCGGTAGTTCATCATCGTGCCGTCCCACTTGAAATCGGTCTGGTGCTTCTCGAACCACCTGCCGATGGCGTCCCGTTGCGCAGCGGTGACCTTGCACTCTGGATGGATGAGCAGATGTGGCACTTTCTTACCAACGAGCAGCGGTTGGTGGACCTTCATCCACCCAATCTTGTCGAGATGCGCCTCAGCCTCGGTGATAGTGCTGTCTTGGAGGATGCGGTCGGCAAGCTGTCCATGACGGCCATACTCGCACGAGTACCATGCACCGTCAGGAGACAACCAGCCCTCGAGCATCGTGAAGTCATCTGGCGAGACGGGACCTTCGGGCAGCGGTTCCATCAGCGTCTTGAGCATCGCCATTGGACCTTCTGCCGCGGCTCCCGTTATCCCAAGTCGCGCCAAACCGACGGCCATCCGGCCCTCCATCGTGCTCGTATATCGGCTGAGCACATCGTCCTCTTCCCGTTCAAGCTCTTCCCGTTCAAGCCGCTCGACATCCTGCGCAAGTTCCTTCTGCTCTCGCACAGCCCCATTCGCCTTCCATTTCGCCTGCACCGCGTAGAAGTCTGGAGCCCGGTCCTTTGCGAGCTTCATCGGCACCCTGCCCCTGCACTGACGGCACTCATTGTCGTCGCACACGGTCTGGCCAATGAGCTTCTTCTTCCCCTTCAGGATGCCATGGGCGTCCTCGACACTAAGGCCCCCGATGTTGGCGAGGATGGCAAGCGCCTTCGGTGGGTCGTACGACCAGACGTTGCGCACGATGGAGGTAAGTCCCTCGCCATCGACGACGAAGTGCATCGTGATGGTCTTCGTTGCCGTCATGGCTTCACCACCGGCAGCGTATGTGAGCCGGGACAGCGTCCACCGTATTGACCGTTCACACGCAGCTTGCTCGTGAAGCGTATGTTGTGCGCCGTGATGGTCCCGTCCCTGTTGAGGACGAACACGAACCCACACATGCCACAGCGGTCAGTGCCGTATGGTGCACGCGGCTTGAATGGCGACGGGTCAGGTGCCGAGAGTGGCACACCATCCACGACATTCGTTGGCACTGGCGCAACCGGTAGCACCGGCGCGTCATACTCATAATCGATGTACGTCGTGCATATCACCACCATTGGTTCGTCGTTCGGCTCATGCGTCATCGATTTGATGTGTGCCATCGCGTCATTCTCGGTTTCCGACCGCGTGTCGAAATCGCGGGACTCGTCGGCGCAGGCATAACATGACCAGCGCCACACATCGACCGGTGGCTTCCACGGCATCAGCGTCTCCTCCGTCGGTGGTAGTCCTCCTTCTGGAGGCAGTCTGGACACCGTCCACCCTTGCCGATGAAGGCCGCCTCAACGAGCTTGCCGCACCGAGAGCAGGTCCGCTTGTCATAAACGGCTGAGTGGAGCATCATTTTGACCTCACGAGATGCCAAGCGAACTGCACGCCGACGACACCAACGATGGTAGCAGCCCAAATCGGTAGTGCGTGACCGGTCTCGAGTATAGCAGTGATGTGTATGATGACGATGAACACGATAGCGACCACAGCTGCACTGATTGTTTGCATCAGACTTTCACCTTCCGTAGCTCCTCTCTGACCTCCATGAGGATGCGCCCGAGCCAATTCTGGCCCTTCCACGCGCCGGTCTGGTCACGGATGCACCCCCAGACAGCGTCGTTCCACGTATTGCCCTCGATGAGCTGGGCGTCCCCCGTCGCCAAGAGCATCTTCGCGAGCTCGGGGTGCTGGGTGAACTTCGCGCGGACGACGGCACGCATGATAGGGACCTTCACCATGGGCCAGTCGTGCCGCAGTGGCGCTTTCCTGCCGAGCTGTTTGGCGATACGTGATGTTGGCGCTGTGGCAATCTTGGTCCGCCATATCCTCGACATGGTCTTTGACGCCTGATAGGCATGTTCTGACGTCGGGTAGTACGCACCCTCGAAGTCCATACGGGCAGCGAAGAAGTTGCTCAGGAACGCATCGTCCCCAGTGAAGCTGTCGATGAGGCGCTCCATCACATCCCCTCTATCGTCTTCTCCGGGTCGCTGGCCTCCGTGAAGCAGCCGGTGACGGCGCAACCATTCTGCTCACATTCGTTGTCACGATGGGATGCGTGACCGCATTGCCGACACCGTTCCTGCGCGACATCCGCCGACGTGTGGTCGCCCGTCCGGTGAGCGAGATACTTCCGGCCGGCCTCGTGCGCCAGCTCGATGAGTCCACCAAGGAAGTAGTCCTCCGTCTTTCGGGTCCACTCATCCATCAGTGTGAGACAGGTATCGCAACCCGGTATCGGCTGTGGTCGGGTCGTCATCCTCATCCCTCCGCCGGCCGGTGGTCGCACCGGGAGCAACACGTCGTAACGACGGTCCCGCCGACCGTCTCTATCGTGCATGGCCCGCGGTCCCCGCATCCACGGCAGGGCGTGGGGGCGACGGACGATTTCTTCTTCTTCCGTGCCCCCTTCTTCCCTCGTGGGGCTTGCGGCGGCGGGGTTGTGGGCTGCCCAGACGAGCTATCCCCTTCTCGTCCGCGTCTTGTTCCGCCTCTACCGGCCCCCACGAGGGCGGCGCGTTGTTTCTTCGTGCGGTGGTGTCCGCCTTCGTAGAAGTCCACGAGGGTTCGCAGGATTTCTTCTCGCGCAATCGCGTCATGCAGCGCGGCCTCCGCCTTCTCCCACGCATCGCGCGCCCTGGCAAGCTCGCGGACGAATGACGCGCAGAGAAGGCACTCGGGCCATCCGTGCGGGCACCTCTCCGCGGCCTTCGGGGTCATTTCTTCGCCCCCGCGAGGGCGTGACAGCGACAACGACACCGGGGAAGGTGCGCGTCCGGTGGGTTCGCGCATCGGCACAACTCCCGCAGCGCGGCCTCCGCCTTCTCGGCGCGGGTCATCAGCGGTTTGACACGGAGAAGGAGAGCCGCGAACCGCTCATGCTCCCGGGCAAGCTCGGATGTAAGACGGCCAACGCAGTCGATGAGTGGGTCCCCGTGGGTGCTGCACCATCCCGATTGGTCGCGTGGCTCGCGGCACGGCTCCTCGGCCTTCGGGGTCGGGGTCACGGTTTGGCACCCCGCTTTTCACAGGACTCGTGGGCCCGGACGAACGCCTTGGACAGTTCGATGAACGTCGAGACCCGGACAGGCACGGCGATTGGGTAGGTCTCTCCGCACCGTTCACACGCCATCTTCTTGCCGTCTTTGCTCACGACGACCCACTCGACCATGGTCATGCCTTGCCCTCCACGAGCTCGATGTACCGGTTGAGATACCATCGGGCCTTCTTCAGGTCCTCGAGCTTCTTGCCCTTGTTCCCGGCACGCCAGATGTACTTGAGCGCATTGCCGAGGTGGTAGCCGAGACCGAGGTCTTCGATGATTTCGACGCACTCGGCACGTGCCTGCGTGTAGTGCGCAGGATGACTGACGACGTCGTGCTTAACGTTTGCGGGTTTCATTGTCTATCCTCCGATGGTGTCTTATGTGGCAGTTCGCGCAAAGTACGTCGCACTTGGCAATCTCAGACAGTATTCTCGGTATGCCCCACGTGCCCCGATAGAGCTCGGCGATTGTACGGTCCTTGGTCGTCGGGTCACGATGATGGAACTGTAGGCACATTGGGTCATTTTCACCGCATTTGACGCAGCCAGATGCTACCTTGATAGCGTCAATAGCGGCACGCTTTGCGGCCCTATACTTACGCGTGCGTGCGACAAACCACCGCTTTCGATGGTTCACAGGGTCATTTGACGGCGCGATGGCCTCACCTTCTTCATGTGGTGCTTCTCGGCCATGTGACTGTCGACTCGACGCTCGAAGTCCACCGGCCCACGATAGGAGATTGTCGCGCCGCACTGGCCGCAGTGGAAGATGCCACCCATTACGCTACCCCCATGGTGCGTCGGCGAGACCTTGCAGCCAGACATGACCAGTGCGGCACCTGAGACCACCGACGGTTTTGCGTTCACGCAACAGTCCGTTGCACGTCGGACACCGCGGCTTGAATGGCATCGGTAGCCTGATTGGCCCGAACGTGACCTTGCCCGGCATCTGCTTCTCACAGACGACCCGGCATCGGTCACAGAGCGACATGGACCCCTTCTTGCCATCCTTCCAACTCGACTTCGCCTCATAGGCGATGCAGGTCGGTACGTTCGTGCACTGGACCGGGTTCGGGTTGCACCCCATGCACATGAACGTGTGGCCTTCGTGGACCCTCTCGGCCTGACATCGCTTCAGGTCCGGCGGAATGCGTTTCTTCGGGTCGAGCTTCATAGCGTCTCACCACCGCGCCCGGAGATTTGCTCCTTGAGCCACTTCTGGAGTGACGCCAAGCCGTCGATGAACTCGTCATCGACGACTATTTGGCTCATCACTAACATCTTGACAACCGGTTTCAGCGACTGCTCCGTGAACTCGCACCTGACAACGTCGGCCGTGATGGGCTCAACCCGATAATCCCGGTCATTGAAACTCGTGCCCCTGATGGTGTAGTGCGACCTGTCCTTCACGGCTTGCGCCATCGTGACCTGCAATGCGCCGTGCATTGACCTGACCTTCGCTAACGGTACGTCTTTCGTCTTCTCGATGAGCGCCTTGGCGATGTCGTCGATGCTCATCTTCTCGATGTCCGTCATGGTTTCTGTATCCCCCGTCCAGAACGGCAGATGAGACAGCGCCCGTCCTTGAGGAACGTGCCATCCGAGACCTTCCGGCCGCAGTCCCGGCACTGCGGGACGTGGATGAAGCGCTTCCCAGAGCTCATGTCGTTCACCCCGGTCAGTTCACAATTCCCCTAATGTGAACCAACCAGATATACATTCCGACACGGATGGATTGTCACCAAACCTGAGCCTGCTCCGTCGTTCTTCTTCAACCATGCGCCGCCGTATCCCACGTTGACATGGCCGGCAGGTACACGACCTGATGTGCTCGATGCGCTTGTCGTCGGTGTAGACGCCAAGCATCGGGTTATGCAGCCAGTTCACTAATCTGTAGCCGCATGTCGTCATCCGGTCAATCCAATATTGCTCTCGACTATTCACATCGCGTAACTGGATGCCATCTTCAAGGATGGCTATGTCCGGGAGCGCATCTTTTGCGAGCCGCCGACCGAGCCACCGGTTCTTCGGGTTGCGGTAATCCTGTCGCGCATCATGCAGATGTGATGCGAACCGCCCCTCGATGCTCTTTGCCGCACCAACGTACTTCACGGCGTGAGTGTCCGGGTCGAGCAGCGCGTATACCATCCGCTTCTTCTTATCTTTCCCGAGATTTTTGCGGTTACCCGGAGTAGTTGAAATGTGGCCCACAATCCCCGTACTTGGCATTCGCGAAGCCCCATCGTCCGCGCCGCCGGTCACAGAATATGCAGAATTGTGGCCCGCCAGAATGAGTGTGCCACGGTTGTGGATGGCCGGTACGAGCGTATCACCAGCCTTCCAACCGAGCGCCTCGACCACGGCCTTGGGCAGGTGGATGGTGTACTGCCCAGACGTCTTGCCTTGGTACAGTTTCATGGACCGGTGATAGACTAGACTATCCATAAGACTATCGACGTGGCGATGGACCCGCGAAGCGGTCCCTTGGACTCGTTCGGGCCAGTCGAACCATCCACCACGTCGCATGGAGTGTCCACCATGCGACGTGTGCCCATGGGCTGGACGGTTCGACAGGAAATCTCGGTCATCAGTAGCGCACTGCCGTCGATGGTCAACCACCCACGTTTACGATTTGCCTTCATCGAATCGGTGGTTGGGCAAGAAACATGTTCCACAGACGAGTCTGATATAGTAACGGGTGGGCGGAACCTCCCCCCGGTATCTTCATGTAGGGTCGGACGGATGCGCGAACCGCGTGGCAAACGCTTAGGCCAGCTCGGCCAGACGATGATGGCGCGCACGTCCAACATGCGGTCCCCTCCTGACGTGTGTGATGCGCGCCGGAGTCACAGAGCAGGAATCGTGCTTGCCGTGGAAGGGCAAAATATCCTGTTACCCCGAAACCGCACCCGTTACACCGGAGACGGTGGGGTCCGTTTTACAGGGTCCCGCCGAGAGGTTTCGCGCCACAGGTCCGGTTGTAGACGAGCTCGAGCCGCTCGAGCTCACTCTTGTATAACCGCACTTCACGGAACCTGTTTCCGGTGTCGAGCACGCGCTCTGCGATGCGCGTCGCTTCATCGTAGAGCTTGTCGAACACTTCTTTCGATGCCACCAGCGGGGCCGTTGATGCGACTGCGAACGCAAGGTCGCCTGTTGCAATGGCGTCGCCACGCAACGCTGTCTCGGCATCCCGGTTGACCCGGCCAATAGTGCCCTTGAGCTCCTGGATGTGCACGTCAAGCGCATTGCACGCGTCCCCGTCCATGCTCAGTCCTCCTCGTATTCCTCTTCCTCGAGCGACAGGACGGACGGTGTGTGGATGCCACCATTCTTCTGCCCGAGCTCGTTGAGCTGCCAGATGAGCCTGCCTGCGACGTCCTCGGGTGCCGATTCACCACCCGGCGGGAACCGCATCCGGAGGCGGTTGAACTCGGCCTCCTCGGCCCCGGTGAGCTCCTTGCCCTCGAGACGCATCGCCCGCAGCTGGTCCAGCCGTTCTCTTGAGGCTGCGGTCCTCTCGGCCTTCGCCTCTTCCGCCGTCTCGGGTGAACCACCCCGCTTGGCGATGCGCATGAGCTCGCTCAGCCGGGCGGCATCTGCCTGGACCAGTGTACCGCCCCGTTCCTTCCGGCGGGCGCGAATCTCGTCGATTTCCTTCTGGACGTCCTGCAGCTGAGCCATCGCCTTCTCTCTGGCAATCGCCCTCGCCCCCTTGGGCTTCGGGATGGGTGGTGCCACGAGGACCCTCGGTGGTGAGCCTGGAGCCGGGATAGGGACCTCCACGACGGCCGTTCGGGTCTGGACCGGGGTCGGAGGAGGGGGTGGAGGAGGTGCGACCAGAGGGGTCGGGACGGCCTGGATTGCCGAAGGGGTCATCTTGATTCTGTCGAAGACCTCGGGGGCCTTTGCTGGGGGCTGGACGCAGACCCGGATGGCCTTGACCTCCACGGCCGGGGACTGCAGGCTACGGAGCTGCTCCGGGGTCATGGTCAGGACGACGGCAATCATCTGCTCCACTGTCGGCGCCTCGGCAAGGACGTCGGTCTGGCCCCGGATGGTGCGGGTCAGGAAGTAGGAGCAAACGGCGCGGACCATGGTTCACCTCGACGGCCCAATCTCACCAAGGGCACACCCACACACCTTGATGACATGTTCGGTCTGGACGGTCTTGCGCATCTGTGCGACGACATAGCCCATCGTGTTCTCGGTTGGTTCGACGCCCGGAGCTTCTGGGCCTACCAGCACCTTCTGCCCGGCCGCGAGCTTGTCGAATTGCCGTCTCCAGTTGTGGAACACGGTCGCGAAAATGCGCTCACTGGTGTCTGCCATGCTGCGCATGTCGATGTAGTTCGCGACGAGCTCATCGGCGAAGTCGAGATGCTCAGTGGCTGCCGCAACGTCCCCACGTGCGACCGAGACTGCGGCATTGTGTACCTCCTCGTTGAGTTCATCGAGCGACCGGTATACATCGAGGCACCGTCGCACCTTCTCGCGGTCGACGGGCATATGTCACTCCGGCTTGGTGCCCTCGATGCAACCCTTCCACATCGCATACTCGTTCAGGGCACGGCTGATGGCGCCGCGCTCGAGGTGGAGAACGACGGCCGCGGCATCGACATCCGAAATCGATGGGTCCTTGGCGACCACCTTCTCCATCGCGGCCCTGAACCGGGTGTCGAGCTCGCGGATGCCGGCAAGGTCCTCTTCGAACGCTCTGAAGAACATACTGCACTGATGCACCACGTCGGTCACCTCAGATGGGCTTGATGACCATCAGGTCGGTCTCGTAGACACCCTTGTTCGGGCCGGCCTGCTGGAACTCTGGCGTGGTCGTGGCCTGCGTGGCCTTGATTTCGCTCGAGAACTCGTCCGGCAGGATGCGCTGGATGCGGTCGAGGAACTGGATGGGCGCGTTCTTGGCGATGAGGCGGCGTGGACCATTGTCGTTCCACAGGTAGCACGTCGCACCCGGCTCGATGGTCCCCGGCGTGGGGACTCCGCCCTCGGTGACCAACCGGCACTTCTTCTCGGACGTGACGAAGAAGCGGCAGAAGTTGCATCCGTAGAGCGGGATGCGCGCCTTCTCCTTGTAGAAGGACCGTTCCTTGGAGAGCTTGCCATCGACACCGAACGGCTGTTCTGGGCTCACGCCGAATGCGAGCTCGGTCACACGCTTCGCTGCCTCCTGATGGATACCCGGCATTCACCTCACCCCTTCTCGATGACGCACTGTGCGATGATTGTGATGCGTGTCGTGTCGAGACCGCCACGAATGTCACGCACAAGGTCCACGAGTGGCGTAACATCGTGGACGATGCCGCCAGCGCGTGCCCTGACCATGTCATCCGCCCGTCGCGCGCGATTCACGAAAAACTCAATGTCCCGGTCGTCGACGAAGTCTCTGATGATTGGGACCTGGGCTTGAAACTCGACGAGCTTGGCCGAGGCATCACGCCACTCTTCGCGATGGATGCTCGCCTGCACATCCTCGATAAGCTCTTCGACACGCTCGATGGTCTGTGCCTTGCTGAGACATTCACGGACGACAGTGCGGACTTCCCCACGAAGTTTCATTCACCTCACCTCGCACACCTTGATGCGCTGCTCGACACTGTCGAAGACCTGGAAGATGGCCTGGTTGAGGTCGCTGAGGTCCTGTGGTGTCGGGTGCGACGGGAAGTCATCGATGCGCTGCCGGACCGATGCGACCTCGAGTTGGGCCTCATGGCCGACACCACACGCGACGAGGTCCGCAAGGAGGAACTCGGCCGCACGGAACTCAGCCGCAGCTTGGCTCAGGTTGGTCCCACCATCCATGGCGACAAGGTCCCTCGCCCGTTGCATATGCTCTGCCGTCCTGTACGACAGGATGGTGCAGGTGCACGGCGTTGGTTTGACGATGCGGGTACGGATGGGTGGGGTCATGCGCGCCTCTTGATGATGCCGAACCCAAGGAACGAGCCGTCATCAGCATCGTCGCCGATGCGACCAGGCTTCGGTGCGAGGACCTTTGTCAATGGCGACGTCTGCTCAATGACGGTCTTGACGAGTGATGTTAGCTGCACTGGCTTATCAGTGGACGATGGGAACACGCCCCCAAGCGCAGAGAACGCAACCTCGGTGCCCTTCTTGAATGACCCGGACTCGATTGTAGTGCTGATTGTCGGCATATCCGCCGAGTCCGGCATGCGCACGAAGTGCTTGGTCACCTTGACGGTCGCATCGTACCGCAACTTGATGCTCCGACCGCCGTTGCGGAGGTCTGCATCGCCCTGCCTCCAGTACCCAATCCAGACCTTGCGGCCGTCTGGCGATGCGTAGTATTGCCCGACCCCGAGGAACTCATGGTCGATGATGAGCGCTGGTGCGGTGCCACCTTGTGCACCCTGCGTGACGAAGGTCATGTCAATCCCCTCAGTCCTTGATGCGGATGAGGTCGTTCGTGCGGACCTGGAGGGACCCGGTCTTGACGCGGAACGGCCCCTCGATGATGGTCGTGGCCCGCCGCCTGCCGAGGCGCATGAGGTCGTTGACCCTCGTCATCGCCTTGCCGTTGAGCTCGAACGACTGGAAGCTCGCGAGGAACGGCAGGACTGGGATGGCCTTGTCCTGTGCGAAGTCCGGCGTAGTGACCCGCATCTTGTAGACGTCCTCTGGGAGCGATGACTGGGCGATGTCGACCTGCAGTCCCATCCTCTTCGACACCATCGGGAACCTGTCGATGAAGCGCATGTTCACTCCTCGCCGTCGTTCTTCTTGAAGCGCTTGTGAGGGATTGCTGGGGCGACCTTCTTGCTCTTGGCGCCGAACTCGAAGCCGAGGACTAGCCCGCCGGCGAAGGCGACGATGATGAGCACGGCCGCGACGAGGTCTTCCATCAGAAACCACCACCCTGTGCGCAGTCTGGCATCGCCTTGACCCTCGCAAGGACGGTCTCGACGATGTTGATGGCCTGCGGGCCCATATCGACGATGAACCTCGCCAATGGAGCATCAGGCGTCTTGGTCGCATGTTCGAATGCGTCTTTATGTGCTTTCAATTCGATTTCCAACGCCCCGATGATGACGCTCTTGTCAAATGGATAGAGGCACTGGCACCCCTTTCCAATCGGTTCTTCGGCCATCAGAACCACCCGGCCTGCTTCGCCCCGGCGAGGCCGTACCCACCGAGCGCGACCATGATGAACACCCACTGCCGCCGCTGGAGCGTCTTGACCTGTTCCTCGAGGAACGAGATGTAACGGAGGGCGATTTCCTTCGCGCTCAGCGGCTGCTCTGTGACCGGGGTCAGGGCTTCACCTTCTGCTTGACTTGCGCCCGCTCCGTGATGTGCTCCCAATCCTCGTCCGTAATCTTGTCGAGGTTGGCCTTCAGCTTCTCACGGAGCTCCTCTTCCTCCTTCTTCTTGCCGTTGAACAACTGCATCACCGTCCGCCTCCGTTCTTCTCGCGCATCGCATTGATGACCGTGGTTTGGAGGACGTCCGGCCGGCACTTCAGGTGGATGAACCCGATGAGCTCGTAGATGCTGTCGAACCCGTGCGCCTGCACCGAGTCCTCGGTGATGACGATGCGCTTCACCGGCGCTGGCTCCTCATCGGGTTGTTCATGCACTGTTACCGACGGCCCCGGGGACACGGCGTTCCACCTCCTTCTGCTCTACAGTGTCTGGAGTATTTAATGCCCTCAAGACGCGGCCGAAATCGATGCAGTCGGTCCCGGTGATGTAGAGGCACTTCGCCCCCGGTCCCTTGATGAAGACCGGGCAGTTCGCCTGTCCGATACATGGGTCTGGCATCATCGACCTCCTACACGAACAGCTCCTCGTACATGCTCCGCATCCGCTCGATGAACTGTTCCGGGGTCTCGCCTTCGTCACGCAGCGTCTCTGGGACTTCGGCGATGCCGCAATCGTCGTGGTACACGTCATTGACGAGGTGACCGGCTGGAAGTGCGGCATAACCGACCGCGAGCACCACCGACGGGTTGCACTGACGGCA
>Ga0247727_10001163_pt1 | contig 64171 bp, 43 predicted proteins | sample WisWelCaveWW1625_FD_202498 | JGI IMG/M metagenome (GOLD analysis project Ga0247727, IMG submission 202498) | Biofilm microbial communities from Wishing Well Cave, Virginia, United States - WW16-25 | ecosystem: Environmental > Aquatic > Deep subsurface > Groundwater > Cave microbial mat | place... | reverse complement strand
CGATGCCACCCCAGGGTCGCGGTCCCAATCAGCACGAATCCGTCGGAGAGCCCGGCCCCCGAAATCCCGAGGACGTCGAGCCCGGTCGGGTCGGTCGATGAAGCCCGATCGCCGACCCGTTCGCCGTCGAGCACGAGATGATCGACGAGGACGTACGAACCCGGCTCGGCAGCGATCGCTCGGATAAACAAATCGCCAATCAACGCGTCCGGGGAAAACTCGAGCGTTGCGCCGGCCAGAGTGAACGTCGCGCGGCCAGCGGCCGCATCGTACTCGAGGGAGAACGGCTCGGCGACGCCGCTCCGCCACTCGTGCTGCGCGGTCGCGGCCGGCGATGCATTCGCGCGCCCGAGATCCAGCTCGAAAGTTCCTGTGCCCGCTCGATCGCCGATCCGGCCCTCGGCGACGAGGGCGACTTGGGCCGGCGACAAAAGCGCTTCGAACTGCTCGTCGGACGAAAGGTGTGACGTAGTGAGTTGAGTTTGCGCGCCGCCCACGCGGGGAAGTGCGACCGTCGTGACGACGAACAGTACTTTGAGGACTCCCCGTGCGCCTGGCATTGAACCAACCTCTCCGAGTTGCGTGCCTGATGGCCGGGGCGTGGGCCGTATGAGAATGGAATCGGAAAACGCGGGAGGCGCCTTCCATCCATCGATGCGCCACTATCCTGAGGCCCAGGACGGAGTGTCAATGCGTGCGGGCGATTCCCCGGCGGTCCGCACGCCAAACCGATCCCCCCAAGAGGACCCCCAACCGAACTCCCAGCGCCAGCCGAACGTCTTGAGTTCATGCGCTATCGGCCCTAGCATTCGCGTCCGTGCCCGCGCTTCTCCTCTCCGGCCTTTTCGCTCTGCTCATCCCCGTCGCTGGATGCGGGCGGCAGCCGACTCGCGCGACCCCCGCTCTCGACTCGCCCTTCCGCTTCATCGACCACCTCGACGAGGCGCGCGTGGAGGGGAACTTCGCGCAGGAGGAAGTGGGCGAAGCGGAGGTTTACGCGAACGCGCTGGAGATCGGCGGTGCCGGCGGCGCGGGCGACGGCGCGCGACCGGCCGGGCTCGTCCCGTTCGCGGGCTTTGAGCCGCCGCCGGAGGCCGATGGGGCTGCGCGCGCGCCCGACGCCGCGGCGCCTGCGACGGGATCCTCGCCGAACGCGGCGGCGCGCTCCGCGTGGCGCGCTGCGCGGCGCGAGACGGCTGCCGCAATCGCGCGCGGTCCCGACGAGCGCGTCGCCGACAGCCGCGGCCTTCTGATCGCGCGCCTCTCTTCGGGCGAGTTCACCGGCCTGCGCACGCCGCCGATTCCCGTGCGGCCGGGCGCCACCTACCGCGCCGAGGTTTGGGTTCGCACGGACGGGCTCGAGCTGCCGTCGCCGGAGACGGGCGCCGCGCTCCTCGCGTTCGGCCTCGCGCTCGGAGCCACTGCGCGCGCCGACGCCGATGCGCATCTCGACGAACTCGGCTACTTCTCGAACCACGCGGTCGCGCTCGACGAGATCGTCCCCGGGTCCGCTTACGTCGGCACGACCGGATGGACGCACGAATCGATCACGGTGAAATCGGAGGAGCGCGTCGATCACGTGATCCTCACGCTCGCCGCGCACGGGCCGCAGGCGCCGGGCCGCCGCTCCGGCAGCGTTCGGTTCGACGACCTGCGACTCTACGAGGTGCAACCGCCACTCACCGCGCTCCCGCCCGTCGCGGATCATTTCACCGGTGCGCTGCACGCGCTGAAGAAGCGGGTGCGGATCACGGAGACGGGCGCGGGCGGCGACGAGGTGACTTGGAACGCGATCCTCGCGCCGGCGCCGGGGCGGGTCTCGTTCGAGGCGGCGATCCCGCGCGGCGCGCGCCTCGCGTTCGCGTACGCGACGCCGCCGCGCGCGTGGGGCGCCGGCGGCGGCGTGACGTTCGCGATCGACATCGAGGCGGGCGGCCGGACCGCGCGCGTGTTCGAGGCGACGGCGCGGCCGGGCGCGGAGCCCGCCGACCGCGCGTGGCGCCGCGGGAGCGCCGATCTGTCCGCGTTTGGCGGACACAGCGCAACGATCCGATTCGTGACCGAGCGCGAAGAGGGAGGCGGCGCGACCGCTGGGTTTTGGGGAGAGCCGGTGATGTGCGCCGCGCCGCCGCCGGCGGCCGGTGCGGCCGGTGCCGCGGGAGCGCCAGCCATGCCGTCGCGCGCGCCCCGCAGCGTCCTCCTCATCTCGATCGACACGCTTCGCCCCGATCGCCTCGGCTGCTACGGCTCGCCGCGCCGCGTCAGCCCGGCGATCGACCGCCTCGCGGCGGACGGCTCCCTGTTCGAGACGTGCATCTCCGCGTCGTCGTGGACGCTCCCCGCCCACGCGTCGATGCTGACCGGCGTGTCGCCGTCTGTGCACCGCGTGACCGCCGACGCGCGGCGGCTCGGCGACTCGCGCCACACGCTCGCGGAACTCCTCCGCCGCGAGGGCCTCGCGACCGGCGCGTTCGTCACTCACTACTACCTCTCGGGCGACTACGGACTCGATCGCGGGTTCGAGTCGTTCGCATTCCATCAAGATCTGCGCGCGAGCGAAACGTGCGATCGCGCGGCGTCGTGGCTCGGCGCGAACGCCGACCGGCCGTTCTTCCTCTTCCTTCATCTGTTCGACCCGCACTGGGACTATCGCCCGCCCGCGCCGTACGCGGAGGTGGTCGGCGGCGCGGCGGCGCGCAACTACAAGGGCCCCGTCGATGGGTCGCTCGAGGCGATGCAACCGTGGATCGAACCGCGCGCGGCGGTGCCCCCCGCCGACCTCGCGCACGCGATCGATCTGTACGACGGCGAGATCGCGGTGGTCGACGCGGCGCTCGGGCGGTTGTTCGCCGCGCTCGATTCACTCGGGCTCGCCGAGCGCACGCTCGTGATCGTGACGAGCGATCACGGCGAGGAGTTCCGCGATCACGATTCGTTCGGGCACGGGCACACGCTCTACCAGGAGACGGTGCGCGTGCCGCTGGTGGTGCGCGCGCCGGGCGGGGCCGCGATTGCGCGCGGCGCCATCCGCTCCGAGATCGCCGCGACGGTCGACATCGCGCCGACCATCCTCGCGTGGGCCACGGGCGGTGGCGCAGGCGGCGGCGAGGCCGACTCGACGGATGCGCAGTGGGTGCCGGAGGGCCACGACCTGCTCGGCGCCGGTGCAGGCGCCGACGCCGGCGCGCGCGCGGCGAGATCCGCCCCGCGCACGATCCTCTCCGAAACCGAGCGCTTCGGGTCGTGGCGGCTGGCGCTCACGCGCGACTCGCTGAAGTACCTGACGGCCGGACAATTCTTATGGTGGCGCCGATTCGAGCACGGGCCGCAGATGTTCGACCTCGCGGGCGACCCGGGCGAGGCGCGCAATCTTCTCGCGGCGAAGGGCGAGGTCGCGGCCGGCGCTCCGATCGACCTCCCCGACGCGGCGACGCAGCTCTACCTCGCGCGCCACCGCGGAATCTTCCTCGTTTGCCGCGGCGGGGCGGACCGCTCGCACGCGGTCCGAGTGCGCGTCTCCGGAGCGACTCTCGCGGCGCCGACCGGCATCGGCCTCGAGCCCGCCGATCGAATCGCCGCCGCGCCGGACGGGGCCGACATCTCGCTCGAGCTGACCGCCGGCGACCGCGACATCGTGCTCTTGCGGAGCGATCACCCGGAGGCTGTGCGCGTGACGGCCGCGTGGGACGGCGCGCCGCCACCGACGGGACTCATCGTTCTCGGCCCGGCTCGTCGCGTCGCCTCGCTCCCGATCGACGTCCCGATCGCGCCGGCAAGGCTCGCGCCGAGCGATCCCGCGAGCGTTCTCGCCTGGGAGGGCCCGGGTCTCTGGGTGCTCGCTTCGAGCGAAGAGGCGGGCACCGATTTCACACTCGACGACGAGGAGATTGCGCGGTTGCGCGCCCTCGGCTACATCCGATGACGCGCGCAACGGGTTGGACGGCGGCGCGCGCGTCCGCGAGCGCATCTCTGCCTTGACGACTCCCCGCGTCTCCTGTTCTAATCGCCCGCGTAGGCACTCTGAGCATCCTCCCCTGAAATCGAAAACGATGTTCCGGCCGGCGCCATCGCCCCCGGCGACCGGACGGGAATCTGTCCGACGCGAGTCGTCGAGGAGTCCGTCCATGTCGCCGAGCCGTCCGATGAAATCGCACCGCCCGCACCGCCCGCACCGCGCCCGCCGTTTCCGCCTCGCTGCCGCCGCGATCATCGGGTCGCTCGCGCTCGCCGCCCTCACCGCGCTCGCCCCACCCGCCGCGCACGCCAAACCCAAACCCGCGCCCCCCGCCCTCACCGAGCCGCGCTTCGAGAAATACGAACTACCCAACGGCCTCGACGTGATCCTGCACGAGGACCACTCGCTCCCCGTCGTCGCGGTCAACCTTTGGTACCACGTCGGGTCGAAGAACGAGCGCGTGCGGCGCACGGGTTTCGCGCACCTGTTCGAGCACATGATGTTCCAAGGCTCGCAGCACTTCGACGAGGAGTACCTCGCCGCGATCGAGAAGATGGGCGGCGACGTGAACGGCTCGACGGCCGAAGACCGGACCGACTACTGGGAAAACGTTCCGAGCAACGAGCTGGAGCGGGTGCTCTGGATGGAATCGGACCGGATGGGATTCCTCCTCCCGGCGATGACGCAGGCGAAGCTCGACAACCAGCGCGACGTCGTCAAGAACGAACGCCGCCAAGGGCTCGACAACGAGCCGTACGCCAAGGCGGAGGAGATCCTCCTGGCGATGCTCTTCCCGCAGGGCCATCCGTACTCGTGGTCTGTGATCGGCAGCATGGAGGACCTCTCGGCCGCCTCGCTCGACGACGTGTCCGAGTTCTTCAAGACGTACTACACGCCGAACAACGCGTCGCTCTGCGTCGCCGGCGACTTCGAGCCGAAGGCCGCGCGCGCGCTCGTCGAAAAATACTTCGCGTCGATCCCGCCTGGCCCGGCAATCGACCGGATGCAGGCTTGGATCCCGCGGCTCGATGGCGTCAAGCGCGTCGAAGCCGAAGACAATGTCACGCTCCCGCGGGTTTACATGGCCTGGCACACGCCCGCGCAGTACACGCCGGGCGACGCAGAGATGAGCCTGCTCGCCAACATCCTCGATTCGGGGAAAACGTCGCGTCTGTACCAATCGCTCGTGTACGAGCAGGCGATCGCGCAGGAGGTCAACGCGTCGCAGGCCTCGCGCGAACTGGGAAGCGTGTTCACGATCGAGGCGACGGCGCGCGAAGGGCACACGCTCGACGAACTCGAAGCGGCGATCGACCGCGAGCTGCGCACGCTCCTGGCGCGCGGCGTCACCGACGCGGAGGTCGCGCAGACGAAGGCGGTGTTCGAGGCCGGGTTCGTGCGCGCGCTCGAGCGGATCGGCGGGTTCGACGGGCGCGCTGACCTGCTCAACGCGTACAACACGTACCTCGGCGACCCGGGGCGTTTCGGGTGGGACCTCGCGCGGTACACGAGCGCGACGGCGAAGGACGTCACGCGCGCCGCCCGCGCGGCGCTCGACCTCGACCGGCGCGTAATCCTCTCGATCGTGCCGCAGGGCGAGCGCGTCGCCGCCGACGGCGGGCCGGACCGCTCGCGCCCGCCGCTCGCGCCGACTTCGACCCCGGCCTTCGCGCCGCCGTCGATCGAGCGTGCGACGCTGTCGAACGGGCTCGCCGTGCTCCTCGTCGAGCGCCGCGACCTCCCGCTCGTGCACGCCGACCTCGTCTTCAAGGGGGGCTGGGCCGGCGATCCGGCGGCGCGTCCGGGCGCTGCGTCGCTCACCGCGGAGCTTCTCGACGAGGGGACGACGAAGCGCACAGCGCTCGAAATCTCCGAGGCGCTCAAGTCGCTCGGCGCCTACTTGTTCAGCAGCTCCTCCGCCGACGCGAACGACGTGAGCCTAAACGTGCTCAAGAAGAATCTCGATCCGGCGCTCGCGATCTTCGCCGACGTCGTGCTCCATCCGACGTTTCCGGAGGAGGAGCTGGAGCGGCAGCGGGGGATCTACCTCGGACAGATCGAGCAGGAGATGAAGGAGCCGTTCTCGCTCGCGTCGCGCACGTTCGCGCGGGAGCTGTACGGCGCCGATCATCCGTACGGGCAGCCGCCGAGCGGATCGGGCACGGAAGCGTCGATCCGCGAGATCACGCGTCAGGACCTCGTCGATTATTACGCGGCGAACTACGCGCCGAGCAACGCCGCGCTCGTCATCGTCGGCGACATCACAATGGACGAGGCGACGGCGCGGCTCGAGAAGGCGTTCGCGTCGTGGCCGGCCGGCGCGTCGGCGCGCCACGACGTCCCGACGCCGCCTTCGCTCAGCGCCACGCGGGTCTGCATCGTCGATAAGCCGGGCGCGGCGCAAAGCATGATCGTCGCGGGCCACCTCGGAGTTCGGCGGAGCGACGCCGACTACACGGCGTGTCTCGTGATGAACAACGCGCTCGGCGGCCAATCGCTCGCGCGGCTCGGGCTGAACCTGCGCGAGGACAAAGGGTACGCGTACGGCGCCGGATCCGCGTTCGGCGCGCGCGTCGGAATCGGCCGCTTCGTGATGTACGCGCCGGTGCAGACGCAGAGCACGAAGGAATCGATCGTCGAGCTCCTCAAGGAGATGCGCGACGTGCGCGAGAAAAGGCCGCTGACGGATGCGGAGCTTTCGAACAGCAAGAACAACATGATCCGCATCTACCCACAGGAGTTCGAGACAGACTTCGGGGTCGCGGCGAAGCTGCGCGAAATGGTCGTGTACGACCTCCCCGCGGACGAGTGGACGACGTTCGTGGCGGAGGTCGCCGCGATCGACGGCGCGACCGCGACGCGCGCCGCGAAGGCGCACCTCAACCCCGACGCGCTCCTGATCGTCATCGTCGGAGACCGCGAGAAGATCGAGCCGGGGATCCGCGCGCTGAACTTGGGCGAGATCGTCGAGCTGAGCGCGGCGCGATGAGCCGGGCGCAATGAGCGAGGCCCAATGAGCCGACCGATCGAGACGGTGCCGCTCGAGACGTTCACCGAAAAGCCGAGCCCGGCCGACTAAGCGCCGCACCACGCTCAGTATGTCGAGCGCGTGCCGGCCGGGAACGTCATCACGATTCTCGAGGAGCAGATCGGCGAGACGCTCCGCTTTCTCGGGGCGCTCACGGAGGAGAAAGCGCGTCATCGCTACGCGCCGGGAAAGTGGAGCATCAAGGAGATTGTCGGGCATCTGGCCGACGCCGAGAGAATCCTGACGTACCGGGGGCTCCGGTTCGCGCGCGGCGACGCGACGCCGCTTCCCGGGTTCGAGCAGGACGACTACGTGCAGCCGAGCGGCGCGGACCGGCGCCCGCTCGAAGATCTCCTCGCAGAGCTCGCGTGCGTGCGGCGAGCCAGCCTGCATCTCTTCCGCGGATTCGATGCCGACGCGTGGGCCCGGCGCGGCGTCGCGAGCGACCGCGAGATCGCGGTGCGCGCCGTGCCGTTCATCCTCGCCGGCCACGAGCGGCATCACCTCGCGACGATCCGGGAGCGGTATTTGTAGGGAACACATCATCGCCGTCCGAGTAGCCCATGAGGCGGGGCCCCGTTGCGGCCCCGCGCGCCATTCTGATACTCTCGCCCTCCTCAGACACCCTCCCGCGTCGAGGGCGCCCGCTGCGCGCCTGACGCAGCCCAACGACCAGCGAGTCCGAGGAGATCATGGCCACGACCATCCCGACGAACATCTTGGAATCGATCGGCATCACGCCGAAGGCCGGCGTGCTGCACAACGCGCCTTCCGCGCGTCTCGTCGAGGAGTCGCTCGCGCGGCGCGAAGGGTTCCTCGCCTCGAACGGCGCGCTCGTCGTGCGGACCGGCGCGCGCACGGGCCGCAGCCCGAAGGACCGCTTCGTCGTCGAGGAGCCGGAGACGAAGGGAAAGATCTGGTGGGGGCCGGTCAACGTCGCGTACCCGCGCGAGAAGTTCGCGCCTCTCGCGGCGCGCGTGCACGAGCATCTCGGCGCGCGCGATCTGTTCGTCGTGGACGGCGTCGCGGGCGCCGACCCCGCGAACCGCCTCTCCGTCCGGATCGTCACCGAGAAAGCGTGGCACGCGCTGTTCGTCCGCACGCTCTTTCTTCGCCCGACTGCCGAGGAGCTCGCGAGCTTCCGCCCGCAGTACACGGTCGTCTGCGCCGGCGAATTCCGCGCCGACCCGGCGCGCGACGGCGTCCGCTCCGACGCGTTCATCATCTTGTCGTTCGAGCAGCGAAAGGTCCTGATCGGCGGCACGCAGTACGCGGGCGAGATGAAGAAGTCGATCTTTGCCATCCTCAACTACATCTTGCCCGAGCGCGGGATCTTCCCGATGCACTGTTCGGCGAACGTTGGGCGCGCGGGCGACACGGCGCTCTTCTTCGGGCTTTCGGGCACTGGGAAAACGACGCTCTCGGCGGACCCCGAGCGCCGACTGATCGGCGACGACGAGCACGGCTGGAGCGACACCGGCGTATTCAACTTCGAAGGCGGCTGCTACGCGAAGGCCATCCGTCTTTCGCGCGAGGCCGAGCCGCAGATCTACACCGCGATTCGGTTCGGGTCGGTCCTCGAGAACGTCATCGTTGACGAATCGACGCGGGAGATCAACTACGACGACGGCTCGATCACCGAGAACACGCGCGCGACGTATCCGGTCGACTACATCGACGACTGCGTCATCCCCGGCGTCGGCGGCCATCCGCGCACGATCATGTTCCTGACGTGCGACGCGTTCGGCGTGCTGCCGCCGATCGCGCGCCTCACGCCCGAGCAGGCGATGTACCACTTCATCTCCGGCTACACAGCGAAGGTTGCGGGGACGGAGGCGGGCGTGACGGAGCCCGAGGCGACGTTCTCGACTTGCTTCGGCGCGCCGTTCTTGCCGCGCCATCCGTCGGCGTACGCGCGGCTCCTCGGCGAGAAGCTCCGCAAGCACAAGGCGACCGTCTACCTCGTTAACACCGGCTGGAGCGGCGGCGCGCACGGAGTCGGGAAGCGGATGAGCATCAAGCTGACGCGCGCCCTCGTGTCGGCCGCGCTGTCGGGCGCGCTCGAGACGGCGGAGTCCGCGCCGCATCCCGTGTTCGGCGTGCACGTGCCGAAGGCGGTGGCCGGCGTGCCGGCGGATGTCCTCGACCCGCGGCGGACGTGGGCGGACGGCGCGGCGTACGACGAGAAGGCACACCACCTCGCCAGGCTCTTCGCCACGAACTTCGAGAAGTACAAGGACCAGGCGGGAGCGGAGATCGCGGCGGCCGCGCCGAAGACTAGCTAATGGTCGTCGAGCTTCGCGGAGTCGCCGAATCGCTCGGCATCGACCGCGTCCGCCGCCACATCTTCCTCTGCTGCGACCAGACGAAGCCGAACTGCTCGACGAAGGAAGCGAGCCTCGCTTCGTGGAACTTCCTCAAGGCGCGGCTCGAAGAATTGCGCCTCACCGGCGCGGGCGGCGTTTATCGCACGAAGGCGAATTGTCTGCGAGTTTGCCGCGAGGGCCCGATCGCGGTCGTGTATCCCGAAGGCACGTGGTACCACTCGTGCTCGCCCGAAGTCCTCGAGCGAATCATTCAGGAGCATCTGATCGGCGGACGCCCCGTCGCGGAGTTCGCGCTTGCGATGAGGCCGCTACCGGCGCCGGCCGACGGAGCGGTCGATACCGCGTGGTAACAGCAGCACGACGGCTCCAGGATCACCCAGCGGTTTACCTTCTCTGCCCCGCCGTTGTACACGTCCTCATCGCACTGGCATACCGAGAGATCGGCGGCGTGCGAATGGCCGCGACGGGACCCTTCCCGACCGGTCTTGCGGTCTGGGACGCGCTCTGGCAGACGCTCCCCAGACAACTTCTCAGGAAAAACCTATGGGAAAGCCTCTGGAATCTGCACGCCCAGCCACCCTTGTTCAATCTGTACGGGGCCGCCCTGATACGCGCTTTTCCAATGACATTTCTCGACAAGATGCACCTCGTAAACATTCTTCTCGGGGCCCTGAGCACGGTGGCCCTCGCCGCGTTCGTCCGCCACGGCACGAACTGCGGGGGGGGCGGCTCTCCTTGCGGGGACCCTCTTCGCTGTGAATCCCGGGCTCCTTCTATTCGAGGCGCATCCTCTCTACTCGCTTCCGGTTGCGTTCCTGCTGATCTGCTGCGTGGCTGTCCTCGCGGTCGAGTCACTCGAACTGCGACCGTGGCGGCTCGTCGCGTTCGGCTGCCTGCTAAACGTGGTGATTCTCACGCGATCCGCGTATCACCTTTGCTTGGTCATCCCAGCGGGCGCCCTCATTTGGAGCGCGGCTCGCAGTCGGCGCAGGCTCGTTTTCGTGCTCTTCATCCTCGCGTCCTCGTTCTCGGCCGCGTGGTACGCGAAAAACTACAGTCAGTTTGGATTCTTCGGTAGCAGCAGCTGGCTCGGCTACAACTTATGGCGAGCGACCGCAATTCGATTCTCGAGCGCCGAGAAGGCCGCTCTGGTCGAGGAGGGTGCCATCGACAGCGTGATGGCCGAGATGATCGACTGCCGCCCGCAGCTCACCATTGCCGCACCGAGCCAATTTAGGCGCTTCGGCTACGACAGCACGTCGGCGGTGAGCGCCCTCAGTCGGAACAACGCGAACAATATCAACGTCGTCGCCATCTCGAACCACTACTTCACGAATTCACTGAGGATCATCAACGCGGACCGATGGCACTATTTGGCGAACGTGGCAGACGCGTATCGGCTGTTCTGTGGTTCGGCGACCGGGTTCCGGCAATTGGCGGAGAATCGAGAGAAGATGAGAGCACACGCCGCATTCTTTGCGGACGTGCTCGAGGGTGGCGGCCTGGCCAAGAGGATCGGGGAAAAGATGAACGCGGGGTCGCTGGGGTCATTTCATTTCGCGCTGCTCCCGATCACGCTTCTCGGCTGGCTCGCGTGGTGGTCGCGTGGGGAGCCCAAATCGTGGACAGAGCGGCGAGCCTTGGTCGGACGGGATGCGGCCGCCATCGCCGCCTGGGGCCTCGTGCTCTACACAGCCGTCGTGTCGTCTGCTCTGGAACACGGGGAGAATGCGCGGTTCCGGTTCGAGGTGGAGGCGCTTTGCTGGGGCTTGATGTGGGTCCTTGCTGTCCGGCTCTGGCGGAAATTGCATAACACGGGCGCGGAGACGATCCCGCAGAGTCTCTGAATCGGCGCCCCGGCGGGGGACCCGTCACGTCCCCTTCTTGTTCCCGCGCATTTCCTTGTGGATCGCGCGCCCCTTGCGGTTCGCCTCGGAGCGCGCCCGTTTGTCCTGCTTGAGATCCAGATAGCGAGCCTCTTTCCGCAGCTTGTGAAAACTGGCGAGCCGATCCGCGTCGAGCGTCCCCGCCTCGACCGCGGCGCGCACCGCGCAGCCGGGCTCGCTCGCGTGCCCGCAATCGGAGAAGCGGCACTCCGCGGCCAGCGCCTCGATTTCCTCGAACGTCTCCTCGACTCCGGCCGCGCTATCCCATAGCGCCAGCTCGCGCATTCCGGGCGTGTCGATCACGAGCCCGCCCGACGGGAGGAGGATGAGCTGCCGGTGCGTCGTCGTGTGGCGGCCCTTGCCGTCGGCGCGCACCGTGTTGACGCGCATCGCGTTGTCGCCCGCGAGCCCGGCGAGCCGGTTGATGACCGTCGACTTGCCGACGCCGGAGGAGCCGAGGAACGCCGCTGTGCGCGGCGCTCCGCCGCCCGCCGCCGGCCGCAGGAGCGCGGCGAGTTTGTCCAGCCCGGCCCCCGTCACGCCGCTGACCGCAACGACCCTCGCGCCGATCGCGACCGTCGCGACTTCGGCGAGAATCGCATCGACGTCGGCGCAGAGATCCGTCTTGCTGAGGACGACGACGGGTTCCGCGCCGCTCTCCCACACCATCGTGAGATACCGCTCGAGGCGCCGCAGATTGTAATCGCCGTCGAGCGCCATCATGAGGAGCGCGACGTCGACGTTCGCTGCGAGGACCTGCTCCTCGGCGCGATCGCCGGCGGCCTTCCGCGAGAACTGCGTGCGCCGCGGAAGGACCGCGAGGATCGTCGCGATGCCGTCGCCAGGCCGCGTTGCGACCGCAACCCAATCACCGACGACGGGGCGAACCGCCGGGGCGCGTTCCCGATGGCGGAGCGCGCCGGAAACTCGCGCCGTCAGCTCGCCGCGCGCGCAGAGGAGTCCGAGCACGGTGCGATGGACCGCCGCGACGCGCGCCGGCTCGAGCGTCCCGGTCGCCCCGCCACCGGCCGTGCCGCGGGCCGCGTTGTCTGACGAACCGCCCGCAGCGTCGCCCGCAGCCGCGCCCGCCGCATGCGCCGCGAACGCCTCCGCGAAGAACGGCCCCCAACCGAGATCTTCAAGACGCATGGCGCGATCCGATCATCCTTCCATCTCCTCGAGCGTCCGCGGCCAGTCGTCCCGGAGAATCCGTGACAGCGACCGATCCGCGAGCAGCTTGCCGCCTGTCTGGCACCGCGCGCAATAGTTCGTCTCGTTGTCGGCGTAGACGATTCGCTGAACGGGCGCGCCGCAATCGGGGCACGGCTTGCCGAATCGGCCATGGACCGCCATCTCCTCGCGGAACGCCGTCACTTTCTCCGGGAACGCGTCCCCCGCCTCGCGCCGCAACCGATCCGTCCAGAGCGCGAGCGTCTCGCCCGTCGCGTCGAGCAGCCGCGCCCACTCGCCGTCGTCGAGCTGCCGCGTTTGCCGGAGCGGCGACAGCCGCGCGCGATGCAGGATTTCGTCGGAGTACGCGTTCCCGACGCCGCTCACGATCCGCGGGTCGGTGAGCGCGCGCTTGAGCGTGTGGTTCTCGCGCGATAACGCGCCGCGAAACGCGGCGACGCTCGCGCCCTCGACCTCGATCCCGCTCGGCCGGTGCGCGCGCAGCGCCTCCTCGCCCCGCACAACGTGGAGCGACGCGCGCTTCTTCGTGCTCGCTTCGGTCAGGAGGAGCGTTCCGTTCGGGAAATCGAACGCGGCGTGGGCGATCTTGCCGGCGAGTCGCGCGCCCGGCGGGCGCCACCGCAGCCGCCCCGCGACCATCAAGTGAATCACGAGGAAGAGCTCATCCTCGAGCGCGAGCGCGATCCGTTTGCCGAGCCGCCGAAGCCCGACGACGCGCTTCCCCTGAGCGGCGGTGACGGGCGGCTCGACCGTTCGCAGGACGAACGGGTTTGCGAGGCGGACTCCGGCCAGCGGCGCGCCGGAGATCAGCGCGTCGAGGCGTTCTATGTAGACGACGATGTCGGGAAGCTCGGGCATGGCGACGGGTGCGCGAGCGATCGCGCGCCGGCCGCTAGGATATCATCCGCCGCCGTTTCCGTTCGTCCGCTCGATGTGCCCGGCGACCAGCCGCAGGAACCCATCGAAATCGGTGATCGGCTTGCCGACGTAATCATCGGCGCCGCTCTCGGCGAGGAAGTTCTCGCGGTCGCCCTTCATCGTGTGTGCGGTCGCCAGGATCACGGGGAGCGACGCAGTGAGCGGATCGCGTTTCAGAAGCCGCGTCAGCTCGAGTCCGTTGATCGGCCGCCCTTGGTAGATGCTGGCGGCGAGCGAGACGTCCATCACGACGAGCGCGTACTCGCCGCTCGCGGCGAGCGACAGGATCTCGTCGGGGTTTTCTGAGTGGCGCACCTCGTAGCCGCCCTTCCTCTCGAGGAGACGGCTGATCAGCTTGACGTTGACCGGCTCGTCCTCAACGAGAAGGATGCGCCGCATACTCGAACCGCTCCTTCCGCGCGATGCGCGCGAGCGCCCGCTTGAGAAGCTCCGGGTCATCGCCGAGACGAGCCTTCGGCAACACGCCCCACACGTGGCTCTGGCGCAAAAGCGCGCTCTCCGGGCCCGAGGCCAACTCGGGGTAGTTCGTCAGGACGAGGACTTCGGGACGCCGGCTAGGCTCCACCTCCGCGATCTCGCGCAGCACGCCGAACCCGTCGAGCTCGGGCATCTCGAGGTCGAGGAGCAACAAGTCGACCGGCGGGTCGGCGGTCCGGATCGTGTGCATCGCCTCGACTCCATCGCGCGCCTTCAGGACGCGAAGGCTGTCGTTCCGCATGATGCGCTCGACGATCGTCGCCATCGCGGGGGCGTCGTCCGCGACGAGGACCGTCCTCTTGCCGCCCGCGTTGGGCCGCGGGATCCGCGCGAGCGCGCTCAAGATCTCGTTCGGATCCGCGGGTTTGCGGAGCACGGTGTACGGCGCCTGCGTCGGGTCCGTGTGCGGGAGCTGTTCCACCGTCACGTTCGCCGCGCCGGTGATCACGAGGATCCGTGTGTCCCAACCGGTGTGTCCGACGCGGTCGATCAAGTCGATGCCCGAGTGGAGATCCGACTCGGGGCCGAACGGGAGTCCGAGGTCGACAGTCATCGCGAGCGGCCGCGTCTCCTGCGCCAGCCGGAACGCCTCATCCGCGGTCCGCGCGACGAGCGCGCGATACTGGCCGGAGCGGAGGACGCGCACGAGGAACCGCGCGAACACGGGGTCGTCCTCGACGACGAGAACGAGCGGGGCGGTCGGGTCGTCGGTCGGATACACCGTCCCCGCGCCGGCCGGATCCGTGCTCGCCAACGGCAGCGTGAACCAAACACGCGTCCCGTGGCCCTCGCCATCGCTCTCGAGCCCGATCTCGCCATCCATCAGCTCGACGAGGCTCCTCGACAGAGCGAGGCCCAAACCCGTCCCGCCGTAGTGCCGCGTCCGCGACCCGTCCACCTGCGTGAATTTTTGGAAGAGACTCGCCTGCTTCTCCTTCGCGATCCCGATTCCCGTGTCGGTCACTTCGACCAACAGCTCGCTCGCACCATCGTTGCGGCGCGCCCGGACTGTGATCGAGCCCGAAGGCGTGAACTTGATCGAGTTCCCGACGAGGTTGATCAGAATTTGGCGGATCCGTTCGCGGTCGGCGATCGCATCAGGAAGTCCCGGATCCGTCTCGAACTTCAGCGCGAGGAAGCGCGTCTTCGCTTGGATTGAGAGGAGCTTCTCGACCTCGGCGAACTCGGCGCCCAGATCGATCCGCTCGCGCACGACCTCCAGCCGCCCGGCCTCGATCTTCGCGAGGTCGAGGACGTAGTTGATCAAGGAGAGCAAGTGGAGGCTCGATTGGTGCGCGTCGCGGAGAAGCTCCATCCTTTCCGCCTCGTCGTCGCAGATCCCTTCGAGGATCAACGCGAGAAACCCGATGATCGACGACAGCGGCGTGCGCAGCTCGTGCGACATGTTCGCGAGGAACTCGCTCTTGAGGCGGTTCGACTCCTCGGCGCGCTGCGATTGGATCAGCAGCTCTTCGTTCTTGCGCGACAGCTCCTCGGTCCGCTTCGTGACGAGCGCTTCGAGGCCCTCGGTGTACTGCTCGACGAGGCGCCGCGACTCGACGAGTCGCGTCGTCATCAGCGCGAACGACGCGGTCAGCTCGCCGGCCTCGTCGTTCGTCGGCGCGTCGAGGCGCAGGTCGTACTCGCCGCCGCTGATCCGGCGCGCCGCGTCGCTCAGGCGGCGGAGCGGGCGGGCGATCCGGCGGCTCACGACCGTGACGGCCATGCCGCTCGCGGCGACGAGCAAGAGCGTGATCAGAAGAATCGTGTGCCGGTAGCGCGAGGCGTCGGCGTGGACCGCGGCCGCCGAGTAGCCGATCTCGAGCCGGCCGAGGCGGGTCCCGAGCGGCGAGATGATCTCTTGCGTGACGATTTCCGGGGCGGCCGCGAGCGCGGCGCCGGTGCTCGCGCCGTTTGCGCCGGCCGCGCCGCCCGCGCCGTTTGCGCTGCCCGCACCGGCCGCGACGCCCGCGCGCCGCGGCCACACGGCGTTCGCCCCGCCCGGCCGCGACACCTCGGCGATCAGCGCGCCGTCCGGCGCGGTGACCCGGCCGTACGCGACCTCGGGCACCCGCTCGAGCCCCGACAGCGCGACACGCGTCCCCTCGGCGTCGTCAAAATCGAGAGCCGGCGCGATGCTCGCCGCGATCACTTGGGCGAGGCTGACCGCCTTGCTGCGGAGCGCGCGCATCGAGTCGGCTTCGTACCGGGACGGAAAATAGATCGCGACGAAGACGCCGTTCGCCACGAGGCATGCGAGCGCGACGGCGAGGAGCTTGACGCCCAGCGAGCCGCGGCGGCGCCCAGGGTTCGATTCACCCCACGGGGCGGGGCCGGGCGGCCGGGCCGGATTCGGGGCCACCGGGACGTCCATAGTCTGCCCTTATCTTCGGCAGACGGAACGGCTTGCTTGAGGGGCTTTCCTACTTCGCCAGAGCGGCGGCCCGCGCGCGCGCGGCGGCGTTCGCCGGGTCGAGCCGCAGCGCCTCGCGATACGCGGCGCGCGCGTCGTCGGTGCGGCCGAGCCGCTCGAGCGCGAGCCCGAGCCGCACGCGCACAGGCGCGGACGACGGGTCGAGGCGCGCCGCGCGCCCGAACGCGCGCGCCGCGTCGTCCCAGCGCTCGAGCGCGGCGTACAAGTTGCCGAGGTTTTCGTGGGAGGTGGCGTGCCAGGGCGCAGCGCGCGCGGCGGCCTCGAGTTCGCGGAGGGCGAGGTCGGTGCGGCCGGGCGTCCCGGCGTAAAGCGCGCCGAGGTTGTTGTGCGCGACGACGTGCGTCGAGTCCTCGCGGATCGCGGCAAGGAAGAGCGACTCGGCGCGCGCCGCGTCCCCCTCCGAGCGGGCGAGCTCGCCCTCGCTCGCGAGGATGTCGGCGACGCCGCGGCGATGGCCGGCCGTCTCGTGCAGCGCTCGCGCCCGCGCGAACGCCTCGCGCGCGGCATCGGCTCGCCCCGCGCGCCGCTCGAACACGCCGAGGTTCATCCAGCCCTCGGCGAAGTCGGCGTCGCTCGCGACCGCGGCTTCGAGGTCGGCGCGCGCGCGCACCAGATCGCCGGCGCGCATGAACGTGAGCGCGCGTCGAAGCCGGATCTGATGGACGTCGGGCCAGCGCGCGATGACCGCATCGTACAGGGTCATGCTGTCGCGCCACGGCGAGAGGAGCGCGCGGGTCGAGAGCGCGTAAGCGGCGGCAATCGCGAGGCCGGCGAGCGCGCCGCGCGACAAGACCCGGCCGGCGATCGGTCGCGCGAACGCCGGCGCCCGAAACGCGGGCGCGTCGAGCAGCCGCGCGAGGAGCAGCGCAAACCCTGCGGACGACATCGAGAGGTACCGGTCGGCCGTAACGACTTCGCCGAGCCCGGGGAGGTAGAGCGTCGGAATGACCGGGAGTGCGAGCCATGCGAGCGCGGCGAAGGAGGGCGAGCGCGCGAGGAGGAGCCGTCGCGCGCCCCACACAACGAGCGCGATGACCGCGGCGCCGGCCACGACGCGCGGCGCGAAGAGCGATGTCGGCGGATGAAACGGAATGAACGCGGCGAACCCGAACGGAAACGCGAGGCGGCGCGCATCATCGCCGACGCGCGCGAGGATCGCGAGGAGCGTCGCGCCCGGCCCGTGGTCCCACCGGACGAGCGGCGCCATCGCTCCGAGCGCGAGCCCGCGCGCGAGGAAGTAGATCGGGATGAGCGCGAAGTGCGGCCAAAGTCGCGCGAGCCGTCGCGGCCGCCGGGAGTCGGTCAGCTCTTGCGCCGCGAGCAACAGCGGAACGGCGAGCGCCGCCTCCTTCGACAGAAGCGCCGCCGCGGTAGCGACGACGGAGCCGGCGCGCGCCGCCCGCCCGCCAGGCTCGGCGCGTCCGCCGCGCGCGTACAAGACCGCCGCGAGGAGCGCGAAAAACGTCGCGAGTAGGTCGGGGAGCGCGGCGACCCATGCGACCGGCTCGGCGTGGATCGGATGGAGTGCGAACACGAGGCCGGCGGCGAGCGGCACGAGAGCGGAAGCGTGCGCGGCCGCCGCGCTCCCGGCCGCCGCGGCCCCGACCGCCGCCCCCGCGGCCCCGAACATCGCCCCCGCGGCCCCGACCGCGCCCAGCTCCGCGGCGAGCAGCGCGACGAGGATCGCGCTCACCGCGTGGAGCGCCACGTTGACTGCGTGGTACAGGAACGGCCGCGCGCCGCTCACCTGGTACGTGAGCGTGTAGCCAATCGTCTGGAGCGGCCTGTACGCGTTCGTCGCTCCTCCCTCGAACGCCCAGACGTTTTCCGTGAATGCGCGCGGGACGGTGGCGAGCGATCGGAGCGACGGGTTGGCGAGGATCTGCTCCTCGTCGTCGTACACCAGCCCGAAGCGGAGAGACGGCGCGAAGGCGGCGGCGGCGATGATCGCGATGGCGAAGAGTGCGGCGGCGCGGATGACGGCGGGCCGCCGCGGCGTCCCTCCGCCTCGACCTCCTAGTTTTTCCGCCACGCGCTGACGATCGCTCGGTTGTTCGCGACGATCACGCTTTCGGAGAGGCGCTCGAACTCGACGGACCGCTCGACGAGGTACGCGTCGGCGCGGACCGCGACGCCGTAGTCGCCGGCCGGAAGCGGCGCGGCGATCGGCAGCCACACATCCTCGCGCACGATCTCGCCGGGCGTCCAGCGCGTCGGCGGGTAGATGTTGTAGCAGATCGGGTGGACGGCCGCCGCGAGCGCGGTCCCCTTCGTGTCGATCAGCTCCACGCGAGCGACGTACTGGCCCGGCGCCGGCGCCCGCAGCCGCCACGCCAGCGCGATCCGGATCCGGTCCGTCGCGAGCGTCGGCTCCGCGACGACGCTCGCGTCGAGCAACTCGAGAGCGCCGTCGACGACGAACTTCGGACCCGAGAATCCGGGCGGCGGCGTGGACGCAATCTGGAAGAGCTGCGGCTCGCCGGCGAACGGGCGCCGCGGCATCGGAGCGGCGGCGTCGCCGCGGTCGCCGGCCGCGCCGAGGTCGTTGGCCGCGCCGCGGTCGCTCGGCCCGGCCCGATTGAGCAGCGTGATGCTCCCGGCCGCGTACAGCACGCGCCACGATCCGTCGGCGAATGCACGCGCGAGGTTCTCGTCGAGCCGCCCGTTTCCGTACTCGCGGAACGTGATGTCGTCCATCCAATGGACGAGCGCGTACCGCGCGTCATCCGGCAAGCGGTACGGCCGCGTCGAGAGCGTGTACGTTCCGCGCGCGATGTGATCGAGCGTGTAGAGGCGCGAGCGATTCACGAGGTGCGGCAGCACGTCGAAGCTCGCGACGACCGACGCGTCCTTCGGGATCATCGCGATGAGTTGCGAGCGCGTCGTCGCCGCGCGGGGAACCCGAAGCTCGATCAAATCGCGCGCGAGGTAAATCTGGCAGCCGAGCCACAGGTTCGTGGTGACGGCCGCGGCGACGAGCGCTCCGCCGATCGCGATCGCGCCGTCGCGCCCCGGCAGAAACCGTCGCGCGCGCGCCAGTCCCGCGACCGCCGCGATCAAAAGGAACGGGACGAGCTCCGCGTTATAGTGCGACTTGACGAGCGTCTCGTTCGCGCGGACCGAGCAGTAGTGCTGGAGGAAGAACGGGACCGCTGGCGCGAGCCACTCGAAGCCGGCCAGCGGCAGAAGCGCAAGCGGCAGGACGAGATGAGCGAGCCATTTCAGCTTGCCGGGCGTGTAGGCGCGGGCGAGCGAGCCGATCGGGTCCCGCGCGAAGTTGGCGACCATCTCGGGGACCGACCCGCCGAGCGAGCCGAACAAGCCGGCCGGCGGCGCGCCCGGCACGGCGGGCGGCGGCGGCGGAAGATGCTTCCAGAAGATCGGGAGGACCACTTCGAGAGCGACGATGAAGTAGGCGGCGCTCCCGATGGCGAGCGGGACGCCGAGCCGCCAATCGCGCCGGCGCCAGGCCAGGAGCGCGCCGTACGCGACGCCGAACAGCGCGAAGTTTTCCTGCACGAGCGCGATCGCGACGAGAAGAACGGCGAGCGTCCGCCGCCGGTCGCGCTCGTACGCGAGGTGAGCGGCGAACAACAGCGGCACGGCGAGCGCGGGCATGTGGAACTCGGCGAGGTTGACGTAGCCGAGCGCGGGGTACAGGAGGTACGCGGCGACGACGGCGAGCCCGAGCCGGCCTCCGACGCGGCGCTCGGCGATATGGAAGAGCGGGATCGCGCCCGCCGCGAGCGCGAACGTCTGCACCGCGAGCAACAGGACGGGGCTGGGGAACATCGCGTACAGCGGCGCGAGCGCGAACGTCGCCCAATGAAGATGGTTCCCCAGGAATGAAACGCCGAAGATCGAGATCTGCGTCGAGCCGTGGAGGAGCGCCCAGAGAGCCTGCGCGTGTTGCGAGAGGTCCTGATCGCGGAAGGCGAACGTGTCGTACCGTTCCTTCGACACGAGGAGGAACACGATCGCGTAGATGCCGGCGGCGACCCAGACGAGAAGGAGATTGCCGCTCGGAAGACCGCGGAACGCGTCGCGCGACGCGCCGCCCGCGCGCCGCCCACCGCGCCCGCCGCGGCCTTCGCGCCCGCCCGGATCCGCGCCGCCGCCGGCGACGCGCGGGATCGGCGACAGAATCGGAGCATTCCGCGGCGGCCGCCTCATCGGTGGGGCCGATCGCGAGCGATCCCCGCGGCCCGGCTCCCTCACTCGTCGTCGAAAAGCCGGAGTGCCGGCTCTTCGGGCTCCGTCCACGACGACCAGCCGAGCGCCTCCCACAAGGGCTCGTACCGGCCGTCGGCCTCCATCGTCAGCGCGGCCTCGAGCACGCGCGCGCGAGAGAGCGCCACGAATCCGCGTTCGCGCAGGAACGCGACGGCGCGCGCGAGCGGCTTCGCGTGCGCGCGGCCGAGGCGACGGAGGATGTCGAGCGCGCGGAGCCCCGCCGAGGGATCGCACGCGCTCGAGCCGGTCAGCGCGTGAAGGAGCGTCGCGTCGCAGATGGGGATGAGCGCGGGCCTCTTGAGGTACAAGACCTTCGTGAGCCGCGGCGTCTCGACGTGCGGGAGCGCGGCGAGGCGGGCGAACAGCGCCGCGACGAGCGGCTGCATCGACGCAGCCCACGCGTCATCGTCGATGTCGATCAAGTCGGCGTCGCGAGGGATCGCGGCCAGCTCGGCAAGTCGCGCGAGCGACGTGACGGGCGCCCACGACTGCGGTGGGATCCCGGCGCCGATTCCATTCGCGCCCTGGATGTCGCGCTCGGTGATCGCGTCGTCGGTCGCGATGTGGACGGCGTCGTAGCGCGGGTACGCGTCGATCCGGCAGAACACCTCGACGCGCCGAGCGACGCGTCGCACGATGCGGCCGGCGAGCGGGGCGCCGCGCGGGAGGGCGCGCCGGTCGAGGCGCACCGCGTCGCGGAGCGGGCGGCCGGCTGCCGGCTCGCGCCGCGCCGTCGCCGCGGCGGCTCGTCCCTCGGTCCCGTGCGTCATCGTCTCGATCCTCCGCGCGCCGCCGCCGCCGCTACCGCGCGCCGCGCGCCCCGGACGCGCCGCCGCCGCCCGCCTCGGCGGCCGCCCGCTCGCGAAGGTACCGCGTCGCCGCGGGCCCCTCGCGCTCGCGAAGCCGCACGCACTCGTTCACCGAGTCGGCGACCTTCGCGAGTTCCTGCTCCGTTCCGGTCGGACTGTGGGCCGGATCGGAGAAGAACGCGCGCGCTGCGGAGAGCCGCTCGGCCGAGCAGCCGCGCGCGAAGTACGGCAGGAACACGAGGAACGGCGCCGGAATCCGCGCAGCGATCCCGTCGAAGTTCTCGGTCATCCAGAGGAATGCGCGGTCCTGCATCTCCGGCGCGCCCGCCATCGCCATCGGGATGACGCGAAGCTCCTGCGGGCGGAGCGGGCCGGCGAGGACGTACCGAAGCGCTTCATCCGCGACCGCGGGCTCCCGGAAGCGGCCGAGCGCCGACAGGAAGAGTTGCCTCTCCGTCGGGATCCGCGCGGCTTCGAACCGCGTGCGGTACGTCTCGAATAACGACCGATCTCCGCGGATCGCCGCGAGGTTGAGCGCCGTCCCCGCGAACGAAGGGTCGATCGACATCGGGTCGGCGAGGTAGGACGCGGCGAGCGATTCGGCGTACGCGATGATCACGCCGTCGCGGCCCTCGTCCGCGAGATACGCGATCAGCTTCGGCCGCCGCGACGTGACCGCCTCGTCCTCGCCCGGCCGGCGGGAAAGGCCGAACCGATCGGCGGCCGGCCGCAGAATCTTCCGCACGTACGCCGCGTACGCACCCCGCGCGTCATCGGCGATCAACGAGTCGTCGATCTGGTCGAGCGCTTCGAGGAGCGAGCTGATCACTTCGGGCTCCGGGTCGTGCGCGAAGCCCGCGATGAAGCGGAGCATGTCGTCGCCTCGAATCGTGCCCGCGTTCAGGAGCGCGGCGAGGTTGCCGAGGAAGCCGACGCGCTCGCGTCCGTCGAGCGATTCCGCGGCGCGCGTGGCCAGCGCGTCGAGAATCGACGGCTCGACGGACCAACGGTAGTAGCCCGCCTCGTCCGCGTTCGGATGGATCCACGCCGGCGAGCCCTCGCACTCGAGCGTGACGATCTGCTCTTCTTCGGTGAGGAGAACGTGCTGGGTCCGCGTCGTCCGGCCGTCGGAGAACTTGAGCGCGACAGGAATCTGCCAGCGCGAGGCTGGCGCGCCGGCGGCCGCATCGCCTGTCGCAGCGGCCGCGCCCATCGCGCCCGCCGCGCTCGGCGACTCGGCGCTCGCGGCGCCGGTGCTCCAGAACCGGGACTGGCGGAGGGAGACGCGGTTCCCGCCGGCGCGCGTCGCGGTCACGAGCGGGACGCCCGCCTGATCGAGAAACGTCGCCATCGCCGCGGCGACGTCGCGGCCCGCCGCGGGCCCGCGGCTTTCGCGCGCCGCCTTCGTCAGCGCGTTCCACAAGTCGGACCCCGTCGCATTGCCCCACGCGTGCGTCTCGAGGTAATCGAGCACGCCGAGGCGGAACGTCTCCGGTCCGAGCCAGCGCTCGAACATCGCGAGCACCGCCTGCCCCTTGCTGTAGGCGAGCTCGTCGGCGATCTGCTGGAGGTTGTCCGCCGCCTCGACCGGCTGCCGCATCGCGTGCGTCGATGGCCGCGCATCCGTCCGCTTCGCACGCTCGGCGCTCTCGACCGAGCGGAGCTGCGATTGGAACTCGGGGTAAACCTCGTCCGTAATCTTGTTCCCCATCCACGAGGCGAACGATTCGTTGAGCCACAGGTCGTCCCACCACGCCATCGTCACGAGGTCGCCGAACCAGATGTGCGCCAGCTCGTGCGCGGTCGTGCTGATGAGCGACCGCCGGTCCGAGATGTTCATCGCATCCGGGTCGAGCAGGAGCCGCGACTCCGAGTAGACGATCGCGCCCGGGTTTTCCATCGCCCCGTACCAGTATTCGGGAACGGCGATCAGGTCGAGCTTTTCGAACGGGTACGGCCGGCCGAAGTAGCGCTCGAGCGCGGCGAGGATCGGCGGCGTCGTGCGGACCGCTTCGCCCGCGAGCCGCGATCCGCCGCGCACCGTCACGACGCGTCCCGGGACGGAGAGGCCGGGGATCGGGACGAACTCGAGCGGGCCGGTGGCGATCGCCAATAGGTACGACGGGAGCGGCGGCGTCTTCTTGAAAGCGACCGTCTTCACGCCGCCGGCGACCGTCGTCGATTGGGGCGGCGTGTTGCTCACCGCCTCGTGCGCCTCCGGCACCTCGATCGTGATCTGGTACGGAATCTTAAACGACGGCTCGTCCCAACACGGGAATGCCTCGCGCGCGTCGTTCGACTCGAACTGCGTGAACGCGTAGGCGCGGCCGCCTGTTTCGAGTCGGTACAGGCTCGCGGCCTGCGTGTCGAACGGGTTCGTGAAGTCGATCGAGAGGACGTACGGTCCGGGCGCGAGGCGCTCACTCGTCCGCACCGTGACGACGCCGCCGTCGCCGATTTCGTGCGTGAGCGGGATCTCGGCCGTGAAGCGGCGCGCGGTGCCGCTCGCGCCGTCGCCGCTCGGCGCGTCGCCGCCCGCGCCGGGGACGAGCGACATCCGCCCGAGCGTGAGCCCCCGCGCGTGGAACTGAATCGTGTTGGTTTCCTCGCGCACTTCGAGATCGATCCGCGCCGAGCCCGAGTAGTCGAGTTTGTCCGCGTCGAGCGCGAGGCGGACCGCTTCGAACGTCGGCACGACCGCGCGACCGAGTCGCGTCTCGGCCGCTCGCGCGGCAGGGAGTGCGACGAGGAGCGGCCCGAGCAGCGCGGCAAGAACGACGGTGGCGAACGGCCTGGATTCACGAAGACGACGCATTGTGTCTCCTCGGTTTCTCGGCACCGCGAACGCGGGGCGTATTGGGTGGACGCGATTCTACGCCGCGACTTGGCCGAGCGCCAGAGCGAAGCGCCGCGGCGCCCCGGCCCGCGCCCCGACCCGCGCGGGCCCGCTCATCAGCGGCCCTCGCGGATCGTAAACGGTGGGGCGTCGAGCCGCCCCGCCTTCGGCCACCGGACGACGAGCGTCAGGTCGGGCGACTCGCCCTCTGCGGGCGGGATGGCGTGCGTCGCAAACCTCTCGCGCAAGACGTACTCGTACTGCTTCGGGAGAGCGCCCTTCTCCCGCCAGATGTCCACGGTCAGCACGAGCGGGGCCGCCTCGGTGCCGAGGCCGCGCGCCGCGGCTTCGCGGGAGACGGCAGCGCAGGCTTGCACGATGCGCCCGTACGGCAACCCGTACGACTCGCCGCCCCAGTGCGCGTGAGTGTAGGTCGCGAACAGGAGCCACGAGAGCACGTTGATGCCGACGAGCGCGGAGAGCGGTGCGCGGAGCAGCCGCCACGCGAGTCGTCGAGGCGGAGTTGTGAGCGGAGTCCGGAGCTGTCGCGCGCCGAGCACGACGAGCGCGAACAGGATCGGCTGCGTCACCACGTAGTAGTGCGTGGTGCCGGAAATCCGCGCGACCAAATAGAGGAGCGGGAGCCCGAGGCCCAGGCCGAGAAGCGCGCGGCGCGCGCCGCGGTCGAGGGGCGCGTTGTCCGCCGGCGCCGCCGCGGAAGGCGCCTCGCGCACCGCCACAGCCTCCCCCGACGGCGCGGGCCGCGCCGCCGCCTCGGCGATTCCGCGGAACAGGTACACGTAGAACGGAATCGCCGCGAGCAGAACGATCAGCCCGAGCGGCGGGAGCGGCCAGAGGAGCATCTCGGGCGCATCGCGTCCGGCAAACTGGATGATGTTGTGCCCGCTCGCGTGGAGGAGGAGGTTGGTGACGACGTCGATGTCGGGGAGCGCGGAGACGCGGCGGAGCGCGACCCCGCGGCCGACGCCCTCGGCCAGCAGATCCGCGGCGTACGGCGCGATCAGCGCGGCGCCCGCGACGGCGCCGGCCGCAAACCATCCCCAAGCGACGCGCCGCCAATCGCTCGCCAACACGAGAACGACCGCGGCGGCGAAGAAGAGTGCGGAGAAATGAACCTGCGCGGCGAGCGCGAGGACCGGAGGAAGGAGAAAGACCCAGCGGGAGCGGCGCGATTGCAGCACGATCAACACGAGCCAGATGGCGAACAAGGCGAACGGCGCCAGAAGGCACGGGTCCCAGATCTTCCGCGAGAACCAGATCGCGACGGGCGACGTGGCGTGGATCGCGAGGGCCATGCGCGCCTCGTCGCGGCTCCCGAGGAGTCGGCGGTACACCGGAATCGCCATCGCCAGCGCGACGATGTTGATCGCCACGACCGCGAGGTTCGCCGCGAGCGGACTCGTCGAGAAGCGCGTGACGGCCGCCACGATGTACGCGCCGACCGGACCGTTCGGGATCCCCACGCTCGACGGCCACGCGTGTGTCGGGAGCTCGCCGGCGCGGGAAATGCGCAGGCTAAACTCGATGTTCCGCGCCTCGTCGTACTTGAACAGGAATTCGGTCGGCCAGAGGAGCCGGAGCGCAGCCCCGATCGCGAGCCACGCCCACGCGGGTAAACGCGCGGCGTTGGCCCAGCTCGCGGCGCGCGTCATGCGGCGATCGAATCCTCTCCGGCGTCTCCGGCCTCGACGCCGAGCACCAACCCGCAGAGCAGATACAGGACCCCGAGGATTTCCGAATCGCCGAAGTTCCACTCGACGAGTCCGTTGACGAGGAGCGCGGCGAGGAGCGCGGGGAGAACGGCGACGAGTCCTCGCTCCCACGCGTTGCGCTGCGGCCGGCGCGCGGCGCGCGCGCCGAGCCGGAAGAGCGACGCGACGAAGAACACGAACGCGGCGAGCGCCGGAATCCCCATGCTGACGGCAATCTGGAGATACGCGTTGTGCATGTGACTGTGGATGCGCACCACGCTGCCGTCCGGCATCGAGACCTCGCCTTCCATCAGGCGCGCCGGGATGAGAAGGCCGACGCCGGTCCACGGGTGCGCGCGAACGAGGCCGAGGCCGTGCCGCCAGATCAGCATCCGCTCGACGTTGCTTGGGTGATTCAGGTCGGCGATCGAGCGAACGCGATCCTTGAGCGCCGGCGGAGCGAGCGCGACGGCGACGACGAGGGCTGCCGCCGCGGCGAGGAGGAGCGCGCGCCGCCTCCGGAGCGCGACGGCGAGCCCAGCGGCGAACCCGAGCCAACTCCCGCGCGTGTAGCTCGCGATCAACGCCGCCGCGATCGCCGCGCCGGCGGCCGCGACGAGCGCGGCGGCCTCGCGTGCCGACCCTCCGGCCGGCGGTCGCCGCGGGGCCGGCGCGCGCGGCCTCGCCTCCGCTCCGAGCGCGGCCGGTGCGCGGAGCGCGCCGAGCACGCACGCGGCGACGAGCGCGACGATCATCGCGATCCCCGCGAACGTCATGTACGCCCCGTTGATGCCGTCGACGCGCGCCGCGAGTCCGCCTCCCGCCGCCGCGTGACGCGCGAGGCCGTAGATCGAGACGAGCGCCGTCGACGCGATCAGCGCCGCGACGATATTCGGGAGCGCCGCGCGGACGCGGGGGGCCGCGCCGAGCGGAAGGAGCGCCAGCAAGAGCAGCTTGTTGAGCTTCGTCGCCGACTCGGCGGGCGCGATTGCGAACACGGCGGCGGCGATCGACGCCGCGCACCAGAGCGCGACCGGCACGCGCAGGAAGTGCGCGCGCGCTAGTCGCGCCGCGGCCGCGCGGCTCGGCGCGTCGAGGGCGAAGCACGCGGCGGCGAGCCCGAGGCTCGTCTGCGCGGCCGCGATGCTCACCGGCGAAAACGCGGCGAACAGACCGACGAAAACCGGGAGGAGCGCGCCGGCCAGCCCGCCTCGCGTCATCTCGTCGGGTCCGCGGGGTCCTCCTCCGATTCGGCCAGCTCGGCCAGCGGCGCGTCGTCGATCAAACGGCCGTCGTCGAAACGTCCCTCTTCGGGCGCGCCGCCGAAGCGTCTCGACGCGCGCAGGTCGTCGATCTTCGAGAGCGGCCGCTCGAGCGCGCGCTGACGCGTCGTGACGAGCCCGTCGAACTCCTTCTTCGCTTCATCGATTCGTCGCCCCATCTTGGCCATCTGCTCGACGAACTTCGTCCACTGCTTCTCGAACTCGGACAACAGTCCGAGGATTTCTCGCGATGTCCGCTCGACGTTGAAGTTGTCGATCATCTGCCGGATCAGCGCGAGGACTGCGTACAGCGTAAACGGCGAGCAGAGCGTGACCCGGCTCTTGAGCGCCTCGTCGGCGAACGTGCGGTCGGCGTCGTGGAGGAACCCGAAGATCTGTTCGTTCGGGATGAACAGAAGGACGAACTCCTCGGCGTCCGACTCGCCGCCTGCGTACTCGCGCGTCGCGAGCGACTTGAGGCAGTTCCGTGCGTCGCGAACGAACGCGTCCTGGCAGCGCTTCCGCTCCTCGTCCGAGTCCGCCTGAAGGAACAAGAGGTAGTTGTCGAGCGGGAACTTGACGTCCATGTGGAGCCGTCGGTCGTTCGGCAGGAGGAACGTGAAGTCGGGCCGCCCCGCGCTCGTCTCGAGCGTCTTCTGTTTCTCGTAGTTGATCCCCTCGATGAAGCCGGCGCGCCGCAAGACGTCCTCGGCCATCCGCTCGCCCCACGCGCCGCGCGCCTTCGGGCTCGCGAGCGCCTCGCGGAGCGACGCGGTCGTCTGCGCGAGCGCGAGCGTCGCCGCGTTCGCGTTCGCGAGCTGGTTCGTCAGCTGGCCGAACTTTCCTTCGCGGTCCTTCTCGAGCGTGCGGACTGTCTCCGCGACTTTCGCGAGTTCGTGTGCCATCGACTGCCCGATCGCCTTGAGCGTTTCGTCGATCGCGCCCTTCTTCGACTCGAGGTCCTTCACGCCCGCGGCGGCCGTCGTGTCGAGACGCTCCTTGGCCAGCGTGAGGAACGACTGCTGCGCCTCGGCGAGCGCGGACAACGAAAGGCTCGCAAACTCGCCCTTCACGCTCTTGAGAATTCGGTCGATGTCGGCGACGCGCTCGGCGTCCTGCGCTTTCCGATCCGCTTCGCGATCGGCGGCGCGCTGAGCTCCGCGCTCGGCCTCGCGGCGGCCGACGCGCGAATCGACCGACGCGCGCACAAGCAGGACGATCAGAATCGCGCCGGCGGCCATCGCGCCGAGGACGATTGCGATCAGGAGCACGCCGGAGGAGCCGAGGCCGCTCACTTGATGTACCCGAGCGCGCGGAGGCGCTCTTCCGATTCCGCGTCGAGGGCGTCGCGGCCGGCGGCGAGCGCGGAGTCGGCGGCGCCGCCGGCGCCGCCCGCGCCGGCGCCCGCGCTGTCGAGAATCGCGCGCTGCGCGCTCGACCACGCCGCGATCAGCCGCGCGAGGTCCGGGTCGTCGGCGACGCGGCTCGCGCTTTCAGTCGGGTCGGACGCGAGGTCGGTCAGGAGCGGCGCGTCGGGCGCGCCGTCGGGGCGAACGACGAGCTTCTTCGCGCCGTCGATGACCGCGATGGCGGGGCGGGAGGTTTGCTCGGCGAAGACGGGGCGGGCGGGTGCGGTCGGAACGCCCCGCGCATCCGCGCTCCCCGCCAGCGCCGCGCGGAGCGACGCGCCGCTCCCGCCGCCGCTCGCCAAGCCCAACAGGTCGAGCGCAGTCGGCGCCAAGTCGACGAGCTGGACATTGCCTCGCGCGAACGGCGACGGCGGCGCGCCGGCGCCGCGCGGCGGCCTCACGATGTACGGCACGCGGATCTGCTCCTCGAACGGCGGTCCGTCGTGGCCGAAAACGCCGTGCTCGCCGAGCGATTCGCCGTGATCGGCGAGCAGAAATACGTACGCGTCGTCCGCGCGCTCGCCCATCGCGTCGATCGCCGCGCCGAAGTTGCGGTCGGCGAGATGGACCGTCGCATCCCAGCGCGCTGACAGAAACGCGAGGTCGCGCGCGGTGACGCCGCTCTTCGGCCGCGTCGGATCGAACAACACCTCCGGCTCGAGCGCCGGCTTGCCGGGCGGCGCGAACAGCGAGGCGTGCGGCTCGGGCGGCAGGTACGGCCCGTGACACTCGATCGTGTGGATGAAGACGAACGCGGGCCGCGCGGCGTCGCGCCCTGTGGCGAGCCACTCGCGCAGGCGTGCGAGATCGGTCCCGTACTTGTCGCCGTCGCGGCTCATCCCGTGAAGGTACATCCTCTCGAACCCCTGCTCTAGGCTTGCCGGCGGCCCCGAGTTCGGGTTCGACGTGAACGCGACCGTCTCGTAGCCGGCCGCGGCGAGCCGCTCCGCGAGCGTCGTGAACGAGTCCGGAAGCCGGTCGCCGATTTTTTTCACCCCGTGCCCGCTCGGATAGATGGACGTCATGATCGTCGCGAGCGAGGGCCGCGTCCAGGTCGCGTTCGAGTACGCGTCGGCGAACGTGACGGCGCCGCGCGCGAACCGATCGATCTCGGGTGTGAGGCCGCGCGCGTGGCCGTCGATTCCGATTCGGTCGGAGCGGAGGCAGTCGATCAAGTAGACGATGAGGTCGGGGCGGCGCGCGGTGTTCGCGCCGGGATCGCTCGCGTCGCCCGCGCGGCCCGCGCCGCTCGAGTCGCCCGCGCCGCGCCCCTCGCGCGCGTACACGACCGGGTTCGCCCAGAATGCGACGACTCCCGGCGCCGCGCCCGCGGCGGGCTCGGCCTCGAGACGGATCCGGCCGCGCGCGAGCCCCTCCGGAACGTCGAGCGCGATCTCGGCCCACCGGCCGTCGTCCGCGGCGTCCGCCTCGCGCGAGGCGATCGTGCGACCGCGCGCGTCGGCGAGCGTCGCGCGCAGCCGCGCGCCGCCGCGCCCGGGCAGGACTCCGGCCCCGCACGCGAACGCCGCGCGCGCCGGGAATGCGACGTCGTACTCGAGCGCGGCGGGCGCGTGCGCGTAGACGACGGGGCGCGAGAGGCTGTCCATCTCGTAGCGCGCGACCCCCGTCGCGCTGTCGGCGAACAGCGCCGCGCGGTCGCGGAGCGCGAGCTCGCGAATCTCGAGCCGCGCCTCGACGCCGCCCGGCGCGGCTGGGGCGTGGAGCGCGAACTGCGCGATCGTCCCGCGCCAGCGCTTCATGCGACTCTTCGGGATGCGGAGCGTCTGCCACGCGTCGGACGCCGGAGTCGGCGCGGCGCCGAGCGCGGGCGGAGTGCCGGGGGCGACTTCGTCGTCGGGCGCAGCCGCGCCGCCGCCCGCGGTGTCGCCGCCCGCCGCGTCCCGCGACCCCAGCACAATCCGCGTCTTCGGGTTGATTTGCGGCTCGTCCGCTCCGCGCCAGAAAATCTCAGCGCCTGGCGCACCCACGATGCGAAACGTCACATCGATCTCTTCCCATTCTTCGGCGCGGACCGACATCTCGGGCCCGAGCAGAACGATGTCGCCGCCGGAAGCGCGCGCGACGAGCGCGCCGGCCGCGCGAGCCGCGCCGCCATCTGCGATCTCCCCCGGCGGCGCGATCGACCACGACGCCGCGTCGAGCGAAACGTCGAGACGACCCCTCCGCGCGCCGTCGGACGCGGCGCTTGGCGCGGACTTCACTCGGACAGGCGCGACGTCGGCGAGATGAAGAACCGGCGCGGCGTCGGGCGGCGTCGCGCGAAGCCCGCAGCCTGCGCTCGCTGCGCCGGCGCACGCGACGAGGGCCGTGCGAACGATCCAGCTCGAAATCTTGGTCACGCGTTCTCCCGGCAAACCGCGCTCTCCGCGTCGGGGCAATGGGGCAATCCTGGAAGGCGCTCGATCCGGCAGGGCGCTGCGCGCCGGGCCCCTCGCGCCGTGCGTCCCGCGCGAGGATAGGGACGACGACGGCCGGCGTCAATTCGAGCGGCAGCCGGTGCTCCGCGACCGCGGCTCTCTACCGCGCGCCGGCCGCCGCGGGCGATGCGCGCCGCCGCCCCGCGCGCCACTCGACCGCGCTCTTGATCACGAGCGTCGCGAGCGCGAGGAACGTCAGGAGCGACGCGACGGAGAACGCCGCCGCCATCTGATACTCGTTGTACAGGATCTCGACGTGAAGCGGGACGGTCGTCGTCAGGCCGCGGATATGGCCCGACACGACCGAGACGGCGCCGAACTCGCCGATCGCGCGGGCGTTGCAAAGGATGACGCCGTACACGAGACCCCAACGCATCTTGGGTAGGCTGACCCGGAAAAACGTTTGCCATCCGCTCGCGCCGAGCGTGAGCGCGGCCTCCTCCTCGAGGCTCCCCTGAGATTGCAGGAGAGGAATCAATTCGCGCGCGACGAGCGGCAGAGTGACGAAGGTCGTCGCGAGGATAATTCCGGGCGCCGCGAAGATGATTTTGAACCCGTGCTCCGCGAACCAGCCCCCCACCGCGCTGTGCGGTCCGAGCAGCAAGATGAAGACGAGTCCGCACACGACGGGCGAGACCGAGAGCGGGAGGTCGATCAGCGTCAAGAGGAGGCTCTTCCCGGGAAACTCGAACTTGGCGATCGCCCATGCCGCGGCCACGCCGAAGACGAGGTTCATCGGCACGGCGAAGGCGGCCGTGAGAAACGTGAGGCGGATCGCCGCGCGCGCGTCCGGCGTTAGCAGCGCGCCGAAGTACGCGGAGAGGCCGCCCCGCAACGCCTCCGCGAACACGACGACGAGCGGCACGATCAAGAAGATGCCGAGGAACGCGAGCGCGACCGCGATCAGAATCGTCCTCACGAGGCGCGGCTCCGTCGTGATCGCGACTTCGCTACGCACGGACGCGACTCCGGCGGCCGCTCGAGCGCTGCAGCGTGTTGATCGCGAGGAGCATCGCGAAGGAGACGGTGAGCATGACGACGGCGATAGCCGTCGCGCCGGCAACGTCGTACTGCTCCAGCTTGGTGACGATCAGGAGCGGCGTGATCTCGGTCCGCATCGGCATGTTCCCCGAGATGAAAATGACCGATCCGTACTCGCCGATCCCCCGCGACAGCGCGAGCGCGAACCCGGTCAGCGCGGCGGGCGCGACGACCGGAAAGATGATTCGCCAGAGGACAGTGGGGCGGCGCGCCCCGAGGCTTGCCGCGGCCTCCTCCATGTCTTTGTCGAGTTCCTCGAGGACGGGCTGCACGGTCCGAACGACGAATGGAAGGCCGACGAACGTGAGCGCGATCACAACGCCGAGCGGCGAGTAGGCGGCCTTGATGCCGAGCGCCTCGAGCGGGTGGCCGAGCCAACCCTTTCCCGAGTAGACCGTGGTCAAAGCAATTCCGGCGACAGCGGTCGGGAGCGCGAACGGAAGATCGACGATCCCATCGACGAGCCGTCTCCCCGGAAACCGGTACCGGACGAGGACCCACGCGACGAGAAGGCCGAACGGGACGTTGATCACCGCCGCGACGAGCGACGCGCCGAACGTCAGTCGGTACGAAGCCAGCGCGCGCGGACCCGACACCGTTTCCCAAAACGGACCCCAACCGAGTGTCCCCGCCTTGGTGAACGCCATCGAGAGCGGGATCAGCACGATGAGGCTCAGGTAGAGAACCGCAAAACCCATCGAGAGCCCGAACCCGGGGAGGACGCTATTTCGCTTCGATCGCGAAGCCATTCGCGCGGCTGTCTCCTTCTCGCCTATCCGTCAGCGGCTCGGCGCGTAGATCCGGTCGAACGACCCGCCGTCGGCGAAGTGAGTCTTCTGCGCCCTCTGCCAGCCGCCGAAATCCTTCTCGATCGAAAGCAACGGGACCGCAGGAAATCTTCCCGCGTGTTTCCTCGCCACCGATTCGAGGCGCGGCCGGTAGTAGTGCTTCGCCGCGATCTCCTGCCCCTCCTCGGTGTAGAGGTACTCGAGGTACGCCTGGGCTAGCGCTCGCGACTTCCGCTTGTCGACGACCTTGTCCACGAGAGCCACGGGCGGCTCCGCGAGGATGCTCAAAGACGGGACGACAATTTCCAGCTTGTCCGCGCCGCGCTCATTCACGGCGAGGAGGACGTCGTTCTCCCAGTTGATCAGCACGTCGCCGATCCCGCGCTCGACGAAGGTCGTCGTCGCGCCGCGCGCCCCGGAGTCGAGGACCGGGACGTTCTTGTACAGGCTGGCGACGAAATCGCGCGCTGCCTTCTCGTCGCCGTTCGCGCGGCGGAGCGCGTAGCCCCACGCGGCGAGATAGTTCCATCGCGCCGCGCCGGACGTCTTCGGGTTGGGCGTGATGACCGAGATCCCGGGTTTCACCAAATCATCCCAATCCTTGATGCCCTTCGGATTTCCCTTCCTCACGAGGAAGACGATAGTCGACCAGTACGGCGCGCTGTTGTTCGGCAGCCGCGATTGCCACGTCTTCGGGACGAGTCGCCCGAACTCGGCGATCGCATCGATGTCGTACGCGAGCGCGAGCGTTACGACGTCCGCCTCGAGTCCGTCGATGACCGAGCGCGCCTGCTTGCCGGAGCCGCCGTGGGATTGCCGGATCGTCACCGTCTCGCCCGACGTCGCCTTCCGGTGCTTCGCGAATGCGGCGTTGAACTCCTCGTACAGCTCGCGCGTCGGGTCGTAAGAGACGTTGAGGAGCGTCACGTCCGCTGGCGCGAGCGACGGGAGGCCAATCGCGACGAACGATGCGATCGCCAAGAAACGAAAGATTGCGCGGTGCGTTCTCATGCCGTCGTTCTCCGGTCGCGAGTCGTTGAGGGATCGATGCGAGCGCATGGTGTCCTCCGTCAGACTTGTTGGGACCGCACGAGGAGCACCGGAACTCCGGTGCGCTCGGCGAGAAGGTTCGTGACGAGACCGCTGAGCGCCACCTCTCCTGGTCGGCTGGCCAGCGGCACGCCGAGGACGAGCAAGTCGTGTCGGCCCGACATGACCTCGTCGGCGATGACGTCCAGCACCGCGCCGGTCCGGAGCAATCCCTTCGCCGAGACGCCGAGCAGCGCCATCGATCGGACCCCGGCCTCGAGGAATCGTTCGGTGAGGGCGGCCACCTCGCGCGTGTGGTCGGGTTGCAGGACGCTCATGATCGTCGTCGATGCGCCGAGGTGCCGCACGATCCGCGCCGTGAAGAGGATGTCTTCCTTCCCCGGCTCGCCGACCGCGACGCAGACGAGAACGCGGCTCGGCACGGGGCAGGGCGATTGGACGAGAAGAAGTCCGTGGCTTCCGGCGATCAGCCGCTCGGCGAGCGCGAGGCTCTCTCGCCCCGAGAGGCCTTGCACGACGAGGTCGTGGTCGCTGAGCCCCGCGTCGCTCGTGGCCGCGTCGGTCAGCTCGCCGTCGAGCGCGCGCGTCTCGATGCGCGCGAGCCGGCCGGCGATTTTCTGGCGGAGGGCGCGGCTCTCCTCGGGCTGCCGCTCGTCCTCCGCGCGGCGGGTCACGAGCGTGGCCCGCGCGTGCGCGAGCCGCGCGATCTCGGCGCCGAGCTCGACCGCGGCGCGGCCCGGCTCCGTGCCGTCGAACACGAGGAGCAGGCTCAAGCCCGGGTGCGTCAGCGCGTGCACGCGGCGCACGCCGACCCACGCGGAGTCTCCGACGCGGAGCGGATACCGCCGCGTCTGGTGTTGCGAACGGAGCGCCTCGATGAGCACGCCCTCCCCTCCGAACGTCGCCGGCGGCGAGATCACGCGCACTCCGGCCAGGCGCGGGACGCGGAGGCTCACCCGCTCGAACGAGCCGGAGAAGCGCGTCTGCTCCACGATCCCCTCCCCGAGGAGCGGCCAGCCGACCTCCTCGGGCGTCGGCTTGATCGCGACGTCTTCCGGCCGGAAGAGAACCTGTACGCGGCGCGGTCCGGGGGCGGACGGCGCGCTCACGGACGACGCGCCCTCGGCCGTCGGAAACTCGACGGGACCGATCCGCACGCCCTGCGGCGTCGCATCGCCGACGAGCAAGTTGGCCGTGCCGAGGAAGGTCGCCGCGAACTCCGTCTTCGGATGCAAGTAAAGCTCGTGCGGCGGCGCCGCTTCGAGGAGCCGGCCCGAGTTCATGATCCCGACGCGATCGCCCAACTCGAACGCTTCCTCTTGGTCGTGCGTGACGAAGATCGTCGTGATTCGCAGCTCCTGCTGAACGCGCCGGACGGCGCGGCGCAGGTCCGCGCGAATCGGGGCGTCGAGCGCGCCGAACGGTTCGTCGAGCAGGAGGACCGCCGGGTTGAACGCGAGCGCTCGGGCGAGGGCGACGCGTTGCTGCTGGCCTCCGGAGAGCTGTTGCGGAAAGCGCCCCGCGAGTCCCGCGAGTCCGACGAGGCCGAGCAGCTCGTTCCGGCGGGTTTTTCTCTCCGCTGCGCCGACCTTCCGGACCCGCAACCCGAACTCGATGTTCTCGGCGACGGACATGTTCCGGAAGAGCGCGTAGTTCTGGAACACGAACCCGACGCCGCGGCGCTGCGGCGGCTCGGCCGTCACGTCTCGACCGTGGAGGACGACGCGGCCCGAGTCGGTGGGCGTCAGGCCCGCGATCATCCGGAGCACCGTGCTCTTGCCGCTCCCGCTCGGACCGAGGAGCACGAACAGCTCTCCGTCTGCGATCTCGAGCGAGACGCCGCTGACGACCGTCTCGTGGCCGAACTTCTTCACCAATCCGTCTAGGACGATCGACATGACACCTCTTCGCCGGCGGCTGACGCGGCCGCGTGGATCGGGCTCATCGCCGGCCCTTGCGGCGCTTCACGCGTCGGCTCGACGCCAGGACGTTCACCAGGCTCGTCCCGTCGAGGATTCGCGCGGTCTCTTCTCGCACTTGCCGCATGACTATTCGGATGCCGCACGTGTTCTCGTCGGGACAGTCGTCGCACTTCCGGTAGGCCGTCTGGCTCACGCAGGGGAGCGGCGCGAGCGGGCCGTCGAGGACCCGGATGACCTCCCCGAGGCTGATCTTCTCGGGGGGCCGGCCAAGAGAATAGCCGCCGCCTCTCCCCTTGCGGCTGTGGAGAATCCCCTTGTTCTTCAGGGACAAGAGGATCTGCTCGAGAAACTTCTTCGGAATGCGACCTTCTTCCGCGATGTGTGAGATGAGCAGAGGACCGCCGTCGTTTTCATCGGCAAGGAGAAGGAGCGCGCGGATCGCGTACTTGGCTTTTTGGGAGAGCATCCCGAGTCTCCGCGAGCGAGGGCGACCTGCTGAGTCTCCAAAGTCTATCTAGCCGGTAGAGAATATCGGATCAGCGCCCTCGGCGTCAACGGATTTCTTGCCGGGCCCGCGCCGGGCCCGCGCGTTGTCGCGGCCGTGGCGTTCTGCTAGTCTGGCGCGCGGAGGGAGTCGCATGGCGAATGATCTCGTGCTTCGATCGCTCGATCGCGGCGTCCTTTCGCTCCGGCTGAATCGGCCCGGCTCCCGAAACGCGCTCGACATGGCCACGGTGACCGCGCTCGCCGACCACGTCAGCGCCGCCGCGCACGACCCGGCCGTCCGCACCCTCCTCATCGGCGCGAACGGCGAGGCGTTTTCCGTCGGCGGCGACTTGAAGGACGCGCACGCGACCGGTTCGCCGGGCGACTACCTCAGGATGCTCACGCTTCCGTTCCATCGCGCGATCCACACGCTCCTCACGATGCCGAAGCCGGTCGTGACTGCGATCGGCGGCGTCGCCGCGGGCGGCGGGTTCGCGCTCGCGCTGACGGGCGACCTCCGCGTCGCCTCGCGCGACGCGTGGTTCAAGGTCGCGTACCCGTCGTCGGGCCTTCCGTCCGACGGCGGAATGACGTACCTGTTGCCGCGGATCGTCGGCCGCGCCCGCGCGCAGGAGCTTCTGTTCATGGATCCGAAGATCCCCGCCGACGACGCGGCGCGACTCGGCATCGTCCATCGCATTTTTCCGAAGGAATCGTTCGAGGAGGAGGCGCGCGCGATCGCGCAGCGGATCTCCGACGGGCCGGTGGGCGTGCTCGGCACGACGAAGCTCCTCCTTCTGAAAGGACTCACGGCCGATCTCGCGCTTCACCTCGACGACGAGCGCGAGGCGATCTCGAAGGCCGGCTCATGCCCCGAGGGCCGCGAAGGAATCTCGGCGTTTGTCGAGAAGAGGCCGGCGCGTTTCCGGAAGCCGTAGCGCGGCCGCGCTCCGTCCGATGAGCGAGTGCGGCCCCGAGCGTTGACCGCGTGATTCGCGATCTCATTCGATACCGCGTCTTCCGTCGCCACCGGAGTCTCCTCCGTCAGTCGACCGACTTCCTTAAGATCGGGCAGGTGCTCGGGCTGCGCGATGTGATCCAGCGTCTCTTCGCCGACGCGCCGTTCTACGGCGATCGGCTGCGGCGCGCGGGCAATCGGCCCGGCGACCTGCGCACCGTGAAGGATCTCGCGGGGATGCCGGCGACGGCGGCGGAGGCGCTCGCGGAGTGGCTCCGCGCGGGCGATCCGCGCGCGGCGTGGGGAGCCCGGACCGCCGATTCGCACGAGGCGAGAGAGATTGCCGCGGGCGTCGCGTGGGCCTCGATGCCGGGGAGCGCGAGCGCCGGCCGGGCGGGCGCGCCGGGCGATCGATCCGCGGGCGCCGGTGAAATCGGCGGCGCGGCCGCTGCGGGAGAGGCCTCTCGCGGCGCTCGCGATGCCGTGCGCGGGACTGCGCGCGACGCATTCTCGCTCGACGCCGCGGGCCGCGTGATCGCGCTCCCGCCCGGTATCGCCGGCGACGCGAGGCTTCTACATCTTTTCGCGCTGCTGAGCGCGTGGGGCGTGGGGCCGCGCACCGCGTTCCAGATCGCGTGCAGCGAGGACTTCGGCCAGCGAGCGGACGGGCGCGGGTTTCTGTTCCGCGCGCCGCGGGCTGCGATGGTCGAAGCGTCTGTCGACAGTTCTTGCCTCATCGAACCGGGACAGCTTCCCGGCGCGGTCGCGCTGGATGCGCGCGGCGCGGTCGCGCGCGACCGCGCGTCGCGATGGATCCTGCGCGGCGCGCCCGTCCCAGCCGATATCCTCGACGCGCTCGGCCTGGCCGCCGACCGCGCGCCCCGCGCGATTCTCGGCACCGCGCTCTTCGGACCGATCGCGTGGCAATGCGCCGCGGGGTCGGTCCATCCGCTCGGCGCCCGCGCGGTCATCGAGCCCGCGACGGACGAGAGCGTCGCGCGCGGTCTCACCGGCGGCTCGCGCGCCTCGCGAGCGCCCCGAACCGCCGGCGCGCTCCACCTCACGCTCCTCGAGGAGTCGCGCTTCCCGATCTTCCGCGCCGATCTCGGACTTCGCGGCCGCTTCGTCGCCGCGAATTGTTCGTGCGGCGCGCGCTCCGACCGGATCGAGATGGAAGTTCCGTTCCTTGGGCCGCTCCGCGTTGCGGCCGGCGCGTTCATCGATCCGCTCCCGATCGCGCGCGCGGCCGCCGCGGTGCCGGGCGTTCGGCGCGTCGCGCTGATCCAGGAGGCCGAGGAGCGGATCCGCCTCCTCGCCGCGACCGACGGGAGGCTCGCGGCCGCAGCGGTTCTCGCGGCCGAAGCGGCGCTCGCCGCGATCCCTGCGCCGCCGGGAGTCGAAATCGTCGCCGAGGTCGGCGCGGAGCGAGACCTCGCGTTCCCGGATCGCGGTTTCATCCGCGGGCTCGCGCACGGGCCGCTCCTCGCGATCGGCGCGATCGGGGACTGAGCACGGGGGCCACGCTCGCGCGCCGTCGCCACACCGCGCGGGAGCGCGGCGACGGCGAGCCCGACATCGTGCCCTCACGATTCGCGCAATTGCATTGAATCTCGTTCGCGCAATCGTGAGATGATCGTCTCTGGTTCTTAAGCGGCGCCGCCTCCGGGCGATTACTTCCTCCTCCTCCCCCGGCTCTCGACTCTGCTTCAGACCGTTGGCCTCATGTCGGAAACGACATGACGTGGCTTGCCTTGGAGGTAGGGATCATGCGCGCTCCGACTGGTGCCGGTTGTGCGCTCCTCGCAATGACCCTCTTGTCGTCTTCGTCCTTTGCAATCGAACCGCTCGGCCGCATGCGTGAATCGGTCAACCCGAACGGGCCGGCGGGTGCGCCGCCACCCTGTCCGCTCATTCCCAACCGGGATGGGACATGCGCGAACTACAAATGGTACAACCTCTGCAGCGGATACATTTGGCTCTTCAGCACTCCTAATTTGGGGGAGGCTGTTGGCGTTAGCTTCGGCGGCCCCTCTCAGCCTTGCGTTGCTCCTGGAAAAAGCGTGAAGCGGGGGATCTACTATTTCAGGAACGTCATACCGAATTATGGCCAGTTCATGGATCTTTACTTGGATGAGGATTGCGACAATGACGGGTGCCCCGAGGGTATTCTCGGTTCTGCGCTCAACTTTGATCCTGGGCTGCGTTGGAACTGTGTCAACTACGGTGTCTGTATCCCTTGCGGTGGTCTAATACTGCGTGAAGTGGGTCACGGCGGTATCGCTCCGACGATTGTGACGGATGGCCCGTTCAAGACGGCCTGTGATCCGGCTCATCCGCCGACGCACTCGTATTACTACGGCATTAACGGGAGAACATGCGTTCCGTGGGTTGGTGTTCCCGCGACAGCCCCGGACGACTTTCTGATGTGGCTAATCGTTGACGACGGCTGCGTGACCGCGACTCGAGAAACGTCTTGGGGCTCGATCAAGGGTCTGTACCGCTGACCAACGAGTTGCCCCGGCATCGAATGCCACGCCCGAGATCCGGACCGCATTTCCATGTGGAGACGCTCGCGGCGTGGCGCACATGAGCTCATGCCTGTATTGTGCCGGACGATTGGGCATGGACGCGGTATCACCCAGCGCTCGATGCGAGGGTACCGACAAGCCCGTGGACAGGCGCGCGCCCCCGCGGGTACGCTCGTCCGCACGGGCCGGCGCACGCGCGTCCCACGCGCCGCGCGGGCCCCGCGTCGCCGATCCCACCCCGATCCAGAGGAGGTTCATTCCAATGAAACGCGTCTCATTCGCCTTCGCCCTGCTGGGCGTCGCCGCCATCGCCGGCTCCCTCGCGCCGTCGCGCGCCGCCGCCCACTGCGAAGTTCCGTGCGGGATCTACGACGATCCGGCGCGCATCGCCCAGCTCCGCGAGGACGCGGCGACGATCGAGAAGGCGATCGCGGGAATCAACGAACTGGCCGGGAAGACCGACGCGCAGAGCGCGAACCAACTCATCCGCTGGGTCACGACGAAGGACGCGCACGCGTCGCTGATCGAGGAGACCATCGCCGTCTACTTCCTCGCGCAGAGGGTCAAGCCGGCCGAGCCCGGGGCCGCCGACTACGACGCGTACCTCAAGAGGCTCGCCGACCACCACAAGGTGCTGGTCGCCGCGATGAAGACGAAGCAGAACGCCGACGCGAAGTTCGTCGCCGACCTCCGCGCGGCGATCGACGTGATCGCGAAGTACTACCCGCCGGCTGACGGCGGCGCGAAGAAGTAAGCGGCGAGGTACAGCGGGCGTGCGCTGGGCATCCGCGGTCTCGGACGAGACCGCACTCGAGAAGGCGATCCTCGCGGCCGCTTCGCGCGTTCGCGACGATCTGGCCGGCGAGGCCGCGGACCTCGCGGTCGTGTTCATCTCGCAACATTTCGCCTCGCGCTACGCGGACGCGCCCGCGCTCATCGCGGAGACGCTGCCGGCGCGCGTGCTCGTCGGCTGCTCGGCCGGAGGCGTCATCGGCGGCGGCCGCGAAGTCGAGCAGCGCCCCGGCGTTTCGATCACCGCCGCCTCGCTCCCCGACGTCGCGATCGAGCCGCTCGCGCTCGAAGCCTCGTATCTCCCCGACCTCGACGCGGGGCCGCGCGCGTGGCACGAAGCGCTCGGAGTGTCGCCGGAGCCGACGCCCCACTTCGTCCTCTTGGCGGACCCGTTCTCGTTCCCCGCGGACACGCTGCTCGCCGGGCTCGACTTCGCGTACCCGAAGAGCGCGAAGATCGGAGGGATCGCGAGCGGCGCGTCGAGGCCGGGCGGCAACGCGCTGTTCGTGAGCGCGCCGGGCGGCGCGGGGGGCGCCGCGTCCACAGCCGTCCGCCGCACCGGCGTCGTCGGCGTCGCGCTGTCCGGGAACATCTCGGTCGACACCGTCGTCGCGCAGGGGTGCCGCCCGATCGGAAAGCCGATGCGAATCACGAGCTGCGACGGAAACATCCTGCTCGAGCTCGAAGGCCAGCAACCGCTCCAGATGATCCGGAACCTCATCCTCTCGCTCACGCCCGAAGACCAGCGCCTCGCCGGGCATTCGCTGTTCCTCGGCGTCGTGACGAACGAGCTGATCCCGTCGCCGCAGGCGGGCGATTTCCTGATCCGAAATCTCGTCGGCATCGATCCGGAGCGCGGCTCGCTCGCCGTCGGCGACGAGATTCGGAACGGCCAAGTCGTGCAGTTCCACCTGCGCGACGCGCGGACCGCCGCGGAGGATCTCGGGATCGTGCTCGATCGCTTCGCGGAGCGTGGCGGCGCGAGTTCGGCCCGCGGCGCGCTCCTCTTCTCCTGCCTCGGGCGGGGCGTTTATTTGTACGGCCGAGCCGACCACGACACGGACGCGTTCCGCGATCGCGTGGGCGACATTCCGCTCGGCGGCTTCTTCTGCAACGGCGAGATTGGCCCGGTCGGCGGCGCGACGTACCTCCACGGCTTCACCAGCTCGTTCGGGATCTTCCGGCCGGCGCGCGCGTAGCGGGCCTAGCCGGTACTCTTGTTCCGCGCCCCTCCTGCCGATAAGCGTGACGATGGCCAAGGCCGGAGGAATCTTCGTGAGAAGTGCGTCCATCCGCGCGGCCGCCTGCGCCGCGCTCATTGCCGCGGTCGGTGTCGGGTGCGCGACGTCGCGCGGGAGCGCGCGCGGCTCGGGAGACTCCGCAGCGCCTGCGCGCGACGACAAGGCGCCGGCGAATCGAACGGCGCAACCGCCGCGCGAGACGACGGCGGGGTCAGCGTCGGCGAAGGCGGCCTCGGCCCCCGGCTCCGCGCGCGTCTCGCCCGCTTCCGCCCCCGCGACCTACGCACGCTGCGGCCCCGGATACACGGGCCCCGTCGATTCCTACGTGACGATTCTCGATTTCGGAATCCCAAAGGTGTTGCAGTATCCGGCGAAGGCGCTCGCGAAGGATATCTCTGGAATGGTGAAGGTCCGCACGCTGATCGGGACCGACGGATCGGTCTGCGAGGCGGAAATCGTCGAGGGGCCGCCGCTGTTGCACGAGGCGGCGATTCAGGCGGCGCGCGAGACCCGCATCCGCCCCGCGATGAAGGACGGTCGTGCCGTACCGATGTGGGTCGTGATCCCATTCGTGTTCACGCTGCCGGCGAAGACGGCCGCCGCGCCCCAGTCGGCCCGCCGCTGATTCCGGACCGGCGAGGCCCGCAGTGACCTCGCCGGATGACGAGCCGATCGAGCTTCCGATCGACGGCACTCTCGACCTTCACACCTTCCATCCCCGCGACGTCGAAGATCTCGTCCCCGACTACATCGCCGCGTGCCGCGCGCGCGGAATCTTCGAGCTGCGGATCATCCACGGGAAGGGAACGGGCGCGCTGCGCGAAACGGTCCACGCGCTCCTCGCGAAGCGGCCCGAAGTCGAGTCGTTCGGCCTCGCGCCCGACGGCGGAGGGAACTGGGGCGCGACGGTCGTGCGGCTCGTTCGCTGACTACCGATCGTCGCCGACGCCCACCTCGGTCGTGAGCGACGGGAGTTTCATCCCCTCTTGCCGCCAGATCCGCGCGTTCCCGAGCCACGTCGCCGCTCGGGAGGCAGCGGCTTCCGGCGGCGCGGGATACTCATCGAGCCCGCCGCCGTCGAGGAACACGCCGACCGTCGGGAAGAGGTCGCGAAGGACGCCGCGCGGGCCGGCCGTGTCGCCGCGACCGAACGTCATCGAGCCGCCGCCCGCGCTCGCGCGGTACACGTCGCGCCCTTCCTCATCGAAAAAGATCCCGACGCCGTTCGCGTTGCCGCCGCCGAGCGAGAGGTTCGGCGCGTCGTGCTGGTCGTCGCCGCCGTAGTCGAGGAACAGCCCGATCGAGAAGTCGTGGCCGGCGCCCTGCGCCATGTTGTCCGTCGCGCGGAACGCGTCGTTGCCGTCCATCTCCAGAAGCGCGCCGACCGCGAAGTGCGCGGCCGCTCCCTGCACGTACCAGGCGCCGTCGAACGAATCGCGGCCGGCGGCGTCGTACAGGGCGCCGACGCCGTACCAGTACCCGACGCCCTGACCGAACACGCCGCAGCGGTAGGTGTCGTCGCCCGCGCCGTCGGCGAGCAAACCGACGCCGCCCGCGAGCGAATGCCCGTCGGAGAAATCCGCGCGCGTCCCGCACCCCGCGCCCTGCGCGAGACTCGTGTTGTGCAGCGCGGACTGCGCCGACGGGAAGCGGATCTCCGTGTCGTCGGCGAGGTACGTGTCGTTCCCCGATGAGTCGGCGAGGAGGCCGGCGCCGCGCGGGCCGCCGTACCCTTGCGCTGCTTGGAACGCGCGGTACCGGTCGCGCCCTCCGCCGTCGCCGAGTACGCCGACGCCCGCGCGCGCCGCGCCTTCCGCGAAGGCGATCGCGTCGTACCGATCGTCGCCCGACGCGTCGAGGAGAAGCCCCGCGCCGGCGACCGCGGCCCCGAGCGCGCACGATCCGCCGCGGTACGTGTCGTTCCCCGCGAGGTCGATGAGCATCGCGTAGCCGAGGCACGCGCCGCCGAACGCGGGGCGCGACGGAGCCGAGGAGTCCGCAGCGTCCGCGGCGTACACGTCATCCCCCGCGACTTCGAACAGGATTGACACGGGCGACGCGGCCGAGAGCGTCGCCGCGCCTCCCGCGTACGTGTCGTGCCCGCCCGCGTCGACGATCAAGAGATACGGCCCGGGGTCGTCGTACCGCGCCGCGTGGCTGCCGTCGATGACGACGGTGCCGAGCGGCGTCTCCGCCTCGACGTGGTAGTCGCCCGCGAGCTGCAGCGAATCGGCCTTCGCGCGCGCTTCGTCGAGCGCGAGCGCGATGTCCATCGCGCCCGCGTGCAGGAGCGCCAGATCGATCGGCTCGATGATCGCCGCCGCCCGGCGCAGATCGCCGGCGTCCTCCTCGCGATCGCCGGACGCGTACGCCCGCAAGAGGAGCGCGAAGGCGGAGTCGAGCGCGGCGGCTTCCGGCGCGGGCGGATCGCCGCCGGCCTCGTCTCGCCCGCCGACGCCCGATGTCAGATCTGACATGTCGTGCGGGCCGGAGAGCGCCGCATCCCTCCAGCCGAGCGCCGCCCGCTCCGCGCTCAACAAGAACGCGGCCAAATGAAGCGCGTCGGGCGGCACGTCGCCCTCGGCTTTCGCGCGCGCCGCCTTCCTCGACGGCTTTCCCTTCGGCTCGGCCGTCGCAGCACCCGCGCCGCTCCGCTCGAACTCCCCGAATCTCCTCTCCGAGATCGCGCGCAGTTCGCGCTCGAGGGCCGGCGGGTCCGCCGTCGCCGCCCACCGTCCCGCGTGCGGGCTCTCGAGGAGCCCGCGCCCTACGCCGAATCCCGCGCGCTGGCCGGCGAACAAGACGAGCTCCGACGGCTTCGCGGTCGCGCCGACTGCCGCTGCGCCGAACACTCGGAGGAGATCGGGCGCGCGATCGGGCTCGCTCACGAGGAAATCGTACAGCGGGGTGCGGCCGGCGCCGCCGCCCCACAACGCGACGGCGCGCGGGTCGGGCGAGAGCGTCGCGCGGTCGATGCCCGCGTGGTCGAGCATTCGCGCGAGCTGCACGCCGAGCGTGTCGGGCGGAAATCCGAGCGGAATGACGACGTCGGCGTCGACGCGGCGGGAGTGACGAACGACGCGCGGCGCCGCCGGAGGCTCGGCGCTCTGCGATTGTGGCAGCGGCGGGATCGGTTGCTCGAGCGCTTCGGATTGGGATTGAGCTTGAGATTGCGCCCGCGCGTCGCCCGGCCGCCCCGATAGCGCGGGCGCGATCGCGACCGCGATCGCGAGCGAAGCGAGGTTCATCGTGGAACGGACGCGCGCTGTGCCCCTCATCGAGAGATCGAGACCCGCTCCGCGCCTACCAGTCCGCCGACAACGTGAAGAAGTCGATCTTCCCGAGGTTCTCGTGAAGGTCGGTGAGCTGCGCGAGATCGTACTTCAAGATGAAGTAGCCGAGGTTGACCCGCGCGCCGAAGCCGTACGCGGCACGGACGTCGGCGAGCCGCCGCTTCCCGTTCGGCGCATCCTCGAAGAACCGGAAATCTCGACCGACCCACGCGCTCCCCATGTCGTAGAACAGCACGCCGCGGATCCCGCGGAAGTCGAGCGGCGGGAACCCGAGCTTGAGGCGATCGATCAACGGGTAGCGGAACTCGAAGTTCGCCAGCCCGATCCGTGTCCCGCGCAGACGCCCGTAGTCGGCGCCGCGGAACGTGTACCCGCCGCCGATCCGGAAGAGCTGCGGATCGCGGCCGTCCGACGCCCCGCCGATCACGCGCGCGGCGAGGCTGTACCGATGCCGAATGTTCAGGTACTTCCGCACGTCGATCACGCTCGTCGTGAATTGCAAGTCGCCGAACGCTTGCTCTAGGGAGAGGCGCGAACGCGCGCCCTGGATCGGACCCGTGCTCCCGTACAGCACGTTGTCGTGCACGAGCGCGACCATCGGCCGCGCGTACAGGAGATGGTCCGTCGAAACCGGGTCCGGATTGTTGTACCCGACGTACACGAACTGGTCGTAGAAGCGCGAAGAGATCGAGACGCCCTGGACGCCGAACTCGACCCGGCGGAAGCGCGAGAACGGACGCGAGAAAATGACCTCCGCGCCGCGGTAAATCTGCGTCTCGAAGTTGGCGTTGTCCTGCGCCGTGTAGACGAGGAAATCGTTCCGGTACTGAAAGAGCGACACGCCGTAGTTCGTTCGGTTTTTCAGGTTCTCATACGCGAGAAGGAACTCCGAGTCGGTGATCGACCCGTACACGTTCGCGGCGACGACGATGTTGTGGTTGCCGAGGATGTCGGAGAAGGCGAGCGCCGTCTGGCCCGCGAACCCGACGTTCGACGCGAACGCCGCGCCGCCCGCGAGGAAATCCTGGGTGAAGCGAAGCTTGTAACGGCTCACCTCGAACGTCGAGGAGTCGGGAAGGCCGAGGTGAGAGGGCGCGGGCTGCGGGCCCTCCGCCGGTCTCGCGCGGTCCTCCGGCGGGTACAAGCTTGCCAGGTCGATCTCCTTCTGGCGGCGGCTCGTCAACTCGGACCGCGCCGGGGCGGTCGGCGGCGCAGCGCCCGACGTGTCGGTTTGCGCGAACGATGAAGACGCGCCCGACGTGTCGGATGCGGCGACGTCCGCCGCGCCGGCCTCGGCGCCCGTCGCGCCTTCGGCCTCCTCGCTCGCCTGCACGATCTCGCTTCCGCCCGCGATCGGATCCCCCTTGAGCGCGAACGGGTCGTCGATCGAGTAGACGTCCCATCCGCCCTTGTCGAACGCGGTGAACACGAGCCGCCTTCCGTCGCGCGACAGCGAGATCGGCGGCGCCGACGGGATGATCCCAGTCACGCCGGTCAGAATGTTCGTCAGGCGGTAGAGGTCGCCGCTCGCGACGTCGATCGAGTAGATGTTCGACACGCCCGTCCGGTCGGAGACGAACAACAGCTCCTTTCCGTCGGCCGACCATTGCGGCGCGATGTTCTTTCCGTCCTGGTTCGGCAGCACACTGATTTCGTTCTTCTCCAGATCGAACAGCGCGAGTCGGAAATTCCCGAACACCAGCCGGTCGAAGTTCGTGTCGGGGCCGCGGTCGGTCGTAAACGCGATCGTTCGCCCGTCGGGCGAGAATTGCGGGTCGCGGTCGGTGAACCGATCGTCGGTCAGGCGCCGCACGTTCTGCCCGTCGACGTCGACGACGAACAGGTCGGACCGCCCGCCGTCGAGCCCGACGAACGTGATCCGCGCGCCATCGGGCGAAAACGCGGGCGACACGAGTCCGTCGAGAGCAAACGTCAGCCGCCGGAGGACCTTCCCACTGTGCGCATCGACGACGTAGATTGCGTCGCCGCCGCCGACTTTCGCGGGGAACGCGATCGTCTTCCCGTCGGGCGACCACGCGAGCGACGTGTTGAAGAAACGGAGCGATTCGAAGTTGCCCGCCCGCTCCCCCTTGACGAGCCGCTTCTTCGTCTTCCCGGTCGTCGCGTCCGCCAAGTAGATGTCCGAGTACATGCTCCGGTCTGAGATGTACGCGACCTCTTCGCCGTCGGGCGAGATGCACGGCGCGAGGTTCGTTCCCGACAGATCCTCGCCCTGGTGTGTCAGCCGCTTCGCGAACTGCGAGGCCTTCTCGTAATCGACGATCTGCGGCAGGTAGCGCTTCCGCGTCTCCTCGAGCCACGCGTCGGACAACTCGTCGAGCGGCATCCCGAGGACCGATTTCACCGCGCTCCCGACGCCCCCGCCGAGTCGCGCCGTCGCCTTGAGGATCTCGCCGATCTTTTCGTCGCCGAACTTCTCGCCGATGAAGCCGAAGATCGATTGCCCGAAGCGATAAACGCGGATGTCGTACGTCATCGACAACTGCGAGATCGGAATCAGGTATCCCTGGAGCGCCGCGTCGCGCAGCCACATCTCGGTGTGGACGTCGACCGAGCCGATCGAGAGGTATTCCGCCATCCCCTCCATGAACCAGAGCGGCGGCTGGCTGCCGAGCATCGGCCCCGCGAGGCCGCTGCGCCCGGGCCCGAACAGGACGTCGACTTGAAACGCGTGGACCAGCTCGTGCGTCAGGACGTGCTCCAGCTCGGCGTACGAGCCGGTGAACGGCAGGAGCACGCGGCGCTTCATGAACTCGGTGAGGCCGCCCGTCCCCTCGGAGAGGATCTGGGTCGTGATGTTCGTCTGTTGGAAATCCGTGTGCGACGCGTACAGGATGATCGGGATCGGGCGAGTGACCTCGTAGCCGAGGACGCGCGACAGCTTTGCGTACGCGCGCTCCGCCATCCGCGCTGCGTCGAGCGCGCACTGCCGCTCGCCCTCGTAGAAATAGATCTCGCAGTGCTGGGTCTTGATGACCTGCCACTTGAAATCCTTGTAGTGGACTTTGTTCTGGCCGAAGTATTGAGCGCTCGCCGGGGCCGCGCCGGCGAGAATCGCTCCGGCTACGATAAGGATGGCCAAGATTGATGAGAAACGAGGGGCCGAGGGGACGAGTCCGGCGGGCTGGCGCGCCATGGTGCTCTCCTTACCAGGGGCCATCGTTGAGACGGCCGGGGTCGGCCGAGTCTCGGCGCCCGGCTTCTGGCTGGGCCGCTGGCGGCGATTATACATCAGCGGATCGGGCGGATGCCACGCGCGACGGATCCGATCGATCGTCGATGGTGTAACATACTCCGAATGATCCGCCGCCAGGCCCTAACAACCGCTCTCCTCGCGCTCGTCGTCCTCGCCCCGCAGGCGGCCGGCTCAGCGCCTCCCGCCGACGAAGCCACGCGCCGCCGCCGCGCCGCCGCGGCGTCAGAACGCGGTGCGATTCAAGTTCAAGCCGGCCACGAAGCGGATCTTCTCGCCGCGTACGAGGACTTAGGGGAGCGCGGCCGCCCACTCTTCGTTTCGTGCGATCTCGTGTTCCACGGGACGCGCCGCATCCTCGGCGCGGCGATCTCCGTCGTCGAGGAGGAGGCGCTCCTCCCGTCGCTACAGGAGTTGACGGCCGCGCTCCTCGACGCCGCGCTCTTCGACTCGAAATCGTTCAAGGGCGAGGTCCGGCGCGCGGCCGCCGCGTGGAACGCGGGCTACTTCGCCGTCGCGCGCGCGCTCCTCACCGGCGAGCCGCTCGACGAGACGCGCCTCGCGCCGCTCGAGAAAGGCGCCGTCCTCGCGGCCGCGCGGAACGAGCTCGCGATGATCCGCGCGCACGACGGCGTGCACATGTCGCCGTTGTTCGGCGCGTCGCCGCTCCGCTCGCAGTACGGACCGAACGGCGAGGACTACACGGTCTACGAGCCGCGCGGCCACTACGCCCGGAGCGAGGCGCTCGGCCGCTACTTCCGCGGGCGGCTCTACCTCGCGCGGCCCGCATTCCCGCTCCGCGACGAGGGCTCGCCGTACGCCTCGCCCGATCTCCGCGCGACCCGGCAGGCGCTCCACATCGCATCGATCGTCACGACGCGGCCGGCCGCGGCCGCTGCATGGCGCGACTTCGCGAACCTCGACCGGCTCCTGTTCGGCGCGCCCGACGATCCAGGTCCCGGCGAGTACCTCACTTTGTGGAAAACCGCCGCGGACAACGTCGCGAAGCGGGGCGGCGTGATGACAGACGCCGAGTCGGAGTCGGCGCGCTTCACCGAGCTCGCCGCGCTCATCCGAAAGTCGAAGCGGCCCGCGATCCGCGAGGGCTACGTCGACGGGATGCGGCTGTTGGGCCAGAGCGCGACGTGGGACGCGGAAGCGCTCGAGGTCCTCACGCGTGGCGGCGTGCCGCCCGACGGGCGCGTGGTACCGAAGGGGCTCGACGTGATGGCGCTGATCGGGAGCGGCGCGGCGCGCGAGCGGCTCGAGGCGGAGGGCGATCTCGCGATCGCGTGGTATCGCGCCGCGTTCGATTCGCTGACCCGGCCGGCCATCTCGCAGGTGTCGGATAAGAGTCGCGCGCTGACGGGCGCCTCAGTCCCGCTATCGACCTACTGGCTGCGCGCGTTGGCGCGGCTGTACGAGCCTGCGCCGTCGGGGTCGCCCGCGTTCATGTCAGATCCGACATGGCGATGGAAGGACCTCGTGACCGGGTCGGCAGGTTGGGCGGAGATGCGGTACGAGACGATTCTGAGCGTGAAGGAGCCGATAACGGAGGCCAAGGAGGACTACATCACGTCCGGACACTCGGCCACCGCGCCCTACCTCGAACCGCGCCCCGCCGTCTACGGCGACCTCGCCGCGGTGGTGCGCGCGATCGACATCGCGTTCCGCGCGTACCCGAGGCCGCTCGGCCGCGCGACCGACGCGACCTCCGCGCTCACGAAGACGCTCGCGTCGCTCGAGGAGATCGCGAGCACGGAACTCGAGGGCCGGGCGATCAGCAGGGAAGATCGCGCGCTCCTCGCCGGCCTCGCGTCCGAGTTCCGCCGGCACGAAAACCGTCTCATCGGCGCCGACTCGAAAGCCGACGGCGCGGTGATCGCCGACGTGTTCGCCGATCACTCGACGGGGACGCCGCGCTACCTCGAGGTCGGGACGGGAGTCCCGTACGCGATCACCGTCGTCGTCGAACCCGGGACGCCCGCGCGCGAGGGCGCGATCTTCTCGTACCACGAGTTCGCGTCGGAGAAGCGCCTCACGGCCGACGCGTGGCGCGCGCGGCTCGGATCGCCCGACGCGCCGCCGCTCCCCGCCTGGGAAGCGGAGTGGCTCGCGACGTTTCGGTAGAGGCTCGTCCGCAGGAGTTCTCCGCTAGGCGCCGGTTCGCGAGGCGGTAGCACGCGAGGCAGCGAGGAGGCGGAAGCGCTAGAACCTGTCGGGCGGAAGCGTGACGTTCCCCCGTCGCCCGCGCCGCTCCGGTTTCCTCCACGGCTCGCCGCCCGCGAACCCGAGCCCGAATCGAAAGATCTTCTCCTCGAATCCGTTTTCTTCGCGGCTCCCTCGGCGGCCGTACTCAGCGAAAAGGTCGAGCACGGCGGCGCGGCCGCCACCCAGCGCGGCGGAGGTGCCGGCCGTCACGATCCATTCGGTGATCGGCTTGCCCGCCGGCTCTTCGAAGTGCCAATCGGCGCGATGGAACCCGAGCCGCCAGGGACGCCGCCTGAGGAATGACGCGTTCGCGCCGCCGCGGTCCAGCTCGACCCCGGCCCCGATTCGCGTCGCGTCAACAAAGCGGGCGCCGGCGGGCGCGTCGGCTTCCTCGCCTTCCCACTGATCGCGCCGCACCTCGAGCACCGCGCGCGCGCCCGCGCGAGGCTCGACCGTCGCGCCGGCGGAGATCGAGGCCGGCATCGTGTGCGCAACCGGCCGCGTCGCGTTGATGCCGTCCTCGGTCGTCGTCGTGCGATCGCCGGTCATCGATCCCCGACCGCGGTAGCGCGCCCCGAGCGCCACCCGCCGGTTGGGCGCCCACGACAATCCGACCGACCCGCCGACTCCGTCGAACTCATCCGACGTCCGATCGTTCGTGTCGCGGAAATCGGGCGAATCGAAATCGACGGTGCGCGTCTCGTCGATCGACCCGAACCAAAAATCCGCGCTCGCGCCGAGCGAAAGTTGCGGCGCGATCCGGACCGCGAGCGCCGCGGGCACGCGGAACAGATCTCCGTTCCGCGAAAACCGGAGCGTGTAGGGCGAGGGGGTCTCGCTGCGCGCGCGGACGAGCGGGTTGACGAACAGGTTCTGCTCGCGAAGCAGGCCGAACCCGAAGACGAATCGCCGGAATGGGACCGCGGCGGACAGGAACGGGAGCGTGCCGTCGGTGAACGTCTCGGAGGCGTCGTCGTTTTCGGCTGTGCGACGCTCGACGACGTACGCGGCCGACGCGGAGACGAGCCGGATCCGGCCGAGGAGCGCGGGGTTGTCGAGCGACACGCGGATCGAGTCAGCGAGCGGCGCTGAGACGCCGCCGAGCGCGCGCCCGCGGCCCGTCGCGTCGGAGAGCGTCTCGCCGAGCCCGCGCGTCGAGAAGAGCGATGCGGCTTGCGCGTTGGGCGCGGCGGCGAGCTCGAGCGCCGCCGCGAGCGCCGCTGCCAGCGCCGCGGCGCCGAACGCGATCCGCGCGGCGCGTTCCGCTCGGATTTCGCGCCCGATGCCGCGCCCGGTCCCGCGCTCGTTCTCGCGCCCAATCCCGCGCCCGATGCCGCGCGCGCCCCTCATCGCTTCGCCCCCGGCGCCGTCGGGCTCGACACGATCAGCCTCAGGCGCGGCCGCGCGAGGCTGTCCGCGGCGGCGCTCGCGCCCTCCGACGAGAACGCGGAGATCATGTCGGTGTCCGCCGACTCTGTCGTTGCCTTGACGAGGATTTTCACGCGCCGATCCCGCGCAATGTGCTGGCGGCCGACGAGGGCGGTCACCGCGATCGAGAGAGTCTCGGCCGCCGCATCGACCGCGCGGATCCCCTCGGGCTCGGTCCGGAAGATGATCGCCGAGCTGTCGACCGGCGAGATGACCTCGTGCGCCTGGACGCTGATCGTCGTCCCGCCGGAGCGGAGGCGGGCGGCATTCGCGTCGAGCGTCAGCTCGATCGACGCGAAGTTAACGGTCGCGAACGAGTCGAGGTCGGCCGGAAGAGTGAACTCGAACGCGGCGCGACGCGCGAACCCGCTCTCCTTTCCGATGAGGAGGCGCGAGGCGGCCCCCCGATCGATCGACGTGTCGGGCGAGGTGACGTACGTGTCGCGGTCGGCGAGCACCGAATCGGCGCGCGACGCGCCGTCGAGTAGGCTGACGACGATCAGGAGCGGCCTGCCGCTATCCGCCTCGCTCGACGCGAACTTCCGCAGGAGCGCCGGCTCCATCCCGCCCAAAAGGAGCCCGAAGTTTGCGGCCGACGAGTCGATCCACGCCTGGACGAGCGACGCCGGCAATCCGACGTCGAGCGGCGTCACGCCAGGCGACGACGCGGCCTGCCCGACTGGCTCAGCGTCGAATGCCGGAAGCGACTCCGCGTTCGTCGTCGATTCGGTCCAGTCCGCGCGGAGGCGCCGCGCGAGCACCGTCTCGCTCGTCGAATCGCCCGCCGCGCCGGTCACGGTGAGCCGGAGCGTCGCGCCCGTCACGGTTCGCCCCGACGGGAGCCCGGAGAACCGGACGAGGCTCCGCATCTCCCGCGTCCCAAACGACCCCGCGTACAGAGTCGCCGATTCCCCCGCGCCGACTACGGTCTCGGAAAACGTGTCGATCGCCGGGGGCGACGCGAAGATCGTGCGGACGGTCTCGTCGGAGCGGTCCGGCTCGACGGTTCCGAGACCGAGCGGGGCCGGTTTCGAGCGCTCGGAGCAGGAACTCGCGCCGAGCGCGACGAGCGTCCCAGCGCAGAGCGCGGCGAGAACGGCCCGCGTGCTCCGGGTTCGCGTGATCGTTCGAGATGGGAGAGATCCGGTGCGGGGAGTTCCGGTTCGCGGATGAGCGGCCGTCGGCACGATCGCGGCAGTATAGCGGCCCGCGAGAAGACGCGTCAACGCGTTGACCCTCCCCGGAGCGCGTGCTAGCATCCGTCGCCCGCCCGGTGCCGGATGCCGGGCGGGTTTCGCGTCACGGGGGATGCGCGTTGCGAAAGCCGATGAGCGGGCGCCGATCACAGTCTGCGGGGCGGGGCGATCGCCGCGCCGCGCGCAGCCGCGAGGCCCTGCGCGCGATCGCCGTCGCGGTCCTCCTCTCCCTCGCCGCCTTTGCTCTCTCGGGCTGCGCGCCCAAGCCGCCCCCGCGCCCGAAGAACGTCCTCCTGATCACGATCGACACGCTGCGGTCGGACCGGCTCGCCGCGTACGGCAATCCGATCGTTCGCACGCCGACGCTCGACCGCCTGGCGCGAGACGGCGCCGTCTTCGCGACCGCCCACTCGCCGATCCCGCTCACGCTGCCGTCGCACGCGTCGATCCTCACGGGCGTCTACCCGCGCACGCATCTCGTCCTGTCGCACGCTTACACGCTCGCCCCGACGCGGCCGACCCTCGCCTCGATTCTCAAGGAGCACGGCTACCAGACCGCCGCGTTCGTCTCGAGCCACGTCCTCGACAAGAAGTACGGACTCGACCGCGGGTTCGACACGTACTGGCAACGATGGGCCGCGGACATGAACGCCACGCGCGCGATGAACGTCGCGGGGCTCGAGCTGACGACGAAGGCCGCGAAGGAATGGCTCAAGAAGCGCCCCGACGGCCCGTTCTTCCTCTGGGTGCATCTGTTCCAGCCGCACAAGCCGTACACGCCGCCCGCGCCGCTCGACCGCCTGTACGACCCGGGCTACACCGGCACGATGGTCGCCGAGGTCGACACGCTCCACCGGATCTGGCGCGACCGTATCGCGCTCGCGCCCGCGGACCTCGCCCATCTGAGCGCGCTGTACGACGGCGAGGTGACGACCGCCGACATCGAGGTCGGCCGTCTGCTTGCGACCGTCGAGGCGGAGGGGCATCTCGATGACACGATCATCGTCATCACCTCCGACCACGGCGAGGTCTTGTACGAGCACGATTTCTACTTCGGCCACGACATCATGCTGTACCAGCCGGCGATCAACGTGCCGCTCCTGATGCGGGCGCCCGGCCTGATTCCCGCCGGCCGCGTCGTCGGACAGCCGGTCCGCTTGATCGACGTGGCGCCGACCTTGCTCGACGCGGTCGGGATTCCTCCGTCGGAGGTCGGGCGATTCGAGGGGATGAGTCTCATCGCGCTGGCGGAGCGCGCTAGCGGCACGGGTCCGAGCCGCGACTCCCGCGGCGCGCTCCGCAGCTTTCGCGCGCCCCGCGGTTCCGGCGCCGCGCCTGCCGCGCCTCCCGACACGCTCTTCGCCGAGGTCTTCCCGCCGAAGGCCGAATGGAAGGTGAAGCCGCGCCACGCCGTCGCGACGTCGAGATGGAAGCTGATCCTCGAGGACGAGAGCGACGCGCGCGAGTTGTACGACTTGGCGCTCGACCCGATGGAGCGCGAGAACGTCGCGGCCGCCGAGCCGGACACGCTCGCGTCGTTCCTCGCCGCGTGGGAGGCGTGGCGCGCGTCGAAGGAGAAGGAGTTCGTGACGACGTACCCCGACATCGACGCGGAGACCGAGGAGACCCTCCGATCGCTCGGCTACATCGACAAGTGAGGCCCTCGGCGCGGGGGGCGTTGCCGGAGCGGCCGGGCATCTCGTTCTTCTTTCCCGCGTGCAACGAGGAAGAGACCGTCGAGACGCTCACGCGGAAAGCGATCGAGACGCTTCCGACTCTTACCGACGACTGGGAAGTGATCATCGTCAACGACGGGTCGACCGACCGCACGGGCGAGATCGCCGACCGACTCGCGCGCGAGATCCCGCGCGTCCGCGTCGTCCACCATCCGGTCAACGCGGGCTACGGCCGCGCGCTTCGCTCCGGTTTCGCCGAGGCGCGGAAGGACCTCGTCTTCTACACGGACGGCGACTTGCAGTTCGACATCGCCGAGCTCGCTCTCCTCGTTCCGATGATTCGCGAGGCGGACATCGTCTCCGGCTACAAGCTCCGCCGCGCCGACGACGCCGGCCGAAAGGTGGTCTCGTTCGTCTACAACACGCTCTTGAAGGGGCTCTTCGGACTTCGCCTCACCGACGTCAACTGCGGGTTCAAGCTGTACCGGCGCGAAATCTTCGACGTGATCGAGCTCAAGTCGACGCGCGGGCTGATCGACGCGGAGGTCTTGCTCAAGGCGCAGGCGGTCGGGTACACGATCACTCAAGTCGGGGTCCATCATTTCCCGAGGAAACACGGGTCGTCGCGGTACCGCGCGCGAGAGATCTTCCTGACGATCGTTCAGATGTTCACGCTCTGGGTGGACCTTCGCCTGGGGCGCGGCGTGAGGAAGCCGGGCGCGAAGTCCCGCGGCGGGGATCGCGGCGGGGATCGGTCTTGACACGCCCGCGGGGCGCCTCCTAGATTAGCGCGTGCCTCCGGCCTCGCTGGCGGCTTCGTAACTCAACCGATCTCAACTCTCAACGTGATGGCGGTGTAGCTCAGCTGGTCAGAGCAGAAGAATCATAATCTTTGTGTCCGGGGTTCGAATCCCTGCACCGCCACCAATTTCGTTTTCGCCCCTTCCCCCACGATCTCGACGCGGCACACCGGGGCCCGCCCATGCGGTTTGAAGAGTCGGTCCTTCGCACGATCCGAGACGGCGGCCTCGTCGTCGCCGGCGAGCGGGTCCTCGTCGCGGTCTCCGGCGGGCCCGATTCGATGGCGCTCCTCCACGCACTCGTCGCGATCGCGCCGCGGCTGGGCGTCTCGATCGCCGTCGCCCACCTCGATCACGAGCTCCGCGGCGACGAGAGCGTGGCCGACGCGGTGTTCGTGCGCGGCGCAGCCGCCGCGCTCGGCGTGCCGGCGCGAGTCGAGTCGGCTCGCGTCGCGCGCGCGCGCGGCGAATCGCTGGAGTCGGCGGCGCGGCGCATCCGGTACGCGTTCCTCGAGCGCGTTGCCGCGGAGCTAGAGTGCGCGCGGATCGCGACGGGGCACACGGCCGACGACCAGGCCGAAACGGTTTTGATGCGCCTCTTCCGCGGGGCGGGGCCGAGGGGCCTTGCGGGGATTCGCGCGGACCGGGCCGCGTTCGGCGTGGCCGGCGCGGCCGGCGCTGCGGGCGCGATCGGCGCCGTCGGCGGCGCGCCGGATGCCTCGGCCGACGGCCGGCGCCTCCGAGTGATTCGCCCGCTCCTGGCCCGCACGCGCGACGAGGTTCTCGCGTATCTCGCCGAGCGAGCGGTGGTCTACCAGACCGATTCGACAAACGCGCAGAACGACGCGCTCCGGAACCGGGTCCGGATCGAGATTCTCCCGCGCGTCGCAGCGCTCGTCAGCCCCGGCGCCGTCAGGACGCTCGCGCGATTCGCTGCGAGGGAGGGCGCGGTCGACCGCTTCCTCGCGGCGGAAGCGGCTCGCCGGACCGATGATCTCGTCCGCGGCGCCGGGGCCGGGTGGCTCGCCCTCGACGCAGCAGGGCTCGCGGCGTCGGAGCCGGCGCTCCGTCCGTACATCGCGCGGCGAGCGATCGAGCGCGTCGTGGCGCTCCGCGCGAATCGAGACGAGAGCTCGCCGGCGTCGAGCGTCGCCCGACTCGATGAGGCGCAGATCGCCGCGTGCATCGCGCTCGCCCGCGGCGACGCCGCGCGGCGCGAGCGGCGTCTTCCGGGCGCGCTCGTCGTCCGCCGCGTCGGCGACCGGCTCGAGTTCATCGATGCCGCGCGCTCCGGCGAGGAGGGCTTCCGCCTCGCTCTCGACGTCCCCGGAGAGGTCTCGATTCCGGGCGGCGGCGCCCGCATGACCGCCGCGCGCGTCGCGCGATCGTCCACACCCCGAACCGTTCATGGTGCGGCCGGCGTGTTTCATGTAGAGTTCGACTGGCGCGCCGTTCACCCGCCCCTTGAGGTGCGGAGTCGCCGCCCGGGAGACCGGATCGCTCCTCGCGGGATGGCCGGGTCGAAGTCGATCCAGAATCTCTTCGTCGATCGGAAGGTTCCTTGGACCGAGCGCGAGGGCGTTCCAATCGTCGCTGACCGCGAGCGGATGTTGTGGGTCGTCGGTCACGCCGTGACGCGCGAGGCGCCCGTCACCGACGCGACGCGCGAGACGCTCGTCCTGTCGTTTGAGTCTTCAGCTCCTTTCGAGGGGGACCGATGACATGTCGGAGACACCGATGACCGCCTACGAGGGAGTGATTCGGACCGAGTACCACGGCCGCGCGGGCGAGATTCTGATCTCGGGCGAGCAGATCCAGAGGCGAGTCGCGGAGCTCGGCGCCCAGATCTCGCGCGACTACGCCGACAAGGTCCCGATCCTCGTGACGATTCTCCGCGGCGGCGTTCTGTTCCTCGCAGATCTGATGCGGTCGCTTACGGTCGAGCACGAGATCGACTTCATGTCGGTCTCGTCGTACGGGTTCGCGAAGACGCGGACGTCGGGCGTCGTCCGCATCCTCGCCGACCTGAACATGAACGTTGAAGGGCGGGACGTCTTGATCGTGGAGGATATCGTCGACACGGGCCTCACGCTGGCCTATATCCGCGAGAACCTCGAGACGAGGCGGCCAGCGAGCCTGCGAATCTGCTCTCTACTCGACAAGAAGGCGCGCCGCATGAAGGATGTCCATGTGGACTACGTCGGCTTCGAGATCCCGGACCGATTCGTGATCGGCTATGGCCTCGATTTCGCCGAAAAGTACCGGAACCTGCCGCACATCGTGGCGCTCAAGGAGCCCGGCGAGAGCTAGGGCCCGTTTCTTAGGAGAAGATCAGTGGATCAGAACGAGAAGCCGGACAAAGAGACGGACGGGCGCGACGGGCGCCGCGGGCCGACGCGCGGCCCCGGCAGAGGGCCCGTGCTCAAGCGAGACCCCGCGAAGTACTCGCGCGCGATGAAGTCGATGGGCTTCTGGGTCGTCCTGATGCTCCTCATGTTCCTCGCGTTCCGTCTTTACTACGGCGGCCGCCCGCGCGAGACGGAGATCAGCTACACGCAGTTCATGGACGAGGTCAAGAAGTCGAACGTCAAGGCGCTCACGATCGTCGAGAAGGAGGTCCACGGCGAGTTCACGAGCGGGACGACCGTCCTGGCGCCGCCGCTCTCGATTCCGGCGGTCACGCACTTCAAGCTCTACCTGCCCGCCGTCGATCCGAACCTCCCCGACAAGGTCTGGCAGTACAACGAGCGTGCGGAGATCAACGCGCGGCCGCCCGGGCCGAACTGGTTCTCGGTTCTTCTCTCCTGGCTTCCGATTCTGCTTATCCTCGGATTCTGGATTTTCATCATGCGCCAGATGCAGTCGGGCGGGAACAAGGCCTTCTCATTCGGAAAGAGCAAGGCCAAGCTGATCACGAGCGACCGGCCGAAGATCACGTTCGAAGACGTGGCGGGCGCGCGGGAAGCGAAAGAGGAGCTTCAGGAGATCATCGAGTTCCTGAAGGACCCGCAGAAGTTCAGCCGCCTCGGAGGCAAGATCCCGAAGGGGGCGCTGTTGCTCGGCGCGCCGGGGACCGGCAAGACGCTCCTCGCGAAGGCGGTCGCCGGCGAGGCGGGCGTGCCGTTCTTCTCGATGAGCGGGTCCGATTTCGTGGAGATGTTCGTCGGCGTCGGCGCGTCGCGCGTCCGCGACCTGTTCGAGCAGGGGAAGAAGCATGCGCCGTGCATCATCTTCATCGACGAGATCGACGCTGTCGGGCGCCACCGCGGCGCGGGCCTCGGCGGCGGCCACGACGAGCGCGAGCAGACGCTCAACCAGCTCCTCGTCGAGATGGACGGGTTCAATTCGAACGAAGGCGTGATCCTGATCGCGGCGACGAACCGGCCCGACGTTCTCGACCCGGCGCTCCTGCGGCCCGGGCGGTTCGACCGGCAGATCGTCGTCGACATGCCCGATCTGCAGGGACGCGAGGGGATCCTCAAGGTGCACACGCGGAAGATCCCGCTCGCCACCGACGTCGACCTGAAGCGGCTCGCGCGAGGCACGCCCGGGATGTCGGGCGCCGATCTCGCGAACATGGCGAACGAGGCCGCGCTCCTCGCGGCGCGCCGCAGCCGGAACGAAGTCACGGGCGTCGATTTCGAGGACGCGCGCGACAAGGTGATGATGGGCGCCGAGCGGAAGAGTCTGATCATCAGCGACGAAGAGAAGATGGGGACCGCGTACCACGAGGCGGGGCACGCGATCGTCGCTGCGTACATTCCCGAGGCGGACCCGCTGCACAAGGTGACGATCATCCCGCGTGGCCGCGCTCTCGGCGTGACGATGCTCCTCCCGATGGACGAAAGGCACAAGTGGTCGAAGAAGTATTGCCTGGCGATGATGGCGCTCACGATGGGCGGGCGCGCGGCGGAGATTCTCGTCTTCGACGAGCTTTCGACCGGCGCGCGCGACGACATCGAGAAGGCGACGAACCTCGCGCGAAAGATGGTCTGCGAGTGGGGAATGAGCGAGAAGCTCGGACCCGTCGCGTATGGTCAGAAAGAGGAGCAGATTTTCCTCGGGCGGGAGATCGCGCAACACCGCGATTTCAGCGAGCAGACGGCGATCTCGATCGACTCGGAGGTGCAGATGCTCCTCGGAGACGCGTATGCGAGGGCGTTCGCGATTCTCAAAGAGCACGAGGACGATTTGCGCGCGGTCGCCGCGGCGCTTCTCGAGCGCGAAATTCTGGACGGGGACGAGATCCAGATGGTCCTCGAGAAGCAGCCTCTTCCGCCGCGCGTCGTCGAGGTGAAGCCGATGAAGCCGGCCGAGGAGGCGCCGGTCGCCAAGGCCGCCGAGGAAAGGCTCGCGCCGCCCGTCGAGCGGCGGGCGCCGAACCTCGCGCCGGGCGAGAGCACGACGTAGCGCCGGGTGCGCCGGGCGCCCGTCCTTCGGCCCCTCCATCTCGCGTGCGCAGCCGACATCGCGCGCGAGGCCTCGCGATCCGGCGTTCCGGCCGAGGAACTGGCGCGCTTCGCGGGCGCGGCCGGCGGAGCGGGTGCTGCCGGCGGGGCGGGCGATGCGGGTGCTGCCGCAACGCGGGTCGCCCCCGCGTCCCCGACTAGGTCCTCGGGGCCCTCAACCAGACGGCTCTACGCGTGGAGCGACGTCTCCCCCGGCGACTGCGCGATCATCGAAGCCCGCGCCGCCGCGGCCGGTGTCTCGACCGCCGATCGCCGGGCGCTGGCCCGCGATACGGACGCCGGCGCCGCGACTCTGTACCTCGCTGCAACCGAAGATCAGCTGCGAGCGCTCGCTCGCGACTTGCCTTTGCCTCTCCTCGCATCGGCCGCCCCCGCGCTCTCGGATCCGCCGAGGGCGATCTCGTGCCGGCGCGGGCGGCTCGAGCTCGGTCCCAGAACGCTCATCATGGGGGTCCTCAACGTCACGCCCGACTCGTTCTCCGACGGAGGAGCGTTCGCGGACCCGGCGCGTGCGATCGAGCGCGCTTGGCAGATGGTCGAGGACGGCGCCGACCTGATCGACATCGGCGGCGAATCGACGCGCCCGGGCGCCGCGCCCGTTCCCGAGAACGTGGAAATCGGCCGGATCTTGCCGGTCATCGAAGGGCTCGGGCCGAGCTTTCCGCGGCCCCTCTCGGCCGACACGTACAAGGGCGCGGTGGCGCGCGCGGCGCTCGGGGCCGGCGCCGACCTCGTCAATGACGTCACGGGCCTGCGCGCCGGCCCCGACGTGGCCGCCGCCGCCGCCGAGCGCCGCGCGCCTCTCATCCTCTCGCATGTCCGGGGGACGCCGAAAACGATGCAGGAGGATCCACGCTATGATGACCTCATGGCGGAGGTCGCGAGCGATCTTCTCGAGAGCGCGGCCACGGCGGTCCGGGCAGGAGTCCCCCGCGAGTCGATTCTTCTCGACCCGGGGATCGGGTTCGGGAAAAGCTTCGATCACAACCTCGAGCTGATCCGGCGGCTTCCAGAGTTGGCCGGGTTCGGGCATGCGCTCGTTGTCGGCGTCTCACGGAAGAGTTTCATCGGCCGGATTCTCGACAGGCCGCCGCTGCAGCGGATCGAGGGCTCGCTCGCCGCGGCCGCGATGGCTCGTGTCGGCGGGGCCTCGATCCTCCGCGTGCACGACGTCGCCGAGACGGCGCGGTTCTTCCGGACGCTCGAGGGGATCGGGGGCGCCCCGCTTCCCGACGGAGGCGGCATCTGATGTCTTATCTCTGGCTTCTCGACGTCCTCGACATTGCGATCGTGTCGTTCATCTTCTACAAGCTGCTCGTCATGGTGAAGGGGACGCGCGCGTTTCAGATGTTCATCGGCCTCTCCGTGATCTTCTTCCTTTCGTTCGTGTCGAAGTTCTTCCAGCTGAGCGCACTGAACTGGCTGTTCTCGGGGCTGCAGACCGTCTGGCTCGTCGCCTTCGTCGTTCTCTTCCAACCCGAATTGCGCCGCGCCCTCTCTCAGGCCGGGCAGAGCCGCCTCTATCGACAGCTCTTCCGAGTCCAGGTGCGCGAGGTCATCGACGAATTGCTCAAGGCCGTCCAAGACCTTTCCGCGCGACGGATCGGCGCGCTGATCGTGTTGCGACGCTCGGCGAATCTGAGGAGCTACGTCGAGACGGGCGCGCGGCTCGACGCGCGTGTGTCGAGCGAGCTCCTGCTGACGCTTTTCGCGCCGCGGACCCCGCTCCACGACGGCGCAGCGATCCTCGATGACGACCGGGTGCTCGCCGCGGCCTGCATCCTTCCGTTGTCGCAGGACGAGACGCTCTCGCGCACGCTCGGCACCCGCCACCGCGCCGCGGTCGGCATCACGGAGGAAACCGACGCCGTCGCGATCGTCGTCTCCGAGGAGACGGGGCGAATTTCGCTTGCCCGGCGCGGCAAGCTCGTCAGTTTTGCCAGTACAAGCGACTTGAGCGCGGCCTTGGCTCGAGCCCTCTCCGGAAACGTGTAATTCGTCTCACGCGCAGTGCTCGGCTTCTGCTCGACCCACCGCGGAGCCGGGACCTCCCCCACAACCACCACCCGGATCGACGAGCGTCGATCCATCCCTACCACTGGAGAGTTCCCGGCTCCGCGCGGGGTCGAGCAGTCGGGGAGGCGTTCCCTCTTGTCGGCGTCCGCGCTCCGAGTTGCCCAGCTCCCTCACCCTTGATGGCGCCTCTCATGAGCTGTCGGACGTCCGGCCATCGGTCGGGCCTCCCCTTCCGCTTCGACCCATCGGACCACTCGGCCCCACCCGAGCGGACAGGCTCGCTTTGGCAACAGGCGTGCCGAGACCGCGCGCGCCGGAATTCGCCGAGAAACTTGCGGACAATCCCGTGCCGATCCGACGATCGGAGCGGAGTTTGGAGTTCGCGAGCGCGCGACGGCGCGATGGCCTTGGACACCGGCGTTTACGTTCGCCGCGGGCGGGGCGTCAAGGGCGCTTGACGGATCCCTCTGGAGCGAACGCTATCCCGGGTCGCCGCGACGGCAGCACCCGTTGCAATCTGCAGACGATCTTGGCAACCGTCGCAGATGGCGAATTGTTTCGCGGCGATCAATCCCCATATCTCCAAGTTCTTGCTACGTTTTGCGCAGGCGAGAGCGATCTATTTGGCGATGTCCCTGGCACCGGCTTTGCAGCCTAGCGACGAAACGCACCGGAAGAGGGTGAATCCATGGAGATCAGAAAATATGTGAACTCGGCATCGAAGCAGGGTGAAGCCGAGCCTGTCGTTTCGTTCGTAATGGACTCACTGCTTCAGTCGAGGATCGCCACCGGTCACGAATCGAATGCGGAGGTTTACGACGAAGACGTAAACGTCTACCTCGCGCTCCTCCTTTCTTCGCTCGCGGATCCGAAGTACCACACCTGGATCTCGCAATACGTGTCCGCGTACGAGTGCGACATCTACGAAAAACTTCAGTACACGCGCGACCACTACGTGAAGTTCCTCACCTACAAAGTCAACGCGGACTATCTGCTCCTGTCGCAGGGGATCTTCGAGATCCCGGCGACGATCTACTCGACGAGCGAGTCACGGAACCGCGATGCGATTCTGCGAGGCAAGGCGTACTACCAGATCGCGAGCGGGCTGACGCGCCAGCTTCACGAGGAGAGGCGGGCGCTCGCGGAAGTCCTTCACAAGCTCGCGCTCGGCTACGAGAAGTACCTCGTCATCCTCTCGTACATGCGGGGCGAGTACTTCAACATTGTGAAGGAGCTCACGCCAGGCGAGATGTTCCACTTCGACAAGGGAACCGACGCGTTCGCGAAGCTCGAGGCGATCCGGATCAAGCGAGACAGTTTTCTGGATGCCTACTCGGCGTGGAAAAGGGGCATCGGAACGCGAGACGAAAAGGGGTTGGAGGCGCGGGTTCGCTCGACCGCGAGCGAACTTTCGGCGCTGGATCTCGACTTCCGCTCGCCGTTCGATCGGCCGTTGGCTTCTTAATCCGACGGGCCGACCCCATAACCGCCCCGCCGCAGAAACGTTCGATGAACCCAGCCCTCGACACCCCCAGACGGAGTCGGGACGCGAACCCGCATCCAGCCGTCAGGCCGGCCCTCCAGGATCTCGACTGATGTTCCTGGTGAAACGGAGGCGAGGATTCGACGTGGCGTTCCGCCGTCCGCTGGCGAATCCCAGATATTTATCGACGAAAGTGGATAACTCTTCACGCGCCCAACGCATTCACGGAGAGTCTGTTACGAACAAACTCAGAAGATATCCACAACCCACGAACAGAACGCATCGCCATGTTCACATGTATCAGTTTCTCATCCCCACGGACCAACTTGGAATACATGGCTACATCCACAATACGACATCTATTTCGACCGATTAAATCTCACTACATCCATAAGATCATCAAGCTCAACTCCTCCAGCCGTTACGAATGGCTCCGCATATAGCCGATCGATCATCGAACCGTAGTAGGCGTGGATCGCGCGGATCGACTCGATCAAGGGTCGCCCGGTTCGCGGCACGTCGCCGAGCTGACGGGCGCCCTCGACCTGGGACCGATGGGCCCGAATCGACCGGACCTTGGTTTCAAACTCGGCGGAGATATCGATCAAGAAGCTCGGCCTCACGTCGAGGAAGGCTACCGCCT
>Ga0247727_10001162_pt1:12500-64194 | contig 64194 bp, 63 predicted proteins | sample WisWelCaveWW1625_FD_202498 | JGI IMG/M metagenome (GOLD analysis project Ga0247727, IMG submission 202498) | Biofilm microbial communities from Wishing Well Cave, Virginia, United States - WW16-25 | ecosystem: Environmental > Aquatic > Deep subsurface > Groundwater > Cave microbial... | reverse complement strand
CCTCACCGGCCGCCTGCTCGCCCTCGCCGCCTGCCTGTGGCACAACTGGAACATCGGCGACCCCGGCCGCCACCTCACCGCCTACGACCACTGAACACCCCAACCCACACGGAATCAGTCATCTAGGGTTCCGCGCTTCATGAGGGGCATCGACGATCTTCCGGCTGACCAGCGCGCAGTGCTCAGGCTGCTGCTCGAGCAGGGCCGCGCTTACCAGGAGATCGCGACGACGCTGAAGATGGCGCCGGCCGCCGTGCGCGACCGCGCGCACGACGCGCTGATCGCGCTGGGACCCGCCGACACGCCGCTCGGGCGCGAGCGCCGGGCGCAGGTCGCCGACTGGCTCCTCGGCCAGCAGACGGTGGCCGAGGCCGAGTCGACCGACGACCTGCTGCGCGGGTCGGCCAGCGCGCGCGCCTGGGCACGCTCCGTCTCCGTCCATCTCGACCCGCTCGCCACCTCCGCGCTTCCCGCGCTTCCAGGCGACGAGGGGGGCTCGAGCTCGTCCGTGCCGGACCAGCGACGCAGGAGCCTGCTCGTGGACCACGACGAGCCACCCGCCGCCCCGGCGGCTCGTCAGGATCGCGCAGCCGGCGCGGCGCTGGTCGACGACGAGGTCGCGTCGGCCCGTACGCCATCGCCGCGCCGCATGGAGCGCGCCACCTCGCGTCGAGGTGGAGTGATCCTGCTCACGGTGCTCGCGCTCCTTGCAGCGATCGGTGGCGGCGTCCTGATCGGCCGCGCGACCAAGGACTCGGGGGACGATCGTCAGGCCACCACGCCTGCGCAGACAGGGGACATCACGGTTCGCGGCCAGACCAACCTTCGCCCGCCGACGGGCGGACCCGACGGCGACGCGGTCGGGATAGCGCAGTTCGTCGAGCGCAAGGCCGACGGCAAGCGGCTTCTGAACGTGATCGCGCAGGGTCTGCCGCGCGCCCCGCAGGGCACGGGTTACGGCGTCTGGCTGACCAAGACGGGCGCGAACCCCGTGTGGCTGGGGTACTTCCAGGCTGTCACCACCACGGGCGAGGTCGGCGCGCAGAGTGAGCTGAAGGTCGATCCCAAGGGCTACGAGCGCGTGATCCTGACTCGCCAGCGCGGCCAGGAGCCGAAGACCCCGGGGACGGTCTATCTCGAAGGCCCCGTCCGGCTCAACCCCACGGGCTGACGCACGATCCGCGGGGCCGCTCAGGCTCCTATCGTCGCCTCACCGTGCAGCAGCACCAGGTTGTCGAGCGCGGCCTCGACCTGCCGCACGGTCGCACGGCGCATCATGAAGCCGCTCAAACGGGCGACGCCGTTCATCCGGCGATTGATCGTGACCGTGACCAGCGTCGCGGTGTCACCGGCGGGCTGCAACAGGATCTCGCGACTCGCGGCGACCAGCACGCCCTCGAACGGCGTCCCCTCGACGGTCTGCTCGCAGACCAGCCGCTGCGGCGCGCTGGACTCGGTGATCACCCAGTCCGCTCGCACGCCACGTCCACGATCGGTCTGCAGGACCTCGGTGAAGTGGACGTCCTCGACGCCCTCCACGCGCTGCACCTTCGGCCACCAGCGCGCCAGGTGGCTTGGGTCTCCGACTGTGCGCCAGACACGGTCGGGCGGGGCGTCGAGCGTGCGGGTACCACGGGCTTGCGACATCGGGTGCGAACGTTAGATGGTCGAGTCCGGACCGCGTGTGGCCGGACGGCGCTCTACTCGTCGCTGTCGCGCAGCAGAGCACGGCATGGGTGGGGGGCGAGCGTGGCCGCACCGCCCAGGAACGCCAGTTCGATCAGGAAGACGCAGCCGGCGACGGTCCCGCCGGCCGACTCGGTGAGGCGGCAAAGAGCCTGCGCGGTCCCTCCCGTGGCCAGCAGGTCGTCGTGGACGAGGACGCGCTGACCCGGCCCGACGCTGTCGGCGTGCAGCTCCAGCGCGTCCGTTCCGTACTCCAGCGCGTACTCCGCGCGCACCGTCCTGTGCGGAAGCTTGCCGGGCTTGCGAGCGAGGACGAAGCCGCAGCCCAGCTTGCATGCGATCGCCGGACCGAGCAGGAAGCCGCGCGCCTCCGCGCCGATCACGACGTCCGGCTCCCAGGGTCGCGCAAGGTCGGCGAGAGCGCTGACCGCCTCGTCGAGCGCCGCCGGATCGGCGAGCAGCGGCGTGATGTCGCGGAAGACGATCCCGGGCTCAGGGAACCCGTCGACCTCACGCACGAGCGACCGCAGGCGAGCTGCGAGGGCCGCAGCATCGCTCACGCGCGGGCCTCCGGTGGCGCGCCCGTCACAGCCTTCCGGCCGGCGCCGCGGCGCGGCTCACGAGAGCAGCTTGCGCAGGTCGCGGACGAGCAGCAGGTGCTTGAGGTGAGTCGTCACCGTGGCGAGGTTCTCCAGCGCCTCCACGGCGTCGCGGCGGCGCTCGGGGTTGCGCGAGCGAAGCGACGGCGCGAGGATCTGCTGCAGGAGCGCGGACTCGCGATCGGCGGACGTGCGGAAGACGCGCAGGTTGCGCCCGGCGACGCCGTACCGCGCGAGCTCGACGCAGGCGCGGACGATCTCGCGCTCGGTGTCGTCGAACCAGACGGAGCCGCCGCGCTGCTGACCCCCTATCACGCCGTACTCCTGGAGCTCCTTGACCAGCGCGGCCTCGGCGCGCGTCTCGTCCAGAACGTCATCCAGCGAGTACACGGCTCCGCTCGACGGCGCGCTGATCGCCGGCGCTCTGCGCGGACGGGCGCCGCCGTCTGACGCGGGCTCGGCCGGTGCGGCGAGCTCACTGTCCGTCCGGCCGGCGGCGAGCTCCTGCCTGATGACTCGCAGCGGCAGGAACTCGTCACGCTGGAGGCGCAGGATCGTCCGCAGCCGCACGACGTCGCCCTGGCCGTAGAGCCGATACCCGCCCGGCGTGCGCTTGGGCTCGAGCAGCTTCTGATCCTCGAGATAGCGGATCTTCGAGATCGAGATGTCCGGGAACTCGTTGACGAGCGCCTTGCAGACGGCGCCGATCGTCATCGGCTTGGCACGCGGCGCCGTGTCCGCAGGTCCCGTTCCCGGAAGTGTCTGCTGCTCGGACATCAGCGCGACAGGAACGTGAGCTTGTACTTGCCGACCTGGACCTCATCGCCGTCCTCGAGGTGCTGCGAGTCGATCCGCCGGCGGTTGACGTAGGTGCCGTTGAGCGAGCCGAGGTCGTCGAGGAACCAGGCGTCGCCGCGGTGAACCATGATCGCGTGGTCCCGGGACACGGTCACGTCGTCGAGGAAGATCGCGCTGTCCGGCCGGCGCCCGATCGTCATGCGCTCGCGATCGAGCGCGAAGCTCTCCCCTTCGCGACCGCCGCCCGCGCGTACGACGAGCGCCGCTCCCTCGCGCTCGACGAGCTGGTCGAGCTCCACGGGAACCAGCTCGCCAGTCGCTTCGTCGATGCGGTACGTCGCGGTCGACGCCTCGGCCTGCGGGGAGTGCAGATCACCGAGATAGGCGCCGCACTTCTGGCAGTAGTTCGCACCGTCCGCGTTCAGGAACCCGCACTCTGGGCAGTGCAGCGCCATGACTGCTGGGGACCTACCCGTCCTCGCCCGCGTCGGGGCTGGCCTTGCCGGCGAGGATGTCCGTCAGCTTCTGGACGTCGGCACCGGAGATGATCTCCTCGCCGCCCTCGTGGCGCTTACGCAGGCGATTGACGAGCTCGGCGCGCAGGATGTCGATCTTCCCGTGCAGGATCCGGCGCCGGTAGGAGATCTCCGTCTCCTCGCCGGTGAGCTCGTCGATAAGCGACTTGAGCTCCTCGTCTTCGAGGGCTCCGAGATCGGGAAAGGTGTCGTCCATTCGTGGGCTCCTCGTCAGTACGGCGGGCGGGCGCGAGCATACCGATCGCGAGCGCTCAACGTGAGGTAGAGGTTCGTTGTCAGGCGCGCCCGACGAGCTGACGCCGCGCCGAGCGCCCATACTCGACGGTCGCGGCGACGAGCAGCGTCACGCCGATTGCGAGCAGCACCGTCGCGAACGTGCGCAATCCGCAGACCGCGAAGAACAGCGCGCTCATCGCCGGCCACACGCCCCAGCGTCCCCACCAGTTGATCTTGAGCTCCACGCCGCGGCGCAGCGCCAGCGGGGCGGCGAGCAGCATCACGGCCTCCCGCGCGATCAGCACGCCGAGAAGCCAGCGCGGGAGCAGCTCGAAGTTCCAGCAGACGACGACCCCGGCGATCACCAGCAGCCGGTCGACGACGGGATCCAGAAGCGCGCCCATGCGGCTGTACTGGCCGGTGACCCGGGCCGCGATGCCGTCGGCGTAGTCGCCCCAGCCGACGATCCCGAACACGATCGCGGGCCCCGCCCCGATCCCGTCCGTGCGCCAGGCGAGGACGACGAACAGCGGAATCAGGGCCAGCCGCACGTACCCGATCAGGTTGGGGATCGTCAGCGGGCGCAGCGGCGCACCGGGCAGCGTCTCGGGTGGCGGCGGGCCCGAGCGGTCAAGGCCCGAGAAGCGCCGGAAGGTGAGCCGCTGGCGCGGGCTCACGGCAACTCGGAGAGCCGCGCGAGAACGGCTTCCACGGCTCCCTCTCCCAGCGGGATGTCAACGAGGTCCGCGCGTCCGCGACGCGCCTGCGCCTCAGCGATGCCGGCCTCGGCGGAGCGCTTGCCCACCGTAAGGCGCAGCGGACAACCCAACAGCTCGGCGTCGGCGAACTTCTCGCCCGGTCCGGCGCTGCGGTCGTCGAAGACGATCTCGACGCCGGCCTCCAGCAATGCGCTGTAGAGCGCCTCGCCCGCGTCGCGCTCGGCGGTGCCCGCCTTGGCGGCTGAGACGAGGTGCACCTGCCACGGCGCGAGCGCGCGCGGCCACGAGATGCCGCGCTCGTCGGCGTTCTGCTCGATCGCCGCGGCGGCGATCCGCGCCGGGCCAAGGCCGTACGAGCCCATCCAGATGATCTGCTCGCGCCCGTTCTCGTCGAGGAAGGTCGCGCGCAGCGGCTCGGAGTAGCGCGTGCCGAGCTTGAAGATGTTTCCGACCTCGATCGCGGGCTCGATCCGGATCGCGTGTCCGCCGACGGTGTCACCCGCCTCAACGGTGCGCGCGTCGACGACCTCGAAGCTGAAGTCACGGCCGATCTCGACGCCACGCAGGTGCACGTCGGGCCGGTTCGCTCCGCAGATCCAGCCGCCGTCGCCGCGCTCCGCGACCGCGCGGTCCAGCAGAACGGGAACCTCGGCGCCGACCGGCCCGATGAAGCCCGGCGGCCCGATCCCGCGCTCGATCTCCTCGGCGCGCGCGGGCCGGAATCCCTGCCCGAGCGCACCCGAGAGCTTGATGTCGTTGACGCGATGGTCTCCGCGCAGCACGAGCATCCGCAGCTGCTCGTCGTCGTCGCCGACGATCGGGTAGGCCTTGAGCAGCGCCCCTGCCGGCGCTCCGAGGTGCCCGGAGACGGCTTCGATCGTGGCCATCCCGGGCGTCGGCACCTCCTGCGGAGCCGCGAGAGCCGCGGGAAGCTCCACCGGCGCGGGCTCGGCGCACGCGACCTCGACGTTGGCGGCGTAGCCGGGCGCCAGCGCGACGTCGTTCTCACCAGCCGGGCAGGGTGCCATGTACTCGTGCGCGCCGGTGCCGCCCATCATCCCGACGTCGGAGTCGACCCGATACCACTCGAGGCCCGTGCGGTCGAAGATCCGGTCATAGGCGACGACGTGCTTGTCGTAGCTGACCGCCAGGCCCTCAGGGTCGCGGTCGAACGAGTACGAGTCCTTCATGATGAACTCACGCGTGCGCAGCACTCCGGCGCGCGGGCGGGGCTCGTCACGGCCCTTCGTCTGGAAGTGATAGAGGATGAACGGCAGGTCGCGGTAGGAGCGGACGGCACTCGCGACGTGAAACGTGACCGACTCCTCGTGCGTCATCGCGAGCACGAGCTCAGCGCCGCGGCGGTCCTCCAGCTTGAAGACCTCGTCGATCTGATCGCGCCCGGTGCGCTTCCACAGCTCACGGGGGTGGATCACGGGCATCAGCATCTCCTGGCCGCCGATCGCGTCCATCTCCTCGCGGATGATCTGCACTGCGCGCTGGTGGACGCGCCAGCCGGCCGGAAGCCAAGTCCATAGCCCGGCACCGAGCTGACGGACGAGACCCGCACGCACGCCCCAGATGTGCGAGAGCGCCTCGGCATCGGCGGGCGCGTCGCGCTCGGTCGGCAGGAACAGCTCGCTCATCCGCATGGCGCGGGAGCGTAGATGGTCGCCGGGCCACCGGCCCTCCCGCCATGCGAGGGTGAGCGGTAAGTTTGACTGAGCCGCACCCATCGCAGACCTGACTCACGTTCCCGACCCCAAGGAGTCCCCATGGCCTTCGAGGTTCCACCGCTTTCGTACGCCTACGACGCGCTCGCGCCGCACGTCGACGAGCAGACGATGCACTTTCATCACGACAAGCACCACCAGGCCTACGTCGACAAGCTCAACGGCGCCGTCGAGGGCACCGAATGGGCCGGCAAGAGCATCGAGGAGATCGTCACGAGCCTCGGCTCGCTGCCCGCTGACATCCAGGGCCCGGTTCGCAACAACGGCGGCGGGCACATCAACCACACGATGTTCTGGGACTCGATGAGCGCCGGCGGCGGAGGCGACCCCGACGGCGACCTCGGAGCCGCGATCGACGCGGCCTTCGGCTCGTTCGACGCCTTCAAGGCGCAGTTCGAGGCCGCCGGCGTCGGACGTTTCGGCTCCGGCTGGGCCTGGCTCGTCCTCGACGACGGTTCCCTGAAGGTCACAAGCACCGCCAACCAGGACAACCCGCTGACGGACGGCCAGACGCCGCTGCTGGGCAACGACGTCTGGGAGCACGCCTACTACCTGAGCTACCAGAACCGCCGCCCCGATTACCTGAAGGCATGGTGGAACGTCGTCGATTGGGCCAAGGTCGCCGAGCGCTACGCAGCCGCGAAGGGCTGAGGGGCCGCGTCGCCGGCAACCGGCGCGTCCAGCGGGACGCCCGCGCTAGTGTGATGCGCGCCGTGTGGGGCGGCTGCTGAACGCCGTCCCGCGCGCGTCGCACGTCGTCCCTGCGCCCCAGCGGCGCTTTTCTCTGACCGCAACCTTTCCGCCCCGGACGGGGTTCATAGGTCTGATGCCCACACCTTCCCCGCGCCTCCTGGCAAACCTCTCCGCTGCGCTGACCGCGGCTCTGTTGCTGACCTTGTCGCTCGCCGGACCTGCCGGCGCATCCAAGACGATGCAGATAGGAATCACCGACGAGGGCGTGACGCAGCGTTCGCCCGGCCTGATCCCCGAGGTCATCCCGCAGTGGAAGGCCATCGGCATGGACGTCGCGCGCGTCATGATCGTCTGGAGCTACGTCGCGCCGGATGCCGAGGACTCGGTCGAACCGATCGGCTTCGACGCCACCGACCCCAACGATCCGCGCTACAACTGGGTCGTCGTCGACCAGACGATGAACGAGCTTCGGACCGTGGGCATCGAACCTGTGGTCGCCGTCACCGGCCCGGGCCCGATCTGGGGTAGCAAGACGCCCTCCTTCGAGGATCAGCGCTACAAGCCGGACCCCAAGCAGTTCGCCGACTTCGCCACCGCCGTCGCCAAGCGCTACGGCTCGCAGGTGAGCCGCTGGCTGATCTGGAACGAGCCGAACGTCAACACCTGGCTGCTGCCCCAGCAGGAGTGCCCGGGCGGCAAGTGCGTCCCCGTCGCGCCGTCGATGTACCGCGAGATCGTCCGCGCCGCATACCCGGCGATCAAGGCCGCTGATCCGGGGGCGACCGTGATCGCCGGAACACTCGCCTCGGGCGGGCAGACCGCTACGAACAGCAGGGCCAACGTGCGCCCCCTCGCTTTCCTGCGCGACTTCGCGTGCGTCGACGAGAAGCTGCGGCCCGAGCGCAAGAGCAGGCACTGCAAGAGCGCCTTCAAGCCCGCCACCGCCGACGGCTTCGCCTACCACCCACACGGGAAGCTCTCGGCTCCCTCGCGCAGCCTCCCGAACAAGGACGAGGCGGGCCTCGCGGACTTCGGCAGCCGGCTGCTGAAGACGCTCGACTCCATCCAGGCACAGGGACGCTTCCTCAACGCGGGCAGCAAGTCGAAGAAGTTCGGGATCTACTTCACCGAGTTCGGTTACCAGACCAATCCTCCCGACCCCTATCAGGGTGTCTCGACGACCGAGCAGCTCAACTGGGTCCAACAGGGCGCGTACCTGGCCTGGCACCAGCCGCGCGTGAAGATGATGGTCCAGTACCTCTGGCGCGACGACCCGGTCAACACGCGCGGCCAGGGCTCCAGGGCCTACTCCGGCTGGCAGTCAGGCCTGTACTCCTTCGACGGTCGCAAGAAGCCGCTGCGGGACGCCTTCCCCAACGTCTTCTGGGTCGACCTGCCCAAGGGCACGAAGGTCGCGACCGTCTGGGGGCAGGTGCGCCCGGGCGGCAGCGCCGCGGTGACCGTCCAGAAGAAGAACGGCTCGAGCTGGTCGCCGCTCAGGAGCCTCACGACGGACTCCCGCGGGTACTTCGTCTTCACGACGCCGATCGCCAAGAAGACATCGCTGCGCTATCGCTATTCGATGGCCGACGCCGCCGGCAAGCGCAAGACCTACACGTCGTCGACGATGACGGTCACGCCGGCGAAAGCGAAGTCTGCGCACCGCGCGCGGCGCTGACCGCGGCACGCGGTGGCGGGCGCGCCGTACCCGTCACGAAGCCCGCCGCGGCGCCTTTCGAGGCCGCTGTCCTGGATAGCTGTCGCACCACAACACCACAGCAGGACGGCAGGTGGTGCGGCGGGCGCGGCCCCGCCTGCTGACCGAACGTCCCGCGCTGCCCCCTGGGGGGTGTAGTCCGGGACGTTCGGCGGTGCAGGTCGCGCCGCCTCTGGCAAACTGAGCGGCGATGAGGCTTCTCCTGCGTGAAGAGGACCGGCTGCTGCTGTTCCTGGCGGCGGAGCTGGCCCGCAAGCGCCGCGCACGCGGCTTGTCGCTCTCCCAGGCCGAAGCCTGCGCGTTGATCGCGGACGAGGTCTGCGAGGCCGCTCGTGACGGCGCCGACTACGCCCAGGCCGCGGCGCGTGGCTACGGCGCGCTGGGCCCCGCGGACGTCCTCGACGGCGTGGCGGCGCTCGTCCCGCGGCTTGAGGTCGAGGCGCTCTTCGCCGATGGCTCGCGGCTGATCGTCCTGCACGACCCGATCACCGCTCAAGGCCCGCCGACGCGGGAGGATCCCGCCCCCGCGTGGGATGCCTCCGGGAGCGAACTCGAAGTCGTCAACGAGGGCCTCGCCCCGGTCGGCGTGACCTCTCACATGCATTTCTTCGAGGTCAACCGCGCGCTGCGCTTCGAGCGCGCGGCGGCCTGGGGAAGGCGGCTCGCCCTCCCCGCGGGCGAGAAGGTCTTCTTCGAACCGGGAGAGACGCGCTCGGTCCGCCTGCTGCCGTTCGGCGGCCGGCGCGTGGTGCGCGGCCATGGCGGGCTCTGCGACGGGCCGCTCGACGATCCCGGCGCCAAAGACGCGGCTCTCACTCTCGCCCGCGAGCGGGGCTACCGCGGTGCCTGACGCGCCGATCCGGCTCGGCGACAGCGACCTGTGCGTCGTACCCGAGGTCGACGAGGCCGGCGGCCACGACGCGATCCTCGCCGGCTTCGGCGGCACGCTGCGCGACGGGCTCGGCGTGCTCGCCGGACGCGGCGGCGTCGAGCTCGCGATCGTCGGTGGGCTGCTGCTGGACCCGGTGCTCGGCGTGCGGCGCACCAGCATCGGGATCTCCGCCGGCTGCGTCGTCGCCGTCGGCCGCGCCGGCAACCCCGACACGATGGACGCGATCGAGGTCGTGCTCGACCCGTCGACCGCGATCCTCGACGCGACCGGGATGATCGTCACTCCCGGGGCAGTTGACCCGCACGTCCACTGGCTCTCCCCTCAGGTCGCCACGACGGCCCTCGCCGGCGGCATCACAACCCTGCTGATCCAGGACTTCGGGCCCGTCTGGAACCTCGGCTGCAACCCGGCGGAGGGCCTCGCTGCGACGTGGGCGGCGCTGGAGGCGGTACCGGTCAACGCCGGCCTGTTCGTGCGCGGCTCCTCGGTGGATCCCGAGCCGGTCGAGGCTGGGCTGCGAGCCGGCGGCGCATGGCTGAAGATCCACGAGGACGTGGGCGCGGGCGCGCCGCAGATCGCCACGGCGCTGGGCATCTGCGAGCGTCACGACACGCAGCTCGCGATCCACACCGACGGCCTCAACGAGACGCTCTCGGTCGCTGACACGCTCGCCGCGTTCGACGGTCACACGGTCCACGCGTTCCACGTCGAGGGCGCCGGCGGCGGGCACGCGCCTGACCTGTTGGCACTGGCCGGCGAGCCCAACGTCTTGACCTCCTCGACCACTCCCACGATCCCCTTCGGCGCCAACGCGGTCGCCGAGCACATGGAGATGGTCGCCGCCGTTCATGTGCTGCAGCCAGAGCGCCGGGCGGGCGATCGGCGCGCCCTGGTGTTGCGCGTGCGGGCCGCCACGATGGCCGCCGAGGGAGTCCTGCACGACCTCGGCGTGATCCCCATGATGAGCTCCGACTCGCAGGGGATGGGCCGCATCGGCGAGGTCGTGCGCCGCACCTTCCAGAGCGCCGATCACATGAAGCGCGTGCGCGGCGCCGAGCCGGGCCTCGCCGACAACGAGCGCGTACTGCGTCACCTCGCCAAGCTGACCATCAACCCCGCGATCACGCACGGGATCGCGGAGCACGTCGGCTCGCTCCAGCCCGGACGGCTCGCTGACGCCGTCCTCTGGCACCCGCACCAGTTCGCCGTGCGGCCGGAGCTCGTGACGAAGGCGGGAATCGCCGTCTGGGGAGCATCAGGCGACGGCAACGCGACCACGGCGCTCAGCGAGCCGACGCGAGTGGCGCCGCAGATCGGCGCGTTGGGCGGCGCTCCCGCGCGGCTCTCGCTCGCGTTCCTGAGCGGCCCGGGGATCGACGCCGAGCTGCCGACATCCCGCGCGCGCGCGGTCGTCAGAGGCTGCCGCGACCTGACTGCGGCTGACATGGTGCGAAACACGCGCCGCGGCATCGTCGCCGTCGACCCGCGTTCGCACGAGGTCACGCTCGACGGCGAGGCGGTATCGGCCCCGCCGGTGTCGGACCTGGCGTTCTCGGGGCGCTACCTGTTGGGGTGACGGCGCGGCCGGTTGATCACGAGGCTGCCGGAGCTCCGAGCGTCTGCGTGGGGCGGCACCCGGCCGGCATACAGCGAATCTGAACCTTCACCCCACGCGGATGGGCCGAGCGCGGGACGATCGCGCCGGGGTCGCGAACGTTCCGCCGCCGAAGCAGTCGACGGTGGCAGGTCTGGAGCGCGCGATCACGCGGATGCGGTAGAGGCCCGGGCTCGGGTAGACGTGGCTGCGCGTGACCTTCCGCCGGTGGGCGGCAGCCTGTAGGAAGTCGACATCCGTGACGTCGCCGTCGCCCCACTCGACCCGTACCCCACTCGGGAACCCGTCGCGATTCTCGAGGACGAGGCGCAGGCGCAGAGTCCGCGGCCGGCGTTCGCCGCTGGTCTCGAGGGCACGCACGCTCGGTCGCAGGCACTCCGACCGCCCGCTCGCCGCAGCGGCCCGCATCGCGGCGGGAGGCATCGAGCTGCAACCGTTCGCGATGAAGCCGCCCGCATCACGTCGCAGGACGAGCGCATACTGCTCGCCGGGAGTCGCGCCAAGGTTGCCGATCGACGTGATGCCTGGGTACTCGTCGCGCACGACCACAGTGTCGCCCATCTCGCCTTTCACACACTGCTCGACGGCGTACAGCACACGACCGTCAGCCTGCCGCTCGACGAAGTGCCCGATGAACGCACCCGCCGAGGTCCTGACGGCATCGCGGGGAGTCGGTCGGGAGCAGCTGGCGTCGGCTGTCACCGGGAAGAGCACCATCACGCCGATCAGCGTGACGAGGCCTGCGACCGTACGCGCGCGCACTGCCCCTACGCCCGCGTAAACCGCCGCCCCGCCACCGGCGAGACGGCCTCGTCGATCTTGGCCACGTCGACGCCCGTCGCGGCGAGCAGCTCGTCGCCGCCGCCGGCCTCCTCGTTTGCCGCCTTCTCGAGCGCGGCGAGGCGCTCGGGCGTCATCTGTGAGGCGTCCTCGTTCTCGGTCAGCCACCGCGCGGCCTCCGCTGCTGCGCGCTCGTCGCGCACGACCTTCTTGCCGGCCGCGTAGTAAAGGTCGATCTCGGCGAACAGCTCGTCGACGAGTCGCTCAGTCGGAACCTTCTTCAGCGGTTCGCCCTTGGAGAAGATCATCCCGGAGTCCTTGGCGCCGGTGATCCCGAAGTCCGCGTGGCGCGCCTCACCGATGCCGTTGACGGCGCAGCCGAGCACGGAGACCTCGATCGCGTCCTCGTAGACCTCGAGCCGCTGCTCGACCTCGGCGACGACGGAGTCCATGTCGAACTGCAGGCGCCCACACGTCGGGCAGGCGATCAGGACGGGGCCGCGCTCGCGCAGCTTCAGCGCCTTCAGGATCTCCCAGCCGACCTTCACCTCCTCCTCGGCGTGGAACGTCGAGAGCGATATGCGGATCGTGTCGCCGATGCCGTCCGCCAGCAGCGTGCCGAGGCCGACCGCCGATTTCAGCGACCCGGCCCACTTCGTTCCGGCCTCGGTGACGCCGAGGTGAAGTGGGTACGGGATCCGCTCACTGAGCATGCGGTTGGAGGCGATCGTGTTCGGCACGCTCGTCGACTTCATCGACACCTTGAAGTTGGTGAACGCAAGGCGCTCCATGAGCTCGACGAACTCGACGGCGGCTGTCACGAGCGCCTCGACGGGGTTCGTGTACTCCAGGTCGAGCAGGTGCTTGGGCAGCGAGCCGGAGTTGACGCCGATGCGCATCGGCGTGCCGTGCTCGATGGCCCTCGCGACGACCTCGGCGACCTTGTCCGGGCCGCCGATGTTGCCGGGGTTCAGGCGCACGCAGGCGGCGCCGTTCTCGATCGCCTTCAGCGCCAGCGTGTAGTTGAAGTGGATGTCGGCGATGATCGGCACCGGCGACTGGGCGACGATCGTCTTGAGCGCCTCTGCGTCCTCGTCACGCGGCACCGCCACCCGGATGACGTCCGCCCCGGCCTCCGCGCAGCGGTGGATCTGGTTCATCGTGGCGCTGAGGTTCGCCGTCTCGGTCTTCGTCATGGTCTGCACGGCGACGGGCGCGCCGCCGCCGATCGGGAGCGTCCCGAGGTGGATCTGCCGCTCAGAAGCCATGCGCCCAGTGTACGAGCGCGGGCGCGGACGGGACCGATCATCGACTGGCCGGTAACGTGCCCGCGGCATGGAGGAGGTCGCGATCACAGGCGCCGCGCAAGCGGCCGGCTCAGCGGCTCCGCCCCCCGTGAACATCGCGGACTACGAGCGGCTGGCGGCTGAGGCGCTTCCTGCCGGTCCGCTCGGCTACTACGCGGGCGGAGCCGGCGGCGAGCGCACGCTGCGTGAGAACGTCGATGCCTGGGGCCGCCGGCGTCTGCGGCCGCGCGTGCTCGTCGACGTCGGCGCCGTCTCGACCGCGACGACGGTGCTCGGCACGCCGGTCGCATCCCCCGTGCTGGTCGCGCCGACGGCGCTGCAGCGCATGGCCCACCCCGACGGCGAGCCCGCGATGGCGCGCGCGGCTGCCGGTGCGGGGACGATCATGACGCTCTCCACGCTGGCGACCGCCACGCCCGCGGAGGTCGCGCAGGCCGCACCGGGCGCCCCGCGCTGGTACCAGCTGTACATCACGAAGGACCGTGGCGTCTCGAATGCGCTCGTCGAGGCCGCCGTCGATGCGGGCTTCACGGCGATCGTCGTGACGGTCGACGCCCCCGTCGCCGGGCGCCGCGAGCGTGACTTTCGCACCGGCTTCCGCGTCCCGGCCGACCTCGTCATGCCTGCGATCACGGCCGCGCTCGGGCGCAGCGGCGGCGTCACGGTCGAGGACTTCTTCGCGGTCATCGATCCGACTGTGACGTGGCACGACCTTGAGCGCCTGGCCGCGGAGTGCCCGCTGCCGGTGCTCGTCAAGGGGATCCAGACCGGCGAGGACGCGGCGCTGGCGTGCGCGCACGGCGCGGCCGGTCTCGTGGTCTCCAACCACGGCGGCCGCCAGCTCGACGGCGTCGCCGCGACCGCCGAGATGCTGCCCGAGGTGATCGAGGCGGTCGATGGCCGCGTCGAGGTGCTCGTCGACGGCGGCATCCGCCGCGGCACCGATGTGCTAGTGGCGCTGGCGCTCGGCGCGCGCGCCGTGCTCGTCGGACGCCCGGCTCTGTGGGGCCTTGCAACCGGCGGCGAAGCGGGCGCCCGCGACGTGCTCGGCCTGCTGCAGGATGAGGTCGCGCGCGGGCTCGCGCTGCTCGGCTGCGCGTCGCCGGCGCAGGTCACGCCGCAGCACATCGCCTGATGGCGGATCCCCCCGCTCCCGTCTACGCGACGGCGCGCCAGGGGCTGCGCTCACGAGTGGCGTCGCGATTGGCCGGCCGCGCGCGTGACGAGCGCCATGAGCGCTTCTTCGCATTGACGGGCGTCGGCCCGGACTCACCGATCCTCGACATCGGCTGTGGCGGACTCGGGCTTCGCGCGCGTGAGCCGCGCCTCGAGGTGACGGGGCTCGACATCGCCCCGCGCCCCGAGTATCCGGGGCCCTTCGTGCTGGCGGACGCCACGAAACGGCTGCCGTTCGAGGACCTCGCGTTCGACCTCGTCTACTGCAACAGCGTGATCGAGCACGTCGCACCAGCGCTGCGGCCCGCGATGGCGGCGGAGATCCGCCGCGTCGGCCGCGGATGGCTGGTCCAGACGCCTGCCCGCTCATTCCCGATCGAGCCGCACGCGCTGCTTCCGGCGGCCCACTGGCTGCCGACGCCGCTGCGCCGTCGATATTGGAGATTGGGCGTCGCCGGCGACTGGGAGGACATCCGCCTGCTCGGACGCAGCGAGATGGAGCGACTCTTCGGCCCGGCGCTCGCCGAGCGCGCCGGCCCGCTGGTCAAGAGCTGGCTCTGCGTGCGCGACGTTCGCGGGCGACCCGTCGATCACGTTGTGTAGCACAGCTTGTGCTACACTCTGCCGATGGCCTCCCGCGTGGTTCGCGCACGCCTCGACGACGCCTCGCAGAGCGCCCTCACGGCGATCATGAACGAGGGACGCAACGAGTCTGAAGCGGTCCGCACCGCTCTCATCGAGGCCGGCCAGCGGCGACGCACGCGTTCGGAGCTCGTCGACGAGGTGGCCAGACTGGCCGCCGACCCGGCCGACGCCGCCGCGCGCCGCGCCGTCATGGCCGATATGGAGTCAGTCTCCCCGGACTGGCCTGATTGACCCGAGGTGATGTCTACCGCGTGCGGCTCGACGGCGGGCGCGGACACACCCAACGGGGCTCGCGCTACGCCGTGGTCGTCCAAGCCGACGAGCTGCTCGGGCTGTCGACCGTCCTCGTCGCCCCGACGTCACGCAGCGCCGCAGCCGCGACGTTTCGGCCAGTCGTCGAGATCGGCGACGAACCCACGAAGGTGCTCGTGGAGCAGACGCGCGCACTCGATGTGCAGCGCCTCGACTCGCTCGCCGGACGACTCACCGCAAGTGAGCGGCGGGCGATCGACGACGCGCTCGCCCTCGTGCTCGGCCTTCAGGCGTAGAGCGCCTCGATCTCGGCCGCGTACTTGGCCGCGATCGGCTTGCGCTTGAGCTTCATCGTCGGCGTCAGCTCGTCGCCGCCGGCCAGCCAGTCGCCGCGAACGATCGTGAACCTCTTGATCTGCTCGACGCGCGCGAGGTGCTCGTTTGCCTGGTCGATCCCCTTCTGGACCTCGACGATGACCTTCTCGTTGACGGCGAGGCTCTCGAGAGCGGCATCCTCGATCCCCTGCTGGCCGGCCCAGAGCGGCGCGAAGTCCGCGTCGAGCACGACGAGTGCCGTGTTGTAAGGCCGCGCATCGCCGATGCAGCACGCCTGACCGATCAGCGGGTGCGCCGACTTGACGCGCGCCTCGATGTTCGCCGGCGACATGTTCTTGCCGGCCGCGTTGATGATGATCTCCTTCTTGCGGTCGACGATCTTGAGGTAGCCCGCTTCGTCGAACACGCCGATGTCGCCGGTGTGCAGCCAGCCGTCAGAGTCGATGGTGTCCGCGGTCTGCTCGGGCTTGTTGCGGTAGCCGAGCATGATGATGTCGCCGCGGATCAGCACTTCGCCGTCCTCGGCGAGAGTGACCTCGCAGTTCGGTGACGGCGGGCCGACGGTACCGATGCGAATGCGTTCGGGCGGGTTGACAGTCCCCGCTCCGCAGGTCTCGGACATCCCCCACAGCTCGCCGAGCGGTAGGCCGATCGCGTGGAAGAACTCCAGCACCTCGACCGGCGTCGGCGCGGCGCCGACGTTGATCGCGAGCACCTCGTCGAGCCCGACCATCGCGCGCCACTTGGAGAAATGCGCCTCGTCCGCCTCGGCCACGGCGTGGGCGAGGTCGGCGGGCACGTCCTCCCCGGCCTGTTCGAGCCGCACCTTCTCGACGGCGTCGGCCAGCGCGCGCTGCAGGGCGATGCGCTGCTCGTCGGGCTGGCCGGCGATCATCGTCTCCAGGCCGGCCTTCAGCTTCTCCCAGATCCGCGGAACGGCGAAGAACCATTGCGGGCGCACCTGCGACACGACGCTCATCACCTGCCGTGGGTCCTCACAGGTCGTGATCGACATGCCGTACACGATCGGCAGGTAGTGGTGCGCGGCGCGCTCGGCGATATGCGCTGCCGGCAGCCACGAGATCACGCGTGACCCGGCCGGGAAGTTGATGATGTCGTCGATTCCCGAGACCGCCGTGAGCAGATTGCGATGGGCGAGCTCGACGCCCTTCGGCGGCCCCGTCGTGCCCGACGTGTAGATCAGCGTCAGCACGTCTTCTGGGCTGATGTCCGCGACCGCCGCCTCGGCGTCGAAGCCCGGATCCGACCCCTCGACGTCGGCCAGTGCGATCGTGCCCGCGGGCCCGCCATCGTCGGGCGGGTCGATCACGATCACGTGCGCCACGCCGGGCAGCTCCTTGCGTGCCTCGAGCACGACCGGGAGGTAGCTCTGCTCGGTGATGATCACCTTGGAGCCGGAGTCCTCGACGACGTAGCGGATCTGCTCGGCGGTATACGTCTGGTAAACAGAGAACGGCGTGCCGCCGGCCGTCACCACGGCGAGGTCGGCAAGGTGGAACTCGGGCCGGTTGATCAGCAGCAGCGCCACCGTCTCGCCGCGCTTGACGCCGAGCGCGCGCAGGCCACCCGCCAACGCGTCGACGCGTCCCTGCAGCTCGCGCCAAGTCCACTCCACGTTGCCGTGGCGGTCTCGCACCGCGATCTCGTCGCCTCGCTGTGACGCGGTGATCCGGAACGCGCCGGCGATCGTTCCCGCCTCGCGGGCCTCGCGGGGGGCGACGCTGGATTCCATGGTGATGAGTCTCTCCTGGGTGAGATGGGGTCTGTCGTGAACCGGCACGCTATCGCGCGGTGCCGCGGGGCGCGCGCGAAAGTGACGGGTGCGTCACCTCAGCCCGTCACGGCGTGCCGAAACCTGCCCCGCGCAGCCGGTCGATGTCGTTCGACAGCCCGACCACGAAGAGGAAAATGACGAGCACGAAGCCGACAACGCTCGCGCGCTCCATGACTGAGAACGGGATCGCGCGCCCGCGCAGCTTCTCAGCGAGCGCCCAGAAGATGTGCCCGCCGTCGAGCGGCAGGAACGGGAACAGATTCACGATCGCGAGCGACAGCGAGATGATCGCCAGGATGTTGAGCGCGCGCGCCCAGTCGAACTCGATGCTCTGGCGCGTGACCTCGTAGGAGCCGACAACGCCGGATACCTGGTCACGCGCCTGCGCGTCGTAGAAGATCCGCGTGATCGCGTCCACGGTCGCGGTGGTGACGCGCCACATCTCACGCGCGCTCTCGCCGGTGGCCGCGATCGGCCCGTATGAGCGCTCCTCGACGGCGAAGCTGAAGCCCAGCCGCGCGCGCTTCGCTTTGGGCGCCGCGTCGTAGCGCGGCGTGGCGTGGAGCGTCACCAGCTCGCCGCCGCGCCGCACGAGGACGGTCGCCGGCTCCGCGGCACGGCAGCCGTCGACCTGGGCGCCCGCGCAGCGGTGCTTGCCGATCTGGGTACGCAGCACGGCCGCGCCGCCGCGCACGCCGTCGACGGCGACGATCTCGTCGCCGGGCATGAGGACACCGACGCTCGGTGAGCCGCGCTCGACCGACTCCACGCGCGACGTCCCCTCGACGGTGCCGACGAACCAGAACAGCGCGACGAAGATCAGCAGTGCGACCACGAGGTTCACGAGCGGGCCGGCGAAGATGACGAGAACGCGCTTCCAGACCGGCATCTTCAGGTACGAGCGGCGCTCGACCTCTTCGGGCAGGTCCTCGTGCGGGCTCATCCCGCTGATTCGCACGTAGCCCCCGAGCGGGATCGTGCCGATCGCGTACTCCGTCTCCCCGCGCGTGCGCTTCCAGATGTGCGGCGGGAAGAACAGCGAGAAGCGCTCGACGCGCATCCCGACCCACTTCGCTGCCGCGAAGTGGCCGAGCTCGTGAAGGATGATCAGGGCCGAGAAGCCCAGGAACGCGAGGAGGTAGCTCAAGGCCACGTCGAGGATAGGAGTCGCGCGTCGCCTCGACTCCCGGCGCGCAACCGGGAGCGAACCCGTATGGGCCCGCTCCGCGGTGAATGCGCGTCATAACGGCGGGCGCTCAGCCGACCAGCTCGTCGAGCAGCACGCAGAACTCCTCTTCCGGGATGTTGAAGCCCGGATGCGGCCCCCGTACGTCCTCGCTGATGAAGTCGATGAACTCGCCTCCGGGTACACCGTCGCCGAGCGTGTCGAACAGGATCGTGCTGCGGATCACGCCGCGGTCGTGAAGCACGATGCTCCCGTTGTCATCGCTCAGGGTCCACCTGCCCGCCTGCACCGAATCGAACTCGGAGACGTTGCCCTCGATGCGCCTCGCCTTCGTCTCGTTGAACACGAAGTTGCCCTCGATGGTGTAGAAGCGGGCGTTCGCCAGATTGGTGGCCGTGCTCAGGAAGCGGAACTTGTCGTGCGAGAAGAACGCCGACTCGAGCCCGCCCTTGCCGACCCTGAAGTGCGCCGTGCCGTTGACGTCGAACTGCTCGTGGAAGGTGATGCCGCAGTCCACGAATTGATCGCTGAACGACGCGGTGTAGTGCTCCTGCCCGATGACCGTGGCCTGGGCTGTGACCACCCAGCCGCCGAGCATCACCGCCGGCGCCAGCACGGCCGCCGCGGTCCTATCAGGCCCGCGCCGCGACCGCCGCCGCCGCGATCTCGCGTGCCTCGCGGTCGGCCTCGTAGAGCGAGTCGAACGCGCGCACGGGCGCCGCGGGCAGGCGCTCGAGCGCCTCCTCGATGACCGCAGGGATGCCGAGGAACGGCAGCTCGCCTGAGAGGAACGCATGCACGGCGACCTCGTTGGCCGCGTTCAGCACGCAGGGAGCTGTCCCGCCCGCCATGCCGGCATCGCGCGCGAGCCCGAGGCAGGGGAAAGCGTGGTTGTCGACCGGCTCGAAGGTCAGCGCACCGACCTCCGCGAGATCGAGCGCCCGCACCGGGACGTCGACGCGCTCGGGGTGGTGAAGCGCGTAGGCGATCGGGACGCGCATGTCCGGATGACCGAGGTGAGCGAGCGCCGCCCCGTCGCACAGCAGGATGTACGAGTGGACGATCGACTGCGGGTGGACGACGACGTCGATGCGCTCGTACGGGGTTCCGAAGAGGTGATGGGCCTCGATGACCTCGAGGCCCTTGTTCATCAGCGTCGCCGAGTCGATGGTGATCTTGCCGCCCATGTCCCAGGTGGGGTGGCGCAGGGCGTCGGCGACGCTCACATCGCCGAGCTCCTCGCGCGTGCGCCCCCGGAACGGGCCACCCGAAGCCGTGAGCACGAGCTTGTCGATGGTCCCAGCGCGCTCGCCCTCGATCAGCTGGTGCAGCGCCGAATGTTCGGAGTCGACGGGGATCACGCGCGCGCCGGTGCCCTGAGCGAGCTGCATCACGAGCTCGCCGCCGACGACGAGCGACTCCTTGTTGGCCAGCGCCAGGTCGATCCCCTCGCCAAGCGTCGCGACGGTCGGCCCGAGCCCGGCGGAGCCGACGATCGCATTCAGCACGAGATCGGCGCCGGACTCGACGACGAACTCGACGAGGCCGGCCGGCCCGCCCAGGACCTCCCCGTCGAACTCGGCGCGTGCCGCCTCGGCGGCGGCCGAGTCCGCCAGCGCGATGCGCCTCACGCCCTGCTCGTGCGCCTGCGCGACGAGCCCGTGCCAATCGCGATCCGCGCTGAGCCCGACGACCTCGATGTCGTCAGAGCGGCCGACGACGTCGAGCGCCTGAACGCCGATCGAACCGGTGGAGCCGAGGATGAGGACGCGCCGCATGTCGGCGACAGTCTGACGGGCGCCGCCGGCGCGAGGCCCGTCGAAGCGCCGCTGACCGCGCACAAGCGGCGTATCCTCGGCACATGGCCGAGATCGCATCGGGTGCGCCGGCCGGGCTGACCGGCATGTCGTGCCCGCTCTGCGGCGAGCGTGCGCTCGCCCCAGACCGCAGCACGCTTGAGATCGCGCCGGTCCTGTGTCTCGCCTGCGGCGCGTCCCACGACGCGATCGCGGACGTGACCGTCCTAGCCGACCGCGTGAAGATTGTGGGCGGCTGCTGCGCCGGCTTCCTGCGCCACGAGCTGCGCTGGAGCGATGCCGGCGGGCGCGACGGCATCACGCGCTTTCAGACCTGGGCGCAGGATCACGTACTGCTGCGCCCGGGTGACAGCGCCAGCCTGCTTTTCGCGCCAGGCGACCTTCAGCGGCGCAAGGGCACCCCGATGCCGCTCAGCGCCGCCAACCACACGCTGGGCGCAGTCTGGGCGCTGCCCGGCTCACTTCCCGTTGAGCGGCTGCGCTGAGCCGGCGTGCCGGTCCGGTGGCTCCGTCGCAGAGCCTCCGGTCGCCTACAGCAGCGCCTGCCAGACGTAGTAGCCGGCGACGATGCTGAACAGGGCTGCGTCCAAGCGGTCGAGCGCGCCGCCGTGGGCCCCGAAGATCGTGCCCGAGTCCTTCGTCGCGGCCTCGCGCTTGACGAAGCTCTCGAAGAGGTCGCCGATCGGCGCGACGAGTGCGACCGCGCCGCCCAGAAGCAGGGCATCGGAGCCGCTGAGCCAGTCCTGGTAGAGCCCACCGAACCAGGCGGCGCAGGTGCCCGCCACGATCCCGATCAGGAGTCCTTCGATCGTCTTGTTGGGGGAGATCGCCGGCGCCAGCTTGCGTGACCCGAACGCCCGCCCGCCGAGGTAGGCGCCGGTGTCCCCGAGGAAAGTGGCGACGAGCACGATCACGACGATCCCGCCGCCGTGCGGCAGCTCGCGCAGCAGCACCGCGTGCGCGACGCCCATGCCGATCCACGCGACGCCCAGCAGCGTGATCGTCACGCCCGCCACGCCCGAGCCGCCGGGCTGGACGAACGCGAACAGGAACACCAGCGGGACGCAGGCCACGAACACCAGCAGCACGGTTGCCGCGTCCCCGAGCGCCGCCGCCGTGACGAGGCCCGCAAGAGCGACGAAGCCGCCCAAGACCACGGGCCGCGCCCGCGGGAACATCGAGAACAGCTCGCGCAGGCAGATCACCCCGAGCACCAGCAGCCCGGCTGCGAAGACCGCGCCGCCGAGTGCCACCAGCGCGATCGCGATCGCGACCAGCGGGACTGCGGAGACGACGCGGGCGCCGAGGTCCGAGCGACGGTTGCGCCGCGCCGTTCCGCGTGAGCGCTTCTGGCTCGGCGTCGGCCGCCGATGGCGGGTGCTCATCCGCGGCCCCCGTAACGGCGCTCGCGCGCGACGAACTCGTCGAGCGCCGCGACGAGCTGCTCGCGACCGAAGTCAGGCCACAGCTCCGGGCTGAAGACCAGCTCGGAGTAGGCGGACTGCCAGAGCAGGTAGTTGGAGAGTCGCTGCTCACCGCTCGTGCGGATCACGATGTCCGGGTCGTGCATGCCCGGCGCGTACAGGAGCGCGGCGAACGCCTCCTCCCCACCTCCCTCATAGCGCTGCGCAGCGTCGAGGATCTCCGCGCGCCCGCCGTAGTCGAACGCCACGAAGAGCGTGATGCGCTCGCCGCCCGCGGTCTCGCTCTCGGCCCAGTCCATCTGCTCGAGCAGCGCCGAGGAGACCCGGTCACGACGGCCGATGAAGCGCATCCGCACTCCCTCGTCGCGCAGCTCCGGCGTCTCGTCGCGGATCCGCTCGGAGAACATGCGCATCAGCGCCGTGACTTCCTCCGCGGGCCGTGACCAGTTCTCGGTCGAGAACGAGTAGACCGTCAGCTCCTTCACGCCGAGCTCGGCCGCGTCCATCAGCCGGGCCTTCACGGTGTCGGCGCCGGCGCGATGGCCCTCGATCGTCGGCAGTCCGCGATCTGACGCCCAGCGACCGTTGCCGTCGGTGATGATGGCGACGTACCGCGCCGCGCGGCCGCCCGTCGCCATCAGACTTCCATGATCTCGGCTTCCTTGCCCTTCAGATAGCTGTCGAGCGAGCCGACGTGCGCGTCGGTGAGCTTCTGGAGCTCGACTTCGCCGCGGTGCTCGTCATCGGCGCCGACGTCGCCGGCGTCGCGCATCTCGCGCAGGTCGTGCATCACGTCGCGGCGCACGTTGCGCACCGCGACCCGGCCCTCCTCCGCGATGTGGCGGACGACCTTGACGAGCTCCTTGCGCCGCTCCTCGTTGAGCTCAGGGATCGCGAGCCGGATCAGCTTGCCGTCGTTGTTGGGCGTCAGGCCGATGTCGGACTCCATGATCGCCTTCTCGATCGCCTTGATCGACGAGCCGTCGTAGGGCTGCACGCTCAGCAGCCGCGCCTCGGGCGCCGAGATCGTCGCGAGCTGTTTGAGCGGCGTGGGCGCGCCGTAGTACTCCACGACGATGCGGTCCAGCAGGCCCGGACTGGCGCGGCCGGTGCGGATCGAACCGAACTCGACGTTCGTGGACTCGATCGACTTCTGCATGCGCTCGCCGGCATCGGCGAGCAGCTCATCGATGATCTCGCTCATGTGCTCACCAGGGTTCCCACGCGGTCGCCGCACACTATCCGCTCGATGTTCCGCTCGTCATCCATGTTGAAGACGTAGAGCGGGATATTGTTCTCCATGCAAAGCGCGAGCGCTGTCGCGTCCATGACCTTGAGTCCGCGCTGCAGCGCGTCCATGTGCGTCAGCTTGGGGATCAGCTGGGCTTCGGGATCCTCACGCGGGTCAGCGCTGTAGACCCCGTCGACGCCGTTCTTGGCCATCAGGATCGCCTCCGCGTGGACCTCGGTGGCGCGCAGCGCGGCAGCCGTGTCGGTCGTGAAGAACGGGTTTCCGGTGCCGGCCGCGAAGATCACGACGCGCCCTTTCTCCAGGTGGCGCATCGCGCGGCGCCGGATGTAGGGCTCGGCGACCTCGGCGACCGCGATCGCCGACTGCACGCGGCAGTAGACGCCGAGCTTCTCGAGCGCGTCCTGCAGCGGCAGCGCGTTGAGCAGCGTGGCGAGCATCCCCATGTAGTCGGCCGTTGCGCGGTCCATCCCCGCGGCTGCGCCCGACATGCCGCGATAGATGTTCCCGGCGCCGACGACGACCGCGATCTCGACGCCGTGCTCGCGGATCGCCCGGATCTGCGCGGCGACGGCGCGCAGCCGATCAGGGTCCGTGCCGTAGTCCAGCTCGCCCATCAGCGCCTCGCCGGAGAGCTTCAGGAGGACACGCTTGAAGACCGGTTCTGACATCGGCGCCTGACCCTAGCGGTGGGCGGCGCTGGTCGCGTCGCGCCCCTGGACACGACCCCGTCGGCCCGCCTCAGGGCCAGCCGGTCCGCCCGATCAGCCTTCGAAGGCGCCGAGGTCCGGCGAGCCGCCGAGCGGGCGCGCGTCGCCGTCGATGTCGGTCGGCAGCACGTAGTCGAGATCTGCGGCGCCGAGCGCTGGGCTGCCTGCCGCCAGGTGGAAGTCGCCCGCCGCCAGGTTGACGTACAGCGGGTCCGCCGTGATGTTGGCCGAGAAGGCGATGCCGCGAGCGTTGAGCGCGTTGGAGTCGTTGTCCCAGACGAGGTTGTTGCGAGCGACGTTGTTGGTGCCCACCTCGCCGCCCCAGAACGTCGAGATTCCGATCTCGCTGCTCGTGATCACGTTGTTCACGATCGTCGCGTCGGTGGTCGTCGTTCCCCCATCGCTGCCGATGATGATGCCCTCTCGGAAGTTACCGGTGATCGTGTTGCCGGCGATGACGATGTGGTCGCTCGACGGGTAGACCTGGATGCCGTTGCCGTTGACCGCGCCGGTGACGAGGTTGCCGAGGACCGCGTTGTGGCTGCCCTGGATGTAGATGTTGTGATCCAGATGAACGGGCCCGGAGCCGCCGTTGCCGTGGAAGTAGCAGCCGATGATGTGGATGCGGCTGTTGGAGCTCTCGCTGTAGAAGCCCTGGCGCTCCGAGCCACGGATCTCGCAGCCCGAGATCTCGATGTCATGGGCGTCGTCGTATGCGTACACGTTGGTCGTCGATGGGCCGCTGGCGCCTTCGATGACGAGCCCGTAGAACCGCGCGTACGCGGCGCCGCGGCCGAGCTGCAGCGGAATCCTCGTCCCGCTTCCCACTCCCGGCCGCAGGATCGCCTGCTCGCCGGGCGCGCTGCGGATCGTGATCGGAGCATCGACCGTCCCGGCGCGGGTCAGCTCGAGGTCCTGCGCGTAGACGCCCGCGTGGACGAGCGCCGTCTGGCCGGGCTGGAGGGTGCTGAGCGCCTTCTGGACCGTGCGCCAGGGCGCGGCCTGGGTGCCCGGGCCGGTGTCCGCGCCGGTCGTGGCGACATGGAACGTGGCGCCCGTCGACTGCGCAAGCCGCGCCGGCAGTGCGCCGCCCACGCCCGGAGTCGTGCCGCCACCCGGCGGGATGCCGCTACCGGGCTGCGTGCCGGTGCCGGGGATCAAGCCCGCCGACGCGCCGGAGCCGTTCTGGGAACTGCCGGCCGAGCCGCCGGGCGTCGAGGGCGAGGTTCCGGACCCGCCGCGAACGACGACGCAGCGGCTCGTGGTGACGAGTCGCGTCTTGCGGCTGGAAGTCCGGCCGGAGCGGTCGCGCGTGGCGACATCGATCCGGTAGCGAGTCCCGCAGCGCAGGCCCGAGAGCGTGGCGCGCTTGCGCGTGGTCGCCGCGCGCCGGTGTCCATTGACGAAGACGAGGAACGTGTGCGGGCGGGCGCCGCCGCGAGCCCGCATCCAGCGCAGGCTGATGGACGTTCCCGTGCGACGCGCGACGGTGAGGTTGCGCGGCGCGCTGAGCGGTCGCGCCGCAGCGCCGCCGGAAGCCCTGGATACCGCGATCTCGCCGCGCGCGGGGGCGGCATGGGCGACCGCGCCGAGGCACGCGGCCAGCGTTGAGGCGAGTAGAAATGCGGCGATCCCGATGAGAGCGCGATGCGAGCCGAGGAGCGGGCCGCAAGGCGTGATGGCGCTCTCACGCATGGGACCACCGGATGGGCGTCCGGGGACCGACATGAGGCATTAGGGTACATAATTCACCGGCGGCGGTTACATCCCTGCCCCACGGTGCGGCACCATGAACGACTCTCGCCCGCGCCGTCGGCGGCGCGGGCGAGGCAGTATCCGGCGGCGGCTACTCGCCGACGGCGAAGCGCACGAAACGGCGGATGACGACGTTCTCGCCAGTCTTGGCGGACATGTCCCCGCGCAACTGGTCGATCGTCTTGCCGTCGTACTTGTCGGCGTTGACGTGCTGCTGCTCGAGCAGGACGACCTCGGCGAGCCACTTGCCGAGCATGCCCTCGACGATCTTCGGCCGGATGTTGTCGGGCTTGTCGCCAGCCTGCTGCTCGAAGACGCGGGTCTCGGCGTCCTTGGCCTCCTGCGGTACGTCGTCGGCTGAGACGAACTTCGTCTGAGGGCTCGCGGCGACGTGCATCGCGATCTCACGCGCGAACGCGACGAAGTCGTGGTTGCGTGCCACGAAGTCCGTGTTGCAGTCGACTTCGATGAGAACTCCGACGTTGCCGCCGGCGTGGATGTAGGCCTGGACCGTGCCCTCCCCGGCCTCGCGGTCGGCGAGCTTGCCCAGCTTGTTGCCCATCTTCACGCGCAGGACGTCGACCGCCTTGTCGATGTCGCCGCCGGCCTCTTCGAGGGCCTTCTTGCAGTCCATCATTCCGGCCCCGGTCTGCTTGCGCAGCGCGGCCACGTCTGAGGCTGTGATCGTGGTCATGCCGGCGTTTCCTCCTGCACCTCGGCGGGCTCCTCAACCGATGCGGCTTCCTCAGCCGGTGACTTGACCTCCTCAGCCGCCGCAACGGGCTCTTCAATCGGTGCCTCGAGCTCCTGAACCGGTGCGACGGGCGCCGCAACGGGCTCCGGGTCGGGCTCGACCGCCGCCTGTGGGTGAGCCGCGGCGGGCGAGGCGGGCTCGACCACGGCCTGCGGATGAGCCGCGGCCTCGGCCTGCGCCTGGGCGCGGGCGGCCGAAGCTGCGGCCTCGGCCTCAAGACGCTCCCGGTCCTCGGCTTCGCGCCGCTCACGCTCTTCGGCCTCGACGCGTGCCTTCTCGGCGACCTCTGCGCGAGCCTTCTCCTCCTCGGCGAGGAACGTCAGACGGCCCTCAGCGACGACGTCGGCGATCGCGTCGGCGATGACCTTGCACGAGCGGATCGCGTCATCGTTGCCGGGGATCACGTAGTCGATCCCGTCCGGGTCGCAATTGGTGTCGACAAGGCCGATGATCGGGATCCGCAGACGCTGCGCCTCACGGACGGCGATCTCCTCCGTCTTGAGGTCGACGACGAACAGCGCGTCGGGCGCGCGCTGCATGTGCTTGACGCCGCCGAGGTTGGACTGGAGCTTCTCGAGGTCGGCCAGCGCGCCGAGGCGCTCACGCGTCGGCAGCAGGGCCAGCTGACCCTCGGCCTGATAGCGCTCGAGGTCGTGCAGGCGCTTGATGCGCTGGTTGATCGTCTGGAAGTTCGTCAGCAGCCCGCCGAGCCAGCGGTTGTTGACGTACGGCATCCCAGCGCGCTCGGCCGCGTCCTTGACGGCGTCACGAGACTGCTTCTTGGTGCCGACGAACAGCACGATGCCGCCGCGGTGGGCGATCTGCGAGGTGAACTCCTGCGCCTGGCGCAGCAGCGCCTCGGTACGCAGGAGGTCGATGATGTAGATCCCATCGCGCTCGCCGTAGATATAGCGGCGCATCTTGGGGTTCCAGCGGCGCGTCTGGTGGCCGAAATGGACTCCGGACTCCAGCAGCTCCTTGATCCCGACCTGGGTCGCGGACATGGGTGCTACTCCCTTGTGGAATTTTGGACAGCAGCCCGCGGGCGGTTGCGGCGGTCCCGGCCTTGGGCGCTGGTGCGCTTTGGCCGAGCAGGGTCGCCGCCCGTTGCCCCGCGGGGTAGAGAAGGACTACGGACGGGCTGAAGAGTAGCGACCGACCAGCGGCTTTGTTCGCTCGCCGGCTCAGGCGCTCGCAGCGTCCAGCGCTGAAGCCAGGTCCGCCGGCAGGGCTGAGACGACATCGACCGGCCGGCCCGTGACGGGATGCTCGAAGGCCAGCCGCGCGGCATGCAGGAACTGGCGCTCCAGTCCGTAGCGACCAGGCGTCCCGTAGACCGGGTCTCCGGCGACCGGGTGCCCGATCGCGCGCATATGAGCGCGGATCTGGTGCGTCCGACCGGTCTCCAGGCGGACGCGCAACAACGTCGTCTCGGGGAGTGCGCGCTCGAACTCGAAGTGGGTCACGGCCTCACGGGGGTTGTCGGTGTCCGTGGAGATCATCGTTCGCTCACGGCGGTCGCGGCCCAGCGGCGCCTCGATCGTGCCACTGCGGCTGGAGGGGCGGCCTTCCACGAGCGTGAGGTACTCCCGGATGATGGTGCGTCGCTGTAGCGCCGTCTTGAGAGCGCGGTGCACGGCCTCGGTGCGGGCGACGACGAGCAGCCCGGACGTGTCGCGGTCCAGCCGGTGGACGAGCCCCGGGCGCTCCTCCTCATCTCCGCCCGCGACGCGTCCGGCCAACGCCTGGACGAGCGTCCCCGTTGAGTGCCCGCGCGCCGGGTGCACGACCACGCCGGCCGGTTTGTCGACCACGAGCAGGTGTGCGTCCTCGAACACGACCGTGAACGACGCCGGCACGCCGTCGGGTCGCGGCACCGGGCGGGTGTCGCGCTCCTCCACGGCGACGACCTCGCCGACCTGCATCTGGTGGCGCTTGGCGACGACGCGCCCGTCGACCGTGACGGCCGCGGCGTCGATCAGCCGCTGGGCGCGGCTGCGCGAGCCCAGCGACCCCGCCAGGAACGCGTCGAGCCGCACCCCTACGTGCTCAGGTCCGGCCTTCAGCTCCATCGGCCCGCCTCGGTCCGTCTCCCGTTGCCCGCCCGGCCCGCCGGGCGTGAAGCTCCACGACCAGCAGCAGAGCGACCACACCGACCGTGATCGCCATGTCGGCGACGTTGAAAGCCGGCCAGTGCGGGAGCTTGACGAAGTCCGTCACGGCGCCGACGTTCAGGCGGTCGATCAGGTTCCCCAGCGCGCCGCCCAGCAGCAGGCCGGTCGGAAGCCAGATCAGCGGCGTTTCGCGGTGCAGCGCGAAGTAGGCCAGCAGTCCGATGAGCGCGGCCGCGACCACAATGCCGACGAGCGCTCCGCTGCCGCCGAGTTGCCCGAACGCGACACCGTCGTTCCGAACATGCACCAGCCGCGCGCCGAGGATCAGGTCGCGGTCCTCGCCGCGTGGGATCCCGGTGCGCACGAGCGCCTTGGACGCCTGGTCGGTGACCACGACGAAAACCGCCGTCAGCGCGGCGAGCGAGCCGCTGCCGTGACCGGGAGCCGCCACGCGATCAACCGCGGACGACCTGGACGATCAGCGCGCCGACGAACTGGAGCACCAGGACGGCGACGATCGGGCTGATGTCCAGCGGCCCCAGCGGCGGGATCACGCGGCGAAAGATCGACAGATACGGCGCACAGACCTGCTTGAGGAACTCGAGCACGGCGTTCGAGACGCGGTTGTACGGAACGCGGCCCCCGAAGCCGAAGAAGAGCTGAGTGATGATGTAGACGAAGATCAGGATCGTGTAGACGGTGATCAGCGCCTGCAGATAGTCCGCGACCGTTTCCCGCGCCGTCGCGATGACCAGTACGGCGCTCATGCGCTGCGTTCCATGACGGCGTCAAGCGCGTCCTGCATCGCTGTCCTGAGCCCGCCGCGCTCGAGCGCTGCGAGCCCGGCCGCCGTTACGCCGCCTGGCGAGGTCACATCGCGGCGGACCGAGAGCGAGTCCATGCCGCGCTGTCGCAGCAGCGTCGCGGCCCCTTCGATCGACGCTCCCACGAGCCGCTCGGCGGACGGCGCGGGCATGCCTCGGCGGACGGCCGCGTCGATCCACGCCTCCGCGATGACCGCGACGTAGGCGGGCGAGACGCCGGCGGTGGCGGTGACGATGTCGAGCTGCGACTCGGGCACGACCACCACCTCACCGACGCGCTCCAGCAGCGCGCGAACCTGAGCGAACGCGGCTGCGTCGCCGTCGTCGTCGTTGACCAGTCCGATCGCTCCGCGCTGGATCGCGACGGCGATGTTCGGCATGAACCGGTACGCGCGGGCCCCGGGATACGCGGCGCGGATGCGCTCCAGCGGCACGCCGCCGAGCAGCGACAGCACGAGCTTGCCGCTCGCGTCGACACCCGCTGCGACATCGTCGAGCCCGCCCGGCTTGTGGCACAGAACGATCGCGTCGGCGGCCTGCGCCACCTGCGCGTTCGTAGCGACCGCCTCGCCGCCGAGCTCGCTCGCCAGCGCGGCCGCCCGATCGCCGTCCACGTCCGAGCACACGACGGGGTCTCCCCAGCCGCGCGCCAGCGCGCTCGCCATGTTGCCGCAGCCGATCAGCCCGATTCGCATCAGGCGGGAAAGCTACAGCCCCGAGTACCCGACTCCACGCCAGCCCGCAAGCGACGGCCGGCAACCCGGTGAAACCTGCGCGTCCGGGAAGCGTCAACGACGCCGGGGCCCTCGTCACGGCAGCCGCGCCGGCCGCGCGCTGATCAGCCCAACGCCGGCAGCACCGAGATGATCCAGCGACCGCCGACCTTGCGCAGCTGCATCGTCCGGCCCTTGGCGTTGGGGAACACCTTCTCGAGGATCTTCGGCGGCTTCCCGAACGTGGCCGTCGCCACGTCGCCCTTGATCACAGCGGACTCGGGTCCGAAGGCGACGATCGCCTTGCGAATCTCGGGCGTATTGGTCTGCTTGAGCATGGTGTCGACGACACCCCACACTTCCTTGCAGTTCTTGGCGTTGGTGCTCTTGATCAGCTGGACGACGAGGTCCACGGTGTAGAACGAGCACGTCTTCGCGTAGTCCCCGCTGAGGAACGTCGCGCCGGCGTCGGCGACGGCCTTGATCACCGCCGCCTCCTCGCCCTTGGGCTTGGGCGGCGCGTCGTCGCCACCGCATCCGGCGGCGAAGGCGACGACGAGGACGATCAGGAGGGTGAGGGGCGAACGCATAGCGCGCAACGGTAGCGACCCGGCACCTTCACGCGACGCACGCCTCGAAGCGACAGACCGCCGCCCACTGCGTCAGCTTTGGTTGAAGAAGCCCTTCTCGATCAGCTGCGCGCGCTCTTCGGCCGAGATCTCGACGTCGCGCGGGGTGAGCATGAAGACCTTGTCGGCGATGCGCTGCATGCCGCCATCGAGCGCGTAGGTCAGTCCGCTTCCGAAGTCGATCAGGCGCTTGCTGAGGTCGGTCTCCGTCGACTGGAGGTTCAGCACGACGGGGATCCCGTCCTTGAACTTGTCGGCGACCTGCTGGGCGTCGTTGAAGCTCTTGGGGATCACGAGGTGCATGCGGCCCGCGCCGCCCCGCCCGTTGCCGGCCGGCCGTGCGACGGGACGCAGCACGCCTGTCGGGCGCGCCGGGGCGTCGTCGTCAGCGAAGATGTCGTCGATCTCGTCGCGTCGGCGCCGCGTCGCAAGGCGCCGCACGTTGGGGCGCTCGCGGTAGCGACCCTCGAGCTCGGCTTCGGGCTCGTAGGGCTGCTCGTCGTCCGCGTACAGGTCGCGATCCTCGGCGAGGCCGAAGTACACGAGCGCGCGATGCCAGGAGTCGCGGAAGGCCATGTCAGGGGGAATTTAGCCGTTTCGGGCGCTTTTCCTGCGATTCCTCGCTCATTGGTAGAGCCGCGTTCCGACACGCACGATCGTCGCGCCCTCCTCGACGGCGACGGCGAAGTCCTGCGTCGTGCCCATTGAGAGCTGGCTGAGCTCCCGTTCATGGGCCAATTCGGCCAGCGCGGCGAACCAGCGGCGACTGTCCTGCGGGCTGACAGCCAGCGGCGGCATCGTCATCAGCCCGACCACACGGGCCGGGCAGCGCTCGATGAACGCATCGAGCTCCGCGGGCGCGATTCCGCTCTTCGCTTCCTCCCCGGCGACGTTGACCTCGACGAGCACCTCCGTCTGCGGCGTGCCGTGCCGGCCGAGTTGCTCGAGCACGGAGTCGCTGGCGACCGAGTGGATCCAGCGGACGTGCGGCAGCACCTCGCGGACCTTGCGGCTCTGTATGTGGCCGATGAAGTCGAAGGTCATGCTCTCGCCGTAGCGCTGCGCCTTGGCGACGAGGTCCTGCGCCCGGTTCTCGCCGGCGTGTGTGATGCCGGCGTCGACGAGTGCGTCGATCTCGGCGAGCGGCACGTACTTGACCGCGGCGAGCACCTCCACCCCGGCCGGGTCGCGGCCCACTCGCTGACACGCGGCTGCGATCTCGGCATGAACGCGCTCGAAATTGGCGCGAACGCGCGCGGCGTCGAGGCCGTGGATCAGTTGCGCCACGCGATCCCTCCCTGACGCCCGGCGCGCGCGCCCTCGCGCCGGTGCGACCAGAAGGTCTCGACGTGCGAGCAGATCGTGCACGCGCCCACGCTGTGAACCTCCTGAACGCCCCACTGCGCCAGCAGCGCTCGCGCGACGGCTTCAAGGTCCGCGCGGCGCCCGCGCCTGACTTCCGCTCCGAAGTGTGCGAACGCGGCGTGGACCTCGTCGCCGGTCTCGTAGCAGCAGACGCGCGCGTGCGGCCCGATGGCGGCACGGACGTGGTTAGCGCCGAGCGTGTGCAGCGTGCGCACGCCCTCTTCGATCACGCCGGCCGCGAGGCCGCGCCAGCCGCCGTGCAGCATCGCGACGGCTTCCGGCGCGACGAGCGCGATCGGGACGCAGTCGGCGGTCCGCACGACGCAGGCGACGTCGCGCCGCGCCGTCGCGATGCCGTCGGAGTCTGTCTCCATCGCGCCGACCGGCTCGCCCCCCGCGACGACGCGCACGCGGTGCTCGTGGACCTGGTGGTCCTGTGCCCAGCGCTCCGGCGGCGGACCGACCGCGCGCCGCAGCTGCTCGGATCCGGCCGGGTCAGACGCGAGGTCGCCCCCCGCTCGCGTCGTGAAGATCACATGGCCGCCGGGCAGGTCGATCGCGATCTGTCCCTCGTGCCATCGGAAGGGCTCCGGCAGGGCCGGGCCCAGGTCGATACCGCGTGGCGGTGCCGCCTCGCGCCCGGGATCGCCGGGCGGCGGCTCGGGCGCCCGCATCACACCAACACGGGCACGCCGTCGACCGGTGTGCGCTGGGCGTACTCGACGTGCGCGCGACCCGGAGCCTGCATCGTGTCGCGAAGCAGCCAGCGGGCGCCGGCGCCGCGGCCGCGATCCCACAGCCACGCCCGCAGCGACGCCACCTCGCTGTTGAAGCACCACGCCTGCTCGCCGTCGGGATCGTCGTAGGTCACGCCCACGAGCGTCTCACGCGGGGTGTCGACCTCCACCCGCAGACGACGCGTCCGGCTGCGCGTCTCGAACTGGTAGCGCGCGAGCCCGATCTGGGCATCGGCGCGCAGCACGCGCATCGGCCCGGTGGCGTCGAACGGCTCGCCGAGCAGGACGCCGGTCACCGGAGTGCTCGGACCGACCTCACGCCCGGCGCGCGGGGTGACGACCGAGACCGCCTCGATCCAGTCGCCGGCGCGCGGCGCGCCGTCGATGCCCTCGAGATCGCTTGCATGCAGCCAGCACCAGCGCGAGGCGTGCTTGGCGCCCCAAAGATGTGTCTGTCCTCCGCGTGCGCCGGACAGCTCGATGACCGTGTCACCCCACGCGATCGTGCCCTCTATCGCGAGGTCGGGTTGAGGCACGACCATCACCGTCCGCGCGATCCGCGCGCGCTCGAGCAGCGGGTGGACGATGTCGCCGCTGATCGTTCCGGGCTCCCAACGCAGCTCCCAGCGCGCGTCGTCGATCGTTCCCGCGCTCCCGCGATCGGACAGCTCGGCCGCGTCCACGACAAGCTGGAACGGGCTGGACTGCGCCCGCAGGGCGCCGATCGGGAACGTCCGCTTGCGCGCCACGCGCTCGCCCGACGGCGTCATCGCCATGAACCACAGCGAGCACTCCGGCTCCCCGCTCGTCGGTGCGCGCATCGTCAGCCGGATCCAGGCGCCCGCGCCCGACCGGCGATCGGTCAGCGACACGTACCAGACCTCGTAATGGCCGGGAGACCCGTCCCAGCGCATGGCGTTGCGGTCGGTCATTGCCGTTGAGCCTATTCTCGCCGGCTCGCCGGAAGCTGCTCCAGCGCGGCCGCCAGCTCGGCGTCGCGGCCATCGACGCGGCCCGCCAGCTTCGCCTCGAGCGCGCTGCGCAGGCGGGCCCCCACCTGCGGCCCTTCGGGCACTCCCGCCGCGAGCAGGTCGTCGCCGGTGATCTCCAGACGCACGTGGCGCAGCTCGTCGAGCCAGCGCCGCGCGTTGTCGCCGCCGGCGAGCGCGATCGCCTCGGGGGACGCGCCGCGTGCGGCGCGTGCGATCTCGACCGGTCCGGGCGCCGCGCGCAGCGGCGCGCCCGTGACCCAGCTCGAGGAAGCCGCGACGTTGTCGCGGTCGCTCGCCGGGAATTGGAGGTGATCGAGCCAGCGCTGAAGGAGGTCCAGCTCCATCGCGGCGCAGCAGGCGGCCAGGATCAGCAGGTCCCGCCGGCCGTCGCCGGGGAGCAGCTCCAGCGCGTCGGGCAGTGCCGCGGGCCGCACCGCGAAACCCGCAGGCAGCGCCATCGCGTTCAGCTCGGCGACGTTTTCGAAGACCGCGCATGGATCGTCCTCGGCGAGCGCGAGGCGCAGCTCGTAGCCCAGGCGCTCCCCACTGACCGCGCCGGGGGCGGCCGCGCGCGCGAGCTCCGCCGTGCGCTCGTCGACCACGAAACTGAGCCGCGCCGCGTAGCGGGCGACTCGCCAGAGGCGCGTCGGGTCGTCGACGAACGAGCCGTCGTGCAGCACGCGCAGGATCCCGGCGCGCAGATCGTCGATCGCCCCGGGCACGGATTCCAGCTGCCCGTCCGGGAGCCGGACAGCGATCGCGTTGACGCTCACGTCGCGTCGCGCCAGGTCGGCGGTCAACGACGCCGGCGTCACGTCGGGCAGCGCGCCGGGGGCCGCGTAGGTGTCGGTGCGCGTGCGCGCCAGGTCGTAGCGGCAGTCGCCGGACTGGACGGTCGCGGTATCGAAGCGCTCATGCACGAGCGCGTCCCCCTCCAGCGCCTCGACGATCGACTCGACGTCGCCTTCGACCGCCAGATCCAGCTCGTGTGGCACCAGCCCGAGCATCAGGTCGCGCACGGCTCCGCCGACGAGCCAGATGCCGTCATTCTGCTGCGCCACGTCGAGCAGCCGCCGCCCACACGGCGTCGCCCGGAGCGCGTCGACCACCTCACTTGCGACCATTGGCGCTGAATGATCCCGCGAACTCGCACGAGCCGGGTGCTCGTAGCCGTGCTCACCTCGCTGATCGCGCTCACCTCGGCGGTCGTCGTCTACGCCTGGCTGAACGATCGGCCCGACGACGTGTCCAACCCCGACGTCGCGTTCGAGGCCACCCCGCCGGTCGCGAAACCCCCCGCCAAGCCGTCGGAGGAGACCGCCGCGTTCGAGTGGCCGACGTACGGCTACAGCGCCGGCCGCGCGCGCAACTTCCCGCTCGCCGAGCCCCCGCGCCCCCCGTTCCTGCCGCGCTGGGCGGTGCGCGGCGACGAGTTGCTCGAGTTCGGTCCCGTCGCCGGCGGCAGCTCGCTCTACCTGCTCAAGAACAACGGCGCCCTCTACGCGATCAAGCGGCGCTCTGGGGTTCTCTACTGGAAGAAGAAACTCGGCGACCTGGCCGCCTCCTCGCCCGCTTACTGGAAGGGGATCGTCTACGCCACGATCCTGAGCCGCAAGGATGGCAGCGGCGACGGGTCGATAGTCGCGATGAACGTCGAGTACCCACGGATCCGCTGGTCGCGGCATCTGCCGAGCCGCACCGAGTCCTCGCCGATCGTCATCGACGGGACGGTCTACCTCGGCAGCGAGGACGGCACCGTGTACGCGCTCGGCGCGCGGACCGGGGCGCTGAGATGGACGTACAAGGCGAACGGCGCCGTCAAGGGTGGTCTGGCCTACGACAACGGCAAGCTCTTCTTCGGCGACTACTCCGGGCGCGTGCATGCGATCGACGCGAGCAGCGGGCGCAAGGTCTGGTCAGCGAGCGGCGGGGGCGGCGCGTTCGGGCTCGGCGGCGGGCGCTTCTACGCGACGCCGTCGATCGCTTTTGGGCGCGTCTACGTCGGCAGCACCAACGGCAGCGTCTACTCGTTCTCGGCCCGCGACGGCAAGCTCGCCTGGCGCAAGGGAACCGGCGCATTCGTCTACTCGTCGGCCGCCGTCGCCGACGAGCACGGGATCGGCCCCACCGTCTACGTCGGCTCCTACGACGGGACCCTCTACGCGCTCGACGCCCGCTCCGGGGCAGTGCGCTGGACCCATCGCGCAGAGGGCCGGATCTCCGGCGGCGTGCAGATCGTCGGCGATCTCGTCTTCTACTCGACGCTCAACCGCCACACGACCGCAGTCGGCGCCGCGACCGGGCGCGAGGTCTGGACCGTCGCCAAGGGCCAGTTCAACCCCGTGATCACTGACGGACGCTACCTGTTCCTGAACGGCTCGACGAGCCTCTTCGCTTACGACCTGCGCTCAGGCAAGGGGCCGGTGAAGGAGGTGCCGGGCGACCGGCCCGTGCTGTTGCCGCCGAAGCGGGACCGGTAGCTCGCGAGTCGAGCGCGTCTGCGCCGCCGAAGGTAGCGCGACCTATACCGCGGGGAGCGCCGGCTCCTGCGTGGGCTCGGCTGCCTCGACGAGCACCCGCTCGGCTCTCTGGTAGGTCGCGTCGGCCTGCTCGGGGCTGTCCCCAACGGCAGTCAGGCCCGTGCGGCCGAGCTCGGTGAGGGTGCTCATCATGTGGAAGACGACGCCGACCTGGCGAGCTTGGTCGAAGTGCAGGCGATGTCGGACGGCGATGTCGAACAGGTCGTCGATGGACAGGCCGCGCAGCTGCTCGGACTCCAGATGATCCGTGGCAACGAGATGCTTCTCGCGGCCGTTCGGCGCCGTGAACAGCGCAGTCACCGGGTCGTAGACACCATCCGTGAGGAACTGAAGCGTCAGGAACGGATGGGTGGTTCCTCCCTTGCGGAGGTTCAGCTCGATGGCGTACGGCGTCCAGCCGCCGCCTGCCTCGCGCACGACCACGAAGTCGACGGCGAAGCGGCCGAGGACGCCTTCCCGCGCGAGACGCTCGCCGACCTTCGCTGCTTCGACCGTTATCGCGCGCGCGTAAGCGAAGTCCGCGGGGAACCGGCAGCCGAGATAGCTCTGTCCGCTCGGTCCGCCGAGGAGCTGGTCGTGCGTCGAGAGCACCTGCACCTCACCCAGCGGCGTGACGCGCAGCTGAACGCTCGGGCTCCGGATCTCGCTCCCGGTGATGCGCTCCTCCACGATGCCGCCGCCCTCGGCCAGCTTCCGCAGGTACTCCGGGAGGTCGATCCGCGGGCTCTCGAACTCCATCCGCTCGACGCGGCTGCGCAGCTCGGCCTGCTCATCGGCCGCTCCCGGCGCGGGGAGCCCTCGCAGCTCCACGAGCGCGTTTCCATGGCCGGAGACGCCGTCGTTGTGCTTGACGATCGCGTACGTGACGCTCGGCTTCGCAGCACGCATCTGCGCCAGGGCGTCGACCACGCCGTCGACATCCGAGACGTTCTCCCAGCCGAGGGGGTGCGTGACCTGGGACGCCGCAAACAGTCGACGGCAGCCCGTCTTGGTGCCGAAGGGGAGATGGCGTGGATCAGCTCCATACAGCGGAATGCCCAGCGCCAGGGCCAGGTCGCGCTCCATCGCAGTCGTCGCGAACGGCACGAGGTGACAGCGCTCGCGGTCGGGAATGCACGCGCGAATCGCCTCCAGCACGCGCGATCGCTCGAGCAGCTTCACTGTCAGCGCGCGTGACGAGCCGTCCTGGGCGGAGATCATGTGCAGACGCGCGCGCGCCTGGCTCGGGATGACGCCCGGCAGCAGCGACAGGTAGTACTCCACCACGCGCTCGTCGACGGCTCTGCCCGTCACGTAGACGATCTGAAGGCGCGGCTGTCGGAGCAGCGTCAGCAGAAACAGCATTCGCTCCTCGAACGCCTGGACCACCGCCCCGTTGGCACCCGCGCCCGGCACGACCGACGGCACCACCACGATCGACTCGCCGGGCTCGTTGAGCCGCATCGCCTTCCAGACCGGTACGAGATGCTCTTGGAGTCGCGCGAAACGCTCGCCGCGCTCGCTCTCGCTCAAGTCGCTGAGGCGCGGCTCCGCCTCGACGAGCGTGGTCATGCGTCATCCTCCGCCGTGCCGGCGATCGTCGGGAGCGCGCCTGCGTCGCCCGCCCGCGCAGCGTCCAGTCCTGCCACGTCGTAGACGCGAACCGGGCGCGAGAACCCCCGTAGCGAGAGATCCCCCACGGGCTGGGCGATGACGATCTCCTCCGCGGCAGCGTAGACACGCTGGGTGATCAGGATTTGACCCCGCCCTGCCTGTTCGCACACACGGGCGGCGAGGTTGGTCACGCTCCCGATGGCAGCGTAGTCCGAGCGCCCTTCGAAACCGATGCGGCCCAGGGTGGCATGGCCCTGCGCGATCCCGATCCCGAGGTCGAGGTCGTGGCCAAGGCGACTCCAGTGCTCGACCAGTTGGGCCACACGGCCGCGCATCGCGACCGCCATCCTGACTGCGCGAGCCGGCGCGTCCGGGCAAGGGAGTGGGTCGTTGAAGAAGACCATCAGCCCATCTCCCGTGAACCGCTCGAGCGTGCCCTCGAAGCGGTGGACGAATTCGCCGAGCGCGGCGTGATACTCGCCGAGCACGCGCATCACGTCCTCTGGCTCGGCCGTATCGGTGAAGTCAGTGAATCCGCGCAGGTCGCAGAACACGACCGTGATCTCCCGGCGGTGGCTCTCGAGGAACGAGTGCTCGCCTGAGGACATGACGACGTCAGCGAGCTGGGGCGAGAGGAAGCGCCGCAGCCGCCCGACCCGCTCGAGCTCGTCGACCTGCTCCTGCACGCGCTGCTCGAGCTGCCGGTTCCACTCGGCGAGCTCGGCGGCCTGTGCCTCGATCGTGTCGTGATACTCCTTGATGCGCAGCAGCGAGCGCACTCGTGAGAGCAGTTCGGGCTGGTCGAAGGGCTTGGCGATGAAGTCGTCGGCACCGGCTTCGATCGCTGCGACCTTCTCCTGATCGCCGCTGGCCGTGACCATGACGACTGGCAGGAAGCGCGTTGCCTCGCTGGCCCTGAGCCTCCGGCAGACCTCGTAGCCGTCCATCTCAGGCATCAGGATGTCGAGCAGCACGAGGTCGACTCGGCCCGCGCCGGCGATCTCGAGCGCCTCACGTCCCGAACTGGCGGATACCACGTCGTAGCCACGCGGACCGAGCACGGCTTCGAGCAGCAGGATGTTCTCGGGGAGGTCGTCGACGACCAGGACTCGCGCAGCCGCGGTCACACCCGGGCCCCTTTCTCTGACGCCATCAGCGACTCCACCTGGCCCGGGAGCTCGCGCACGCTGAGCGGCTTCGCCAGGTAGCCGTCGAACCCGTCCGCAAGGTACTTCGCACGGTCGTCCTTCATCGCGAACGCCGTGAGTGCGACCACGCGCAGCGCGGCGGTGGACGGTTCGGCGCGCAGCACTCGGAGCGCCTCGACGCCGCCCATGCCCGGCAGCTGAACGTCCATCAACACGAGGTCCGGTTGGTGTGTTCGCGCGAGCGCTATCCCCTCCTCGGCGTTCGGCGCCTCCAGCGTGCCATAACCGTTGAACGAGAGCACGTTACGCACGAGCATGAGGTTGCGCGGGTTGTCCTCGACGATGAGGATCACACGAGGTTCCGTCATGCCGGTCCCTCGTCGTCGATGGAGCGCGGAGCACCGAGACGCCCGACGAGCTCGACCAGGGCCGCCCGGTCGAGCGCGCCCTTCTCGGCCAGATGGCTGATCCGGCCGGCGAGCCGCTCACGGTCGGCGCGCGTCAGCTCCTTGTGGGTCAGCACGAGGATCGGAACCTCGGCAGTCGCGGCGTCCGCGCGCAACGTCTCCCACGACCTCGAATCCGTCAATGCCGGGCATGAGCAGGTCGAGCAACACGACCCCAGGGTGCGCCTCGCGGACGAGCCGCACCCCCTCATCTCCGTTCGACGCGCGGACGACGGCGTAGCCCTCAGGAGCCAGCATCGCCTCCACGAGGTCGAGCTCCGTGGGGTCGTCGTCTATTACGACGACCGTGCATGGGTCGGCCGCAGGGCTCACGGCGCCCCTGGCCGGCGGCGTGGGGGCGACTATTGCCGGCGTAGGCACGGCGGCTGCCGGCTCGAGCGAAGCGCGTGGCACGGGAATCGTGAACTCCAGCGTGCTGCCGACCCCAGGCTCGCTCTCCAACACCCCGATAGACCCGCCGTGAAGCTCCACGATGCGCTTGCAGAGCGTCAGACCGAGCCCCGTTCCCTCGTCGCTCGTCCGGCGCCCGGCTTGCTCGAAGGTCTCGAAGATCCGCTGCCGGTCAGACTCCGCGATCCCGATCCCGTTGTCGCGGATCGTTACGCGGACTTCCTCGCGAACGCGGCTCGCGGCGACGGTCACCTCCCCACCGGCGGCGATCTCCCCCGCGTCGTCCGTGAACTTGGCGGCGGTGAACTTGACGGCGTTCGTCAGCAGGTTGAGGACCACTTGTTTGAGCCGGAGCTCGTCCGCCAGCACCACAAGGTCGCGCTCGCCCTCGAGCTTCAGCGAGATTCGATGGTTCCCCGCGCGCTCGCGGACCATCGCGAGCCCGTCCTCGAGCACAGGCCCGACCGGGACGGGGGCCATCTCGAGCTCCATCCGTCCCGCCTCCACCTTCGAGATGTCGAGGATCTCGTTGATCAGCTCGAGCAGGTGGTGCCCGGAATCGCGAATCTCGCGGATGTACTTGTCCTGGCGCTCGCTCAGCTCTCCGAACATGCGCTCGAGCAACACGTCCGAGAACCCGATCACGGCGTTGAGGGGCGTGCGTAGCTCGTGCGACATGCTCGCCAGGAACTCCGACTTGTGCCGGCTCGCCACCTCGAGCTGCTGGGTCTTGTCCCGCAGCTGCCCGAAAACGCGAGCGTGCCGGATGGCGACGGCGGACTGGCTCGCAAGCGTCTCGAGCAGCTCCGCGGTCCGTCCGGAGAAGACGCCAGGGACCTTGCGGCGGACGATCAGCGCCCCGATGATCTCCTGCTCCCACAGCAACGGAACCGCGAGCATCGAGCGCCAGCCGGCCCGAAGCAGGTGGTCGACGTGGGGGTCCGGCGGCTCGAGCTCGAGGTCCGGGGCGTGTAGAGGCTCGCCGCTCGACGCAGCGCGCCCGATGAAGGTCTCGTCGAGGTGGATCCGCGCCGCGGTCAGTGCTGCGGCGAGGTGGGGCTCCGTGCCGTAGAAGGTCCGCACGTGAAACAGCTTGCTGGCCTGATCGAACTCGAAGATCGAGCCGCCCTCCGTCCGGGAAAGCTGGACCGCTCGAGTGACGATCGTCGTCAGCACCTGGTCGAGATCCAGACTCGACGAGACGGCCGCGGAGATCTCGCCCAACGCGCGGAGCTCGTCGACCGAGTCGGTCAGGTCACCAAAGAGCTGGACGTTCTGTATCGCGATCGCCGCCTGAGCGGCAAAGGTCGTCAGCAGGTCGATCGTCCGGTCGCCGAATGGGTCGACCTCCTCACGCCAGAGCGTGAGCACGCCCACGACGCGATCGCCGGCGATCATCGGCACGCCGAGGATCGTGCGAAACCCAGCCAGCTCGCGTCCGGTGTGCCACTGATAGCCGGGGTCGACGAGCACGTCGGGGATCTGGACCGCTCGCCGCTCGACTCCGACGCGCCCGACGAGCGTCCCCGCATCATCCCTGGCGATCGGGTTACGCTCGACGTACTCGCGGTACGCCCTGGAGGCGCCGACCGCGAAGGCGATTCGGTAGACGTCGCCGTCGAGCTGGTAGGCGACGCTCGCGTCGGCGCCGCACAACCTGACGGCATGTCGCACCAGCGTCTCGAAGACGGGTTCGAGCTCGAACTCGGAACGCCCGATGATCTCGAGGACCTGGCTCGTCGCCGCTTGCTGCTCGACCGCGTCGGCGAGAGCCCGCGTCAGCTGTTCGACGCGGCCCTCGTCGTGTAACGCTGGGCCCGACTGAGCAGGCACGGAAATGGTCCCCCTCGCGCGCTTCTTGTCTCGGAGGCCCCGCGTCGCCCCGGGGCCCGCCACGCGAGCATACCCGCGACGAGCCGGCTTGTCACCACTCAAGACCCGCTACGAGACACCACCGGCCTCACCGCTATCCCTGCCGCCGTCAGATGCTCCTTCGCCTGGGCGATCGTGTAGGTGCCGTAATGGAAGATCGAAGCGCAGAGGACTGCGTCCGCCCCGGCGTTCAGCGCATCGACCAGGTGATCGAGCGTCCCGGCCCCGCCCGATGCGATGACCGGAACCGGCACCGCCTGTGCGACAGCGCTGGTGAGCGGCAGGTCGTAGCCGTCGTTGGTCCCGTCGCGGTCCATGCTCGTGAGCAGGATCTCCCCCGCCCCGCGCTCGACCGCCTCACGAACCCACTCGACGGCGTCACGCCCCGTCGGCGTTCGGCCGCCGGCCACGTACGCCTCCCAGCGGGCGCCGTCCGCCGTCCGCTCGCCGCCGGCGACCTGCTTGGCGTCCACGGCGAGCACGACGCACTGAGCGCCGAAGCGCCGGGCGAGCTCGTCGATCAGCTGCGGCCGCGCGAGCGCGGCGGAGTTCACGCTGACCTTGTCGGCACCGGCGTCGAGCACCGCCTGGGCGTCGGCGACAGAGCGGATCCCGCCGCCGATCGTGAACGGCACGAACACGTTGTCCGCCGTGCGCCGCGCGAGCTCGGCCACGGTCTCGCGGCGCTCGTGAGTGGCGGTGATGTCGAGGAAGACGAGCTCGTCGGCGCCTTCGAGGTCGTAGCGCTCGGCCAGCTCGACCGGATCGCCGGCGTCACGGATGTCCACGAAGTTGGTGCCCTTGACGACGCGTCCTGCGTCGACGTCCAGGCAAGGAATCACGCGCTTGAGCTGCACGCCGACGACGGTAGCGCCCTCGCCGCACACTCCGCGCCGCGCAGCGGTTGCGAGAACCGTGCGCATACCGACCGAAAATGTCACCGGTCGGCGGCGCCGCGCCCGGCCCGCCGTCAGCCGTCCTGCAGCGCCTTGTGCCCTTCGCCGATCGTGAAGCGGCCTTCGTAGAGCGCCTTGCCGACGATCACGCCGCCGAGGTTGACCTGACGAAGCGCCGCCAGGGCGCGCAGGTCGTCGAGCGTCCCGACGCCGCCTGAGTAGATGAAGCGACCCCGCACGACAGCCGCGATGCGCCGCACCTCGTCGGTGTCGACGCCTCCGAGCATCCCGTCGCGATCGACGTTGGAGTACACGAACGAGCGCACGCCGCGATGCTGAAGCGACTCGATCGCGTCCTCCGGCGGCAGCGCGGTCGTCTCCTGCCAGCCCGCCACCGACACGTTTCCGCCGCGCGTGTCGATGCTCACGATCACGCGTTCGCGGTACGCGGCGAGCACGTCGTCGAGGAAGTCGACGTCGCGCAGCGCCGCGGTGCCGAGGATCACGCGCTCCACGCCCGCGTTCAGCGCGTCGCGCACCGCGGACAGCGAGCGCAGACCGCCGCCGAGCTGCACGGGAACCGGCAGCTCGCTGGTGATCGCCGCGACGTGCTCCAGGTTGCGCGGCTCGCCTTCCTTCGCGCCGTCGAGGTCTACGAGGTGCAGGAATCGCGCGCCCGCCTGGACCCATGCGCGCGCGGCCTCGAGCGGGGAGTCGCGGTACACGGTCCGGTCGTCGAAGTCGCCCTGGACGAGCCGCACGGCCTGCCCTTCGAGGATGTCGATCGCCGGATAGAGGATCATGCTGCCGTCCTCGCGCCCGGCGTCGCTCCCGCGCGCGCAGGCCCGTCCATGCACAGCGCCGCGAAGTTGCGCAGAAGCCGCAGCCCGTGCACCGACGACTTCTCGGGGTGGAACTGCGCGCCGAATACGTTGCCGCGACCGACAACGCTCGCGAACTCCTCGCCGTAGACGCTCACGCCGATCACGTCAGCGGCGTCGGCCGGCTGCGGGACGTAGGAATGCACGTGGTAGAAGACCGAGGGGTCGGGAAGCGCGTCGATCAACGGCCCGGCGCCGCGCCAGCGCACTTCGCTCCAGCCGATGTGCGGCAGCTTCAGGCCGGGCGCGTCGAGCGCGCGCACGACGCCCGCGATCAGCCCCAAACCCTCCGCGCCGCCGTGCTCCTGCGAGCCGTCGAAGAGCAGCTGCATCCCCAGGCAGCAACCGAAGATCGGCGTGCCGGACGCGGCACGCTCACGCAGCAGTTCGTCAAACCCGCCGGCGCGCAGCAGTGCCATCCCGGCGGGAAACGCTCCGACACCCGGAAGCACCAGGCCGTCGGCCTCACGCAGCGCTCCGTGATCCGAGCTCAACACGGCGCGCGCGCCTACGCGCTCCACGGCCTTCTCGACCGAGCGCCGGTTGCCGGCTCCGTAGTCGACGATCCCGATCGTCGCGGCGGGCCCGCTCACGCCGTCAGCGTCCCCTTCGTGGACGGCACGCCCGTCTCGGTCGGGTCGATGCCGACGGCCTGCCGCAGGGCCCGCGCGAACGCCTTGAACGCCGCCTCGATCATGTGATGCGCGTTTGTGCCGCGCTGGACCTCGACGTGCAGCGTCAGCTTGGCGGTGCTCGCGACCGCGCGGAAGAACTCGTCGACGAGCTCGTGGTCGAGCCCGCCTGTGCCGCCCGGCGGAAGCTCGGCGTCGAAGACCAGCAGCGGCCGGCCCGAGACGTCGAGCGCGCACATCGCCCGCGCCTCATCCATCGGCACGACGGCGTGGCCGTACCTCGTGATCCCGGAACGATCGCCGAGCGCCTCGTCCAGCGCGCGCCCGAGCGCCAGCCCGGTGTCCTCGACGGTGTGGTGCGAGCCGGTCTGAAGATCCCCGGTGACGCTGACGTCGAGGTCCAGACGACCGTGCCGCGCGAGCAGGTCGAGCATGTGGTCCAGGAACCCGACGCCGGTCGCCCGCGTACCTGCCCCGCTGCCGTCGAGGCCGAGCGTAAGCCGGATCTGCGTCTCGGCGGTGTCCCTGACGATCTCTGCGCGGCGACTCATCGCGACTGATTCTCCCGAACCTCCATAGACGTTGCGTGCACGTCGAATCCCTCGGCCCGGGCGATCAGCGCTCCGGGACCTGCCAGCGCCCCGGCGGCGCCCCCGATGTGGACCTCGCTCATCCTTCGGCGGAAGTGACGCACGTTGAGACCTGAAGCGAAGCGCGCCGCCCCGCCGGTGGGCAGGGTGTGGTTCGAGCCCGCGACGTAGTCGCCGAACGCCGTCGCGCCGGCGACGCCCACGAAAAGGCATCCGGCGCTGCGAACTCGCGATGCCAGCGCCTCGGCGGCAGGGCCCTGGAGCTCGAGGTGCTCAGGAGCGAATGCCTCCGCGAGCGCGAGGCCGGCCTCCATGTCGGCGACCGTGACCAAAGCCATCGCCGCGCCGCTGTCCGCCGCAGCGGACAGGCGCGTCTCGACTTCGCCCAGCAGCGACGCGTCGTCGCTGACCGCGACCGCGATCGAGCCCTCGCCGTGTTCAGCCTGTGCGAGCAGGTCAAGCGCCACGAGCTCGGCATCGGCGCCGGCGCCGGCGAGAACCAGCACGTCGCTGGGACCAGCGAAGCCGTCGATGCCCACCTCGCCGGATACCAGGCGCTTGGCCTCCTGGACCCACAGGTTTCCCGGGCCGGCGATCACGTCGACGCGGGCTATCGACTCAGTGCCGTAAGCCAGCGCTGCGATCGCGTGCGCGCCGCCGACGCGGTAGACCTCATCGACGCCGCACAGGGCGCACGCCGCCAGGATCACGGGGTGCCCGCCGGGCGCGCAGACGACGACGTCGCTGACGCCGGCCTCACGCGCGGTCACCGCTCCCATCACGACGCTGCTCGGATACGGCGCGCGACCGCCGGGGACGTAGATCGCGGCGCGCGCGACGGGTATCTCCCGCAGGCGCACACGCTGGCCCTGCGGCAGGTCGACGTCGACATCGGCGCCCAGGCCGGCGCGCGCTACCGCAGCGACGTTCTCGATCGCCAGCTCCAGCGCACCGCGCACGTCAGCGTCGAGCTCGCTGAGCGCCTGGGCGAGCTCAGCCGCGGAAACACGCGCGCCCACGCCTTCAACCACTCCGTCGTGCTCCTGCGCGCAGCGCATCAGCGCGCCGTCCCCGCCGGCACGCACGTCGGCGACGATCTGCGCCGCAGCGGCGCTGACGTCCGCTGCGGACGGCACCAGGTCACGCAGCCGCGCGGCCAGCCCGGCGGCGTCCGTCGCCTGCCCCAGCGCCAGCCGCGTGACCTCAGCCACGCAGGCGCTCCACTACCTCGTCGATCGCCGCAGCTTTGACACGCAGCGCCACGCGGTTGGCGACCAGTCGCGCTGTCGAACGGGCGATGTCCTCGCGGATCACCAACCCGTTCTCACGCAGGGTCGTGCCGGTCGCCGTGAGGTCGACGATCGTCTCGACCATCCCCGTCAGCGGGGCGAGCTCGACCGAGCCCTTGACCTCGACGATCTCGGCCTGACGCCCGGTGCGCTCCATGTAGTCAGCGGCGATTCGCGGGTACTTGGTCGCGACGCGGACGACCCCGAGGCGGCGCAGCGCCTCGTCGCCGGCGTCGGGCCCTTCGCGTGAGGCGAGCACCATGCGGCAGGGACCGAAGCCGAGGTCGAGCAGCTCGAAGACCTGGCGCTCGCGCTGCTCCATCAGCACGTCCTTACCCGTGATGCCGATGTCGGCGGCGCCCGACTCGACGTAGGTCAGCACGTCCGAGGGGCGCATCGTGACGATGCCGACGTCCTCGAAAAGCAGCTTACGATCGTTCGAACGGACCTCCGCGGTGTCGATGCCGAGGCCATCGAGCAGGTCGAGCGTCTCCACCAGCAGCGCACCACGCGGCACGGCGATCGTCAGGCCGAAGGAGTTCATGAGTGCCCCTCCTCGCCGGTCGCCGGGCCCTGAGCGCTGCGTTCCTCGCCGGTGAGCGCGGCGTGCAGGAGGTCGACGCCGACCGCGAAGCCGACCGCGGGGAGCGGGCGTCCGAAACGACCGAGAAGCTCGTCGTAGCGGCCGCCGCCGCCGAGCGGCTCGCCGAGCTCGGGGTCGTAGACCTCGAACATCGGCCCCGTGTAGTAGCCCAGGCGCGGTGCCCGGCCGAGGTCGACGATCACGCGCGCCGCGATGTCCCCGTCGAGCAGAGCGAGGACGTCGCGCAGCCCTCCGACTGCCGCCGAGACCGGGTCGTTCGCGGCGTCAAGGACCTCCGGGCCGCCACGCAGCCGCGGCACGCTCATCAGCGTTCGCGCAGCCTCCTCGCTGATCTCCAAGCTGCCGACCGCGCGATCCAGCCCGACGAAGTCGCGTGAGGAGAGCTCGTTCAGCAAGCGTTCGCGCGCCTCGCCGCGCACCTCGAATGCGTCGAGCAGCGCCGGATAGAGCGACGCATCGCCGAGCCCGATCTGAAAGCGACGCAGGCCCGTCGCCTCGATCGCGCGGCTCAGAACGGTCAGCGCCTCGGCCGTGCCCTGCGCCCCTGGGGCGCCCACGAGCTCGATCCCCGCCTGCAGGAACTCACGCATCTGGCCGCGATGCGGGCGCACGGCGCGGTACGCGTTGGCGATGTAGCAGAAGCGCAGCGGCGGCTCCGCCGTTCCGTAGCGCGTGGCCACGACGCGGGCGATCGGCACGGTCATGTCGGCGCGCAGGGCGAGCGACTCGCCGTGATCGTCGAGGACGCGATAGGAGGGCAGCGCGCCCACTCCGCCGGCGCGCAGCGTCTCCTCGTACTCGACGGCCGGCGTGGACACCTCGCCGTAGCCGAAGTCGTCGAACGTCCGCAAAAGGGCGGACTCGATCGCGCGCAGCTCACGCTGCTCGTCGGGGAGGATGTCGCGGGTGCCGCTTGGGATCCGGTAGTTCAAGGGTCTCTCAGGGTCGTCGGCGCGGCGCGCCGCCGCGCGGGCGTGCGCAGCTCTCGGAGGAACATCTAAGCGTGAACGGCGGGCTCGGTCGCGACACGCTGGATCTGGGCGCCCAGTTCGCGTAGGCGCTCGTCGATGCGTTCGTAGCCGCGGTCGATCTGGCGGATGTTGCCGATCTCGCTGCTCCCCTCGGCGCAGAGCGCGGCGATGAGCATCGCCATCCCGGCGCGGATGTCCGGTGACTCGACTCGCTCCCCGCGCAATCGCGCGGGACCGCTGACGATCGCCCGGTGCGGATCGCAGAGCGTTATGTCGGCGCCCATGAGCACCAGCTTGTCGGTGAACACCAGGCGGTTCTCGAACATCCACTCGTGGATCAGGACGGATCCCTCGCATTGCGTCGCGAGCGCCACGGCGATCGAAGTGAGGTCAGCCGGGAACGCGGGCCAAGGTCCGTCCTGCACGGTCGCCTTGTGCTCGCCGACGTCGCGCGCGGCGACCATCGTCTGGCCGCCCGGGACGATCACCGTGTCGCCATCGACTTCCGAGTGCAGGCCGAGCTTCGCGAAGACCAGCCGGATCATCCGCAGGTCGCCCGGGTCGGTGTCAACGATCCGTATCTCGCCGCCGGTCACGCCCGCGAGCGCCATGAACGAGCCGATCTCGATGTGGTCCGGGCCGACGGTGTGAGCGCATCCGCCGAGCTCGGCCTTGCCGCTGACGGTCATCACGTTGGACCCGATGCCGCGGATGTCCGCGCCCATCTTGACGAGCATCCGGGCGAGATCCTGGACGTGTGGCTCCGACGCCGCGTTGCCGATCACGGTCTCGCCCGGCGTCAGCGCCGCCGCCATGAGCGCGTTCTCGGTGGCCATCACGGACGGTTCGTCCATGAACACGTCGCCGGCGCGCAGCCGGCCACCCTGCGCCTTGATGATGATGTCGCGGGCGTGCTCGAAAGTCGCGCCCATCGCCTGGAACGCGTCGAGGTGCGGATCCAGCCGTCGCCGTCCGATGACGTCGCCGCCGGGCGGCGGCATGTCGGCGTGCCCGAAGCGCGCCAGCAGCGGGCCGGCGAGCAGGAACGAGGCCCTGATGCGCTCGGCGTGCTTGCGATCGACGTGAGCCTCGGCGGTCACGTCCGCTGCGCATAGACCGACCTCGTTGGCGCCGCGCCACTCGATACGGACGCCGATGCCCTCCAACACCATGAGCATCGCGTCGACATCACGGATCCGGGGCACGTTGCGGATCACGACCTCGTCGGTCGTCAGCACGCAGGCTGCAAGGATCGGTAGGGCGGCGTTCTTGTTCCCCGCAGGCACCACGGTGCCGCAGAGCGGGACGCCGCCATCGATGACGAACTTCTCCATGACCGGGTTCGCCAGGGCCGCCTGAGCCGGGCGCTTGGCTAGGGTAACAGTCATGTCGTCCTTGCTTTCGCGCAATGAGGCCTGGTCCCTTCTGTGCGAGTGGGTCGGGTCCGAGCCATTGCGCCGGCATTGCCAGGCGGTCGAGGCCTCGATGAGAGCGCATGCCCGCCGAAATGGCGCCGACGCGGAGCTGTGGGGAGTCGTCGGACTGCTCCACGACATGGACTACGAGCGCTTCCCCGACCTGGCGACCGGTCACCCCCGGATGGCGATCGCGGAGCTCGAGTCTCGCGGTGTGGATGCGGTCGTGACCCGCGCCATCGCATCGCACGCCGACGCTATGGGCGTCTCACGCGACTCCGACCTCGAGAAGACGCTTTACGCCGTCGACGAGCTGTCCGGATTCGTGCTCGCATGCGCGTTCGTGCGGCCCCAGGGCATCCACGGGCTGGCGCCGAAGTCGGTCAAGAAGAAGCTCAAGCAGCCGAGCTTTGCCGCGGCGGTCAACCGTGACGAGGTCGGCGAGGGCGCCCAGTTGCTCGGCCTCGATTTCGACGAGCACATCGCTATCGTGATCGCCGCGCTCGCCGAGCGCTCCGCGGAGCTGGGGATCGACGGCGAGGCCGCTCCCGTCGCGCCCTGAGCGTGAGCGACGGTCTGACGGCGTCAGGTCTGCCAGCGACCGCCGGCCTTGGCCCACTCGAACATGTGCTCCACCTGACAGAAGGCGTCGGCGATCCGGTGCTCGCCGCGATGGCGCGCCAGCAGGACGCGGCGATCACCGATCGCGCCCGCGCAATGCGCGCAGGTCTCGGATTCGCTCACGTCGCTCACTCGCGCATCTCCCGGGCCGGCCACGGCCTCGTCCGCGGACCAGTGCGCGCCCTGAATCACCCATGGGACGACGTGCTCGAGTCGGCAGAAGACCGCGTGGCGTTCGCCGGCCGGCTCGAACGCGCGGAAGCCATCGTCGGCCTCGACCGGCTCACCGCACCAGCTGCACAGCTCGCTCGTCACTACGCGCAGGCTATTCGGCCCTCCGGAGGCCTCGTTCCGGGGTATCGTCACCGCTCGTGGCCCTCTCCAAACAGCTGACCCGGCCGCCCGAGCAGACCGTCTGATGGCCGAGCCGCTCACGATCGTCGTCCTCGAAGGCGACCAGACCGGCCAGGAGCTGCTCGATCAGGCCCTGCGCGTGCTCGAGCCGGACGTCACCGGGCTCGAGGTCGAGCTGGACCGCCACGACCTTTCGCTCGCGAGCCGCCGCGCGAGCACGAACGCGGTGGTCAGCGCCGCCGCGCGCGCGATGCGCGCATGCGGATACGGCATCAAGGCCGCGACGATCACTCCGGAGGGCGCCGATGACGTCGGGTCGCCGAACCGGATCCTGCGTGAGCAGATCGACGGCAAGGTAATCATCCGCACGGGCAGGCGAATTCCGGGCGTCACGCCGATCGCCGGTGTCCACCACCCGATCTCGATCGTGCGCATGGCCGTCGAGGACGCCTACGGCGCGAAGGAATGGCGCGAAGGCGAGGCCGGTGCCGGCGCCGAAGTCGCCTTTCGCACCGAGCGCATCACCCGTTCGACTTGCAGCGTCGTGGCCGAGTACGCGTTTCAGCAGGCGCGGCAGATGGGTGGCCGCGTCTACGGGGGACCGAAATGGACCGTGTCCCCGACGTACGAAGGAATGCTCAAGGAGGAGACGGATGCCGCGGCGTTGCGCCATCCCGACGTCGCCTACCAGCCCGTCCTGATCGACGCCACGTACGCCGGCCTCATCGCAGGAGCCGCGGACGTGCCGCTCGTGATTCCCGCGCTGAACCGCGACGGTGACTGCCTGAGCGACCTCGTGATGCCGATGTTCGGGTCGATCGCCGGCGCCGAATCGGTGCTGCTCGCGTTCGACGACGAGCTGCGCACGCAAGTGGCCATGGCCGAGGCGCCGCACGGAACGGCGCCCGCGCTCGAAGGGAAGGACATCGCGAACCCAATGGCGATGATCCTCGCCTGCGCCGCAGTCCTGAACTACGCGGGAATCGCCGGCCGGCCCGCCGCAGAGCGCGCATCGCGAGCGATCTACGAAGCCGTGCTCGAGGCCAGCGCGTCAGGCGTCCGGACACCGGACCTCGGCGGCCACGCCACCACGACCGAGTTCACGACCGAGGTCGTGACGCGGGTGCGGACGAAGATCGACGTCTGGGAGTCGCTGGGCTCTACGGTCTAGAGCCCGGCTCGACCGTCGCCATCCGTTCACGATGGCGCGCGATCCGGCGCACGAACACGCGACGCTGGAACGCGAGCGTTGCCGTCGTCGCGACGAGCAGGCCCGCGATGTTGACCGCGAGCTGGAAGCCAGAGCCGGCGAACGAGTCCCAATCGCGATAGGCGAGTGACAGCCCGATGTCGGCAGCCGCCGGAATCGTCGTGATCGAGATCGCGACTCCGACGAGCGCCGCCGACCTCGACAGCGTCACCGACAGCATCCCGGCGATGCCCGCACAGACGGCGACAACCAGTGAGTACCAATCGGGCGCCGCGATCGACGTCGCAAGCGCGTTTCCGTCGCGGACGAACTCATCCGGCGCGACACCCGTCGCCCGTAGGGCCGCGACGGCGAGGAACGCCGCACCGATCGCCAACGTGAACCCCGCCAACGTCGCGACGAGGCCGACGCGAGCGATGTCCGCGCGCCCGCGCACGGCCCCGACGGCGAACGTCGC
>Ga0247727_10001162_pt1:0-10000 | contig 64194 bp, 63 predicted proteins | sample WisWelCaveWW1625_FD_202498 | JGI IMG/M metagenome (GOLD analysis project Ga0247727, IMG submission 202498) | Biofilm microbial communities from Wishing Well Cave, Virginia, United States - WW16-25 | ecosystem: Environmental > Aquatic > Deep subsurface > Groundwater > Cave microbial mat... | reverse complement strand
ACCTGTGTCGGTTTTGGTACGGGCACGCGCTTCCTCCCTAGAGGCTTTTCTCGGAGGCATGGCGTCGGGGAGTCGCCGGCTCATAAGCCAGCTCGCATCGCACCTCAGGTTATGCGGCCCCGCATTTCACAAGGGCCACCCCTACATGCTTACCCCAGGACGACCATCGCCTGGGTTCCCTTAGCCTTCCTCGTCCCCCCATCGGTCAAACGGAAGCGACGTGGTACAGGAATATCAACCTGTTCTCCATCGACTACGCCTTTCGGCCTCGCCTTAGGTCCCGACTAACCCTGAGCAGACGAACTTTACTCAGGAATCCTTGGGCAATCGGCGGAGGGGATTCTCACCCCTCTTTCGTTACTCATGCCAGCATTCTCACTTCCCATGCCTCCACGGCTGGCTTACGCCGCCGCTTCAGTGGCATAGGAACGCTCTCCTACCGCGCGATCGGTCCGAAGACCTCACGCACCCGCAGCTTCGGTGACTTGCTTGAGCCCCGTTACATTATCCGCGCCCGGACACTTGACCAGTGAGCTGTTACGCACTCTTTCAAGGATGGCTGCCTCTAAGCCAACCTCCTGGTTGTCTATGCACCCGGACATCGTTTACCACTTAGCAAGTACTTAGGGACCTTAGCTGGCGGTCTGGGCTGTTTCCCTTTCGACACTGAAGTTTATCCCTCAGCGACTGACTCCCGGAGTAGACGTCGTGGTCTTCGGAGTTTGCATGATGTCGGTAAGCTGGTAAGCCCCCTAAACCAAACAGTGCTCTACGGCCACGACGCAATTTATCCGAGGCTATACCTAAATATATTTCGGAGAGAACCAGATATCACTGAGCTTGATTAGCCTTTCACTCCGACCCACAGGTCATCCGCCCAGTTTTCAACCTAGGTCGGTTCGGCCCTCCACGAGGTCTTACCCTCGCTTCAGCCTGCCCATGGGTAGCTCGCTCAGTTTCGGGTCTGCCGCGTACGACTTTTATCGCCCTGTTCGGACTCGCTTTCGCTACGGCTCCGCTCATCGCTTAACCTTGCCGCACACGAGCAACTCGCTGGCTCGTTATGCAAAAAGCACGCGGTCACGGACATAAGTCCGCTCCCACCCCTTGTAAGCACACGGTTTCAGGTACTATTTCACTCCCCTTCCGGGGTACTTTTCACCTTTCCCTCACGGTACTAGTCCGCTATCGGTCACCTAGGAGTACTTAGCCTTGGAGGGTGGTCCCCCCAGATTCAGTCCGCGTTTCACGGGTGCGGACCTACTCAGGAACGCTTGACGGCAGGTCACGAGGTTTCGTCTACGGGACGTTTGCCCTCTTTGGTGCGCGGTTCCACGCGCTTCGACTACCACGTGACTTTGTAACTGCCGCCGGGCCGGTCATGGCCCGGAACAAACGCCCTACAACTCCTGCCGCGCAACGCATGACCGCTTACACGCGACAGGTTTGGGCTCTTCCCTTTTCGCTCGCCACTACTCAGGGAGTCTCGGTTGATTTCCTTTCCTCGGGGTACTGAGATGTTTCACTTCCCCCGCTTGTCTCCAACCGGCCTATGTGTTCAGCCGGAGGTGACGCCGCATTACCGGCGCCGGGTTTCCCCATTCGGGCATCCACGGATCAAAAGCTGTTAAACGCTTCCCCGTGGCTTATCGCAGTCGTCCACGCCCTTCATCGACTCTAGGTGCCAAGGCATCCACCATGTGCTCTTACTATCTTGACGGTGATTCGGCCGCTCTTCTCGGCGAAGACCGGCCGGTGATACCCGTTCGACCCGATCGCTTATCGTTGATCGGGTCTGTGGCTACTGTGCAGTTTTCAAGGACCGCCGGAGAGGGCTGCGCGCCGGCCGAGCGGCACAAGGGCCGGACGGCGGACGAGCCGGTCTCTCAAAACTCAACAGCATGCTCCCGCTGACGCCGCGACGGTATGCCGCGGCCGCAGGGCCAGGTCCGGTCGACGTGCTAGGCCGCATAGTCGGTGGTCGCTCCGCCGCCATCGTGCTCGTGAGCACGATGCGGGACACGACGCCGTGTCATGCGGGCCCCCTGAAGGGCTCCCTAGAAAGGAGGTGATCCAGCCGCACCTTCCGGTACGGCTACCTTGTTACGACTTCACCCCAGTCACGAGCCCCACCTTCGACGGCTCCCTCCCTTGCGGGTTAGGCCACCGGCTTCGGGTGTTGCTCACTCCCGTGGTGTGACGGGCGGTGTGTACAAGGCCCGGGAACGTATTCACCGTGGCGTGCTGATCCACGATTACTAGCAACTCCACCTTCATGTAGGCGAGTTTCAGCCTACAATCCGAACCGAGACGCGCTTTGTGGGATTCGCTCCACCTCGCGGTATCGCTGCCCTCTGTACGCGCCAATGTAGCACGTGTGTAGCCCTGGACATAAGGGGCATGATGACTTGACGTCATCCCCGCCTTCCTCCGGTTTGTCACCGGCAGTCTCGCATGAGTCCCCAACTTAATGCTGGCAACATACGACGAGGGTTGCGCTCGTTGCGGGACTTAACCCAACATCTCACGACACGAGCTGACGACAGCCATGCACCACCTGTGAACCTGCCCCGAAGGGAAGCCGTGTTTCCACGGCGGTCAGGCACATGTCAAGCCCAGGTAAGGTTCTTCGCGTTGCTTCGAATTAAACCACATGCTCCGCTGCTTGTGCGGGCCCCCGTCAATTCCTTTGAGTTTTAGCCTTGCGGCCGTACTCCCCAGGCGGGGCACTTAATGCGTTAGCTTCGGCACGGAGGGAGTCGACACCCCCCACACCTAGTGCCCATCGTTTACGGCGTGGACTACCAGGGTATCTAATCCTGTTTGCTCCCCACGCTTTCGCGTCTCAGCGTCAGTACCGTCCCAGCGAGCTGCCTTCGCCATTGGTGTTCCTCCTGATATCTGCGCATTTCACCGCTACACCAGGAATTCCACTCGCCTCTTCCGGACTCTAGCTCCGCAGTATCCATCGGCATTCCAGGGTTGAGCCCTGGACTTTCACAACGGACTTACGAAGCCGCCTACACGCGCTTTACGCCCAATGATTCCGGACAACGCTTGCCCCCTACGTATTACCGCGGCTGCTGGCACGTAGTTAGCCGGGGCTTCTTGTGAAGGTACCGTCACTCCAGTCGGCTATTAACCGACGAAGCTTCGTCCCAACTGAAAGCGGTTTACAACCCGAAGGCCGTCTTCCCGCACGCGGCGTTGCTGCGTCACGCTTTCGCGCATTGCGCAAGATTCCCCACTGCTGCCTCCCGTAGGAGTCTGGGCCGTGTCTCAGTCCCAGTGTGGCTGATCGTCCTCTCAGACCAGCTACCCATCGAAGCCTTGGTAGGCCGTTACCCCACCAACTAGCTAATGGGCCGCGGGCCCCTCCCGATGCGGAGGCCGAAGCTTCCTTTCGTCACGGCTCTCAAAAGCCGGGACCACATTCGGTATTAGCCCGGGTTTCCCCGGGTTGTCCCGATCATCGGGGCAGGTTACCCACGTGTTACTCACCCGTTCGCGGCTCTGCCCCAGGCCGAAGCCTGGTTCGTCGCTCCACTTGCATGTGTTAGGCACGCCGCCAGCGTTCGTCCTGAGCCAGGATCAAACTCTCCGTGAAGTAAACCGGACCTCGGTCCTAAGACCGTTGCCCGGAGTTTGAGAGTTCGTCGTGACCATTTTGCGACGCCACGTACACGAGGCGTCGCGGTCTTGACAGAGTATTGCTCAGACCGTCACCACGCCGGCAAGCCGGACGTGCGACGGTTCGAACCTGGACGCACATCCCGAGGCCAGATGTTGCTCGACCCCGAGGTGCGCATGCTGTTGAGTTTTCAAAGACCGCCGCGCCCTGCCGGAAGGTGTTTCCTTCTTGAGAGAGCTGCCAGCGCGAAGCCGGCAACGGACCGAACAGTGTAGCGCCGTAGTTGGTGCCGCTCAATGCGGCAGCTTGCGAAGCGCAGACCGTCGGGGCGCGAGACATTAGCACGATGTCCGGCGCGCGTCGCGTAGGTCTCCCGGAGCCCGGCAAGCCGGCCCAGGACCAGCGCCTCTTGTGGCTTCAGCGTAGGTGCAGACGCCGGAACTGGCGCCGCCCGAGCTGTACGACCGCGCCGTCGATACGCGCCCGCTCGACGTCCAACTCGGTGGCCCCGAGGAGCTCGCCGTCGACCCGCACGCCGCCCTGAGCGACCAGGCGCCGGGCCTCGGAGCGCGAGACTCCGAAAGCGCTGGCCAGCACCGCGGGAACATGCACGGGCCCTTCTGCGACGCCGACGTCGGCGTCGACAACGTCGTCGGGGACGCGATGCTCGACGTGGACTCGGTCGAAGCGCTGCTCGGCGGCGAGTGCAGCTGCGTCGTCGTGGAACCGGGCGATGATGGCCCGCGCGAGCGCGCGCTTGGCGTCCCGCGGCGTCGCTCCAGCGGGCGCTCCGATCGCCAACAGCTCAAACCAGGTCGCCATCGCGTCGTCGGGAAGGCGCATCGTCTTGCCGAACATGTCCTCAGGGCTCTCGGCGATGCTGATCTGGTTGCTCTTCGTCTTCGACATCTTCTCCTCGCCGTCGATGCCCGGGAGGATCGGAAGCGTCAGGACGCACTGCTCCGGCTGGCCGTAGTGGCGCTGGATGTCGCGCCCCAGCAGCAGGTTGAACGTCTGGTCGGTCCCGCCGAGCTCAACGTCGGATCGCACGGCGACCGAGTCGTAGCCCTGCATCAACGGGTAGAGCAGCTCGAGAATCGAGATCGGCGCGCCCGCGGCGTAGCGCGTCGCGAAGTCCTCGCGGTCCAGCAACTGCGCGACGGTCGTCGTGCGCGCCAGGCGAAAGAGCTCGTCCATGCGCATGTCGAGCCACTCACCGTTGTGACGCAGCTCGTAGCGCTCGGGATCGTCGTCGAGGACGCGGTGGGCCTGCCGCTCGTAGGTGCGCGCGTTGGCCTCGATCTCCTCGCCGGTCAGGACGGGACGGGCGTCCGACCGGCCGCTCGGATCGCCGACGCGGGCCGTGTAGTCGCCGACGATCAGGACCACGCGATGCCCGAGATCCTGAAACTCGCGCAACTTCTGCAGCACGACCGTGTGTCCCAGGTGGATGTCCGGCGCCGTCGGGTCGAGCCCGAGCTTGACACGCAGCGGGCGTCCCTCCTTGTACGCGCTCGCGAGACGCAGCTCAAGTCCGCCCGCGGGCAGTGCCTCGGCGGCGTTCCGTGTCAGGAACGCCGCCTGAGAAGCGGGATCAGGGGCGGCGTCGGCCATCGTGCCAATGCTAGTCTGAGCCGCGGCGTGGACGCTGCCTGCGGGCTGCTGGGCACGCCGCAGCACGTCCCTGCCGCCGGACGCCGCAAGCCATGATGTCGCGCGTGAGCGCGACTCGCGCGTCGCTGACACGCGACTCACGCCGATGAGCGACGACGACCGTCCCGAAAACCCGCGAAGCGACGCGCCTCCGCCATCGGCAGACGCCAACCCGGCCAAGCCGAAGCTCAAGAAGCGCCGCACCATGCTGCTTCTGGTGCCGCTCGCGCTGCTCGCGGGGATCTCGACGGTCTTCGGGATGATGATGGCGGTCGCGGGCGACCTCCCGAATCTGGAGAGCGCCAAGGAGTTCCAGACCGCGCGCAACTCCGTCCTCGTCGACCGGCTGAACAAGCCGCTCGGGATCCTCACCAGCGACCGCAACCGCGTGCTCGTCGCTTACGAGGACATCTCGCCCTTCATGCGCAACGCGATCATCGCCGTCGAGGACGAGCGCTTCTACGAGAACGAAGGCGTCGACGTGCGCGGTATCGCGCGCGCCTTCTACCAGGACGTCATCCGCGGCGGCCCGCGCCAGGGCGGCTCGACGATCACTCAGCAGTTCGTCAAGAACGCACTCGAGGCCCAGAGCCGGCGCACGGTGTTCCAGAAGCTGCGCGAGGCGGCGCTCGCTTACCACCTGACGCGAAAATGGCCCAAGAGCAAGATCCTGCGTGAGTACCTGAACTCGATCTACTTCGGCAACGGCGCCTACGGCATCGAGTCCGCTGCTCGCGTGTACTTCGGCTCGGACCCCAACCACGCGGACTGCGGCACGCGTGCGCATCCGTGCGCTCGGGACCTGACCGCAGCGGAGTCGGCTCTGCTGGCAAGCGTCGTGGCCAACCCGACCGCGTACGACCCGATGGCTCACCCCGAGGCCGCACTCGATCGTCGCAACCTCGTGCTGGCGAAGATGCTCGAGCAGGGCAAGATGACGCGCCCTGACTATGAAGACGCGACGCAGCAGGCGTTGCCGGCGAGGATCACCCCGCCGAGGGTCGCGACGAAGACTCCGTACTTCACCACCTGGGTCAGTCAGCAGCTCGTCGACAAGTTCGGACCCCGCCGGGCGTACGAAGGCGGACTCAGCATCAGGACGACGCTCGACCTCGATCTCCAGCAGGCAGCCAACACCGCCGTCGAGCAGACCCTCAGCGGGGCGGGACCCGCCGCGGCGATGGTCGTCATCGACAACGGGACGGGCGAGGTGCGGGCGCTCGTCGGCGGCGGCAACTACGCCGCGCGCCCCTTCAACCTTGCGACGCAGGGGCAGCGTCAGCCTGGATCGACGGTCAAGCCCTTCATCCTCGCGGCCGCGCTGCGCCGCGGGATCGGGCTCGGGTCGGTCTGGGAGTCGCGCAAGCGCGTATTCGACGTACCGCTGGGTGACGGCACCGAGAAGTTCGTCGTCAACAATTTCGAGGACTCCTACGGCGGCTCGCGCACCCTCGGAGCGGCGCTCACCGTCTCCGACAACTCCGTGTACGCCGCGGCCGGACTCAAGACGGGAACGCGCCGCATCTCACATCTGATCGAGCGCATGGGCGTCCGCACGCCCGTCTCGACGAACGCGGCGATGACGCTCGGCGCGTTCGCGCACGGCGTCTCGGTACTCGACTGGGCGCACGCATTCGAGTCGTTTGCGACCGGCGGCAGGCGGATCTCGGGATCGCTGGGGGCCCCCGACGAAGGGCCCGTCGGCATCAGGGAGGTCCGCAGGCTCGCCGACCGCAAGGTCCTCAAACGCAACGAGCGCCGCAGCACGCGCGTCCTCTCACGCGAGATCGCGGCTCTGACGACGGCGCAGATGCAGACGGTCGTCTCCGCCGGCACCGGACGGCGCGCCGCGTATGGCGGCTTCGCGGCCGGCAAGACGGGAACGACGGAGAACTTCGGCGATGCGTGGTTCGTCGGCTTCACGCGGCAGTTCACGATCGCGGTCTGGGTCGGCTACCCCGACCAGACGCGTCCGATGATGACCGAGTTCGGCGGAGAGCCCGTCGCGGGCGGCACCTTCCCGGCATTGATCTGGCGCTCCTTCGTCGTCCAGGCACAGCAGATCCTGGAGCAGCGTGCCGCTGAGCGTGAGGCTCGGCGCAGCGGCGGCGAGGCTCCACAGCCCGGCGCTCTGCCCGGTGCGCTGGACACCGGGCAGAGCGCCGGCGCACCCGACACCGGGCAGGGCGACTCCGGCCAGCCGGGCACCGGCGGCACCGACAGGAAGAAGCGCAAGGCCGATCGGGGAGCTGGCACCGACGCGCGGCCGGCCCCGGCTCCTGAGCCGGCCCCTGTGTCTGAGTCCGCGCCGGTTCCCGCGCCGTCGCCGGACCCGGCGCCCGGCGGAGCCGGCAGCTCGGGCGGCGTGAGCGCGCCGCCCGGCTGATCCCTCGGTCGACGACTCGCGGCGGGTCCGCGGCCCGCGGCGCGAGTCAGCGGCGAAGGTCGCGCCGCCGGTGAGCCGGGATGCCCGCGGGGAGCGGGCGGGAGACGTATGGGCTCTCACGCGCGCAGAAGCGCCATTGCAGCTCGACGGCGCGCGTGATCCCGATGCGCGGTCCGGTCAGAATCGCGCGCTCCTGCGCTGACGACGCTGCCGGCTCGATCCTCACCGGGCCGCTCAGCAGGCTCGTCCCGTTGCACTCCAGGCCGACGCCCAGTGCCTGCGTCAGCTTCCCCGGCCCGCTGCATAGCTCCGCATGGCGTTCCCGGCCACGGCGTGCGCGCATCTCGCCGGCGCCCTCGAGCGGCTCGAGCGCGCGGATCAGCGCGGCAGCGCCGATCCCCTCGTCCTCGCAGACCGCGTTCAGGAGCGCGTGGATGCCGTACGAGCGGTAGACGTAGGCGGTTCCGGGCGCAGCGAACAGGGCCTCGGAGCGCGGCGTGCGGCCGTTGAAGGCGTGGCAGGCCGGTTCGACCTCGTGGTAGGCCTCGGTCTCGACGATCACTCCGGCGGCGTCGCCGTGGCGGACGACGCACCCGATCAGGTCGCGCGCGACCTCCAGGACGGGCCGCGCGTAGAACGACTCCGGCAGCGCAGGGGGCGAGGCCCGGAGCTCCATGTCGTGAGGTCCCGGCAGCGTCGAATCGAACACGGGCGCAGCCCTACTTCGCGAGCAGCGACCGCGCCTGCTCGAGCTGCTCGCGCACGCGCGCCAGCGAGGTCCCGCCCTCGCTGACCTTCGACTCGAGCCACGAGGTCTGGGACAACACGTCGTAGAACTCCGCGTCGAGGTGCTCAGAGTGCGCTGCGATCTCGTCAGGCGTGAGGTCGCCGAGCTTGCGCCCGCTGCTGACGGCCTCGCGGACCAGGCCGGCGACGACGCCGTGCGAGTCGCGGAACGGAACGCCGCGGCGCACGAGCAGGTCGGCCACGTCGGTGGCGGCGATCAGGTCGTCGGACGCTGCCTGCGCCATCCGGTCGCGCCTGAAGCCGGCACCGCGAATCATCCCGGCGGACGCCGCGAGACACAAGCGCAGCGTGTCGATGGTGTCGAACAGGTGCTCCTTGTCCTCTTGCAGGTCCTTGTTGTAGGTGAGCGGAAGAGCGTGGAGCACACCGTGCAGCGCCGCCAGGTGAGCGACGACTCGAGGCGCCTTGCCCCGCAGCAGCTCGGCGGCGTCGGGGTTCTTCTTCTGCGGCATGATCGAACTGCCGCTGGTCCAGGCATCGGAGAGCTCGACGAAGCCGAACTCCTCACTGGACCAAAGCACGAGCTCGGCGCCGAGCCGCGAGAGGTGCGTGGCGCAGATCGCGGCCGCGCCGAGGTAGTCGAGCACGAAGTCGCGGTTGGACACCGCGTCGATCGAGTTGGGCACCACGCCGGCGAAGCCGAGCTCGGCCGCGACCATGCCGCGGTCCGTGTCGAAGTTGACGCCCGCGAGCGCGCCCGCGCCGAGCGGCAGGTCGGCGACCTGTAAGCGCACGAAGCCAAAGCGCTCGCGGTCACGGTGCAGCATCCACACGTAGGCCAGCAGATGGTGGCTCAGATAGACCGGCTGCGCCCGCTGGAGGTGCGTGTATCCCGGCAGCGCCCAGTCGAGATGCTCCTGCGCGGCGTCGAGCAGCGCGGACATCAGGTCCTCGATGCGCTCGACCGTCTCTTCGGCGGCATCGCGGACGAACATCGTCACGTCGGTGATGACCTGGTCGTTACGGGAGCGCGCGGTGTGGATCTTGCCTCCGACCGGCCCCGCAAGCTCCGTCAGACGGCGTTCGACCGCCATGTGGATGTCCTCGTCGTCCTCGCGGAACGGGAACGTGCCGCCGCGCAGCTCGGCCTCGACGCCGTCCAGTCCGGTGAGCAGCGCGTCGCGGTCGTCGTCGCTGATGATCCCGCGCGCGGCGAGCATCCGCGCGTGCGCCCGCGACTGAGCCACGTCGTACGGCCACAGGCGCCGGTCGACGTCGAGCGAGCGGTTGATGGACGCGAAGTCCGGATCCTGGGGCTCGGCGAAGCGCGACATGGGCGGCGAGTCTAGGCGGGCTCGGCGCGATGTGCCCGCACCGGCGCCCGAGCCGGGCGCGATGCGCACGGATAGCGCGCATAAGGCGCCCTGCGCGGTTCTTCGCCCCCGGGCGGGCGGGGCACTAGTACGTTGTCCGGTTATTGCGTTTCATGCTTTGAGGGGTTTGCCTTCGTAGGTCCAGGCGAACGGTTTGGCGGTTGGGTTGTAGCGCTCGATGAACCCGAGCAGCTGGGTCTTGAGGTCGGC